>Ga0097691_1000419_pt1 | contig 37778 bp, 26 predicted proteins | sample NGESurdeep072012_8_FD_72858 | JGI IMG/M metagenome (GOLD analysis project Ga0097691, IMG submission 72858) | Arctic peat soil microbial communities from Barrow, Alaska - NGEE Surface sample 210-1 deep-072012 | ecosystem: Environmental > Terrestrial > Soil > Wetlands > Peat ... | reverse complement strand
CTGGAGCGCAAAGGCTTTTCTATCAACCGCTCGGTGCTGGTATTGGGCTTGGCACAGATCGTGTTGGTCGGGACAGGTGTGGGTTTTTATCTGGTTCATGCCCCCTCCTTCGTGGTGTTCTGGAGTTTCGTGCTGGTGATGACAGCGTATTACTACCTGCTGCGTAATTACAAGTGATTCCATTTCAAAGGTAAAATAATTCGTAGGTCAGGCTTAACCAGCGGCTTATGTCACCGTTAACCAATGACTTATGTTGGCGTAGTTTGCCAACTTAGTCAGATGGCTATGCAAAGCCTTTTGGTGACTTAGCCGAATGGCTATGCAAAGCTAACCAGCGGCTTATGAGCCTGTCGAAGCGGTCTGGCTGAAGTGCGTACTGAAAAGGCCAGCCGGTAATTGGGTGCCGGCCTTGTTTCGGGCCAGCCGCGTTCTGCTCTCCCTCTCCCGGTCAAGCTCACGGTGTTGATGTTGAGTTTGGTGCGCTGTGCGGCTGTTGGCGGGGTTTAGTACTACCGTTTCCGCAATTGCCAGGACACGGGGATTGATTTCTTTGGTTCAGGTAGTATTATGTTAAACAGCACATGGGTTAGGTGTATGGATTTTTGGTTATTTGAATGTTGGTTAACGCACAGACTGGCGGCAATATTAGGTTCAATCTTCAGTTCCTGTAGGGTGAGCCTGTCAACTTTAAGTGAACGTTAAATTTTTTAAGGAGTGGCCATGAAAAAATTCACATTGATGTTTGTATTGTTGCTTACAGCTTCTATAAGCTTTAGCGCGTCGGCTACTCCGGCTGCGGGTAAAGTTGCTGCGGCTGCGGGTTCATATGCTGCCGCTGGTCCGGCTACGGCTACACATGTTGTCGGTGTGGCCAGCGGTGCGATTGTCTCGCGTACCGTTCCTAAGGCTTCTACTGGCTTGACTTTGTTCACTGCGCTTTCGGGAAGTGGTACAACCGGCACTCGCGGCGATCACGATCACGATCACGACCACGGCAATCACGGCAATCACGGCCACGATCACGGCAATCACGGCCACGATCACGGCAATCACGGTCACGGCCACACCACGCATCACTGATTTAATCGAGCAACTAAAAGTCCTTGGTTTTGCGCCAAGGATTTTTTTTGTCCGTTTAATTTGTGATGCTCATAACATAGTCTGATCTTATTCTCCATGGTTACTCTGAGGTCACTCTTTACCTTGTTTTTATTCCTGCTAACGTTGGCGGGATGTTCTATGTTCGTTAGCGATTCTGTGTTGGAGACGCTGCATCACGTTGCTCCGCGAGGTGGCGATGCCGAGCGAGTAGAGTTCGATCCGGGGTTCCATTACTTGAGAGTGGAGACCGGTGGTAATGTTATCTTCATGGCATCGGATACCCCGCGCATCGATACAGCCGACACTGTGGGCATCTGGTATAGCGCTGGGCGTGAGGTGCTGCGGTTCCGGAATGGTCGATTGGTCGCTGCGGTTGGTCTTGCCACGGAATGGCGAGGAATCGTTGTGCAGGGGCTGCCGACGTGGGCAAAAATTGCAAGTGCGGTACAACCGGTCAGGTGGTCACGCATCCGCGACGTGATGCCGGGTTATCGTTACGGTGTGCATGATGCGCTTGTTCTGTCGGGCATTCCTCCGCCCGACGACAGCCGGTTGAAGGGAATCGACCCGTACTCGCTGAGCTGGTTCGAGGAACGGCTCGACACACAGAACACGGGCACTGATTCGCGGGGGGATGAAGAATTGCCGCCCGCACGTTATGCCCTGGATACCCGGAATGCCGGCGAGACGGTGGTGTATGGCGAGCAGTGCCTGTCGGCGGAACTGTGCTTTACCTGGCAGCGATGGCCGGTGCATATGGAGGAGAGCAAGTGAATCCAAGTCGTCCGGATGCACGGTCATTGACGGGTTTTGTGGGATTGCCCGGACTGTCCTTGCGCGACGCGGCAATGATCCGGGCAGCATTTCTTTTCTGCGCGTTGGTTCTGCCTTCCACTTCCTCCAACGCTGAAGAGGTACAGGGGCGATTGAGCGTATGGCTGTCCACCCGAACCACCGCTGCGGATGACTATCCATTGGGATTGGTCTGGGGCGTGCCCGGTGAGAAAGTGGCTCAAGCCCAAATGCGATCGGAACTGCTTAAAGCGCTTTCTGATGGAGGCCGGGATACCAAAGCGATGCGACGCTTATACGATTGGATAGCAGGGCTTCCAATCACGGGGCGCGTTCCTGTATCGATCGTCGATGCCGATTGGTTGAGTGCCAATCCGAATCACGACCCGGTCATTCTCGCGGGTCAGCGTGTGATCCTGCCCAAGCGTCCGCGTAGCGTTACGCTCGTCACCTCGGGTGGCGTGCGTTGCCAGCCGATGCACGTGCCGGGCCGCATGTCCAAAGACTATCTGGCGAGCTGTGTGCCTGCGGCCTCGCATCAGGTCGACTGGGCATGGGTGGTGCAGCCGGATGGGAAGGTCAAGCGCTTTGGCATTGCCGCATGGAATATACAAAAGCAGGACGAACCCGCTCCGGGCGCGTGGATATGGATGCCGTATCGGGAGGATAAGTGGGCGGAAAACTTATCCGGCAAACTGGCTGCCTTTCTGGCAACACAAGGGGTCGCGCCAGAATACACTCCGGCTGAGGCCGGAAAACACATTTCGGAAGCCGGGGTTTCGTCCCTGCACGAAGTTGATAGGAATGTCTATTACGTGGATCCCGTCGTGACGGCGAACGATTGGGGTGAGGCGGGTCTGTTGCAGTCGCCCACAGCGCGTATGCGTGCGACCGGACAGGCTTCGATAACGCTAAGCCGCACTTACCCCTATACGCACGCGAATTTCTTCTTGCAGCCGTTGGGCTGGCTGGAGGTGGGTTTCCGTTATACCAATGTGAGCAATCGGCTCTACGGCCCATCAATTGCCGGAAGTCAGGCTTACAAGGATAAGAGCGTTGATGTGAAATTCGGCTTGCTCGAAGAATCGGCGTATCTGCCGCAAGTCGCGCTGGGCATGCGCGACTTCATGGGCACCGGATTATTTTCGGGCGAATACCTGGTGGCGAACAAACGCGCGGGGCCGTTCGACTGGAGCTTGGGTCTGGGGTGGGGCTATGTGGGCAATCGCGGCAATCTGCGCAACCCGCTTGGATTGATAAAACGCTCGTTCGATAAACCTCGCCAGCTTGATCAAGCGGCAGTTGGCGCAGGTGGAAACTTTGCGGTGAGCAGTTACTTTCATGGCCCAACGGCACTGTTCGGCGGGGTGCAATATCAATCTCCCTGGGAACCGTTGATCCTGAAGCTGGAATATGACGGCAATGATTATCAGCATGAACCACTGGCCAATAACCAGCGTCAAGACTCAGCCTGGAACTTCGGCGCGACCTATCGTGCGGGGCGTGCTCTCGAAATGTCGCTGGCGTTCGAGCGCGGCAACACGCTCACGCTGGGCATCACGCTGCAAACGGATATGCAAAGGCTGGCCACGCCCAAACTGGACGACCCGGCACGCGTACCCGTTGCTGAATATCGACCGCAGCACTCGGTCATTGGCGATGCGACGGCGCGGGATCTGGAGATGCAAACAGGTTGGCCGGTGCACAGCATCGAGCAACATGGGCACGATTTGATCGTGAACATCGATGATGCGGATGCGGTCTATTGGTCCGAGCGCATCGACCGAGCAAACGCGGTGCTACACCGCGACGCACCGTACGCGATCGATAGCTTCAGCTTCGTGCACCGGCAACGCGGCATGGAACTGGCCGAACATCGGGTCGATCGCGATGCATGGGTGCTGCAGCAAACGCAACCTTTGCCGCCAACCCAACAGAAAGAAGCGGTGGTCGTTCGTTCCTCTGAGCAAAGCGGACCGGCGAGTGAACGACCGCAGGCGCTTTATCAGGCGGAAATTCCGATGTTTCAGTTTGAACCCGGCTTCAATTTAAATGATAACTTGGGTGGGCCGGATGGCTTCATTCTCTACCAGTTTTCGGCCGTAGGGCACGCCGAGCTGCGGCTGCGTGAAGACACGTGGTTGCAGGGCGGTTTGCAATTGAGTTTGTTGGACAACTACAACAAGTTTATCTTTGACGCGCCTAGCAACTTGCCACGCGTTCGAACCTACGTGCGCGAATATCTGACCACCTCCAGGCTCACGATGCCAAACCTGCAACTCACCCACACCGGCAAGTTGACGGAAAACCAGTATTACAGTGTATATGCCGGGTATTTGGAGATGATGTTCGCCGGGGCGGGGGCGGAGTGGCTGTATCGGCCTTTTGGGAGCACCGTCGCCTTGGGCATCGATATCAACCGGGTGCGGCAACGCGATTTCAAGCAGGATTTCAACCTGCGCCCATATCAGGTGGATACCGGTCATGCGACACTCTATTGGGATACCGGGTTGAGCGACGTGTTGGCAGAGCTGAGCGCGGGTCGCTATTTGGCCGGTGATGCCGGTGTGACGGTCGGATTATCGCGCGTTTTTCAGAACGGGGTGCGCATGGGTGGTTTCCTCACCAAGACCAACGTTTCGGCGCAGCAATTCGGCGAAGGCAGCTTCGACAAGGGGATCTATGTCAGCATCCCGTTCGAAGCGATGATGACCAAATCCGACAGCTCGGTTGGAAATATTCTCTGGCAGCCGCTCATCCGCGACGGGGGGGCCAAACTCGAGCGTGCAGTCCGACTTTATGACATGACCGAGTTATTGGATAAACGGACGCTGCAATACATGCCAGCCGAACTTGGCAATGAGATTGCCGTTCCGTCGCAGAAAAAAATCGGTTTTGGCTCCAAGCCCGATGGAACAGACTGGTAACTATTGCCGCTGTCGTCTATTGCTCGCTCAAGTCTTGTCGCAAACAATCTCCCGGCCAAGCAGAGCAGGTTATGCCATGTTGATGCAATTCCGTGCCGATGCGTCACATCGGCTACAATCCCGCCTTTGCAAAATCTCCAAGATTGATGTTGAACAATTATTTTTGGAATATTTTGACAGGTTAATAAATATCAGGATTTATTCCAGTTTGCGTTAAAGCGACAATAATTTCGCAGGTGTCCGAAAAACTTTTGATGGGACCACTAGCCATTCCACTAGGTTGTCAAAGAACTACAACCAAGTGGCTGGTTATGGCCGGGCACCGGCTCCTACACACATGCTGTTTTTATTGCGAGTTGGAATTAAAGCCCCCATGAAGTTTTCCATCAATCTTTAAAACGTGTTGCACTTCGTACTTTAACCAAGGGCTAATCAATGCACTCGTATTTACAACTGGCCACCTCGATCAAAAAAAAATGTTTAATAATTGTTCTGACGGGTTTATTGGGGTCAGTTTCAACTTCGATATATGCAGGACCTTCTGTACCCTACATGCCGACATGGCAAGCGCGTCACCATTTGGAGCGCTTGGTTGATGAAGCGGGGCTACAAATAACCACCACGCATTGGCCCTTGCCAGCGTCGGCCATCCAAAATGCCCTGAATGATTTACCCAAAGATCTCACACCCTCATTGGCGGAATCAAAAGAATTCATTACCAACGAACTTCGGAAGCTGCAACGGCAAGGTAAAGCCGAAGCACAGTTTCGTAACAGAGCTGAGGCGCCAGTAGGATTTGGTGAAAACTACACGCCGGGTAGTTCCATCAAGCTATCGAGTGCTGCCACTGAATTCGGGCCAAACTATCTACCGATTGCTGCCAGGATAGGCATCCGTATTGAAGAACCCCCCAATTCACTGCAAACCACATTTACGGGTGTGGGTAAAGAAGGTCGGGTCCAGGCCAAGTTAGACGACACGGCACTTGTTACTGAAATTTCAGGGATCAATGTTCAGGCATTTGCACACCAAAACTGGTGGGGTCCGGGATGGGAATCGAGCTTGATCAATGGCAACAATGTCCCGCCATGGATGGGCATTGGCATACAAAGAAGTGAAGTCAAACCTTCCGAGTCCAAATGGCTTTCATGGCTGGGGCCGTGGTCTTTTGAAATGTTTGTGGCCCAAGCTCAGGATCCCATCGTGGTAGCTAATCAGCCTGATGGTTTCTATTTCATAGGCACTCGATTGACCTTGAAACCATGGTCCTGGGTCGAAATCGGGCTGACCAGAGACATTCAGACGGCTGGTACGGGTAGACCATCCGGCATTTCTGACATTCTGAAAACAGTTTTTACTACGGGTGGCGAGCATACCTTTATGGGTAGCACTCAACAAGACCTGAGTAATGGGGTGGCCGGCTACGATGTCAGACTCAATTGTCCCAAGGGCGTGCATTGCGCTACCTACTTTCAATGGATGGGGGAGGATTCCTCCGGACAGAGCCATCTGCCTAATTCATTCATGACCTTGGAAGGTCTGGATTGGTGGAGTACTTCGGGCCGTCACAGAGTGTTCACTGAATATATGCAAACCTATACAGATAGTTTCCCCTGGAATATCACCAAGTATACGGGCAGTGGTTATCGTAATTGGGCTTACCCGCAAGGCTTTACCAATGGAGGCCGTTGGATCGGTTCCAGTTTTGGTGGCGATGCCCGTATCCTCACCGTTGGTTGGTTGGATGCAGAAGCATCACGTCTGCTGAAAGTTTATACCGGTGAAACAAGTACTGCGCTCGGGTCTTATGACCCCAATACCAATGCCACGGGAAATTTGATTGGTCCTCATGGCAGATTGGCGGGCTTTGCAGCTCAACAGAGTTTCAAATGGAATGCATGGACGATCACCCCTGAAGTGGCCTATACCCATTTGGCGGAGGGGCAATCGATCGGGGTTAATAAAACCAGTGACATCCGCGGCGGTGTAACTTTTAGCAGGTCTTTGGGGGAGTAATTCCATTTCCATTTCAAAGGTAAAACAATCCGTAGGTCGGGCTTAACCAGCGGCTTATGTCGACGTATTTTGGTGACTTATAACCAGCGACTTGGCTGACGTTAACCAATGACTTAGTTGGCGTAGTTTGCCAACTTAGTCAGATGGCTATGCAAAGCCTTTTGGTAGCCTAGTCGAATGGCTATAACCAATGACTTGCCCAGCGTCTTTTGCTGGGTTAGTCAGATGGCTAGTAGTCATATCAGTTAGTTCATCAGCCGAATGGCTATGCAAAGCTAACCAGCGGCTTATGTCACCGTTAACCAATGACTAAGTTGGCAAACTACGCCAACTAAGTCATTGGTTATTCTAAAGTGGGTTAAATACGACCATAATTTTGCAGGTGTAGGAGCGGGCCATGCCCGCGAACCTCTTGGTCGCGGGCATGGCCCGCTCCTACAATTAGCGCTGCTTCTAATGCAAATTGGAATTACAACAGGCTCAGGACAGGCTTGATCCGGCGGGCGAAGCCCGCCCTGCAAAAATGCACGCTTGATCTGGAATTGGAATGACAAATTTCTAAAGGATAAGCAACAGCTTTATTACAACCAATTAGAAAATCATGCGCTTCCGGCAGTGCTAAAATCAGCTCCTGAATTTTTAGCCTTCCATCATGCCGCAACCATCTTTCGTCCATCTCCGTTTGCACAGCGAATATTCCATTTCGGATGGCATGGTGCGCGTGGACGAGGCTGTGGCAGCCGCACAGCGCGACGCGATGCCGGCATTGGCACTGACCGACCTGAATAATTTCTTCGGCCTGATCAAGTTTTACAAAGCGGCGCGCGGCGCGGGTCTCAAGCCCATAGTCGGCTGCGATGTGTTTATCAGCAACGATGCAGACCAGGATCGTCCCTACCGTTTGCTGCTGCTGTGCCAGTCAAACGCGGGCTATTTGCTGTTGTGCCGTTTGCTCAGTCGCGCCTATCTGGAGAACCAGCATCGCGGCCGTGCCGAGTTGCGCCGCGAATGGTTACATCAGGATACCGATGGCCTGATCGCCTTGTCCGGCGCGCATCTCGGCGATGTCGGTAGCGCGCTGTCATCCGGCAATGCCGCACAAGCCAAGCAGTTTGCGCGGGAATGGGCGGCGTTGTTCAACAACCGTTACTACATCGAAGTGCAACGCGCCGGATTTGCCGACGAAGAGCATTACCTGCATGCGGCGACGCAGCTGGCAGCGGAGCTGGGCCTGCCGGTGGTGGCCACCCATCCGGTCCAGTTTTTCAGCGCGGAAGACTTCAAGGCGCACGAAGCGCGGGTATGCATCGCCGAAGGCTATGTGCTCAACGACAAACGCCGCGCGCGGGCTTTCACGGCGCAACAGTATTTCAAGACCCAGGCTGAAATGGCGGAGCTGTTCGCCGACCTGCCGGAAGCATTGCAGAACAGCGTGGAGATCGCGCGCCGCTGCAATCTGTCACTCACGCTGGACAAGCCGCGCCTGCCGGATTTCCCGACTCCGGACGGTCAGGGGCTGGACGATTATTTGCGCGAGCAGGCGGAATCCGGCTTGCAGCAACGTATGGTGATGTTATATCCCGATGCGGCCGAGCGAGCCGCCAGGCAGTCGCAATATCAGGCGCGGCTGGATTTCGAGATCGATACCATCATTTCGATGGGCTTCCCCGGCTACTTTTTGATTGTGGCGGACTTTATCCGCTGGGCAAAGGACAACGGCGTCCCGGTCGGCCCCGGGCGCGGCTCCGGCGCGGGTTCGCTGGTGGCGTACAGCCTCGGCATCACCGACCTCGACCCGTTGCGCTATGCGTTGCTGTTCGAGCGCTTCCTGAACCCGGAGCGTGTGTCCATGCCGGACTTCGACGTGGACTTTTGCCAGGATGGACGCGAGCGTGTCATCGACTATGTGAAACAGAAATACGGCGCGGCCAGCGTGGCGCAGATCGCCACTTTCGGCACGATGGCTTCCAAGGCAGTGATCCGCGATGTCGGGCGCGTGATGGACTTTCCTTATGGCTTGTGCGACCGGCTGTCCAAAGCGATCCCGCTGGAAGGCGTGAAGCCGGTGTCGCTGAAAAAAGCGCGCGAGATGGAACCGGAGATCAACAGCATCGCCGAGAGCGAAGAAGGCGTGCCCGAGTTGCTGGAACTGGCCGAACGCCTGGAAGACCTGACGCGCAACGTCGGCATGCACGCGGGCGGCGTGCTGATCGCGCCCGGACAACTCACCGACTTCTGCCCGCTGTATTGCGCCGACAGCAGCACCAGTGTGGTCAGCCAATTCGACAAGGATGATGTCGAATCGATCGGCCTGGTGAAGTTCGATTTCCTGGGCTTGCGCACGCTGACCATCCTCGATTGGGCGATGCGCCACGTCAGGAGGCTACAGAAACAAGGACTGAGGACTGAGGTTGGAGGACTGAGTGAAACCCCCAGTACTCAGTCCTCGACACTCAGTCCTGATTTTACTCAGTCCTCAGTCCCCGATCCTCAGTCCTTTTCTTTGGAGACACTGCCGCTGGACGATGCCGCGACTTACGAGCTGCTGAAGAAAGGCAACACCACCGCCGTGTTCCAGCTTGAATCGCGCGGCATGAAAGACATGCTGGGACGCGCGAAACCGGATTGCTTTGAAGACATCATCGCGCTGGTCGCGCTGTATCGCCCCGGCCCGATGGACCTGATCCCGGATTTCATACGGCGCAAGCACGGCGAGAAATTCGAGTATCCGCATCCTGCCGTCGAACCGGTGCTGCGTGAAACTTACGGCATCATGGTCTACCAGGAACAGGTGATGCAGATGGCCCAGCTGGTGGGCGGCTACAGCCTGGGCGGGGCCGATCTGCTGCGTCGCGCGATGGGCAAGAAAAATGCCGTAGAGATGGCCCAGCAGCGTGAGATTTTTGTCAATGGCGCGCTCAAGAACGGCACGACGAAAGAGCTGGCCGGCAACCTGTTCGACTTGATGGAAAAGTTCGCCGGCTACGGTTTCAACAAATCGCATGCCGCGGCCTATGCATTGGTGGCCTATCAGACGGCCTACTTGAAGGCTCATCATCCGGCCGCCTTCATGGCAGCGACCCTGTCCGGCGATCTGGATAACACCGAAAAGGTCAGCATCTTTTACGCCGATACCCTGCAACAAAATATCCGCGTGCTGCCGCCGGATGTGAACAGTTCCGGCTACGTGTTCTCGCCGGTGGACGAGCAGACCATCGCCTACGGCTTGGGCGCGATCAAGGGCACCGGCGAGGCGGCCATAGCCAGCATCGTCAAGGCGCGCGAGAAAGGCCCGTTCAAGGACCTGTTCGATTTTTGCCGGCGCGTCGACAAGCGTATCGTCAACCGGCGTACTGTCGAGGCTCTGATACGCGCGGGTGCGTTCGACAGTATCAACGACCACCGCGCCGCGCTGATGGCCAGCGTCGATGCGGCATTGACGAGCGCCGATCAGCAGGCGCGCGCGGCCAACCAGAACAGTCTGTTTGGCAACGAAGAATCCGATGCGGTGCTGATCGTGCAGACTGCCGACGTGCCTCGCTGGCGCTTGCGCGAACAGCTTGCGCACGAAAAAGCCAGCCTGGGGATTTACCTGGGCGGCCATCCGTATCAGGAGTACGCCGATGAATTGGCCAACTTCATCAAAGTGAAACTGGCCGATCTGACACCGCAGTTCGTCGGCCAAACCAATGGCTCAGGCAACAGCTCGGGACACAGTTCACGCCGCGGCGTGCCGGTCGTGCTGGCGGGCATCGTGGCAGGGCTGCGCATACAGCAGACGCGGCGCGGACGCATGGCGATCGTCACGCTGGACGACGGCAGCGCTCAGGTCGAGCTGACGGTGTTCAACGAAATATACGAGGCCAGCCGCCCATGGATACGCGAGGATGAATTGCTGGTGGTGCGCGGCAAAGCCAGCCTGGACGAGTATTCCGGAAACGTGCGGGTGAGCGGTGAGGAGTTGTACGACTTCGCGTCGGCACGTTCGCACTTCGCGCAACAACTGGCATTGCGCTGCAACGGCAACGCGGGCATCGCACAACTCAAAAAATTATTCACGCCGTATCGCGAGGGCAAATGCCCGGTGCAGATCCTTTACCGCAACGATAGTGCGAGCTGCCAACTGCGCCTGGGTGAGGATTGGCAAGTGACGTTGCATGATGACTTGCTGCGCGATCTGCGCGACTTGTTGCAAGCGGAAAACGTGAAGGTGATTTACGGTTGAACCGGGCTACCCCTTAAGCGCTATTGAGGGCGCTGTAACAGAGGGAGTAGAATCGCGCACTTGAGCAATTAACGTGAAACTCGCGCAGCGGTTCGTTTGTCTCCTCTCCCGCTTGCGGGAGAGGATTGAGGAGAGGGGAGCGGGCAGGGCAAGTTTCATTATCGAGGGTGGCACTTGCCACGCCCGTTAGGCTAATCAGCAAGTCGGTGAAAAAAATCAGGATGGACATTGTCGGTGTATTGCCATTGGACGTTGCGGGCGCGGTCATCGTGCTTTGGCTGGCGCTGGGACTGCTGGGTTTGGCACTACAGCGCAGCCCGCACCTCATCACCAATGTCATTTTCCCCGTCGGCGCGATTGTTTCGCTGGCGCTTGCTGCAACCGGTTTGTGGGCACTCGGTGAGGCTGCCAGCTACGCGGTATTGCCGATGGGTCTGCCGGATCTGCCGCTGCATCTTCGTCTCGATCCGCTCTCCGCATTTTTCCTGATCCTGCTGGGCGGCGCATCGTTCGGCGTGTCGCTGTTCAGCGCCGGTTATTTCAAATCCATGCAGGATAATACGCTGGGCCTGCTGTGTCTGGAATATCACCTGTTCCTGGCCAGTATGGCGCTGGTGTTGCTGGCTGACGATGCCTATATGTTCATGGTGGCGTGGGAGACGATGGCATTGTCTTCCTATTTTCTGGTCACCACCGACCACCATGTTCCCGACATCCGCAAGGCAGGATTTTTATATCTGCTGATCGCCCACGTCGGGGCAATCGGGATTCTGCTCAGCTTTGGCGTGATGCAGGGCGGGCATGGCATCGGCGCTTACACCTTTGCGGCGATGCGCGATGCGCACCTGTCGGCGTTCTGGTCATCGGTGGCGTTTCTGCTGGCGTTGTTCGGCTTTGGCGCGAAAGCGGGTTTGCTGCCGCTGCACGTCTGGTTGCCCGAAGCTCACCCGGCCGCACCTTCGCCGGTTTCCGCATTGATGAGCGGCATCATGCTGAAAACGGCGATCTACGGCATCCTGCGCGTCACCTTCGATCTGCTGGGTGCGCAGCAATGGTGGTGGGGTGTGCTGGCGTTGGCGTTGGGTTTGATCACCGCGATCTTCGGCGTGATGTTCGCCGCCGTGCAGGGCGACATGAAGCGGCTGCTGGCTTATTCTTCGATTGAAAATATCGGGCTGCTGCTGGTGGGGATCGGCCTGACCATCATCTTCCACGTCTATGGCAAGGACGCGCTGGCCGCCTTGTCGCTCACCGCGACGCTTTACCACAGCCTGAATCACGCTTTCTTCAAGAGCCTGCTGTTCATCGGCACGGGCTCGATCCTGCACGCCACCGGCGAGCGCAACATGGGACACATGGGCGGCCTGATCCGTCACATGCCGTGGGTCGCGGTGCTGATGCTGGTCGGCGTGCTGTCCATATCCGGCCTGCCGCCCTTCAATGGATTCGTTTCGGAATGGCTGTTGTTGCAGGCGTTTTTGTTGTCGCCCGGGTTGCCCAACAGCTACATCAACATGCTGATACCGGTGGCGGCGGCGGTGATCGCGCTGGCCGCCGCGTTGGCGGCCTATGTGATGGTGAAATTCTATGGCATCATTTTCCTCGGCCAGCCGCGCGGCGAGGCGCGCGAGCAGCCGCACGATGCCGGTATTTGGGAGCGCATCGGCTTAAGCTGGTTGGCGCTCGGCTGTGTGGTGTTGGGCTTGGCACCGGTCTTCGTGGTGCGGCAACTCGATCTGGTGACGCAGGTATTGGTCGGACGAGGACTGGGCAATGCGGCCGCCGGTTGGCTGTTCCTTGCCCCGGTCGACATCGAGCGGGCCAGCTACAGCCCGGTGTATTTTCTGTTGGCAGTGTTGGGTGTGATGCTGGTGACCGCAGTGGTGGTGCATTATTTTTATCACGGTCGTCTGCGCCGCGGCCCGGCCTGGGACTGCGGTTTTCCGGCGCAAACTTCGCGCATGCAGGATACGGCCGAAGGATTCGGGCAGCCGATCCGGCGCATCTTCGAGCCGTTCTTCCGCATCGAAAGCGAGTTGCCGAGCCCGTTCGATACGCATCCGCGCTATCACGGCCGCAGCGATGATCGCCTCTGGTTCGCGCTGTATCTGCCGATCAAGCGCATCACTGAAAAACTCTCGTCCTGGGCATCGTTGTTGCAGCACGGGCGCATCCATTTGTATCTGACGTATACCTTTGTCACGCTGATCGTGTTGCTTGCTTTCGTATGATGACCACGGAACAAACCCTCGGCATCCTGTTTCAAATCTATCAGTCGCTGCTGGTCGTGCTGCTCGCGCCGCTGCTGACGGGTTGGGTGAACCAGTGCCGCGCCTGGTTGCAAAACCGCTCCGGTCCGGGCGTGATGCAACCCTATCGCACGCTGCGCAAGCTGTTTCACAAGGATGCGGTGATGGCCTATAACGCTTCGTTGTTGTTTCGCATCACACCCTATATTTTGTTCGGCTGCATGTGGCTGGCGGCGGCCATCATTCCGATCATCGCGGTGGATCTGCCGTTCTCGCCCGCCGCCGATGTGATCGCGCTGGTCGGCGTGTTTGCGTTGGCGCGGGTGTTCATTTCGCTGGCCGCGATGGATATCGGCACCGCATTCGGGACACTCGGCGCGCGGCGCGAGATGCTGGTGTCGTTTCTCGCCGAACCGGCATTGTTGATGGTGTTCTTCACCGCTTCGCTGATCAGTCACTCGACGCAGCTGCCGCGCATCGTGGACGCGCTGGCGCATCACCAGTTTGTGTTGTATCCCAGCCTTGCCTTTGCCGGATTGGCTTTCGTGATCGTGCTGCTGGCCGAGAATGCGCGCATCCCGGTGGACAATCCCAGTACCCACCTGGAATTGACCATGATCCACGAGGCGATGATCCTGGAGTATTCGGCGCGTCACCTGGCGCTGGTGGAGTGGGCGAGCAGCCTCAAGCTGTTCGCCTATATTTCCATCGGCATTGCCCTGTTCGTCCCCTACGGCATTGCCGAAGTAGGTGCCATGGTTGGAAATTGGGGGAGCGCGCTGCCGCTGGCCATCATCGCGTTGCTGGTCAAGCTGATATTGGCCGGTGCCGCACTGGCTTTGCTGGAGGCGCTGCTTGCCAAGATGCGCATCTTCCGCGCGCCGGAGTTTTTGGGTACCGCGTTCCTGCTGGCGGTGTTGGGGTTGTTGATCCACTTCCTGTTAGGTGCGTGATATGCCGATAAGTTACAGCATTCAAATCATTAATTTGCTTGCATCCATGCTGCTGCTGATCGCCTTTGCGATGCTGTCGCAACGGCGCATATTGTCCCTGATCAATCTGTTTGCCTGGCAGGGGCTGGTGTTGTCGCTCAGCACCTTTGTGGTGGCGTACTCGACGGATCAGCACCATTTGTATTACTCCGCCGGGTTGACGCTGCTGCTCAAGGTGATGGTATTGCCCTGGCTGCTGCATCGCCTGATACGCAAGCTGAACGTGAAGTGGGATGTGGAAACGCTGATCAACATTCCCACCACCATGCTGGTCGGCATCGGACTGGTAATTTTCGCCTTCAACCTGGCCGCGCCGATTTCGCAACTTTCCGAGAGCATCACGCGCGGCTTGATCGGCATCGCGCTGGCCAGCGTGCTGCTGTCGTTGCTGATGATGTTGACGCGGCGCAAGGCCGTCCCGCAGGTGGTCGGTTTTCTGGCGATGGAAAACGGGCTGTTCTTTGCCGCGACCAGCGCCACGCACGGGATGCCGCTGGTGGTGGAACTGGGCATCGCGCTGGACGTGCTGGTCGCGACATTTATTTTCGGTATCTTTTTCTTCCAGATACGCGAGACCTTCGACAGCCTGGACATCACCAACATGGAGAAGCTCAAGGATGATTGATTTACAGCTCATGGCACTGTTGCTCACCCCATTGACGGGCGGTCTGCTGCTGGCCGCATTCGGTTCGCGCAGCTGGGCGGCGGAGCTGAATTCGCTGATGAGTTTTTGCACCTTTATCGCGGCTGTGGTGTTGACCATGCGCGTGATCGACTCGGGGCCGCAAGTCGCGTTCAGCGAGGAATTTTTCATCGACCAGTTCAACGTATTCCTGGTTGCGCTGACCGCATTCGTGGCCTTCACCACCTCGCTGTTCTCGCGGCCCTATATGCGCATCGAGCAACATCACGGCAAGCTCACCACGCAGATGCTGCATCTGTATTACAGCATGTACCAGCTGTTCACTTTAGCCATGCTGACAGCGTTGACTTCCAACAACATGGGCATCATCTGGGTGTCCATGGAGGCGGCCACGCTGACCACCGTGCTGCTGGTCAGCCTGTACCGCACCCCGGCCAGCATCGAGGCGGCGTGGAAGTATTTCATCCTGTGCGGGGTGGGCATCGCGCTCGCGCTGTTCGGCACCATCCTGTTGTATTTCGCCGCCGAGCGCGTGCTCGGTGAAGGGGGTACGGCCTTGCTGTGGACGCATTTGAACCAGGTCAAAGGCGGGCTTGAACCCACGGTACTCAAATTGGCATTCGTGTTTCTGCTGGTCGGCTATGGCACCAAGATCGGTCTGGTGCCGTTGCACAGCTGGCTGCCGGATGCCCATGCGGAAGGGCCCACGCCGGTTTCTGCGGTGCTCTCCGGCCTGCTGCTGAATGTCGCGTTATGCGCGGTGATGCGCAGCAAGGTATTGGTGGATGGCTCATTGGGTACGCACTTCGCCGGCAACCTGATGATGGGATTCGGCCTGCTGTCGGTGGTGGTTGCCGCATTATTTTTGTCGCGGCAAAAAGATATCAAGCGGATGTTCGCCTATTCCTCCATCGAGCACATGGGGCTGGTCACGTTCGCCTTCGGTATGGGCGGGCCGGTAGCCACTTTCGCGGCGATGCTGCACATGACCATGCACTCGCTGACCAAGTCGGCGATCTTCTTTGCGGTCGGCCATGCGGTGCAAAAATCCGGCACACAGCAGATGGAAAATATACGCGGCATGCTGCAAGTCAGCCCCACGGTGGGCTGGGGACTGATGCTGGGCACGCTGGCAATTTTGGGTATGCCGCCGTTCGGCATATTCGCCAGCGAATTCCTGATCATCACCACGGCCATGCACGACTATCCGTGGACCACACCGTTCCTGCTGATCGCGCTGGGCATCGCATTCGCCGCCATCTTCGGCAAGGTGCAGCCTATCGTGTTCGGCGAAACCACGGCGCGCCGTCTGCCGCACCAGCCGGCGCTGATCCCGGTGTTCGCGCACTTGTTGCTGGTGTTGATCCTCGGGCTGTATATGCCGCCCTATCTGGCTGACTGGTACCGTCAGGCAGCGGCTTTGCTGGGAGGATAAAACGATGCAATTCATTACTACGGAACACACGGAAAAGAGCTACCCCTGTGAAGGAGGGTCTAAGATCATTTCATACGATCCGCCCTTGCTTGTTGCGAATACCCAACGGGTAAATGCAAAACAAAATGGAATTGATTGTTTTATTCCGTATGTTCCGTGTATTCCGTGGTATGAGCTTTTTCCAGGATAAATCATGCCCATCACTCATCCCAATCTGCACTTGACCAAACTTGCCGGCGCGATTCCCGCGTGGTCGGGTGAGATCAAGCCCGACGATCTGCAGCCGATTTGCCAGAGCGTGCAGGACGGCGGCGGCAGGCTGGTGGCATTGTGGGGCAGCGATGCTCGCGAGCTAGGCAACGGGTTCACTTTGCATATCGCGCTGGTCAATGAAACGGGCTTGATCTGCTTGAGTGTGCCCTTGCCTGACGGGCAACCCGGCTATCCAGATGTCAGCCGGATATTTCCGGTGGCCAACCGCATGCAACGCGCGGCTTATGATCTGCTCGGCATTTACGCGCACGAAGGCCAGGACCATCGCAAGTGGTTGCGCCACGGTGCGTGGCATGGCGGCAGCTTTCCGTTGCGCAAGGATTTCGATGCCGCACAAAGTCGTATCGACGATGCGGATAACTACCCCTTCGTGCAAGTGGAAGGTCAGGGCGTGCATGAAATTGCAGTGGGGCCGGTACATGCGGGCATCATCGAGCCGGGGCACTTCCGCTTTTCAGTGGTAGGCGAAAAAACACTGCGTCTTGAGGAACGTTTCGGTTACACCCACAAAGGCATCGAAAAACGCTTCGAGAGCCTGACCGTGCAGCAAGCCGCCAAGCTTGCCGGAAGGGTGAGCGGCGACAGCACGGTCGCTTATGCCTGGGCTTATGCGATGGCAGCGGAAAGCATCGCCGCTGTCACCCCGCCGGACCGCGCGCTGTGGCTGCGCGCGCTGTTTCTCGAACGCGAACGCATCGCCAACCATCTGGGCGATCTCGGCTATCTCGGCAATGATGTCGCGTTGTCGTTCGGTTTTGCGCAGTTCTGGATTTTGAAGGAGCAAGTGCTGCGCAACAATGCCGAGCTGTTCGGGCACCGCTACCTGATGGACAGGATTATTCCGGGCGGCGTGACGATGGACTTGGCAGAATCAGGCAAGCGAACGCTGTTCAAAGAATGTGCCATGCTGGAACACGAGGTAAGTGTGCTGCGCGGCATCTACGAAGAACATGCCGGGGTGCAGGATCGCTTCATCGGTGCCGGACGCATCGAGCCAAAGCTGGCCGCCCGACTTGGGCTGTGCGGCTTGGCCGGGCGTGCCAGCTCACAGGCATGGGATGCGCGCGTACAGTTTCCTTGCGCCCCTTACGACAAGCTGGACGTGCAGATGGCGACCTATCGCAACGGCGATGTCGCGGCGCGTGTCATCGTGCGCTTCGACGAGTTGTTCGAATCGTTGCGCTTGCAGCGCGAGATTCTGAACAATCTGGTAGACGACGATAAATTGTCGGTGCCACTCGAAAAACTTCCCGCGCATGGCTTTGGTGTGGGTATGGTGGAAGGCTGGCGCGGCGAGGTGCTGGTGGCGATCCACACCGATGCAGACGGCAAGCTCACACGCGTGCATCCGCATGACCCATCCTGGCAGAACTGGCCGGTGTTGGAACATGCCGTCGTAGGCAACATCGTGCCCGATTTCCCGCTCATCAACAAATCATTTAACCTTAGTTATTCAGGGCAGGATCTCTGATGTATCAACTCATCAAACAGATAATCAAGACAGGTATAAAAACCGAAAGCCCGCCACTGCCGGATGAGACAATGCGTGTCCAGTCACAGCGGCTGCAGGAGGAAATTCTGCGCGTGTTCGGCAGCGCGCTGAACATACGCCATGTCGATGCCGGATCATGCAACGGGTGCGAATTGGAGATCCACTCGGTCAACAACGCCTATTACAACATCGAAGGCCTGGGCATCAAATTCGTCGCCAGCCCGCGCCATGCGGACATGCTGCTGGTCACCGGCCCGGTGTCGCGCCACATGGTGACCGCGCTCAAGCGCACTTTTGACGCCACGCCGGAGCCCAAGCTGGTGGTGGCGATCGGCGATTGCGCCTGCGACGGGGGTATCTTCGGAGAAAGTTATGCCAGTTGCGGGCGCGTCGCCAACGTGATTCCTGTCGACGTGGTGGTGAGCGGTTGCCCGCCCACGCCCACCGCGATACTGCAGGGAATACTCACGGCGATCAGCGCGCAGAAATAACGGTTGGTTTAGCTTGTGGAGCGGGCCATGCCCGCGGCAGAGAGATTCGCGGGCCGCTTCGACAGGCTCAGGACAGGCATGGCCCGCTCCTACAACACCAAATTATTTAATCCGCATTCCGGGTTGCGCACCGTCATCCGGGCTGAGGATGAACAGTCCGGGTGTTTCGCCGGAAGCCGCCAGCACCATGCCTTCCGACAGGCCGAACTTCATCTTGCGCGGCGCGAGATTGGCGACCATCACGGTCATGCGACCCTTCAATTTTTCCGGATCGTAAACCGACTTGATGCCCGCGAACACGGTGCGCGGTTGTGCTTCGCCGATGTCCAGCGTCAGCTTCAGCAGTTTCTCCGCACCTTCCACATGCTCGGCGTTGACGATACGGGCCACGCGCAGGTCAACCTTCATGAAGTCGTCGATGCTGATGGTTTCGGCGATGGGTGCGATCGCGTGCTGCTGCGCTTCGGCGTGGCGTGCGGGTGAATGAGTATCTGCGACAGGTTCCAGGGTTTGTTTGTTGGCTTCGATCATGGCGTCTATTTGTTTTTGGTCAACTCGGGTCATCAGGTGTTTATATTCGCTGATGCGATGGGCAGTGGGCAGATGGGTGTCCACATCTTTCCACACAAGGGGTGGGACGTTAAGGAAAGCTTCAACATTCTCAGCCAGCTTTGGAAGTACAGGTTTTAGCATCACAGCAAGCCAACAGAACATGTTCAATGCCAGCGTGCAAACCTGATGTAACTCCTCTTCTTTTCCAGCCTCTTTGGAAATTGTCCATGGTTTACGTTGGTCAACGAATTGGTTAGCTGAATCAGCGTATGCCATAATTTCTCTCAAAGCTTTTGAGAAGTCCCGTTTATCAAAAGCATCAGCAACCAATTTAGCGGTTTCCTGCGCAGAGCCCTGGTAATAGCCATACTCCTGCTCTAATTTCGCTGGTACATTGTTGGCCTTCAAATCGGCAAGCTTACCGTCGAAGCGTTTGTTGATGAATCCTGCACATCGACTCGCAATATTGATGTATTTGCCAACCAAATCCGAATTAACCCGCGTCACGAAATCTTCAAGATTCAGATCAAGGTCTTCCATCGTGCCGTTGAGTTTCGCGGCGTAGTAGTAGCGCAGATATTCCGGGTTGAGTCCCTGTTTGAGGTAGCTGTCGGCGGTGATAAACGTGCCGCGCGATTTGCTCATCTTCTCGCCGTTCACGGTGAGGAAGCCGTGCGCGAACAGTTTGGTCGGGGTGCGGAAACCGGCGTGTTGCAGCATCGCGGGCCAGAACAGCGCATGGAAATACAGGATGTCCTTGCCGATGAAATGATACAGCTCAGCCTTGGAATCGGGCTTCCAGAATTCGTCGAAGTCGATGTCCTTGGCGTTGCACAGTTGCTGGAAGCTGCCCATGTAGCCGACCGGCGCGTCCAGCCACACGTAGAAATACTTGCCCGGCGCATCGGGTATCTCGAAGCCGAAATAGGGCGCGTCGCGCGAGATGTCCCAGTCGGTCAGCTTGTTTTCGCCAGCGCCGCCCAGCCATTCCTGCATCTTGTTGGCGGCCTCGGGTTGCAGCGTGCCGCTGCGCGTCCATTCGCGCAGAAATTTCTGGCAGCGCGGGTCGGACAGTTTAAAGAAGTAGTGATCGGAATTGCGCCGCTCGGGCTGCGCGCCGGACACGGCGGAATACGGGTTGATCAGTTCGGTGGGCGCGTAAGTGGTGCCGCAGGCTTCGCAGTTGTCGCCGTATTGATCCTTGGCGTGGCACTTCGGGCATTCGCCCTTGATGAAGCGATCCGGCAAAAACATGTTCTTGACCGGGTCGTAGAACTGTTCGACGGAGCGCACCTCGATCAGGCCGGCGGCCTTGAGTTTGCGATAGATCGTCTGTGAATATTCCCTGGTCTCGGTGCTGTTGGTGCTGCCGTAGTGGTCGAACTCGACATGGAAGCCGTCGAAGTCCGCCTTGTGCTCGTGCCACACGCGGTCGATCAGCTGTTCCGGCGTGATGCCTTCTTTCTCGGCGCGCAGCATGATCGGCGTCCCGTGGGTGTCGTCGGCGCACACGTAGTGGCAAGTGTTCCCCTGCATCTTCTGGAAGCGCACCCAGATGTCGGTCTGGATGTATTCGACCAGGTGGCCGAGGTGGATGCTGCCGTTGGCGTAGGGTAATGCCGAGGTGACGAGGATTTTTCTATTGGACATTGTGAACCAGACGAAATGCTATAAAGGCGCGGATTTTAGCAAATCGCGCGCGACAGCGGCGAATTGGTTAAAACCGGATTGTCCGTTAATACATTCATGCTTTGTAGGAGCCTGACTTGTCGGGCGATCCTGAACTATCGCGCAACAAGTTGCGCTCCTACAAAGGCGTTTTCATTCCTAATGGGTTATCTGGGTTAAAATCGCGCCCGTGAAAATGCAGCACGGACACTTTCAAGAGGAATCGCGATGAGCATCAAGTCAGACAAATGGATACGCCGCATGGCGGAGCAGCACAAAATGATCGAGCCGTTCGAGCCGAACCAGGTGAAGGAGAAAGACGGCAAGCGCATCGTATCGTATGGCACATCGAGCTACGGCTACGATATCCGCTGTTCCAATGAATTCAAGCTGTTCACCAACATCAACAGCACCATCGTCGACCCGAAGAATTTCGACCCGAGTTCCTTCGTCGAGGTCACGGCTGATTATTGCATCATCCCGCCCAACTCTTTCGCTTTGGCGCGTACCGTGGAATATTTCCGCATCCCGCGCAGTGTATTGACCATATGCCTGGGCAAGTCCACTTATGCGCGTTGCGGCATCATCGTCAACGTCACGCCGTTCGAGCCGGAGTGGGAAGGCTATGTGACGCTGGAGTTTTCCAACACCACCCCGCTGCCCGCCAAGATCTACGCCAATGAAGGCGTGGCGCAAGTGCTGTTCTTCGAGGGCGATGAAGTCTGCGAGACGTCCTACAAGGATAGAGGCGGCAAGTATCAGGGGCAGGTAGGCGTCACGCTGCCCAAAATGTAATCTTAGATGTGTAGGTCGGGCTTTAACCAGCGACTTGGTCGCCGTCTTTTGGCGGCCTAGTCGAATGGCTATGCAAAGCTGCCCGACATGGCGGGTAGAACCCGCCCTACGATAATCCGTTTCCACACCGCCTCCGAATTCTGCGACAATCCCCGCCAATTCGGTATCCCCGCCCAATTAGTTATTCCTAAAGGGAGCAAGCAATGAAATTCCGTTTTCCTATTATCATCATCGATGAAGACTTCCGTTCGGAAAATGCCAGCGGGCTGGGTATCCGCGCTTTGGCTGATGCAATTGAAAAAGAGGGGATGGAGATCCTCGGCGTCACCAGTTATGGCGACCTGACTTCGTTCGCGCAGCAGCAGAGCCGCGCCTCGGCGTTTTTGCTGTCGATCGATGACGAGGAATTCGGCGGGGGCAGCGCGGAGGAAACCGAGGTGGCGCTGAAAAGTTTGCGCGCCTTCGTCCAGGAGATACGCTTCAAGAACGCCGACATCCCGATCTACCTGTATGGCGAGACGCGCACTTCGCGGCACATTCCGAACGACATCCTGCGCGAGTTGCACGGCTTCATTCACATGCACGAGGACACGCCGGAATTTGTGGCGCGCCACATCATCCGGGAGGCCAAGGCTTATCTGGATTCGCTGGCGCCGCCGTTTTTTCGCGCTCTGTTGCATTACGCGCAGGATGGCTCCTACTCGTGGCACTGTCCGGGACACTCGGGCGGCGTGGCGTTTTTGAAATCGCCGGTCGGGCAGATGTTCCACCAGTTTTTCGGCGAGAACATGCTGCGTGCCGACGTGTGCAACGCGGTGGATGAGCTCGGCCAGTTGCTCGATCACACCGGGCCGGTGGCGGCCTCCGAGCGCAATGCGGCACGTATTTTTAATGCCGATCATCTGTTCTTCGTCACCAACGGCACGTCCACTTCCAACAAGATCGTGTGGCATTCCACCGTGGCACCCGATGATATCGTAGTGGTGGATCGCAACTGCCATAAATCCGTCCTGCACGCGATCATCATGACCGGCGCGGTGCCGGTATTTCTGACGCCGACGCGCAATCACTACGGCATCATCGGGCCGATCCCGAAGTCCGAATTCGAGCCGAAAAACATCCAGCGCAAGATCGACGCGAATCCGTTCATCAAGGACAAGACCAAGAAGCCGCGCATCCTGACAATCACCCAAAGCACATACGACGGTATCGTGTACAACGTGGAAATGCTGAAGGAGATGCTGGACGGGCGCATCGATACGCTTCACTTCGATGAAGCCTGGCTGCCGCATGCTGCTTTCCACGAGTTCTACAAGGACATGCATGCGATCGGCAAATACCGTCCGCGCGCCAAGGAATCGATGATCTTTGCCACGCAGTCCACGCACAAGTTACTGGCCGGACTGTCGCAGGCCTCGCAGATCTTGGTGCGCGAACCAGAGAGCCACAAACTGAACAAGCATATTTTTAACGAAGCATATCTGATGCACACTTCCACCAGTCCGCAGTACGCCATCATTGCCTCGTGCGACGTGGCTGCGGCGATGATGGAACCGCCCGGCGGTACGGCGTTGGTGGAAGAGTCCATTGCCGAGGCGCTGGATTTCCGGCGCGCGATGCGCAAAGTGGACGACGAATTCGGCAAGGACTGGTGGTTCAAGGTGTGGGGGCCTGACATCCTGGCCGAGGAAGGCATCGGTTCGCGCGAGGACTGGGTGTTGCATACCGATGACAAGTGGCATGGTTTCGGCAAGCTGGCCACCGGTTTCAACATGCTTGACCCGATCAAGGCGACCATCATCACGCCGGGCCTGGATGTGGACGGGGACTTCTCCGACAGCGGCATACCCGCTTCCATGGTCACCAAATATCTGGCCGAGCACGGCGTGATCGTCGAGAAATGCGGACTGTATTCGTTCTTCATCATGTTCACGATCGGCATCACCAAGGGACGCTGGAACACGCTGCTCACCGCATTGCAACAGTTCAAGGATGATTATGACCGCAATCAACCGATCTGGCGCATTTTGCCGGAATTCGCAGTGGCCCATCCCCGCTATGAGCGCGTTGGCCTGCGCGACCTGTGCCAGCAGATCCACGATGCATACAAGATGCACAACGTGGCGCGCATGACCACCGAGATGTATCTGTCCGATATGCAGCCGGCGATGAAGCCGTCCGATGCGTTCGCCAGAATGGCGCATGACGAGATCGAGCGCGTGGAGATCGACCAGCTCGAAGGCCGCATCACGGCGGTGTTGCTGACCCCCTATCCGCCGGGTATCCCGCTGCTGATTCCGGGCGAGATATTCAACAAAACTATCGTGGACTATCTCAAGTTCGCGCGCGATTTCAACGAAAGATTCCCCGGCTTCGAGACCGATATCCACGGCCTCGTCGCGGAAGAAACCGATGGCGGGAAAGGTTATTTTGTGGACTGCGTAAGGTAGATCAAGGATCAAGGATCGAGGATCGAGGAGCCAGTAAAATCGATTTCTCCGCTTTTATCTCGATCCTGATTTAGATTTTCATTTGTTCATAGCTGCCGGTACCGTGGCGTGTTTCGATCTGAACCCCGACTTCCTTGAGCAGCGGAGTAGGCAATATCCCCCCCGCGCAAACGATGACCGCATCATTGGGCAGATCGATAGCCGTGCCCTTTTGGTCGAGCAGCACGGTGGCGGACCTGATCTCTTTGACGGTCGATTCGAGCAACACGGATAGATGCCCGGAAATGCGCGCCTCTTCGGCGAGCTCCCGATTTTTCTGCTTTACGCGGCTGAATGCGCTGCTGCGGTAGCTGAGCGTGACGGTAGTGCCGGGCTCTTTGGCAATCGACACGGCGGCTTCCAGTGCCGCATCTCCGCCGCCGACCACTAACACATGCTTGTCCCGATATTGTTCCGGATCGACCAGGCGATACACCACCTTTTCCAGCTCTTCGCCCGGGACCTCCAGCCTGCGTGGTGTGCCGCGCCTGCCAATGGAAAGCAACACGCTGTGGGTAAGGTAACTGGTGCGATTGGTGACGACAGTAATCGTGTCGCCTTGGCGCTCGATCTTTTCCATGCGTTCGCCGAAGTTGATCTTGATGCCGGCTTTGTCGACCACATCCTCCCAAAGTTTCATCAGCGACTCTTTGCTTATTTCTTTAACGTGCACTTTTCCGATGATGGGCAGGTTCATGGGTGCAGTCATGACGATCTTGCCCCGTGGGTAGTGTAGCGTGGCGCCGCCGAAAGTCTCTTCCTGTTCGAGCGTCACGCAGCGCAGGCCATGATGTTTGGCGGCAAGGGTGGCGGAAATGCCGGCGGGTCCGGCACCGATGACGACGACATCGTGCGGCGTTTTTGCGCGGCCGCGTTTCGAAATGGAATCCATCGCCTGTCTTCCCTGTTCCACGGCTTTTCTTATCAAGCCCATGCCCCCGAGTTCTCCCGCGATGAAAATGCCGGGCACATTGGTCTCGAAGTTGGGTTTGAGTTGCGGGATGTCCACCCCCCGGGTTGCGGTGCCGAAAACAAGTTTGATCGCGCCAACCGGGCAGGAAGTGGCACAGGCACCGTGACCTATGCAAAGCGCAGGACTGATAAGCACGCCTTTCCCGTCGATGATCCCGATCGCTTGTTCAGGGCAGGCTTCATAGCAGCCGCCCGAGCCGAGACACAGATTGGGGTCGAACACAGGGTGGAGAGTCGATGGTTCGGTCAATCCGGACTCTACCGCTTCATGCCAGGTTTCTTTCGCAATCTTTTGGCGGCGATTTCGTTTGTATAGATATATAACCAAAGGCGCTGCCAGGGGCAGCACATAAAGCAGGTAGATGAATAACTGATCGTTCATTTTGGTATGCGGCCTGTCGATACAAATGTGAGTGTAGGCCAAGCAATTTCTTGGACTCTATTCAAGAAAGGTCAAGAGGGTGTAGGTGGACACGGAATGCATTGATGCACCTAACGCCTGTTACCCGGTTGGCAGTTTCGACATTCCGAAGGGTGAACTTGTTCCAGTGCATGCAGTCTATCTGTGCGAACAATGCAATTCAAGGCGTGCCTGTGCAGTGTCTCGAGTGCTGATGCAGGTAAAATGGGCACACGGTTTTTCATAATGTTGATTTGGTTCAGTGCAATAAGTGGGTTGAGTAGATATGCCATCTGAGTTATCTCGTGATCAAAATGTTGCAGCAACTGCCGGTAGCGGCCCTCACACCGATGAACGTCGTGCTGAACAGCATCCTGTTCAGCTTGCTGTATTTGGTGGTTCACGTTCCGGCGATAAACATGTTGGCGTTGTTCGTGGAGAAGGTGTCGGTCCAAAGGTGGTGTGGTTTGCAACTATCGCTCTGATCGCGGCGGCATGGCCTGTTTCGACTGGTTCAGTATACAAACCCGGGACAGGCATAGGCTATTACCTGGGTTTGGTCGGCGGGGTGATGATGTTGCTGATGCTGCTTTATCCGGTACGCAAGCATATGCGCTTGGCCCGCAACTGGGGACCGTTGCGTTACTGGTTCATGGTGCACATGATATTCGGGATCGGCGGACCGGCGTTGATCCTGTTCCACTCGACCTTTCATGTGAAGTCGCTGAATGCCGGTGTTGCGCTTTTCTCCATGTTGCTGGTGGCGGCCAGTGGCATCATAGGGCGCTTCATCTATAAGCGCATACATCATGGGCTCTACGGGCGTAAATCCAATCTGGAGGAATTGCAGCAAGCCGTGGACTCCAACCAAAACAAGATGGGCAAAGTAAACGCGGTGTTGATGGAGGCAACCGGAGTCGGCGAGAAGTTGAAGCAGTTCCGCGAAACGGCGATTGCTCAAAAGAGAACGCCCCTCGATCGCGCCTGGAATTTTATGACCCTGGGTTGGCAGCGACGCAATCTGGCGATTTACTGCCACCAGGAGTTGCAGCGGGCTGCCGTTCTTCTGGCCAAGGCTCAAGGCTGGAACAAGCTTCAGCAGGATCAGCATCTTCATGCGGTTTCACTTGATGTGGACGATTATCTGGCTGCCGTGCAGCAGGCTGCCCAATTCTCATCCTACGAGCGGCTGTTCCGTTTGTGGCATATCCTGCATTCACCCTTCGTTTGGTTGCTGGCTATCAGTGGCATTGTCCACGTCATAGCTGTCAATATGTACTGATTGCCGCCGGATGCTACTACGCATTGCTCTCCTGACTTTGTCCCTGTCTGTTTCCGGTATCGCGCTGGGGGCGGGTGAGACCGCGCTGATGCCCGGGGAAGTGATCCAGGGACACGCCAAGCTCGAAGCGGATTGCAAGGAATGCCACGTCCGGTTCGACAAGGAGGCGCAAACTACACTGTGCTCGGATTGCCACAAGGATGTGAAGGCGGATGTCCTGAAACACGAGGGATTTCACGGCAGGCTTGAAGAGAAGGAATGCCGTGCCTGTCATACCGAACACAAGGGACGGAATGCGAATATCGCGGTGCTGGATACGAAGAACTTCGACCACGCGAAGACCGACTTTCCCTTGTTGGGCGCTCACCAGAAGCAAGAAAAAATAAAGTGCAAGGATTGTCACGAGGCGAAGAAAAAATATCGTGATGCGCCTTCAGCCTGCAATGCCTGCCATCGCAAGGATGATAAACACAAGGGTAGTCTGGGCGCCGATTGCAAGAGCTGCCACAACGAGCGCAGCTGGAAAGAAACAAAGTTCGATCACAGTCTGGAAAAGACCCGCTTTGCTCTCAGCGGCAAACACGTGGACGTGAAATGCAGCAAATGCCATGTCGACTCCACTCACTACAAAGGCGTGTCGCATGAATGCGTGGCATGCCATCGCAAGGATGACAAGCACAAGGGGCAATACGGCAAGAAGTGCGAAACCTGCCATACGGAAAAGGACTGGAAAAAAATCCAGTTCGATCACGATACGCAAACGAAATTCAGGCTGCTTGGCAAGCATGAGTTGGCGAAATGCGTGAGTTGCCACAAGATGCCGCTTTTTACCAAAGAGAAAACGCCAACTACATGTATAGCGTGCCACCGCAAGGACGATGTGCACAAAGGCGGATTGGGCGAAAAATGCGCGACCTGCCACAACGAGGAAAAATGGAAGTCCGCGAAATTCGACCACGACAAAGACACAAAATTTCCGTTATCTGGCAAACACGCCACAACCAAGTGTGATGCCTGCCATAAACCGGAATTGAGAGCCGCCGCAGAGAAACTGGCCACGACCTGCATCGGTTGCCACAAGAAGGATGACAAGCACAAGGAAAGTTTCGGCACGAAATGCGAATCCTGCCACAAAGAAAAAGACTGGAAAGAGATCAGGTTCGATCACGGCCGCGATACGAAATATGCATTGAAGGGCAAGCACGAGAAGGTCAAATGTATCGCTTGCCATACGGACAAACTGTATCAGCAGAAGCTGGCCCAGGATTGCATCTCTTGCCACAAGAAAGACGATGTGCACAAGGAAAAGCTGGGTAAACGCTGCGAATCCTGCCATAACGAAAAAGATTGGAAGGATGCCAAAATAGACCATGGGCGCGCGCGCTTTCCGCTGCTTGGCATGCATGTGAAAGTGGAGTGCAAGAAATGTCACCAGACGCAGCTATTCCGCGATACGCCGTCCGATTGCGTCTCCTGCCACAAGAAGGACGATGACAAAGTACACAAGCGCAGACTGGGTAACAAATGCGAGTCATGCCACAATGCGCGGTCATGGAAGGCCTGGGATTTCGATCACGACAAGCGTACCAAATTCATGCTCGATGGCGGACACAAGAAACTGGATTGCTACGCTTGCCATAAAAAAGAGGTCGATGACCGCTTTGCGGTTCCGCGTTCATGTGTCGGTTGCCACGAAGATGATGACGTGCATCAGGGAAGGTTTGGTCAACAATGCGAACGCTGCCATGTCACCAGTAAATTCCGCACCCTCCGAAAATGAATTTACATTACCGCTCATTCCGGTTTTTCTACCGTTTGTCTGCAGGAACACGTTTTTCATCCCGGTGAACTGCACCTTGTCGGCAAACGGGCGTCCTAATCGGGAACAGCGAGAACTCATTACTTAACGGCATCTGAAATAAAATGATGAAATTGAAAAACGCATTTATTCGAAGTAAAGACGGGCTGATCGATTTTTTGGAAATGGCCGCGTGCGATTCCCTGAAAGGAGCAGAAATGATGAACAAGCACACAAACAAGTTTGAGAGCAAGCATACGCTTCATGCCTTGATTCCTCCTCGTTGGATCGCGATGATGTTCATCTTGCCGCTGCTGGCAGTGGCCCATTTTGCGTTGGCTCAGACAACAGGTGTTGATACTTCAAGCTTCAACCATATCCAAACCGGGTTTAACCTAACGGGTCCCCACGCCACGGCTCCGTGCGAGTCCTGCCATGTCCAGGGCGTGTTCAAGGGAACGCCGCGGGATTGCGCGACTTGTCACAGTGTCGGAAACCATATGGGCGCAACGGCAAAACCTAACATGCACATTCCCACCGTTGCCAAATGCGACAACTGTCACAGACCCACGACCTGGACACCGGCTTCGTTCAGTCACGTGGGTGTGGCACCGGGTGCTTGCCTGACCTGCCATAACAACATGACGGCGACGGGCAAACCGAACGGGCACATTTTGACATCTGCATCATGCGACAGATGTCATCGCACCGTGGCCTGGGTACCGGCGGGTTATGACCATACGGGGGTGGCTCCGGGTACTTGTGCGACCTGTCACGGGATAACTGCGACAGGCAAACCGAACGGGCACGTTGCTACTACCGCTTCATGCGATATCTGCCACAATACCAGGGCTTGGTTACCGGCGGGTTACAACCATACGGGAGTGGCTCCGGGCACTTGTGCGACCTGTCACGGGATAACTGCGACAGGCAAGCCGAACGGGCACATCGCCACTACCGATTCATGCGATGCCTGCCACACCACTACGACCTGGTTGGGGGCTGGATACAACCACGTGGGGGTGGTGCCGGGCACTTGCGCGACTTGTCACAACGGTACGACGGCGAAGGGGGTGGGTGGCGGGCCTACAACCCGATACCCCGCCTACTCGGGTCATGTGCCTACTTCCATGTGGCCTTCATGCGATATTTGCCATAAGTCAACGACAAGCTTCCTCAATGCCAAAGTACATGGATCGGGTGCATCTGTTTCGGGCCTATGCAATATCTGCCACAGTCACCACAATAATTCGCAATCGTGCGACAAATGCCACTCCACAAGCACCTGGAACAATTAATGAGATAGGGGGCGTGATTTACCTCGAACAGGTTAGCTTTGCATAGCCAACTGACTGATGGGACAACGGATAGGGCTACTAGCCGTCTGACTGATGAAACAACTAGCCAATCCACTAAGCCATCAAAGAACGGTGGCAAAGTGGCTGGTTATAACCCAGCAAAAGGCTTTGCATAGCCATCTGACTAAGTTGGCAAACTACGCCAACCAAGTCATTGGTTAACGCTGGGCAAGTCATTGGTTATTGCACCCTGTAGGTATCGCGCCCGATAGCGAATTTCCCGGTGTTTGTTTCGCCGGATGTGCCGGTTGCGATGTTGGAAAAAAGGAAAAAATTTGAAGGCCACTAGCGATTTGCGAACCAAGCGAAATTTCACCCGCCCGTTCACCCTCTTGGCAGTTGCCTTGTTGTTAAGCGGCGTTGCAACAAAGTCGGCTCATGCCCACGTGATTGAACGCATAGAGATCAAGCACGCGGGAGACGAGGCAGAAATACAAATCCTGTTCGATGTCAGGATTCAATATCTGCGCGAGGCATCGCTCAACAATAACGATATTCATATTTTCATCAAACTTCTGGAAGCCGACCCGGATCGTACCCGTCTGGTTCCGGAAGCAATGGATTCACCGCCGTCAGATTTTGTCCCGCATTTTACGGTAAGCTTTCCCGAGCTTGATTCATCGCTCGCCATCCATTTTGACAAGAAAGTGGTTTACCGCGTCCAGCCCGGTAAGGATGGGCGCAGCATCAGCATCTTTACACCGGTGATCAAACCTAAAAGCGAGCTCCAAGCCGAAGCGGCAATGCCACCGGCAGCACCGCAAACACCGGAGGAAGTCGAACAGGATGCCAGGCAATTGATGGATAGCGCACGCGATGCGATCGGTCACGATCAAGTTGTAAAGGCGATAGAAGTCTTGAACCGGTTGCTCAACCTTCCGCCCAACCAACAGTCCCAGGCTGCACAGGAACTGATTGGCGAGGCACGCGAGAAGAATGGCGAGTTCGACAAGGCACGTGTCGAGTACGAGCTATACCTGAAGCTTTACCCGGACGCCGCGGATGCGGCGAAAGTGAAGGGGCGGTTGGCGCAGCTGCCTCAAGCAGGTGCCAAGCCGGCATTCCGTTCTGCCCAGAAGAAGGCCATCGATGAGAAGATGATGGTCTATGGCGGCATCTCCCAGAATTACTATAAGGGTATGTCGCATACGGATACCACTACTGCGGACAGCAATGGGATCACCACGGCATCCCTGACAAGTACGGACCAGTCGATGCTGATCTCATCGCTGGATATGACCGGGCGGAAACGCACGGATACCACTGATACGCGTATCGTCGTACGCGATGCATACAACGCGAACTTCCTGCCAAGGCAAAAAAGCGATAACCGGCTGAATTCCGCCTATATAGAACAGAGTTCAAGGGATCACAGCTACCTGTATCGTCTGGGTCGGCAGACCGGGTGGTCAGGCGGTGTGCCGGGGCGTTACGACGGCGCATGGGTGGGCTTTAGCCCGAATTCCGTTTGGCGCATCAATGGTGTCGTCGGCACACCGGTGGACTTTTACAACAGCGGTGCCGAAAGTAAAACCTTTGCCGGTGTGAGCGTCGATCTTACCCGGCTACCCGAGCAGTGGAGCGGCAGCGGTTACTTTATTCAACAAAAGGTCGGCGGCATCGTGGATCGCCGCGCTGTCGGGATGGAAGCGCATTATTTTGACGCGCAGCGCAATTACAACGGGCTGCTCGATTACGACACCTTATTCAAGGCGGTCAATATCGCAACGCTGCAGGGAAACTGGACGACAGGGACCGGCAGCAATTACAACTTGCTGATGGACCATCGCAAATCGCCACCCCTGCAAATTACCAATGCGTTAATGGGTCAACCCGTGCAAAACATAGCGGCGGCATTGTCACAGCCGGGCGTGTCGGCGGACACGCTGCGTGCCGACGCGCAGACGCTAAGCGCAACATCCAATCTGTTTATGGTCGGAATGACGCAACCCTATTCTGCGCATTGGCGATTGGGCAGCGATTTCCGTATTGCCAACACATCCGGTACCGGGGCAGTTGGTACGGTAGCCGCTGCTCCGGGTACCGGGAATTCCTATATCTATACGATGCAGGCAATAGCCAACAATCTATTTATAGAAAACGACCTGAGCGTGATCAGTGCCAGCTATGTCGACGATCACAGATTTGAAGGCCGGTCTTTGACATTTAGCCGGGTTGAGACTTTGCGGAAAAACTGGCGGCTGGATATGGCGTTGCAGCTTTATAACCAGAGCGACACTTTGGGTGTTCATCAGACGCGGATCACACCCAGCCTCAAGTTGAATTACCACTTGAACGAAGAGATCAGCCTGGAAGGCGAGGGCGGGCTTGAAGATACCCATACCTATAGCGCAACCCAAAATGACAAGACTCGACGCAGGTATTTCTACGTTGGCTACCGCTGGGATTTCCGATAGACAGTGACCGTAGGGTGGGCTGCGCCCGACATTTAGTTCCGGTTCGTCCGGCTTAGGCTTTCAGGGTTTTCTGTCGAAAACCAGGAAGTGATAGTGATACAGATTCTTCTCGTCCGGTGCATGACTTACGCGTTCGGTTTCCTGCCACAACTTGCGGTCGAATTCCGTAAAGTGCGCATCGCCTGAGATGGCCGCATCGATTTCGGTCAGGTAGATGCGGTCGGCAAGATCGATCGCCTGACGATAAAGTTCCGCGCCGCCGATCAAAAAAATTTCCGCATCTTCGCCGCACGCCGAGATTGCCGCTTCGAGCGAGTTCACCACCACCACACCCGGCTGCGCATAGTTCGCATTGCGCGTCACCACCACCGAAGTGCGTCCCGGCAACGGCTTGCCGATCGATTCATAAGTTTTGCGCCCCATCACGATATGGTGTCCCATCGTGAGCGCCTTGAAGTGTTTCAAGTCGGCGGGCAAATGCCACGGCAGCGTGTTGTTGGCGCCGATCACGCGATTCTTCGCCATCGCCACTATCAACGATACGCGCGGCTTCATACCGGTGCCGGGATAAGAGTTTTTCATACCGCGACGGGAGCTTTGATAGCGGGATGGGGATCGTAGCCTTCCAGCGTAAAATCCTCGAATTTGAATTCGAAAATATTTTTCACTTTCGGATTTATGCGCATCATCGGCAGCGGGCGCGGCTCACGCGATAATTGCAAATGTGTCTGTTCCATGTGGTTTGAATACAAATGCGCATCGCCGAACGTGTGCACGAAGTCGCCGGGCTGCAGGTCGCACACTTGCGCGATCATCAGCGTGAGCAGCGCATAGCTCGCGATGTTGAACGGGACGCCGAGGAAGATATCCGCGCTGCGCTGGTAAAGCTGGCAGGATAGTTTTCCGTCGGCCACGTAAAACTGGAAGAACGCATGGCAGGGTGCAAGCGCCATCTGGTTGAGTTCGCCGACGTTCCAGGCCGACACGATCAGGCGGCGCGAGTCAGGGTTCTTCTTGATCTGCTCGATGACTTCGCTGATCTGGTCGACCACGCGGCCGTCCAAGGTCGCCCAGGAGCGCCACTGTTTGCCGTACACCGGGCCGAGGTTGCCGTTCTCGTCCGCCCACTCGTCCCAGATTTTGACGCCGTTGTCTTTGAGATACTTGATGTTCGTGTCGCCCTGCAGGAACCACAGCAGTTCGTGCATGATGGACTTCATGTGGCATTTCTTGGTCGTGACCAGCGGAAATCCATCCGCCAGGTTGAAACGCATCTGGTAGCCGAACACGCTGACCGTGCCGGTTCCGGTGCGATCGGATTTTTTCGTGCCGTGATCGAGCACGTGCTGCATGAGATTCAAATAGGCGCGCATAATTCTTAATGATGAATGCCCGTATAATCGCGGCATTGTTGAATGACTTTCGAGGACGATATGCTAGCACAACTGACCGCATCATCTGCTGTACCCAAAGCCCTGAACGCAGCACACCTGCTGGTGCTGTTGCCCAAGGACAAGACTCTGCCACGCGATGTGCCGCAGCGCGAATTGCTGGCTGCGGTGCTCAAGCGGCGCGGCATCAAGGCCGAGGAATTCGCCGGCACACCGGTTGCCGCCAATGCTGTCGACGGCAGCCTGATCGCCTGGGCGATGCTGGATTTCAGCAAGACCAATTTTGCGGTGCAGACGCAGGTGCGCAAGGCCATGCAGTTGCTGCTGGACGAACAACCGGCCAGCGTCACTATCGTGGTGCAGGGCGATGAAGCGCAGCGCCAACAGGCCGCCGAGGCGGCGGTGTATGCGGCTTGGGTGAATGGCGCGCCGCTGCCGCTGCACAAGAAAAAAGCCGACCAGCGCAAGCCGCTGCATAAGATCGCGCTATACGGTTACACCGACAAGAAAGTATTCGATGCGCTCAAGGCGCAAGCCGAAGGCAATCTGCTGTGCCGCACATTGACCGTGCTGCCGCCCAACGAACTCACGCCCGGCCAGTACCGCAAGCGCGTCAAGGAACTCGCCAAACAAAACGGCTGGCAGCTCAAGGAATTCGATCTGAAGGCGTTGCGCAAAATGGGCGCGGGGGCGTTCGTCGCGGTGGCGCAGGGCAGCCATGACGAGGATGCCGCGATCGTGCATCTGCGCTATCGCCATGCCAAGGCGAAGCACACCGTGGCGCTGGTCGGCAAGGGCATCTGCTTCGACACCGGCGGGCACAACCTCAAGCCCGCGCGCCACATGCACGGCATGCACGAGGACATGAACGGCTCGGCGGTCGCGCTCGGCATCCTGCTCGCCGCCACGCAACAAAAGCTGCCGGTCAACATCGACTGCTGGCTGGCCATCGCGCAAAACCACATCAGCCCGAAAGCCTACAAACAGAACGACATCGTCAAGGCGTTGAACGGCACCACCATCGAAATCATGCACACCGATGCCGAAGGCCGCATGGTACTGGCCGATACGCTCACGCTGGCCTCGCGCGAAAAACCGAACATGCTGATCGACTTCGCCACGCTCACCGGCAGCATGGCCGTCGCACTGGGCGCGCGCTACAGCGGCGTGCTGGGCAACCGCGATGCATTGTTGCAACAGGCCGTGCAGGCCGGGCAGCAAAGCGGCGAGCGCCTGTGCGCCTTCCCGATGGACGAAGATTACGAACCCGGGCTGGATTCCAAAGTCGCCGACATCAAGCAATGCTCGCTGGATGGCGAAGCCGACCACATCCTTGCGGCGAGATTCCTGAAACGCTTTCTGGAGCACGACGTGCCGTGGCTGCATGTGGACTTGTCCTCCAGCCGATGCGAAGGAGGGCTGGGTAGTGTGGCGAGTGATGTGACGGGGTTTGGTGTGGGTTGGGGGTTGCGGATGTTGCAGGGTAAGTAAGGCACGCTAAGTGCACTTGCTCTACGATCATTAAGATTAGGAGGTACTTTGAAAATTTCACGCATCAGAGTCGAGAACTTCAGATCTTTAAAGGTGGTGGATGTTGACGTGACGAGGTTCTCCATCTTCGTCGGGCAAAACAACCATGGAAAGACCAATTTCTTTGAGGCTGTCGAATGGTTCTATAACGCGAAATCTTCCCCGCAAGACTATCACTTCAATCGCGACCCGGGAAACCGGATACTCGTCGAAATTACATTCGATGAAGTTGTAGAAAGCGACATCGAGAAACTGACGACTGATGCCAACAAAACAAAAATCCGTAACATGCTCGTGGATTCGACGAGATTCTCGGTTCAAAAAAGCAGTTCTGATCATAAGCGGAAATATCTGGTTGACGGGGAGGATAAGGGTAATCCCACCGGCTTGGACACGGCGATCAATGAGTTTCTACCGAAGCTGGAATACGTCAATACTCGGATACGCCTTGATGATGTTTCGAAATACAAGGACAAGAACCCGATAGGACTGATGCTTTCCGGTGTCCTGACTGCAATCATCGAAAATTCAAAGGAATACCGCGGATTCAAAGAGCAGTTCGCGAAGCTATTCGACAGCGCCGATTCGGAGGTTCGCCAAGAACTTGACAAGCTCAGTGCGCAAGTAGAGATATACCTACAGAAACAATTTCCTGATGGAACTAAGGTCAAGTTTGGGGTCACTCCTCCACAGTTTGGAGATTTGCTCAAGAGTTTCGAGACCAGCGTCGACGACGGAATAGAGACTAAAGCCGAAGACAAGGGTGATGGGATGCAACGGGCAATCATGTTGTCGATCATCCAGGCGTTCGCCGATTACCGAAAAGTGCAGAACGGAGGAGGAAGTTTCCTTTTTATGATCGACGAGGCAGAGCTCCATCTGCACCCAAGCGCGCAACGAGCGTTGAAGCGTGCGCTGATGGACATATCCGTAACGGATCAGGTGCTCGTGAATACGCACTCTTCGGTGTTGGTGGTCGAGGATGGTCCGAACCAGAAGATATTCCGGGTCGAGAAATCGCAAGGAATTACTGTCATTGAACCTGTCGATGAAGTTGAAAAGATTAATATCGTTTTTGATCTGCTAGGGGGTAGTCCCACTGATCTCCTCCTTCCAAGGAATTTTCTGATCGTTGAAGGAAGGTCAGAATTTGTCTTCTTATCCGAAATAATCAGGCGCTTTTACAAAGCAGAATTCCGTGGAATAAAAGTGTTGTTTTCCGGCGGGGACTTGGAAATGCAGGAAGGTGATTTGTTGGCAGTACACCAACTTTTTAAGCCGTTAGCAGGTTCTGAAAACCCAATCTACAAAGACAAGGCGATAGTAGTAATCGACAAGCCAAATGCGGTTCAGAAAAATAAATACGATATTTTCAAGAAGGGTTACCCTTATCTCTTCGCAAATGGTCAAGTGTTTGAATTGGATACTGAAGCGTTGGAAGAATATTATCCCGGAGAATTCAAGAAGCAGAGCGGGGAAATTCCCAACAACCAAAAAGTCACATACGCGCTGACCGTAGCGAAAGCGATAACTCAGCACCAGTTCAAAGAAGAAATGCCAAAGCTCTATGCTGCCCTATCCGCAGCAAAAGGAAAAGGGTTTCAGCAAGCGGCATAGAACCGAAGGTGCCAGTGTCGAATTATTTTATGAGGGAGTGTATCCATGACTCACAAATTACTGGCAACAATCTTCGTTATCTGCAATTTGGTTTCAGGTTCTATAGATAGCTATGCGGCGGAGCCACAAGCCCCACAGCCAGGCATCAAGTTATCGCCGAATCTGCAAAATCTGCTTAGTGCTGAAATGCGTGAGATCACCGCGGGAGTACAGGGCATCGCGGTGTCTCTGGCAACCGCAGACTGGCACTCGATCCAGGAAACCAGCACGAAGATACGCACGAGTTACATCATGGAGAAAAACTCACTCCGGCCCAGGTAAGGGAGCTGGAGCAGGCGCTTCCCGAGCAATTCAAACAACTCGACGCGGAGTTTCATCAGCGCGCAGAGCGGTTGGGCGTTGCGGCTGCTGCCCATGATCCCGAGCTTGTGGCTTTCCATTATTCCCGTCTGGTGGAGAGCTGTGCCGTTTGTCATGCGGCATTCGCCAAGTCGCGATTCCCCGGATTCTCATCCCCAGCTCAGCAGGGTCATCATCACTAACCGAAAAAGAGTTAAAGGAGTTGAAGGGTTCAGCTTCGTTTATTTTCGGGCGAGGATCGTCTTGATGATTACCCGATAACCTCGAAGCTGATGTAACTGTCCTCATCCGGCGCGATTAAGAGCGGGCGGACATTGTAATCGGCGTAGCAGGTATAATATTCTCATACACAGATTTGGTTTGCTTCGTGTGCAGATTTTGTTGCGAGTGCTGCCAAACCCAAATTGTATTCGAGTCGTTTGCCTGGCTTACCGGGGCTGGTCTTCTGGGGCATCAAGCCCCTGAACACAAGCATTCGACCGCTCGGACGTGTGAAAGGAGACCAGATGAAAG
>Ga0097691_1000418_pt1 | contig 37967 bp, 33 predicted proteins | sample NGESurdeep072012_8_FD_72858 | JGI IMG/M metagenome (GOLD analysis project Ga0097691, IMG submission 72858) | Arctic peat soil microbial communities from Barrow, Alaska - NGEE Surface sample 210-1 deep-072012 | ecosystem: Environmental > Terrestrial > Soil > Wetlands > Peat ... | reverse complement strand
CCTGGTTCACCACAGTCGCTCCCGCCCAAATGATGACTATCAGGGCGATGATCAGGACCACCGTGATGAACCAATTTCGCCTTTGACGAAGGCGAGTGTGGTCTTGCATCGTTCTCAGCATGGTCTGGTCGTCGAATATGCGACCCGAACTGCATCCGTTGGGGCAGATCAGCTTCAGGTCCGGGAAGTCGCTTCGACGCAGTGGCGCGGTCCCCACCAGATCTTACCCATCACCAGATCCCTACTCGCCTCCACTGTCCATTAAACCGGCTTGTATCACTGAAGGTAGCCATTCCATGAGGAGCGGCGGCCACGTAGGGTGATCTCGGGGAGAATCAGGGTGAACACTCTTCAGTAGGAACCCGACAGGTCGAGGGTGGCGAAGCGCAGCTGGTCTCGCCACGGTATCCCCTGTTCGGCCAACCAAGCCACCGGGCCTGCCGGGCGGACCCTGAAGGAGATCACCGGGCACGCCGGCACCACCGGGTTGTATGGGCGGTGAACATCCGATTGACCAGCTGGTGATCTCCTTCTGCTCAGAATGCCAGCTCGGGGTCCGTTATGGCCGCGACATCGACCCGCACAGACTTGCGTTGGCTGTCATTCCCCTCGTTCTCTTCCCGACGGCTCTGATATGTGATTCCGCACCACGACGACCGGACAGTGCGCATGGTTCGCCACGTACTGGCTCACCGAACCGAGGAGAAGACCATGAAAAGCGCCCCTTCCCCTGGATCCGAGGACCACCATGTCCGCCCTCCGGCTGGCATCAACGAGGGCCATGGCCGGCGGCTCCTCACTGGTCTCGCTGTGCACAGAGACCTCCGGTGCCACCGAAGTGACCTGACCAACCGCCTCACCGACAATCTGACTCGCTGCATCGGGAACGCCTATGTCGGCGGCGACAAGGTAGCTCGAGGCTGCCGGGGTGATCCGTGAGGTCACCACGTCGAGTCGGGCGTTCGTCCTGCAAGCTTCATTTGCCGCCCAGTCGAGCGCCAGGTTCGAGCCTTCCGAGCCATCCACACCGACGACAATCCGACTGGGGCCGGTATTCGATGCCCGACCCTCTGCCGATCGAATAATGGCTACGGAGCACTCGGCATGCGTGAGGCAGTGCTGTCCGACTGATCCCAGGAGAAGTCCGCTAAACCCGCCGAGGCCCCTGGACCCGACGACCAACAATTCGGCACCCCGGCTGACCTCGATGAGGGCGTTCGCCGTAGGATCTCTACAAACATGGGTCTCGACCCGCACCCCTGGATGCCGCTCGATCACCTGCTTCCTCGCACCCTCGACGATGCGCTCCGCATCGCGTTCCAAGAGCACTGTGGTGGTAAATCCGCCGTAGGCCCAGGCTACGACGATGGAAAGGGTGGAATCGTTCCGTTCGGCTTCAGTTGCTGCCCAGTCGAGCGCTTGAGTTGCACCCGCCGAACTGTCCACCCCGACGACGATGTGGGAACGGACCTTGTCGTCGGGATCCGCCCGTTGTTTGACGCCGACTTCTACTTCCATCTCGCCGTTCCTGTCTTCTCGTGTGCGTGCTGACTCGGCCGCCAAGTCATTGTCGGGGAGTCCGGTGATCCCTGCAAGGGCCGAAAGACCCAACCGACTTTGGTTCTCGAGATTCCATGGCGCTTGCTTCGGTACTGGGTTTGCATCTCCGGCATCGAGGATTGAGGTGGTTGGAGTGACCTGGGCCACAGGCAGGCCAAGATCGCCTGACCAAGGCGAGCTCAATCGGGGCGCCCAGGTGCGGACTCTCACTAATTGACCTCAAGTGATTCTGCCCCCTTCAAGTTGAATCACCCGGTCAGCAGCGGATGCGATCTCGCGGTCATGGGTGACCATCACGATGGTCGTGCCTTCAGTCCGATGAAGGCGATCGAACACTGTGATGATCTTTGCAGCGCCTTCTGGGTCGAGACTGCCCGTTGGTTCGTCGGCCAGAATCACGGCAGGATTATTGGCCAACGCCCGGGCGATAGCTACTCGTTGTCGCTCACCACCCGACATCTCTGGTGGCTTGCGGCCGGCCTGTGCAGTCAATTCGAAAAGTGAGAGCAGTTCAGTGGCATGATCGCTGCGGGCCTGGCGGCCTCGATGGGTTCCAAACATGGCGATCTCAATGTTGCGTTTGGCATCGAGATGGGGCAGCAGATTGTGCAGCTGAAACACATGGCCAACCTCGATCCGTCGATAGCGATCGAGGTGCCTTCGATTGGCAAGGTCGACTCCCTGGAAGCGCACGCTGCCACTCGTGGGTTGATCAACTGCGGCGAACAATTGCAGGAGCGTGGACTTCCCAGAGCCTGATGGTCCCGTTACCGCCACCCATTCTCCGGGAGCAACACTCAGATTCGCCGCAACCAATGCGTAGAACTCTCCATACACCACATCCACGTTGACTGCTTCGAGCACCGGCGTAGAAGCAGGGGCTTCGGCATTCATGCCCAGAGCGATCTGGGGCTCCCCTTGCTCTATTGATGCATTCGTTGCGTGTGTCATTCTCGTCGCAATGAGGCACCCGGCCTCAACATCGCAGCTCTTGCCGAAGGGTAGAGCGCGGCAAGCACGCCAATGAAGATGGCCGCATACAGTGCAGTCCAAAACTCCCCGGCTGTGAATTGAGCTTGCAAAATGCCTCGCAGTGGCGAGAATCGCTGGAGGCCCCAGGTGAGTACAAATGCGAAACCGACTCCGAGTCCCGCGCCGAGGAAGCTGATCCCGACGGCTTCCCCCAAGACAAGTCCGAGCAATCGTGATCGTGACCACCCGATCGCCCGTAAGACTCCGAATTCTCGGATGCGCTCGACGAAGGAGAGCAGCATGGTATTCATCACGATGATCACTCCGATGACGAGGGCGATGATTTGGGATCCGGTCTGAGCAGCCCCGAGGAATTGGAGATTCCGGTCGACTCGTCCGTACTCCGTAGCCGATCGCACGGTTGCCAGATTGGGGTTGGCTTCCTCGATAGCCGCACGAACCCGCTCGATGCTCGCCCCCTTGGTGACCCGGACGACGGTGAGCGTCACCGTCGCTGGTTTCCGTTCCCGTGCCTGCAGAGTCGCCAATGACATCATCGACGCGCTGTCCGCGAAGACCTGCCCGGTGGAGTAGATACCCACCACCCGGAAGCGGATTCCGTCCATCACGATCGAGCTCCCGACCTTCTTTCCGAACGCGTCGGCAGCTTGCCAACCAAGCATCACCTCGTCGGGAGCGGTGGCGTCATAGGCTCGTCCGGCCACGACATGAACACCGAAAGGCGAAAGCGACTCCGGCGTTATTCCGATCTCGAGGAACAGCGGGTGAGCGGGATCGAGCTTGATTGTTGCCACCAGGACTCCCACTGCGCTGGCGACACCGGGGGTGGATGCGATCTTCGCGACCTGAGTGTCGGTCACGACGCTATTCAGGAGGTCGGAGACCGACTTCTGGGCAACTGTGAAGTCGGCGTTCCCCGCGGACAGTACCTCTGCCGCCGAACTCTTCAAGCTGTCTGTCAATACGCTGAGCGTCACCACCGCCATCACGGCGATGGCCACGGCCAGGGCAGTAAGCGCAGTCCTCACCCGACGGGTGCCAAGGTTGTGCACAATGAGCCCGACGAAGGACAACCCCGCGCTCTTCCCGTTCGCTCCTATTTGGGGTGTTGGCAGTCGGACGTTCTCCTGCACATTGCTCCTTCGCTAGACCGAGCCTGTTCCTAGTGAAGCAGCAGGCCGACGACGACGGCAGGGTCAAAGTTCCCATGACACTCCAACTATATCTAGCTGAAGTTGCCGGCCACGTCGCCATCCTCGCTCCCTGCATACGGAGCGCAACCCGTCGAGTCGTGAAGAGTCTCGAGAGCCCGTGGGGCTTGGTCCCGGATGAACTCCGACATTGTGACCAATGGCGCTGCCGGATGGACCGGACACTTTCGTAGAGTTACTTGTGTGTTTCTTCACTCTGAACGACACCGATCAGGCCGTTCTGGGTGGCTCAGGGCAGCCGTCCTCGGAGCGAACGATGGGCTCGTGTCGACCGCAGCTCTTCTCGTCGGCCTCGTCGCTGCAGGGGCAACACGAAATGCACTTCTGACGGCCGGAGCGGCCGCGCTCACCGCGGGGTCCCTGGCCATGGCGATTGGCGAGTACGTTTCCGTTAGCGCCCAAGCAGACACTGAAAAAGCAGACCGAAATCGAGAGAAGATCGAGCTCGACACCCAACCAGACCAAGAACTGAAGGAACTGGTGCAGATCTATCAAGACCGTGGCTTGCCGCCAGAGCTTGCGACGTCGGTCTCCGAGATTCTCCATCAACAGGACGCCCTTCAGGCGCACCTCCGAGACGAACTTGGCCACGCTGAGCACTCGATGGCACGGCCCCTGCAGGCAGCGAGCGTTTCGGCAGCAAGCTTCGGTGCTGGGGCAGCGCTTCCACTTCTTGCAGCTGCGGTCTCCCCCGACTGGGGTCCGAAGTGCCGGTTTGCCAACCGGCATACCACATGATGTAACCGCTACCTACTGGGTTGGGATGCACGTCAGGTGAGTACACATCGCGGCCCGTAAATTGCTTGTCTGACCTGATCGGCGTATCTCCCTGATTCACCACAGTTGCTCCCGCCCGGATGATGACTATCAGGGTGATGATCAGGACCACCGTGATGAACGAATTTCGCCTTTGGCGGAGGCGAGTGAGGTCTTGCATCGTTCTCAGCATGGTCTGGTCGTCGAATATGCGACCCGAAGTGGATCCGATGGGGCAGTTCAGCTTCAGGTCCAGGTCCAGGAAGCCGCTTCGATGCAGGGCGCGGCCATCACCAGATCTCACCCATCACCAGGTCCCTACCCGCCTCCACTTTCCATTGAACCCGGCTCACCCCGGTGCAGTTAAACCCGGCTCATCCCAGTGCAGTGCATGAAACTGCCACCTATCTCCATCCACCCTGGCGCCACACTTTAGGTTCTTTATGCCAACATCCATGACGTTCTCGGCATTACTTTGCGAGCGGTGAGAGACCCCCCGATCGTGGGTATCAAATCTGTCGAGCACCCACGCAATGCCTCGTTTGAAAACTGAGTCCTATTCTGAAAGACTCTATCTATGGCTACGGTACCTGTGAAGAAAAGACGCAAAAAGGAATCAATGTCCGAGGTCCACAAGGCGGCACTGGCCAAGGGTCGCGAAGAAGGACGAATTGTGCGTCGTTACCTGAAGGGCTTGGAGGCAGCCAAGCCACGCCGAGGCCGCAAACGCACGCCCGATTCCATTCGGCGCCGTGTGGCCACCATTGACTCCACCATGGCCGGTGCCGATCCGCTGGCCCGACTTCACCTCATCGAAGAGAAGCAACGGCTCGAGGACGAGTTGAACACCACCGCGACCACAGTCGATCTGCCTGCCCTGGAAAAGAACTTCATTAAAGTTGCCCGCCTCTACGGCGAGCGCAAGGGCGTTTCGTACTCAGCTTGGAGGAAAGTGGGAGTCAGTGCTGCGGTTCTCCAAAAGGCGAAGATCGCCCGCACCCGCAGATAAGCCTCGGGCCCGGACACCCCAGATGCCGGACGCCCCAGATGCCGGACGGCTTAGGCGTTGGCCGAGGTCAGCGCCGAGGCCAACAACGACGTGAGCAGGGTCGCTCCGTCCACCGAGCCGGTGAGTGCATCCGAGGCTCGCTCCGGGTGGGGCATCAGCCCGACCACGTTGCGCTGCTCGTTACACACTCCGGCGATGTCGTCGATGGAGCCGTTGGGGTTGTCCACATAGCGCAGGATCACCCGCTCATCGCTCTGTAGACGAGCCAGCGTCTCGGCATCGCAGGTGTAGTTGCCTTCGAAATGATTGATGGGAATCGACAGCACCGTGCCGGGTGCGATGCCTGACGTCAACACCGAACGGTCAGTCTCCACCCGGATATCGACGGTTGCGCAAAGGAACCGGAGGCCGCGGTTCTTTTGCAGGGCTCCGGGAAGCAGGCCGGCTTCGGTTAACACTTGGAAGCCGTTACAGATCCCCACCACCGGTCCGCCATCAGCAGCGAACCGCCCGACAGCTTCCATCACCGGTGAGAAGCGAGCGATGGCGCCCGGTCGAAGGTAATCACCGTGGGCAAATCCGCCCGGAAGTATCAGGGCGTCGTACCCGGAGACCGACGAATCGCCATGCCACACCAACTCGGCAGTTCCGCCCAGACTGTTGACGGCTTGGACGACGTCGTGCTCACAGTTGGTCCCGGGAAACATGACCACGCCGACCCGGGATGGCATCAGCCCGCTGCCGGTTTGGCGGTGACGGTGACCGAGGACTCCTCGATGACCGGATTGGCCAGGACTCGATCAGCCACCACCGTTCCCTGGGCCAGTGCAGCCTCCTCATCGTCGGCCACGATGTCGAATCGGAATGACTTACCTGCCCGAACCCCAGCGATTCCGTTCAGCCCCAGCGCCGGCAGTGCCCGTTCGATGGTGGCTCCCTGAGGGTCAGCGATCCCCGGTCGCAGCCGAACCTCCACCACCACCGAAAATGTCGCAGGGGAAGCCATGGTCACGCACCGTACCAGTCGCTCAACTTCTTTCCGCAGATCCGCTCGTAGGCATCGGTGTAGAGCCGGGAGGTGGCATCGACGATGTCGGGGGGAAGAGGTGGTGGAGGCGGTTTCTTGTCCCACGGCTGAGCCTCGAGCCAGGCGCGGAGCGGCTGCTTGTCGAACGACGGAGGGTTGGTGCCCGGGGCACAGTTGTCAGCCGGCCAAAAACGGGACGAGTCCGGAGTCAGGACCTCATCACAGATCGACAGCTGCCCGTCGATGGTGCCGAGCTCGAACTTGGCGTCGCAGATCACCACACCTTGCTCCTCGGCCCGGATCGCCGCTCGCGAGTAGGCGGCCAGGCACAATGCCTCGGCGGCCTCGGCGGCCTCTCTGCCCACCAGGTCAATGGCTTCGGCCATCCCGATATTCAGATCATGTCCCTCGGTCGCCTTGGTCGAAGGGGTGAAGATCGGCTCGGGCAACCGGTCGGCGTGACGCAACCCGGTCGGCATGGCCATGCCGTGGAGAGTGCCCAAGCTCAGGTACTCCTTGTAGGCGGAGCCGGCCAGGTACCCCCGCACGATGCACTCGATGTCGAGCATCTCGGCCCGGTGGACCAACATCGAACGTCCGGCCAGGTACTCGAGACCGCCATCCAACCCGGCAGCCGCCGCCGGGTAGTCGGCGGTGTCCGCGCTGATCAAATGATTGGGAGCGAGATCGGACAGCTCGTCGAGCCAAAAGACAGTCATGGCTGTCAACACCCGGCCCTTGTCGGGGATCGGCTCCTTCATGATCACGTCGAAGGCGGACATCCGATCGGAGGCGACCATCAACAGGCGCCCATCCCCGGCGTCGTAGATCTCGCGGACTTTGCCCGACAGGACGAGGGGGAGGGCGCCGGGGCTCGATGGTGCGGTCATGGGACTAACCCCTCCAAGGCGTCGGTGAACCGGTGGACATGGCGCAAGGTGCGCGACAGGTCGAAGGCATCGTCGAGCTCAGCCTTGGTCAGGGTGACCTCGGTGTCGTCGTCGAGCACCTCACGGAACGGGCGTCCTTCCTCCCACGAGGCCCGGGCGTCCCGTTGCACAATGCGATAGGCGGCGTCGCGACTGAGACCCCCCGACACCAGGGCCAGCAGCACTGATTGACTGAACACCAGACCGTGGCTTCCCTCGGTGAGGTTGGCCAGTGCCCGCTCGGGATGAATGACCAAACCCTCCATCAGACCTTTGGTTTTTTGCAGCATGTACAAGGTGAGCGCGCTGGCATCGGGAAGCACCACCCGTTCCACCGAACTGTGGGAGATGTCGCGCTCGTGCCATAGCGCCACGTCCTCGAGACCGGCCGAGAGGTAGCTGCGCAACACCCGGGCCAGACCACACAGCCGCTCGGACAGGATCGGGTTGCGCTTGTGGGGCATGGCCGAGCTCCCCTTTTGGCCCACCTTGAACGGCTCTTCGGCCTCGCCCAACTCACTGCGGGCCATGTGACGAACCTCGGTGGCGATGTTTTCTATCGTGGCGCCCACCGACGCACACGCCCACAGATATTCGGCATGACGGTCCCGGGCCACCACCTGGGTCGCCGGGGTCGGGGTCAAGCCGAGCGCGTGGCAGACGTGGTCCTCCACCCGGGGGTCGATGTTCGAATAGGTGCCCACCGCGCCGGACAGCTTGCCCACCGCCACCCGGGCTCGGGCGGCCACCAGTCGCTGGCGATCCCGGTCGGCCTGCAACGCCCACAACGCGAACTTGGCCCCGTAGGTGGTGGGCTCGGCGTGCATGCCGTGGGTTCGGCCGGTGACCGGCACGTCGATCAGTTGGTTGGCCCGGGCCTTCAACACCCGCACCAGATCAGTCGAGGCGACGATGAGCAGATCGGCCGCTCGGGTGAGGGTGGCACACAGCGCGGTGTCGACAACATCGGACGAGGTGAGCCCGTAGTGGATCCACGAGCCTTCGGGCTGACCGATGGCCTGCTGTACGACGTCGACAAAGGCGGCCACATCGTGGTCGGTGACTCGCTCACGTTCGGCCACCGCTTCGACGAAGACGGCGTCGACTTCGGGGGCTCGATCTCGACAGACGGCGGCGGCCTGGGCCGGCACGTCGCCTACCTCCACCCATCCCTCGGTGGCCAGGAGCTCCACCCGGAGCCACATGGCAAACCGGGCTTCGTCCGAGAACAGCTCGGTCATCTCCTTGGGTGCGTAGCGGGGAATCACCCTGCCACCTCCTGTGTCTCGGGTTGTGTCTCGGGTTGGTCGGACACCTCGGGCATCGACACTGTTCCTGTCCCTGGCCCTGTCCCTGGCCCTGGCCCTGTCAACGTTCCTGATGCATCAAATGATTCGCTCCCAGCAATGTCAGACCGACGTTGCATCCCGGGCCAGCTGATGTGCGACGCCTTCTCGTATGCTCGAGTCCGAGCCTCTTCGATGGTTGTCCCTAAGGCGACCACGTTGAGCACCCGTCCCCCGGACGTGATCACGGATCGACCGGATCCGCCGGCACCTGGTGCCGGCGCGGTCCCGGCGTGAAGCACCATCGCGTCCCCGCCGTCGACACCGTCTTCGAGCCCGGCAATCAGGTCCCCAGTGCGCGGCGCCTCAGGATAACCCTCGGACGCCAACACCACACAGACCGCGGCGTCGTCAACGAATCGGGGCACCGACCGCAGCTCACCGGCGGCGGCTTCGGCCAGCAGGGCGGTGAGGTCACTCTCCAGACGGGGCAGCACCACCTGGGTCTCCGGGTCGCCGAATCGGACGTTGTATTCGAGCACCTTCGGGCCATCATCGGTGAGCATTATCCCGGCATAGAGAACGCCCCGATAGTCGATGCCCCGGGCCCGGAGAGCCGACACCAGCGGGGCGACCGCCTCTTCCACCAACTCAGCCACCAACGCCTTGTCAACGAATGGCACCGGCGAATACGCCCCCATGCCCCCGGTATTGGGCCCCGAGTCACCGTCGCCGAGGCGCTTGAAGTCCTGAGCCGGGGCCAGCGCGGCCAACCGCTGACCGTCGCACAGCACCAGCAGCGAGCACTCGACCCCGATCAGGCCCTCTTCGATGACCACCTGCCTGCCGGCGTCGCCGAAAGCTCGGCCGGACAGCTTGGCGTCCACGTCGGCCTCCGCCTCGTCCCACGAATCGGTAACCAGCACACCTTTGCCGGCGGCCAGACCGTCGGTCTTGATCACCCATGGGCCCCGGAGCCCGCGCAGGAATTCCTTGGCCGCCACCGGGTCCCCGAAGACCCCGAACCGGGCGGTGGGCACGCCCGCCTCGGCCAACATCTCCTTCATAAAGGCCTTGGAGCCCTCAAGTTGGGCACCGTCCGCACCCGGCCCGAACACCAGCCGACCAGCCCCCCGCAGTCGGTCGGCCAGGCCGTCGACCAAAGGTGCTTCGGGTCCGATGACGAAGAGATCGGCGTCGATCTCCTCGGGGGGAGTGGACACACTGATGAGGGTGTGACCCTCCGGTGTAGTCCCGGTGATTCCCGGGTTGCCCGGGGTGACGATGACGTCGGCGGTCCGACCGATCACCAGAGCCAGGGCATGCTCCCGGCCTCCCGAGCCGACCACGCAGACAGTGTTGATGGCTCCGCTCATGCCCACCCGCTCATGGCCCCGCTCATGGCCCCGCTCATGCGGCGAAGCGGACGAACTGCTCTCGGCCCGGGCCCACCCCGACCAGACGCACCGGAGCGCCGATCTGTTCGGCCAGGAAGTGCACGTAGTCGCGAGCGGCCTGAGGCAGGTCCCCGATCTCGGTCGCCCCCGAGAGGTCGGTCTTCCAACCCGGAAGCTCTTCGTAGATCGGCTTCACCTGATGAAACACCGACTGGTGGTAGGGCGGGTGGGTGAAACGCTCACCATTGGCCTCGTAGGCCACACAGACCTTCACCGTGTCGAAGGTGTCCAACACATCGAGCTTGGTCAGTGCCACCTCGGAGAGCGAGTTGAGCCGCACGGCCTGGCGCATCATCACCGCGTCGAACCATCCGGGCCGGCGACGGCGCTTGGTGTTGACCCCGTACTCGTGGCCGATCTCGACCAGGGTGTCACCGATCTCGTCGGTGAGCTCGGTGGGGAACGGCCCACTGCCCACCCGGGTGACGTAGGCCTTGGCGATGCCGATCACCTGGTCGATGTAACGCGGGCCTATCCCGGCGCCGGTGCAGGCCCCGCCGGCCACCGGATTGGAGGAGGTGACAAAGGGGTAGGTGCCATGGTCGAGATCGAGGAAGGTGGCCTGGGCCCCCTCCAAAAGAACATGGGCTCCCCGCTCGAGGGCATCGTGGAGGATGCCCACCGTGTCGGCCACCATCGGTGCCACCCGTGGGGCCAGCTCATCGAGGTAGAGAGCGGTGATCTCGTCGGCCTTGGCCGGCAGCCGGTTGTACACCTTGGCCAGGATGGCGTTCTTTTCCTTCAGGACCACGTCGAGCTTCTGGCGGAAGATCTTCGGATCGAGGAGGTCCTGGACCCGCAGTCCCACCCGCGAGGACTTGTCGGCATAGGCGGGCCCGATCCCCCGTTTGGTGGTCCCCAGTTTGTTTTTGCCCAGGTACCGCTCGGCCAGCTGATCCAGCTCGTGGTGGTACGGCATGATCAGGTGGGCGTTGCCACTGACCAGAAGCTTGGAGGTGTCGACGCCCTTGGCGATGAGGGTGTCGACCTCGGCGAGCAGCACGGTGGGATCGACCACCACACCGTTGCCGATGATCGGGGTGATGTGCTCGTAGAGGATCCCGCTCGGGACCAGTTGGAGAGCGAAGGTCTCGTCGCCGACCACGATGGTGTGGCCAGCGTTATGGCCGCCCTGATAGCGGACGACCAGTTCCATCTCCTTGGCAAGCAAGTCGGTCAACTTGCCCTTGCCCTCATCACCCCATTGGGTTCCGACGACGACGGTTGCCGGCACGCGTCACTCCTCCGTTGCGAAAAGCGGATTACGCACCAGTGTAGCCCGGGCACGAGATGACATGGGTTGTCGACTCAGGTTCGGGAATAGCGCCACCCTTCGGCCGAGGGTGCCCGGATGCGGAAGTCGTGGGCCGCGCCTCCCGGCCTCTTCAAATCTTCGGCTCCCCGAGCCCAGCGGGTCCGGCGGTCGCCAGGGAAAACATCGACGCCGCGCCGGGCCAGGGGCGGCCCCGAGGTCGTAGAATGGCGGGAACATGCAACTTGTACTCCCTTTTATCCGAACTTCTCCTCTCTTCCTGGTCTTCGGGCTGTTCATCGGCTTCATGAACTACCGCAACACCGAGCGCTTCCGCCGGATCACCGGGAAGAGCCCCTGGGGCATCCATCCCCTGGTGTGGGGATTGACCAGCGTCTTTATCTCCCTGTTCGTCACCCTGTTGGCCTTCATCGCCATGAGCACCAGCCAGAAACGGCGAATGCGGCAAGGACAAGGAAGTGTCTTTGGGGGCGGTGGCGCATCGGGACCGTCCGGTGGCTACCCCGGCAGATACCCCGGCCAGCAACAGCAACTTCCCCTCCCGCAGCCCACTGAACACCCATCCATCGCCACCACTCAGACCGCCCCTCCGGCCCTGTCGGCTCCCCCCAGTTGGCTGGCCGACCCGTCGGAACGGTTCGACTTTCGCTACTGGAACGGCGAGGAGTGGACCGAGTTCGTCTCCAAGGGCGGGGTCACCAGCAACGACCCCTTCTGACGGTTCTGATCCGGGCCCGCCGGCCGGGTCCCGGTTCAGGTGAGGACGATCACGCCATCCCGCTCGTCGACGGTCACGCTGGAGCCCTCGGGGTAGCGACCCTCCAACAGGGCCATCGCCAACGGGTCCTCGACCTGTCGCTGGATCACCCGGCGAAGTGGCCGGGCTCCGTAGTCGGGATCGAAGCCGGTTTTGGCCAACCATGCCTCGGCCGCCGGGGTCACCGACAGCGTGAGGCGTCGCTCGCTCAATCGGCCCCGCAGGCTCCCCAATTGGATGGAGACGATGAGTTCGAGGTCGGCTTCGCTGAGCGCGTGGAACCGGACGATCTCGTCGATCCGGTTCACGAACTCCGGTTTGAAGAACGACGCCGGCTCCCCCACCAGATTCGAGGTCATGATCAACACCGCGTTGGTGAAGCTGACCGTCCGGCCCTGGCCGTCGGTGAGCCGTCCGTCCTCCAGTACCTGCAGCAAAATGTTGAAGACGTCGGCGTGGGCCTTCTCCAACTCGTCGAGCAGCACCACCGCGTAGGGGCGACGGCGCACCGCCTCGGTGAGCTGGCCGCCCTCTTCGTAGCCCACGTATCCCGGAGGCGCCCCGACCAGTCGGGCCACCGAGTGGCGCTCGGTGTACTCGCCCATGTCGATGCGGACCATGGCCTTGGCATCGTCGAAGAGGAAGTCGGCCAGGGCCCGGGCCAGCTCCGTCTTGCCGACACCGGTGGGCCCGAGAAACAGGAAGGACCCGATGGGACGGTTGGGGTCGGACAGCCCGGCCCGGCTGCGGCGGATGGCGTTGGCCACCGCCGAGACCGCCTCGTTCTGTCCCACCACCCGGGCGTGGATGGCGTCCTCCATCCGGACCAGCTTCTCCACCTCACCCTCGAGCAACCGGCTGACCGGCACCCCTGTCCACCGGCTGACCACCTCGGCCACGTCCTCGGCGTCGACTTCTTCCTTCAGGAACCGCTGTTCGGACTGGAGCCGGGCCAGCGCCTCGGTGGCCACTTCGATGTGGCGCTCGAGCTCGGGAATCTGCCCGTAGGTGATGGCCGATGACTCGGCCAGGTTGCCATCGCGGGCCAGCCGTTCGGCGTCGCCTCGCTGGTGTTCGAGATTGCCCATCAGCTCCTGAATGGTAGCGATGGACTCCTTCTCCGACTGCCAGTGGGCGGTCATGGCCACCGACTGTTCGGAGAGGTTGGCCAGTTCCTCGTCGAGCCGCCCCAGACGCTCCGCCGATCCGCTGTCGGTCTCCTTTTCGAGGGCCATCTTCTCGATCTCCAACTGGCGCATCCGCCGGGTGACCACGTCGAGCTCGGTGGGCATGGAGTCGATCTCGATGCGCAGCCGGCTGGCCGACTCATCCATCAGGTCGATGGCCTTGTCGGGGAGGAAGCGGCCGGTGACGTACCGGTCGGAGAGCACCGCCGCCGCCACCAGGGCGGCATCTTGGATACGGACCCCGTGGTGCACCTCGTACCGTTCCTTCAACCCGCGCAGGATGGCGATGGTGTCCTCCACCGACGGGGGTGGCACGAAGACCTGTTGGAATCGGCGCTCGAGGGCGGCGTCCTTTTCGATGTACTTGCGGTACTCGTCGAGGGTGGTGGCGCCGATGAGACGCAGCTCGCCGCGGGCCAGCATGGGTTTGATCATGTTGCCGGCGTCCATCGCCCCTTCCGACCCACCGCCGGCGCCCACAATGGTGTGCAGTTCGTCGATGAAGGTGATGACCTCGCCCTCGGCGTCGGTGATCTCTTTGAGCACCGCCTTCAGCCGCTCCTCGAACTCGCCGCGGTACTTGGCCCCGGCCACCATCGAGGCCATGTCCAGGCCGATGACCCGCTTGCCCTTCAGCCCCTCGGGTACGTCACCTTCTACGATCCGCTGGGCCAGGCCCTCGACAATGGCTGTCTTGCCCACTCCGGCCTCACCGATCAAGACGGGATTGTTCTTGGTCCGCCTGGACAGCACCTGAATCACCCGGCGGATTTCTTCGTCCCGCCCGATGACCGGGTCCATCTTCCCCTGGCGGGCCAGGGCAGTGAGGTCGCGGCCGTATTTCTCCAGGGCCTGAAACGAGGCCTCGGGATCCTGGGAGGTCACCCGATGACTCCCGCGCACGTCGCGCAGAGCCGAGAGCAGGGCCTTCTGATCCACCCCGATCCGGTCGGCCATGGCCAGCACCAGATGCTCCACCGACAGGTACTCGTCGCCCATGTCGCGCCGCAAGGTGTCGGCGGACTCCAACACCTCGCGCAGTCCCCGGTTGATGCCCGGAGCCTCCCCCCCGAAGGACTGGGGCAGCCGGGCCAGTTCGCCTTCGATGCGGTCGCGGATGACCGCCGGCTCCACCCCCACCCGGGTCAGTACCGGACCGGCGATCCCATCCGTTTGGCTCAGCGCCGCGGCCAGCATGTGGTCGGGGGTGATCTCGGCATGGTTGTCGGCCTTGGCCCGCTCGGCCGCGGCGCTGAAGGCCTCCTGGGTCTTGAGCGTCCATCGCTCGGGGTTCATGCTCATCGGATCACTCCTCCTCTGGGGGTGGCCCGGCCCTGAGGCCGGGTGGCCACCATGGATTGGGACACGGGCACCAGGTCGCGTCGGTACTGCTGGTGGGCACGGGCCACCGCCTCACGGGCATCGGCGCGGGTGGCGTCGAGCTCCATCTGGAGACGGTCCAACTCTCGTTCGAGCTCCATCACCCGCTTCACCCCTTCGAGGTTGAGGCCGGCGTTGGTGAGGACTTGGATGTGGCGCAGGCGGGCCAGGTCGTCCTCGCTGAAACGGCGACTCCCGCCCTGGGTGCGGCTGGGGTCGAGCAGTCCCTTGCGCTCGTAGACCCGCAGGGTCTGGGGATGGACCCCGGCCAACTCGGCAGCCACCGAGATCACGTAGACGGCCCGGCTACGTGGATCGTCGGTCATCTCATACCCCCTCGAAGTCCCGTGGCGCTTCGTCGAGCAGCCCGGCCAGGGTCTCCACCGTCGACCGTTGTTCGTCGGTGAGGCTCTCGGGCACCACCACCTCAGCGGTGACCAGTAGATCGCCGACGGTGGTCTTTTTGCCGGCAGGCACCCCTCGGCCCTTCACCCGGAAGGTACGCCCCGACGGGGTCCCGGCTGGGATGCGCAGGGTTACCGGATCGGTGAGGGTGGGCACGGTGAGGGTGGTGCCGAGGACCAACTCGGGGTAGGTGACCGGAACGGTGAGGGAGAGGTTTTTCCCCTTGCGGCCGAAGACCGAGTGACGATTCACCCGGACCACCACGTAGAGATCACCACTGGGCCCGTTGCCACGTCCGGCCGCTCCCCTGCCCTTCACCCGGATGCGCTGTCCGTTCTCGACCCCGGACGGGATCCTCACCTTCACCGCACGGTCGCGGTGCTCGATCCCTGTCCCTTGGCAGGACGGGCACGCGGTGGTGACGATGGTGCCCCGACCGCTGCACTGCGGGCAGATCTGGCTCAGGGAGAACAGCCCCTGATTGTCTTGGAGGGAGCCGGTGCCGTTACAGCGCGGGCAGGTAACCGGATGCGTCCCGGGGGCGGCGCCCGAACCCGAGCAGGTATGACACCGGGCATCGGTGGTGAGGTGCACCGAGGTGGTGACCCCGTGCACCGCATCCTCGAACGAGAGGTTGAGCTCGGTTTCGACGTCGGAGCCGCGCTGGGGGCCAGTGCCGGCGGGCGCGCCGCGTCCCCCTCCCCGCCGTCCACCTCTCCCGAAGAGGCTGCCGAAGATGTCCCCCAGATCCCCTACGTCTTCGACCCGGTATCCCCCGCCACCGGCACCCCCGAAACCACCGGGGAACCCGCCACCGCCCGACATCGGGCCCATGGTGCGGACCTCGTCGTACTCCTTCCGGGTATCGGCGCTGTTGAGCACGTCGTAGGCGGCGGAGACCTCCTTGAACTTCTCCTCCTGGCCCGGGTTGGTATCAGGGTGGTGCTTTTTGGCCAGCTTCCGATAGGCGCTGGTGATCTCCTTGGGCGTGGCCGTATCCGACACTCCCAGAACCTTGTAGTAGTCCTTTTCGAACCATTCGCGCTGCGGAGCCACCGTCTTAGCCGTGCACCATCACCATGGCTGGACGGACCACCGTGCCCTTGAAGCGGTAGCCGGCCCGCATCACCTGGCCCACCACCGGACCCTCAGGGGCAGGCGCCTCATCGCTAGCCTCATCGCTGGCCTCATCGGTATCAGGCTCCGTATCCGGCTTGGCCCCGGCGGGAAGATGCCCCACTGCTTCGTGGGCATTGGGATCGAAGGGCTGACCCACCGGGTTGATGCGCTCGAGGCCTTCCTTCTCCAGGGCGCCGTTGAGCAGAGAGGACGCCGCCACCAAGGCCCGGGCGTCGTCAGACTCGGCATTACCGGAGTGGGCGGCGGCCAGGTCGAGGGCGTCGAGCACCGGTAACAGCTTGTCCACCAGGGACACAGTGGCCCGCTCGGCTTGCTCGGTCTGTTGTTTCGCCACCCGCTTGCGGTAGTTCTCGAACTCCGCCTGCAGACGGCGGAGCGAATCGAGGTACTCGTCACGTTGGGCGGTCACGGCCGCCAACGGATCGACCACTTCTCCGTCGATCACCTCGTCGGCGTCGGCGTCGGCGTCGGCAACCGTGGCGTCGATCTGCTCGCCGGCCACCCCGAAGGCGCCGGCCCGCGAGGCGGCGTCGGCACCGGAAGCCACCTCGGCTTCTGGTGCGTCCGCTCCCGGTCCATGAGGTGTCTCATAACTATCGGTCATGGATGATCAGCTCTTGGGGGTCTCGGGCTCGGCGTCCACGATCTCGGCGTCGACCACCTCGTCGTCCGACGCCTCCTCGGCGGCATCCCCGCCTCCGGCGGCGCCACCCGACTGCTCCTTGGAGGCCTCCTCGTACAGACGTTGGCTGAAGGACTGGCTGGCGGTCAGCAACGTTTCGGTGGCTGTCTTAATACCCTCCACGTCGGTGCCGGCCAGAGCCTCTTTCAACGCACTCAGCGCAGACTCGACCTTCTCCTTCTCGTCGCCCTCGAACTTCTCGCCCTGATCCTTCAGCAGCTTCTCGGTCTGGTACACCAGGGTGTCGGCGTTGTTGCGGACCTCGGCCTCATCCTTGCGGCGGCGGTCGTCCTCGGTGTGGGCTTCGGCGTCCTTCACCATGCGGTCGATTTCATCCTTGGCCAGTGAGGACTGTCCGGTGATGGTCATCGACTGCTCGTTGTTGGTGGCCCGGTCCTTGGCCGACACATGCACGATCCCGTTGGCATCGATGTCGAAAGTGACCTCGATCTGCGGGGCGCCCCGGGGTGCGGGCGGCAGGTCCACCAGCTGAAACTTGCCCAGGGTCTTGTTGTACATGGCCATCTCCCGCTCGCCTTGGAGCACGTGGACCTCCACCGATGGCTGGTTGTCGTCGGCGGTGGTGAACACTTCGCTCCGCTTGGTGGGGATGGTGGTATTCCGTTCGATGAGACGGTGCATGACGCTGCCCTTGGTCTCGATGCCCAGCGACAGCGGGGTCACGTCGAGCAGCAGTACGTCCTTCACCTCACCCTTCAACACACCGGCCTGGACGGCGGCACCGATGGCCACCACCTCATCGGGGTTGACGCCCTTGTGGGCCTCTTTACCGGTCATGGACTGGACCAGCTCCTGTACCGCGGGGATACGGGTGGATCCGCCCACCAGCACCACGTGCTCGATGTCGTCCGTGGTCAATCCCGAGTCGGCGATGGCCTGGTCGAAGGGTCCCTTGCACGCCTCGACAAGATCCTTGGTCAGCTCGTTGAAAGTAGCCCGGGTGAGTTTCACATCGAGGTGCTTGGGGCCCTCGGAGGTGGCGGTGATGAACGGCAGGTTGATCTGGGTCTCCTGGAGGGAGGACAGTTCGATCTTGGCCTTCTCAGCTGCCTCTTGCAGTCGCTGGGTAGCCATCTTGTCGGTGGACAGATCGACACCCTCGGTGTCCTTGAAGGTCTTCACCAACCAATCGATGATCCGCTGGTCCCAGTCGTCACCACCGAGCTTGGAGTTACCCGAGGTGGACTTGACCTCGAACACACCGTCGCCGATCTCGAGGATGGACACGTCGAAGGTGCCACCACCGAGGTCGAACACCAGCACTGTCTGGTCGGCCCCTTCTTTGTCCAAGCCGTAGGCGAGGGCGGCGGCGGTCGGCTCATTGATGATGCGCAGCACTTCGAGGCCGGCGATGGCGCCGGCCTCTTTGGTGGCGGTGCGCTGGGCGTCATCGAAGTAGGCAGGCACGGTGATGACCGCCTGGTTGATCGAGTCGCCTAAGAACGCCTCGGCGTCCCTCTTCAGCTTGCCCAAAATACGGGCGGAGATCTCTTGGGGGGTGTAGTCCTTGCCGTCGATGTCGACGGTCCACGACGTCCCCATGTGACGCTTCACCGACCGGATGGTCCGATCGGGGTTGGTGATCGCCTGGCGCTTGGCCACCTCGCCCACCAGTACTTCGCCGGACTTGGCGAAGCCGACCACCGATGGGGTCGTCCTGCCGCCTTCGGCGTTGGGGATGACGACAGGCTCGCCGCCCTCCAGCACGCTCACCACCGAGTTGGTGGTCCCGAGGTCAATACCTACTGCTTTAGCCATCGTGTGCTCCTCTAATTAGCGCCCGTCCTCGGGGCAGCTCTACCTATTGTGTTGCTCTTCTGGGTTAGATCCTATTTGGTTACAAAGGTAAGTGTAGCAAAGTTGAGTGCTATGTGTATAGGTTTTCTTCAAGATTTTACTCATGTGCCGTGGGGCCCAGTCGGGATACGCTCATCCCATGCCCGACCTGGTACTCCTCCGCCACGGCCAATCCACCTGGAACGCCGAGAATCTCTTCACCGGCTGGCACGATGTGGATCTGACCCCCCAGGGGGAAGCCGAGGCCACTGAGGCCGGGAGGCTGTTGGTGGCGGAAGCCGACCTCGACCTGCGGGTGCTCCACACCTCGGTGCTCACCCGGGCCATCCGCACCGCCAATCTCACCCTCGACGCCGCCAACCGGGGTTGGCTGCCGGTGCGGCGTCACTGGCGGCTCAACGAGCGCCACTACGGGGACCTGCAGGGGAAGAACAAAATGGACACGGCCGAGCTCTACGGCAAAGAGCAGCTCGATGCCTGGAGGCGCGGTTATGCCACCCCACCCCCTCCGGTGGCACTCGGCGATGAGCGTCACCCGGCCGGGGACCCGCGCTACCGGGATGTCCCGGTCGACGCCCTCCCTGCCACCGAGTGCCTGGCCGATGTGGTGGCCCGGGTGGTCCCCTACTGGGAGGACGCCATCGTCCCCGATCTCTGCGCCGAAGGGCCCCGGGGCGGGGCGGTGCTGGTGGTGGCCCACGGCAACAGTCTGAGAGCGTTGCGCAAACACATCGACGGCATCAGCGACGATGACATCGTGGGGCTCGAGGTCCCCACCGGCATCCCCTTCCGCTACCGCCTGTCCGATGACCTGTCGGTTCTGTCCTGTGGGTACCTGGGCGATCCCGATGCGGCCAAAGCCGCGGCCGATGCAGTGGCCCGCCAAGCCGGCTGATCCGGGAGGGTGGCGGGGCCGCCCGGTTGGTCCCCACCGTGCCTGCCGGTAGTGCGACCCTCCCGGTAGTTGTTTTCGAAACGCCTATCAAAAACGATCGGGAACTCTTGTTATCGATAGGCGTGACCAATTCGACTGTCCGGCGCCGCGGGATGAGCCCAACCGAACTGCCCGAGGCACTGGGTGCCTTCCGGGACCGGTGCGCACGGTGTTGGAAGACCGTCTCGAACACAACCACGTTGCCGCCCGGGTACCGGGCACACCCGAGGGTGGGGCTGCCAATGGGGTGCCTGCCCGCACCCGTTGCTCGGGCAGGCACCCCTGTCCAATACGACCCGGCCCGGAGCATCACGGTCGGCACCCTGCACTCATCGGAACGTGACCTCTTCGGGCTCGGGCGTCACTCGCCCTTACAGGGCGTCGTGGCCGCGCTCCCCGGTGCGGACCCGGATGACGTCGTCCACCGGGAGGACCCACACCTTGCCGTCACCTATCTTGCCGGTGCCGGCGGTGTCGACCACCGCGTTGGTGACCTCTTCCACCTGGTCGTCGTCCACCACTATCTCGAGGCGGACCTTGGGGACGAACTCGACTTCGTACTCCGCCCCCCGGTAGACCTCGGTATGCCCGCGCTGCCGGCCGAACCCCTGTACTTCGGTCACGGTGAGCCCGTGCACCCCCAGGGTCTTGAGGGCTTCCTTCACATCATCGAGTTTGAACGGCTTCACCACCGCTACGACAAGCTTCACGTTCTGTTCCTTTCGTCGAACTGATACTGCCATCGAAGGTTGTGTGGACCGCCCCAACCCAGGTTAGGGCGGTCCACCTGACTGTCGGGGATTTACACCCCGCTGGGTTCGAGTTCTCGGAAGCCACCCGATCCCAGCCGTTCGGCGAACGTCTCCTTCGGCTCCACCTCTTCGTTGTGGATGGCGAGATCCCCAACCTCGAGGTTCTCGTCCGACTCTCGCAGCCCGACCACCACCTTGATGATCTGCAGGAGGACGAAGCTGACGATGGCGGTGAAGCAGATGACCCAGGTGGCGGCGATCAACTGTTCCCAGATCTGGTGCCACGAACCGGTATAGAAGAGCCCGTTCACCGAAAACCCGGGGGCAGCCTTGCCGGTGCCGATGTACTCCAACATGCCCGGGTCGGCGAAGAAGCCGACCAGCAGCCCACCGGTGAGGCCGGCGATCCCATGGGTGTAGACCACGCCCAGGGCGTCATCCACCTTGCTGAACGGACGGACCTTGGACAGGTAGTACCAGGACACCCACACGATGCCCGAGGCGATGAAGCCCTCAGCCAGGGCTCCATACCCGTTGACCCACCCGGCCCCGGGTGTGATGGCCACCAGGCCCACGATCATCCCGTTGATGGCCCCTAAGAAGGTGGCCTTCTTCTGCTTGGTGAGGAAGAGGTCCATCAGTACCCAGGTCATCATGGCCGCGGCGGTGGCCAGGTTGGTGTTGAGGACGGCGGCGGTGGCGTCGGTTCCGGCATAGAAGGGGTCACCTCCGTTGAAGCCGTTCCAACCCAACCACAGGATGCCGGCCCCGACCGCCACCATCATCAGGTTGTTGGGTACCCCGTGCTTGCGGTCCCGTTCGAGACGGGGACCGATCACCCAGGCGGCCACGAAACCGGTGACCCCGGCGGCCAGGTGGATCACGTAGCCACCCGAGTAGTCGACGGCTCCCTTCTGAGCGAAGAAGCCACCGCCCCACAATAGGAATGCGTTCACCGTGTATACGCAGGTGATCCACAGCGGCACGAACAGCAGCCAGGCCTTGAACTTCATCCGTCCCAGCACGCTTCCGAGGAAGAGCAACGGAGTGATGGCGGCGAACACCACCTGGAAGTAGATAAAGGTGGCGGCGTTGTAGTGGAACGGTATGAGCGTCCCTTCGGGGAGCACCTCCTGATTCTGCTCACCGAAGTGGGAGGCGGCCGGGACCGGGTGCCCGATCACGTTGTTGAGAAACGAGTGGGTGTTGCTCCCCCCGAAGTGGGACGGGACACCGAAGCTCATGTTGAAGGCCCACAGGACCCACACAATGAGGACGAGTCCGAAACCGGTAAACGCCATCAACATGGTGTTCACCACCCACTTCTTCTGGACAAGGCCGCCGTAGAGCACGGCGATGCCAGGGAGGCTCATGAGACCGACAAGGGTGGCGGCCACGATCTGCCACGTATTGTCACCGGTGTTCAGCCAGTTCGGGTACGGGATATACACGGTTACTGCTTCTCCTCTCGCACGGATATTGCGATGAGGGACACTCTGCACGATGGGTGTTTCGTGGTTGCTACGCCACTGTTTCCTCTGTGTGAACTCGCAGTTGGGCAAGTGAAATCCACGCCAAAGGGTGGGATTCCGGCACGTCAGAGGGCTCTACTGTGTAGCCTCTGCGCCATGGCAGCCCACCCGAAGGCATTGGATCTCAAGACTGTGTGGCTCTTTTCGAGTTGCACCACCTCCGAACTCAGAAAGATCCGGGGTCAACTCGAAGAGGCGCACGTCCCGGCTGAGAAGGTGCTGGTCGAAGAGGGCACCATCGGTCGCGAGTTCTTCCTCATCGTGAACGGCACCGCCATCGTCACCCGGAATGGGAAGAAAGTGGCGTCGCTGGGGCCGGGGGCCTACTTCGGTGAGTTGGCCCTGCTCGATCGCCAGCCCCGCTCGGCCTCGGTCATCTCCGAAACGGACATGGATGTGCTGGTGTTGTCCCAGCGTCAGTTCAACGGGGTGCTGGACCTGGTTCCGGCCATCGCCCACAAGTTGTTGTCGGCCATGGCCACCCGGCTCCGCGAGTCGGACTCCAAGGCATTTCACTAGCCCGGCACTAACCGGGCTCTACCCCGGCTCTACCGGACCGTCGCCGGCCGAGCCGGTCTCTCCGGCTGACTCCGTGTCGACCGAGGGCGCTCCCACCGACACCGGATCGCCCATCGACTCCTCTAGGAGCTGAGACAGGTCGAGAACCCGTACGTCGTCTTCCTTCTGGTGGGCGCGTACTGCGTCGTCGAGCATGATCATGCAGTAGGGGCAGGCGGTCGAGACCACGTCGGCCCCGGTGCCCAGGGCCTCCTCGGTGCGCTCCATGTTCACCCGCTTGCCGATGTTCTCCTCGAGCCACATGCGGGCGCCACCGGCGCCGCAGCAGAAGCCCTTCTCGCGGCAGCGTCCCATCTCCACCTGCTTGGCCCCGGGGATGGAGTCGATGACCGAACGGGGCTCGTCGAACACCCGGTTGTGCCGACCCAGGTAGCAGGGGTCGTGATAGGTCACCGTGCCCTTGTACCCGCCGCCGGGGGTCAGCTTGCCTTCGGCCACCAGGTGGTCGAGGAGCTGGCTGTGGTGGATGACCTCGTAGTTGCCACCCAGGGCGGGGTACTCGTTGGACAGGGTGTTGAAGCAGTGGGGGCAGGTGGCGATGATCTTCTTGGCCCCCACCCCGTTGAGGGTCTCGATGTTGGCATGGCACTGCTCTTGGAAGAGGTACTCGTTGCCCAGCCGACGCACCGGGTCGCCGGTGCAGCTCTCCTTCTTGCCCAAAATGGCAAAGGAGACTCCGGCCCGATGGAGCATGCGGGCGGTGGCCTGTGCGCCTTTGCGGGCCCGCTCGTCGAGGGCGCCGGCGCATCCCACCCAGTAGAGGTACTCGATATCGGCGGGGATGGTGTCGGTAACCACCGGAACCTCGAAGTCGAGGGAGGCAATCCAGTCCTCGCGCTTGGCTGCCCCCAAGCCCCACGGGTCACCCTGGTTCTCCACGTTGCGGAGCATGAGACCGGCCTCGGAGGGGAACCGCGACTCGATGAGGACCTCGTAGCGGCGCAGATCGATGATGGTGTCGATGTGCTCGATGTCGACCGGGCACTCCTCCACACAGGCGCCACAGGTGGTGCACGACCACAGGACGTCGGGCTCGATGACCGACGGGACAAGGGTCTCCCTCTCGACGCCGGCTTCACGGTTTCGGGTCATGATCCGATCGGCCTCGGAAAACAGGTTGTCGCGGAGGCTCATGATGAGGAGCTTGGGGGAGAGCGGCTTGCCGGTGTTCCAGGCCGGGCACTGGGACTGGCAACGCCCGCACTCGGTGCAGGTGGCCAGGTCGAGGAGCTGCTTCCACGAGAGGTCTTCCACCCGACCGGCACCGAAGACGACCTCGTCCTCTTCGCCCACATCCTCCATGGTCATGTCGGGTGTGGTGGCCAGGGCGCCGAGGGCACGGGGACGGCGGGAAGTGGCCACATTGACGGGGGCGAGGAAGATGTGGAGGTGCTTCGAGTAGGCCACGAAGACAAGGAAGCTGGTGATGATGGCGATGTTGGCCAACAGGGCGACCGTCTCGATCACGCTGTTGACCCCGGTGCCGAGGGGATGGAGCCAGCTGGCCAGGATGTGGGAGGCGAAGGCCCAGTCGGTGTAGGGGAAGTTGCCGGTGTTGGCCTGGGCCGCCCGGTAGAAGAGCAGCGAGATCATCACCCCGGCGATCATCGCCAGCACCAGGTTGGCGGCGGCGGTGTGGGAGCCGAAGAACCGGGACTTGCGCTCTTCCCGCTTGGGCGAGTGCTGCACCCGGATGATGGCGAAGACGATCAGGGCCAGAAGGACGGCGACGGTGAAGAAGTCCTCCACCAGGCCGATCCATGACCAGGTGCCGATGATGGGGATGTGGAAGCTGCGCTGAAAGAGGTCGCCGTACGCTTCGATAATGGTGAGGAAGAGAATGGAGAAACCCCAGAAGGTGAAGGCGTGGGCCATGCCCGGAATCGTCCACTGCAGGAGCTTCTTTTGGCCGCCGACCTCGACCAGCTCGGCCTTGATCCGGGAGGGGAGGTTTTTGAAGCGATCGGGGGCGGGTTGCCCGCTGGAGATCAATTGATAGAGCCAGAAGAAACGTCGACCAGCTATGCCAAGCATGATCACGGTGATACCGAGACCGATCGCAAGTCTGACGGGCACTGTTTTCCTCCTGAGGGCTACTGCTGGGTAACTAGAGGGTGAGCGTAGCTGCGGTAAGAGTTGTCGGGTTGTTTACCCTGGACGGGCGTCTACGAACGGAAATTGTCCGAGTACCGGCTGGGGGTAGGGCCCCATTGGCCCTGGTACTTGGACTTGAGGCCTTCTGATCCGTAGGGCTTGTCGGCGGGGGTGGTCATCTGCAGAAAGGAGATCTGGCCGATCTTCATGCCGGCGTAGATGGTGATGGGCAGATTGGCCACGTTGGAGAGCTCGAGGGTGAGATGGCCGTCCCAGCCGGCGTCGACAAAGCCGGCGGTGGAGTGGATCAACAGGCCGAGACGGCCGAGGGAGGACTTGCCCTCGAGTCGGGCGACCAGGTCGTCGGGGAGGGTGATCCGCTCCAAGGTGGAGCCGAGGAGGAACTCGCCGGGGTGGAGGATCAGCGGATCCACATCGCCGATGTCCACCAACTCGGTCAGATCCTCCTGATCCTCGCGGACATCGATCACCCGACTGGTGTGGTTCCGGAAGAGCCGGAAGTACCTGTCTACGTGGAGATCCACCGAGGATGGCTGGATACAGCCCTCCCCCAGAGGGGCGATGGATATGCGGCCGGCGTCGAGCGCCTCACGGATTGATCGATCAGAGAGAACCATGCCGGCTAGACGATAGTGTGGCCAGCGCATGCGGGCGTAGTTTGTCCGCTGATGCGGGCGTAGTTCAGAGGTAGAACATCAGCTTCCCAAGCTGAGAACGCGGGTTCGATTCCCGTCGCCCGCTCTCAATCGTCACCGACAAAAGTGACCCATCTGCGACGACACAACTCGTTGTCGCAGAGAACGCAGTATGACCTGTGGCTGTGACCAGTCTCGTGGCGGAGCTCGTCGAATGGCGTCTTGCCGACTACTTGCTAAGAGAAACGTCGGGGTACAGCGGATCGATCCGCTGTACCGTCAGTCACAGCGAAGGGCCTCCCATCATTCGGATCGATCGGAGCAGACACCCTGAGCTGCCAGAGGGATGGACAGACCTCAGCGCCGATGGAGAGGTCCTCAGCGCGAATTTCGTGAAGGTCGCCATCAATGTGGCAGAACGCCCGGGAGAGCAAGGCAATGCGCTCCACGCCTTGCTCCGAGGTTGGTTTGGACCGTCCGCTGGGCTGCCAGGGACCAAGCACTCGGTGCTGCTCCGACAGACCAGCGATGGCTGGGAGATCCGACCGAACGAGACGTTGGTGGGCATCCAGCGCGAAGTGGGTTAGGGGCGGGCGGTTGTGCTTGGTGTTTTCCATGGAGATTCACCCCTCATCAACCAGGACCGCGGGATCCTCTCTCCATGCTGATCTCCTCTACCAACCGGAACCCCCACCGGTAGTGTTCGCTCGTGGATGACATCCAGGCTGGGCTTTACGAGGCGTTGGTCACCGAGGGCCTCGTGGAAAAGATCGAGTCCGTCGAGGGAGATCTTGTTGCGAAGCGAGGCCTCAAGGCGTACGAAGCCCCCGATCGGATCGCCCTCCACCTTGCCAACCTGATTCGGGCATCGCTGTCCGACGTATCCGAAGGGGATCGAGTCGGCAAAGGCGTTGAGATAGCCCGCTCACTTTCGGCTCGACTCTCCGACCTCCTCTCGCTGGACGACATTGACGACGTGGCCGAACCAGGAACGGTGCTCAATGCCATCTTCCAGCGCCAACCAGATGGAACGCCCCGCCGAATTCCGGAGCCTCTCATTCCACTGCTCGATACAACGCTGTTGACCAACTCCCCCGGAGAACCGAATCTCTGGAGTCAACTCCTCGAAGAGTCGAAATCAGCGGACTCCATCGATGTTGTGATGGCGTTCATCCGGAAGAGCGGGATTGCACCTCTGGTGGACTCCTTGCGCCGACACTGTGGTGACGGTCGCCCTCTCCGGGTCCTTACGACCACCTACACCGGATCTACTGAACAAGTTGCTCTTGACCGCCTCGCTGCTCTTGGTGCTCAGATCCGTATCTCGTACGACCTGACTGCCACTCGACTGCACGCCAAGGCGTGGCTCTTCCACCGGCAGACTGGGTACTCAACGGCCTTCATTGGCTCGTCCAACCTGACCTACTCAGCGCAGGTCACGGGACTTGAGTGGAACATCCGTGCGTCGTCCGCCCGGAACCCTGACGTCCTCTCGAAGTTTGCTGCCGTCTTTGAGAGCTACTGGCAGAGCAACGACTTCGTTCCCTACGACGCTGACGAGTTCAAGGAGGAGACTGCTCGGGCTGGTCGGGTTGACCGCGGCCCAGTCGTCATTCTGCCCGGCATCGAACTCCGCCCCGAACCATTCCAAGAGCGACTCCTGGAGTTCATTGAGCTCTCACGCTTACAAGGCCACCACCGCAACCTCATGGTGTCAGCAACGGGTACCGGTAAGACCGTCATGGCAGCCGTGGACTATGCCCGGCTACGGGACCAGCTCCAGAGGTCTCGTCTGCTCTTCGTTGCCCATCGCGAGGAGATTCTGGACCAGAGTCTGGGGACCTTTCGCTACGCACTTCGCGACCCTGATTTCGGGGAAAAGTGGGTGGGAGGTGCACGACCGGAGCAGTTCGACCACGTGTTTGCGTCGATCCAGAGTCTAAACGCAGCGGACCTCAACCAGCTCGCCCCAGACCACTTCGATGTCGTCGTTGTCGACGAGTTCCATCACGCAGCAGCTTCGTCATACCAAAAACTGCTCGACCACGTAGAACCGGTTGAAATGCTTGGGCTCACCGCGACTCCCGAGAGGAGCGATGGACTTCCGATCCTCCAGTGGTTCGACAACAGGATCGCGGCTGAACTGCGACTCTGGGACGCTGTCGATCAAGGCCGACTCTCCCCGTTCATGTACTACGGAATCCATGATGGCCAAGACCTCAGAGACGTCCCGTGGCGCCGCGGACGGGGCTACGACGTCAGCGCACTGAGCAACGTCTATACGGGTTCCGACGCGTGGGCTCGGCTAGTTCTGCAGGAAGTGACCAACCATGTCGACGATCCAACCGCGATGCGGTGCCTAGGATTCTGCGTGAGCGTCGATCATGCCCGGTTCATGGCTCGACACTTTGAGGAGCATGGCGTTCGACCCGTCGCCGTCTGGGGCGATAGTCCAGAGTCAGAGCGGCGGAAAGCCCTGAGCGACCTCGCCGCCGGAAACATCCAGGTCGTGTTCTCCGTCGATCTCTTCAACGAAGGAGTAGATGTCCCCGCGGTCGACACGATCCTGATGCTCCGACCCACTGACAGTCCCACGCTGTTCATGCAGCAACTCGGACGTGGGCTCCGGCGATCCAAGAACAAGGCCTTCTGCACAGTCCTCGACTTCGTAGGCATGCACCGAAAGGAGTTCCGTATCGACCGACGCTTTCGTGCCCTCATCGGTGGGTCGAGACGCAGCGTCGAACAAGCAGTACGTCAAGGGTTTCCCTATCTGCCGGCCGGGTGTCATCTGCAGTTGGACCAGAAGGCACAAGAGGTCGTGCTCGAGAGCCTCAGGAATTCGGTTCCCTCGAGATGGCCTGCGAAGGTCGAGGAGCTCCGGCAGCTCAGGGTGGCATCTCCAGGCGTATCACTCATCGACTTCTTGAGGGAATCCGGGCTTGAACTCGAAGAACTCTACGAAGGGAACCGAAGCTGGTCGGAACTCCTCGAGGCCGCTGGTGCGCCAGTGCTTCCCCCTGGAGAATATGAGTCCAAGCTCCGGCGGGCGCTCGGAAGGATGCTCCACATTGACGACGAAGAGAGGATTTCGACTTGCCTCGAATTCCTCCAGGGTGCATCTGCACCCAATGTCCCGCTCCTGACAGAGCGCAAACGGAGACTCCTCCGGATGCTGGTCGACGCGGTCACCGAACAAGTCATCGGCAAAGTGACCTCACTCCAAGAGGCAACCGATCTCTTCTGGTCTCATGCCCAGGTTCGCTCAGAGCTTGGTCAATTGCTCGAGATCCTAAGGACCCGCATTGACCATATCCACGAGCCACTGGAAGGTCGGCCCCATATTCCACTTCAGGTCCATGCTCGCTACACGCGGCGCGAGATCCTGGCTGCCTTCGGCATCGGCGATACGGCCAAAGTCTTGTCTTGGCAATCCGGTGTCTTCGAGGCACAGGAGGAAAGGTCAGAACTCTTTGCCTTCACCCTCGACAAGAGCAGTGGATCGTTCTCACCAACCACCAGATACCAGGACTACGCAATCAGCCCTCGTTTGATCCACTGGGAGAGTCAATCCTCGACGAGAGAAGACGGCCCGACTGGGCGGCGGTACCGCAACCACGCGGCCGAAGACCGTTCCATCATGCTCTTCGCCCGCCTACGTGCTGATGATCGAGCATTTTGGTTCCTTGGGACGGGCAACTACCGAGGCCACACCGGCGAGAAGCCCATGGCCATCACCTGGGAGCTTGATCAGCCGCTCCCAGGTGATCTCTTTGTCGCGTTCGCGGCGGCGGTGGCATGACCGGGGTGGATCATGGTCTCCCTTGGGCCGCATGCGTCACCACAGCATTTCGATCGCGTCGTACTCGTCAGTTCCCTTCTGGTTCGCCTTGACCACGAAGTCGGCCGACATCGATGTACCAGGCGCCATCCACTGCTTCACCTTGCTGATCGCGTCATCGCTCCAGTAGGCGTGGACGACTCGGAACCCATCCAGTTCGAGCCAGAGCGGGAAAATCTTGAACCACTCGATGCTCCGGGCGTAGAGGCCGAGCTGGACTTGGGCCTGGTCGATGAAGTCTTCATGCTGTTTTCGGTTCTTGTCACTGTGACGCCGCATGAACTCACCGGGAATCTCCGGGTTCGGAGTGATAGCCAGTTGCCAAACGACTGAGTTCCGTCAAGCCCGCAGTATCGACATCGGAAGTCATCGCCCTTATGAACCGGATAGGCCGTCCCTTCCCCGTCCCGGGGCCTTTGTTCTGGTCCGAGAAGACCGACGTGGCGCTCGCTTGGGGGGTACTCGCCCAGCTGAGCACGGCGCCTCTGGAGTGGGGCTACGGTGCTCTCAGTGAGCCTGCAAGCGACCTCGTCGGGCAACCGGGCTCCGGGCCGGAATGCTGCCGCCGGCGGCGGACGAGACCGCCGCCGCAGGCTGACACTCGCCGTGCTGTGCGTCAGCCTGCTGATCGTGAGCCTCGACAACACGATCCTGAACGTGGCTCTGCCGGTGATAGTGCGCACCATGCATGCCTCCTCCAGCCAGTTGCAGTGGATTGTGGACGCCTACGCCCTGGTGTTCGCCGGATTGCTGCTGGTCGCCGGCAGCCTGGGAGATCGCCTCGGCCGCAAATGGGTCTTCGCGGCCGGTCTGGCCCTGTTCGCGGCAGGATCGGCAACGGCCGCCTTCTCGGGCACGCCGGACCGGCTGATCGCGGCGCGTGCGTTCATGGGGGTTGGGGCGGCAGCCATCATGCCTTCGACCCTGTCGGTCCTCACCAACGTCTTCACCGAGACAGACGAGCGCTCCCGGGCCATCGCGATCTGGTCGGGTACCAGCGGGCTCGGCCTTGCCATCGGGCCGGTTGTCGGCGGCTGGCTGCTCACCCACTACTGGTGGGGGTCGGTGTTCCTGGTGAATGTGCCGATCTCCCTGGTGGGACTGGTGGCCACCATCTTCGTCGTGCCCAACTCCAAAGACCCCGCCAGCAAGCGACCCGACCCACTGGGCTCGGCCTTGTCGATCGTCGGCATGGGGCTGCTCCTGTGGGGGATCATCGCAGCCCCCAGCCACAACTGGTCCTCCCCGATGGTCCTGGGCGCGCTGGGTGCCGGCACGGCTGTGCTGGCCGTCTTCGTCCTCTTCGAGCGGCGCTCTTCCCATCCCATGCTTGAGTTGTCGTTCTTTCGCTCTCGGCGATTCTCGGCGGCCATGGGCGCCATGGGCCTGGTGATGTTCGCTCTGATGGGGGCCCTGTTCCTGCTCACCCAGTATCTTCAATTCTCCCTGGGATACAGCGCTCTTGCCACCGGCCTGCGGATCCTACCCATCGCCGCCGTGCTGCTGGCGGCGGCCCTCCTCTCCAGTGTGCTCGTGCGCTGGTTTGGTACCAAACCCGTGGTGTTCACCGGGATGGGCCTCATCGTCGCCAGCCTGGCGTTGCTGTCTCGGGTGAGTGTCCATGGAACCTATGGCGACTCCGTGGCGGCCCTCTTCCTCATGGGCGCGGGCGCAGGGCTGGCCTTCGCCCCATGCACCGAGTCGGTGATGGGATCGTTGCCCCTCGAGCGTGCCGGCGTGGGCTCGGCCACCAACGGAGCCGCCCTGCAGACCGGCGGCGCACTCGGCGTGGGTGTGCTCGGCGGTCTCCTCAATGCCCGCTACCAGGACCACATGGCCCAGGTGCTGGCCCACCACCAGGTATCGCCACCGGTCCTGCACCTGATCACCGGCTCTGTCGGAGGTGCGCTGGCCGTGGCCGCCCGGGTGGGCGGGAGTTTCGGAGCCGAGCTTGCCTCGGCCGCCCGAGGATCGTTCGTGAGCGGCATGGACCTGGCTGTGACGGTGGGGGCGGCGGCGGTCGGCGGCGCGGCGGTCGTAGTGCTCGCGGTGCTGCCCAACCGGGGTGAGAGGCCCAGGGAGACCATGACCCGTAGGGTCCAAACACCTACTGGCGCGTGCGACCAGGAATTTTTCACCTCAGGTCTCCCTGAATCTCACCGCAGGTAGGGATGAGCTGATTCCCTCTCCGTTTGGTCGCATCGTTGGTGGGATGTGGACGGCGATCCAAAGTCGGTCGATCCCCATCCTGGCCAGGATGGGGATCGAGTTTCCGGACACTACGGGATGGTCGGGCGCCACCGTTTTCGACCGGTGTTTGCACTTCACGACGGTACAGACTTCGCTTCATCCTGCGGACCGGCCAGTTGTTCCAGCCCGCTTCTACCCCGGCCTCTCAACCGGACCCGGAGGCTTCGCTGCCGGGGATCTTGGCGTCTCCCCGGACCGGACTTGCACCGGTTGGCTGGCGAGAGCTTCAGCTCGGTTATGTCATGGCCGCTCCTTTGCGCTCAAGCGTCCCTCCGAGCTGCTGGACGCACGTGGATCGAGGCTTAGAGAGTCGGCGCGTCCCTGGAGCGGACTGTGCGCACGATCCTCGACTGGCCGGACCCAGGCCGAGGCCACCAGCGCGACGACGCACGACCACAGCGCAGCCCCCAGGGCCAGGTGCACGTCCTGGGCTGTGCCGGGGGCGCCGAGCACCGCGTCGAGCGCGCCGGCCGCCACCTGCGCTGCGAGCAGAGCCGCCAGCACCACCGCGAGCCCACGCGCCCAGGGCACCTCCGCCCATGCCCGCCATGCGTGCAGCGCCAGCGCGACGAGCAGGACCGACACCACCGCGACGACGCTCCGGTGAACGAGCTGGAGCACGACGAGGTGTTCCGGGTGCCCGTCCAGCCCGCAGACAGGCCACGACCGGCAGTCCCCGCTCGCGCCTCCGTCGGCAACGACCGACCCCGAGGCGACCAGGACCAGTGTGGACGCGAGCGTGACCTTCGCCAGGAGGCCGACGCTCGACCCCGAGTCCCGTGACACGGGGGGGACAGGCGAGGCCGCCGAGCCGGAACCGGCCGCGCCCGGGTGAGCGTGAGGCATCTGCCACGCGGCCACCGCCATCGTGACGAGCGTGCCGAGTAGCACCATCGCCATTACCAGGTGGAGCACCACGGTCCCCGGGGCGTTGTGGGCCCACACGGTGACTGCCCCGAGGAGCGCCTGTACCACGACCAGGACGGCCGCCGCCGCCGCGGGCCGCGTTACAACGCGCCCTGGCCGCGGGTGGCGCCACGAGAGCAGTAGCGCCACGGCCACGAGCACCGTCAGCAGCACCACCGCGTACCGGTGCACCTGCTCGAGCAGAGGATGGAACCGGTCGATGGGGCCCACCAGGCCGTTGCACAGCGGCCAGCTCGAGCACCCCATGCCGGACTCCGTCACTCGCACCACGCTCCCGAGCACGATCACGCCGAAGGCCATCACCGCCGCCGAGACGGTGGCCGTGCGCAGCCATCTCGACCGGCGCTCGGCCACCCGGGCGGGCTCGTAGAACGAGCGGGGCACCGACAGCGCCAGCGCCGCAACGGGGAGCACCGCCATTCCATGTCCCCGGCGGATCCTTACCTGGCGACGCACCAGGGCCCCGGCGAACGAGCCCTGGCCGCTGCAGAGCTGCGCCATGTCGAGCCAGGCGCCAGCGATCACAGCGACCCCCGGTGTCGCTCCGTCGGTGACGGCCACCTCGCCGCGACCGAACGACAGCGTCACGGCTATCCCGCGATCGGTGGCCTGTAGCACGACAGCGCCGCGGGCCAGGCGCGCGGCACGCGCCCGGCTCGGGAAGTCGCGCACGTTGTCCGCGAGCAGCCCGGCGATCATTGTCGCCATGCCCGAGGCATCCTCGCCGCCTGGCACGACCACGACCGGCGCGGCCGCTCCTCTCGCGCCGGGCCGTGCCTCGCTCAGACCTTCCTCCACCACGGCTCTATTCCGAGGTCCTCGGCCATGATGGCCAGCGCGTTGTAAGCGGGCCCGAAGGTGATGAACCCGTGGGGGTGCTGGGTCGAGCCGGCCATGTAGAGCCGATCGATGGGGGTTCGATACTGCCCGAGCTCGGGCAGCGGACGCTGGTCGAGCATGTTGTCGAGGCTTATCTCCCCCATCATCCAGTCGCCCCTGATCATGTTGGGGAGCTTGCGTACGATGTCGTGCGGCGTGAACACCGCGCTCGCCAGGAACGCGTCGTCGGTGAGGTTCGGGGCGAACCGCCTCCATTCCTCGATGCACTTGCGCCCGTAGTATGGGCCGATCTCGTCCCAGGCGCCCTCGCCGCCGTCCGCTAGCGCGAACGGCGCGAACTGGCGGAGCAGCCCCGTCGCGCAGCCAGCGGGAGCATCCGTCGGGTCGTACAGGGAGTTGACCGCCGCGTTGGGGTGGGGGTCGGGAAGCCCGCCTGCCCGGATCGTCGCCCAATCGGCGTTGAGTTCCTCGGGCGAGCCGTAGCCGAGGTTGACCACCCACGCGCGGTTCACGTCGGGGTCGAACTCCGCCGCGGCGTACTCCGGCAGGCGGTCCATCGCCAGATGAACCGAGAACAGCGTCCAGTCCTTGTGGCGCACCTTGGTCTTCACCTTGTGCGCCAGCTCCTCGCCGACCGAGGCCGGGTCGAGGAACTCGAGGAAGGTCTGCTCGACCGACACCGTGGATGCCACGGCCTGGCGCGCGGTGATCTCGGTCCCGTCCGTCAGGCGTACGCCCACTGCGCGCCCGTCCTGCACCACGATGTGTTCCACGTCAGCGTCCGCGATCATCACCCCGCCGTGCTGGGCCAGGTCGCGCCAGAGGGCGTGGGCGAGCCGGTGCGAGCCGCCGACGCAGAGGTTCCAATTGTCGATCTTGCCGGCGAGCAACGGGAACCCTATCGCCAGTCCCTTGACGTCGTTGGTGTAGCCGCACACGGCCCCGTGGAACGCCAGATGGGCCTTCACCTTCGGGTGGGTGAAGTGCTGGTCCAAGAACCGGTTGATCGTCTCCACCCGCAGCTTCACCGACAGGAATTCGCTGCGCTCCTCGACACCAAAGGCCGACAGTGCCTTGGTCAGCTCCTTCACCGACATCGGCGGCTGGTACATGAGCGTGCCGAGCAGCAGGTCGATGTACCCATGAGCTTCGGCGTGCAGGCGGCGGAAAGTCTCCGCGTCGTCCTCGGAGAAGCGCGCGATCGACGCGCACGTCTTGTCGATGTCGGAGTGGATGACCAGCGCAGTGCCGTCCGTGAACACCGACGCCATCTGCACCTCGGGACGCACGTACTCCACCCCGTGCTCCCTCAACTCGAGATCGGTCACCGGCGGGGCCATGTCGACGAAGGTGTGATAGTTGGCGTGCACGTTGTGCAGGAACCCCGGGAGCGTCAGCTCCTCGGTGCACAGTCCACCGCCCTCCTCGTGGCGGCGCTCGCACACGAGCACCTCGAGCCCGCTGCGCGCGAGGTAGGCGCCGAGGGTGAGCCCGTTGTGCCCCGCTCCTACGATCACCACGTCGTAGGTGTCACGCATCCGCTGGACCTCTCGTCGCCGCCGCAGCGGTCGTCGGTGCACCCGCCGTTGCTGCATCGCCCGCGCCGCCCGTGACGGCATACGGCGGCGCGCCGAGGGGCCATGTGGTCTCCACGCCCGTGGCGTAGGCCTCGAGCAACGTCTTGACGAGCTCGGCCTGGCGCATGAGGAAGCGCATGTCGCCGCGGACCTTCACCGTCCCGTGAAGCGCCGCGTCCACCGGATCGATCACCCCCGCGGCGATCTCGTCGAACACCGCGGCCGGCCCGCTGAACCGGTAGTCGAGGACCGTGCCCTCCTCCTCCTCGCCGAGCACCTCGCGGTACCAGATGCACCTGCCGCCGTCGATGCGGACGAGGAAGTGGCGCTCCTCGCCGGCGGCGACGTACGGCGACACGCCGTCGCCTGCGATCTCGATCCGGCACGTCCAGGCGCCCTCGGGCACTCCCCGCAGCCCCGCGACGTGCGCGTTGATCGCCTCGACCACCGCGGAGTACCAGTCGGCCGTGTAGATGACGGGCATCTCAATACCCCCGGGTCGCCACGACGGGACTCGGGAGCCCGAGGTCCTCGGCGATCGCCTTGTAGGCGTTGTAACCGCAGGCGGCGTGCATGCCCCCGCCGGGGTGTGCCGAGGGGCCGCACAGGTAGAGCCCGTCGACCTCGGTGCGGTAATTGGACGCCTCGGGGAACGGGCGGTTCGCGTCCATCTGGTCGGGGGAGAACTCCCCGTTGGAGAAGTCGCCTTCGCGCATGAGGTTCTTCCGCTCCATCTGATCGGGGGTGTAGAGCTTGTGGGCAAGGACGTTCTCAGAGGTCATGTTGGGCGCGTGCTGGCGCCATACCTCGAGGAAGCGCTCGTTGTAGGTGGCGCGCACCTCGGCCCAGTCTGCCGGTGACAGCGCGCTCGCTGGCGGCATGAAATACCAGCCCGTAGCGGCGTGGCGCCCCTTGGGGGCCTGGGAGCGGTCCCACAGGCTGTTCACCCAGGTGCCCGCAGCAGGCTTGGGCACGGTCCCACCGTAGGCGTCGCGGATGTAGCGAATCGTGTCCTCGGGGCCGTCGAAGCCGACCATGGTGTAGAAGCATCGGTCGATATCGGGATCCCAGCGCGCCGAGGCATAGGCGGGCGGCTCGTAGAGGCAGAACATCGGCGTCGCGAGGACGTGGCTCGGCCCGTAGCGGAACGCCTTCGCTCGCTTCACCCACAGCGTGCTCAGATGGTCCTCGCCCACCATGTCGAGCAGCGTCTGGCGGAGGTCCGCGTTGGAGGCCACAACCTTCGAGGCCCGGTACTCGGCGCCCCGGCGATCGCGTACGCCCACCGCCCGCCCGTCCTCGAGGAGGATCTTCTCCACGGAGCAGCTCTCGAGGAGATCGACGCCCTCGCGGTAGCAGGCTTGGGTCATAGCCTTGGCCAGGCTGTGGGTGCCTCCGAGGGCGAGCTTCCAGTTGCCAACCGTCCACATGATGAAGCTCAGGAACGCAACACCGGTGCCTGTCTGGTCAACTGGGAAACCCCATTCCACGGTGACCCGGTACAGCAGCGCGCGCAGCTCGGGGGTGTCGAAGAGCTCATCGATCACCTGTTTGGGGGATTTCTGGATGTAGTGGTGGCCGATGTCGAGGTCGCCGAATACCGCGTCGAGCATCTCCGCCTGCAGGTCCGGTCCCCCTGTGGCCGCGCTCGGGATGTTGTAGAGGTTGCCGGCGACGAGACCTTCGAGCGCGCCCGCCCGATGCTTCAGCTCCGCGAAGAGGTCGGCGTCCGCGCTCGAATACCGGGCGATGCTCGCGTGGGTGGCCTCTGGCTGGTCGGGGCGGTGGATCACGATTGGCGGCCTGGCGTCGGCGAAGGCGATGCCTGCCTGGGCCTCGGGCATGATCGTTCGCAGACCCAGGTCCTCCAGGCCGAAATCCTGGATCATCGGCATGACATCGAAGAACTCCATGTACTGCGCGTGCAGGTTGTGCCGGAAGCCGGGCATGACTGGTTCCTCGGTGTTCGCGCCGCCGCCCTCCTCGTGCCTACGCTCGACGACCAGGGTGCTCAGGCCAGCGCGCTGGAGGTAGGCCGCGAGGCAGAGCCCGTTGTGCCCCGCGCCGATCACGATCGCGTCGTAGGTGGCTCTGCTCACGGGCGTCGCGCTGGCGGTTCGACCCGCGGCCGGTACGGCGGGCTGGCCGTGCGCTTGGACCGGCGCTCGCCTTGTCGGTGGCCGCCGCCGACCACCACGAAATCGAGGTGCTCTTCCTTCATGACACCTCCTCGCTCGTGGCTCCCGGACATCTGTCATCGTAGACGAGTCGGATGCAACATACAAGACAGTTTTGATGCTAATGTCTCATCCATGAGTCCCATCGGGTCGGCAGGAGCGGCGCTCCTGTCAATCGACCGCGAACGGCCCGCCCTCGTTCCCGGGAGCCTCGAGGAGCGCCTGATGGAGGCCGCCCTGCGCTGCGTGGCCCGCTGGGGCACGGCCAAGACGGGCCTGGCCGACGTGGCCGAGGAGGCGTGTGTCAGCAGGGCCACGGTCTACCGGGCGTTCCCGGGCGGCAAGGAGACCCTCCTGCTCATGGCGGCGGAGCTCGAGCTGAACCGGTTCTTCGACCGGCTCGGCGAGCGCCTGGCGGCGGCTCCAAGTCTCGAGGAGCTGATGGCGGCGGGGGTCACGGCCGCAGGGTGCGCACTCGTCGAGCACCCGGCCCTGATGCCGCTCATCGCGCACTTCGTTCGCACGGACGCCATGGACCGCACCGAGGAGACCCGATCGGTGCTCCGGCTGGTGACCGAGTGCGCCACGCCGCACCTCGCGCGGTTCCTCGACCCGCGCCGGGCCCGCGGCGTGGCCGAGCTTCTCGCGCGCCTCGCGGTCACCTTCGCGGTGCTCCCCTCCGACGAGGTGGACATCACTGATGAGGGATCCGTGCGCACGTTCCTCCACGACTCGATGATCCTCCCCTCGCCCGGCTACGCCCGCTAGCCGGGCCGTCCGGTAGGCGAGTTGGTCACTAGCCACAACTGCCACTGAATAGTCGAGCGCTACGTCGCCAACTCCACGTACCGGCACAAGCCGTTGACCAGGCGTAGCTGGTCGACCGACCTGCACTTGACTGTCAACAGCTTCGGGCTCCCGACCACGATGGTCAGCGC
>Ga0097691_1000416_pt1 | contig 38045 bp, 32 predicted proteins | sample NGESurdeep072012_8_FD_72858 | JGI IMG/M metagenome (GOLD analysis project Ga0097691, IMG submission 72858) | Arctic peat soil microbial communities from Barrow, Alaska - NGEE Surface sample 210-1 deep-072012 | ecosystem: Environmental > Terrestrial > Soil > Wetlands > Peat ... | reverse complement strand
GCCGGCCGCGCCAGCCCCTCTGGTTGCGGAGATGCAGGTAGACCGCATACGCGAGCCACGTCACGAGCGCGCTCGTCTCCTTCGGGTCCCAGCCCCAGTAGCGGCTCCAGGCGATGGACGCCCACCAACTGCCGAGCACGATCATCGTGGCGAACACTGGGAAGCCGATGATCACGGCGCGGTAGGCGACGGCGTCGAGGACGTCCCGCGAGGGCAGCCAGGCGAACCGATCGACGGTTCGACCGTCCGGCAGCCGCTTCTCCTGGACGAGGTAGCCCACGCCGGCCGCGAAGCTCATGGCGAAGATGCCGTAGCTGAGCATCGCGAAGCCCACGTGGATCGTCAGGAGCGGTGGGTTCTGGAGCGCCGGCACGAGCGTTTCGATTGCGTTCGGCAGCGTCGAGCTGTAGAGGAAGAGCGCGAGCGCCAGGCCGAGGGGGACGAAGCCCAGCGCGCGGACCGGGTAGCGGCGCTGGAAGAAGAGGTAGCCGCCGACGATCGCGGTCGTGAACGCGACGCTGAACTCGTACAGGCTGCCCCAGGGGCCGCGGCCCACGACGATCCCGCGCAGGAGGAGCGCGCCGGCGAGGAGCCCGAACGCAGCCCAGGCCAGGCCGATCGCGAACGGGCCGGCGGCGCTGAGCGGGGTGCCCTCGCCATCGCCGAGCTCCATCTCCTCGACGAAGCTGCCGCCGACCACCCCCGCGAACGCGGGCACGCTGCGAGGAGCCAGTGCGGCCACGAGCCGGCGGCCGCTGGCCAGGAGGACCGTGTGGGCCACGTGGGCGGCGAAGGCCCCGACCAGCAGGATCCCGGCGACGACGTAGAGGTAGTACGAGCCCGTTGCCATGTCAGGCGATCGCCGCGCCGCCGGGCGGCGGGCCCGCGGGCCGCGCGATCTCGATGCCGCGCTTCACGTTCAGGACCAGGCCGCAGTTGCCGCACGTGCTGATCTGGGCGAGCCGTTCCACCCGGCACATCGGGCAGATCACGGCGAGATCCTCGCCGTCGTCCGTGCGGGCGGTGCCGAACGGGTAGACGAGCCCCGTCCTGAGGCTGAACGGCGCTCCGACCGGCGGTTCGAGGAGGCCGTCCCCGTCGCGCTCCATCGCTCGCGCGCCCTCGACGTGGCGGACCTTCGCGCGTGGCTTGAGGAGCCCGAAGACGGTCCAGCGGCCGAGCATGGCGAGCATGAGCAGCGCGACAAGCGGCGCGATCAGCAGCGGGATCAGGGCGATGAGCGCCCCCCAGTCGGGGCTCACGACCTTCGAGACGAGCTCGAGGAAGCCCGTCCATCCCTGCTGAATGCTCGTCGCGAGATCGCCGCTCACGGGCGGCATTCTATCCGCATGCCGCTGCGCAGCGCGATCGCCGGTCTCGCCATCGCCGGCTCACCGCCCGGTCCCCGCCCGCAGGCGTGGTGCGACGGGCGCCCCGGCGCCTCAGCCCGGCGGCCGGCCCCGCTTCGGGTTGCCCGTCTTCTTCGTGGCGCCGCGCCCGGGATTCCAGCCAGGCCGCGGCGGATCCTCGTCGCCCGTCGTCTCGGTGGGCCCGTGCGCCGGCGGCCTGGGGCGGCCCGCGGCTGGTGATTCGAGGCGCTGTCGCCCGAGCTGGTCGGCCATCCAGCCGTTTCGGACCGTCCGGGCGCCGAAGCGGCGGAGCGACGTCGCCAGCGCGTTGTCATCCGTCACGATGAGGGTTGTCGCCGGGGCCATCCCGGCGAGCTCGACGAGGAGCGCGTCCGCTGGCCGCTTGCCCGAATAGCGGACCTCGATCCCGGAGGTCAGGCGGCGATCGATCGCGCCGGGCGCGGGCGTCCCATCGAGCACGACAGTCGCCTGGACGCCAGCCGGCACGAGCGCGCGAAGCCGCCCGACCACGGCCGCGGGCGGGAGCGGGCCATCCGCCCGACCCAGGGCGTGGAGGAGGTTCGTCCCGTCCACGAGGAGACGGGTCATCCCGGCGAGCGGATCGGGAGTGCGTGGCATCTCCTGATGGTACGCCGCGGACGAAGGAAGGCTGGCAGGCCGGCCGCCAACCGAGGCCCCGGTCCCGAACCGCGGCCCTGCCCGGCCGCCCTCCGCCGGGGAACGAGGGTCACCAGGGCCTCGATTATCGGCTGAGCCGATCACCTGGAGACGTAGCGTGCTCGGAAACGCGGCCAACCTCGCGATTCGTCGCGTTTCCACGCTCCGCGATGACAATCCTGATCGTGTCATCCGATCACGGGGGTCGCCGGTCCGGGCCCCCCGGGCGCCCGAGAGATCCGCACAGGGAGTGGGATGCTTCCCCGCGAACCGAGGCCCCGGTCCCGGACCGAGGCCCTGCCCCGAACCGGCTACCCTTGCCCCTGATGCTCCTCCTCGTCGATCTCGATGGCGTCGTCTACCGTGGTGCAGCGCCCGTCCCCGGCGTGGCCGACGTCCTGGCCGCCCGCACGGCCGCCGGCGACTCGGTCGTGTACGTGACGAACAACTCCATGCATTACCGCGCCGACTACGTGGCGCGGCTCGGCGGGATGGGCGCGCCCGTGACCTCCGACCGCGTGGTCAGCTCGGCGCGGGCGACGGCGCTCTACCTCGCCGGCCTCGACGGCGTCCGCCGCGTGCTCGTGGTGGGCGCCGGCGGCCTGGAGCGCGAGTGCCGCGACGTGGGCCTGGACGTCGTCACCGCCGCGCACGCCGCGAGCCTTCACGCTCGCGAGGGGCTCAACGGCTGGGATGCCGCCGGCGCCCCGGATGCGGTCGTCGTCGGGCTGGATCCGCAGTTCACGTACCAGAAGCTGACGGTCGCCGTGGATTGCGTCCGGCACGGCGCCCGGTTCATCGCCACCAACCGCGACCCGGTCTACCCGACCGAACGAGGCACGCGTCCCGGGGCCGGCAGCATCGTCGCCGCGGTCGAGGCGGGCGCCGAGATCGTCCCGGTCTCGATCGGCAAGCCCGCGCCACTCCTCCTGGAGATGGCCGCCCGGGCCGCCGGGATTCCGGTGGGCGACGCCGTGATGATCGGCGACGGCATCGCCACCGACCTCGCCGCGGCCGTCGCGATCGGGATCCCGTGCATCCTCATGCTCACCGGCGTCTCTTCGCGGGCCGACGTCGAAGCACTGCCGGCCGAGCGGCGGCCGGTTGCCGTCGCGGTCGATGCGGCGGCTCTTGCCGCTGCACTGGCAGCAATCCGTCCGGCGGCTGCCCGCCCGGCCGCCGTCTGACCCAACCAGGCTGGAGCAAACGCGACAAACCAACCACCATCGACCCGAGGGACACCGGCATGTCGACCATCCTTGTCACCGGGGCTTCCGGCTTCGTCGGAAGCCACCTGCTCCCCGAGCTCCTTGGCGCGGGGCACCGGGTCGTCGCGCTGGTGCGCTCCTCCGGGGCCGGCGACAAGGTCACCCGGCGGCTCCCCGCGGCCCTGGTCGCGAACGTGGAGCTGCGAACCGGCGACGTCGACCGCCCCGCGACCCTGCCCGCGGCGTTGGCCGGCGTCGACGCCGTGGTCCATCTCGTCGCGATCCCGCGCGACTGGAATGGCGGCAAGCAGCTCCTCGAGGTCAACCTCGACGGGACGCGCAACCTCATCGGGGCCATGCAGACCTCCGGCGTCCGGCGCCTGGTCCATCTCGGCGCGCTGGGCGTGGTCGATCGCGAGGAGCTGCACTACGCGAAGTCGAAGGCGCGGGCCGAGCGGGCGGTGATGGAGAGCGGGCTCGACTGGACCGTCCTCAAGCCCTCGCTGCTCTTCGGCCCGGGCGACGGGTTCTTCAACATCGTCGCCGACCTCGTGCGCCTCTCCCCCGGGATCGTTCCCGTGCCGGGTGATGGGAAGAGCCGGTTCCAGCCCCTCCACGTCGGCGACCTCGCGCTCTGCCTGCGCCTCTCGCTGGAACGGCCCGAGACCGTGGGGCACGCCTTCGAGCTGGGTGGGCCGCGCACCTGGACCTACCGCGAGATCACCGCGGAGGTCTGCCGCGGCATGGGCCGGCGCCGCGCCATCATCCCGATGCCGGTGCCGCTGATCAAGCTCGTCGCCGGCGCCGCCGAGGCGGTCCACCTGCCATTCCCGGTTGCCACGGACCAGCTCCGCCAGCTCGCCCTCGACAACGTCGGGCCGCTCGACGGCGTGCACTCGGCATTCGGCTTCATTCCGCGCAGAATGGAGGGCGAGCTCCAGTACCTGCGTCGTCGGAAGGCGCAGCAGGGGCCGATGCCGGTGGCGTGACGCCGGCGGTCCACGTTTGGCCGGGAGGTTCGTTGCTCCGTCGTTCGTCCTTCATGCTCGCTTGGCTCGTCGCCGCGGTCGTTATCGCGCTCGGCTCCGCCGGGATCGTCGGCGGCCTGGACCACCTGCCCACGACGGGAGCCCGGCCCGAGCTCACCTATGGTGCCGACCGGGAGATCGCCCCGGGCCTTGACGCGGCGACCGTCGACCTCCGCACGCTCTCCGACCAGGTGGATGCGCTGGCCGGCCAGGGACGCGGCGCGCTCACGGCTCTTGTCGCGCGCGACACGTCGAGCCTCCAGGCGGCCATCAGCGCCGGCGAGGCGCAGATCAGCTCGATCGGGGCCTCCGCACGCGCCCTTCGCGAGCGGCTCGCTGCGCTGCCGGGCCTCGACGCGGCGGCGGCCGCTCGGTTCGGCCCGACGACGCTCGCCCGGTACGCAACCCTGGTGGCCGCGCTGCCCGCCGTCGATGCGCTCGACGATGACTGGGCGCGCCTCGCCGCGGGCTCGGTCCCGGCCATCGAGCTGACCGAGCACCTGGCCGCCCACGACCGTATCGCCGGCCAGGCCGTCCAGCAGGGGGCAGCCGGGAAGTACGCGGCGGCGATCCAGACGCTCGCGGGTGCCCAGGCGGAGCTGGCGTCCGCGAGGAAGGTCCGCGACCAGCTCGCGACGCGGATCGACACCAGCACCCTGGACACCTGGATCGATCGAAATGCAACCTACGACACTGCGGTCGGGGATCTCTGGGCGGCCGTCCTCGCCTCCCCGGCCCGGGTCACGGCCAGGGTTCGGGCTGCAGCCGGGCGCGAGCAGGCCGCGAGGGCCCAGCTGCCGGGGGACACCCGCGCGCTCGTCGTGATCCTCGGCGACGTCGCCCGCGGCGGCCTCAACCAGGCCGTCATCGCGATCGAGGAGGCACGAGGCCGGCTGCTCGATGCGCTGGCCGCCGCGGCCGCGCAGGCCGTCCCGGACGCCTCGCCCGCGCTAGACTGAGGCCGATTTTCGACGCCCCGGCGTCGCTCAATTCGTGCCCGCAGGAGCCCAACTCGATGCAGTTGCGCGTCGTCTCCGATCAGCCGTGGAATGTTCCCGCCGACGTCCTCGCCCTTCCCTTCGCCGGCGAGCCCACCTTCGAGGGCGAGCTGGGCGAGATCGACCGCCGCGCCGGCGGCGAGCTGCACGTGCTGGCGGGCTTCCGCGAGCTCCGTTCCGAGCGCTACGCGAGCGTCCTGGCGGCCGCCGGCGAGCTTCCCGTCGGGCGCCTCCTGGCGATCGCAGCCGGGCCGGCGCCCGCGCTGGATCGGGAGACGGTGGTGCGCCTTGGAGCCGCGATCCAGCTGCGCCTGGCCGGCCGACCCGTGCGCCGCCTGGCCGTCTGGCTGGGGGCGATCGCGACCTCGCTGGACGGAGGGGCCGAGGCGGCCGCGGAGCTGATCACCCGCGGCATCGTGGAGGGCAGTTTCGACCCCGCGGCGCTCTATCGCACAGGCGATGCCGCTGCCGAGGCGGGGCCGCCGGTGCTCGACGAGTTGATCCTCGTGGTCCCGGGGACGGCGAGCACAGCCGCCGCGACGCGTGCCGCGGAGCGGGGCGCGGTGATCGGCGAGGGCACGAACCTCACCCGGCGCCTTGCGAACCGGTCCGCGAACGACGTCAGCCCGCAGGTCCTCGCGGACGAGACCCGCGCCCTTGCCGCGGCGCACGGCCTCTGGGTGGACGTGCTCGACGAGAAGCGCGCCGCGGAGCTCGGGATGGGGATGTTCCTGGCGGTCGGGCAGGGGAGCGCGAATCCGCCCCGGATGATCGTCCTCCGCTCCGGCGCCGAGGGCGAGACGGATGCCGTTGGGCGCCGGCTCGCGTTCGTGGGCAAGGGCGTCTGCTTCGATTCCGGTGGCATCAGCATCAAGGCCTCCGACCGGATGGAAGAGATGAAGATGGACAAGACGGGGGCATGCACGGTGCTCGCGGCCGCTGTGACGGCCGCCAGGCTGGCTCCCGGCGTCCCGCTCCTCGCGATCGCGCCCGCGGTCGAGAACATGCCGGGCCCGGGTGCGTCCCGCCCCGGGGACGTGGTGCGGGCGATGAACGGGAAGACCGTCGACATCATCAACACCGATGCAGAGGGCCGGCTCATCCTGGGCGACGCGATGACCTACGCGGAGCACCTGGGTGCCACCCACGTCGTGGACGTCGCGACGCTCACGGGCGCCGTGGCGCGCGCGTTCGGGCACCTCGTCACGGGCGCGTTCGGCGACCCGCAACCCTGGTACGACGAGCTCACGGCGGCGGCCGCACGGGCCGGCGAGCGATTCTGGCAGCTGCCCCTGGTCGACGAGTACTGGCCGGAGATGGACAGCTGGACCGCCGACATGGTGAACTCGAGCTCGCCCGAGGCCGGGCTCATCAAGAGCGCGCTGTTCCTCCGCCAGTTCGTCTCGGTGCCGTGGATCCACCTCGACATCGCCGGGTCCGCCTACTACCGCAAGCCGACGGCATGGGCGCCGCATGGTGCGACCGGCGTCGCGACGGCGACGCTCGTCGAGCTGGCGCTGGCGGGCGCACGCTGACCCGCCGGCGGTCCGGCGCGACGACGCGCGTCCCCGGCGTCCCGCGGCGTGCCATGCCGGGCCCGCGGCGATGACGACGTTCGCGGCCGGGGGGCTGACCGTTGACGAGCGTTCGCTGGCGGTCATCCTCGGTGTCGTCGGCGCCGCCTGGGGCCTGGTGGCCGACCGGATCGGGGCACGCTGGCCCGCCCACGAGGACGGCCGCGTGCGGGCCGTCGATTGGAGGACGCTCGTCGTTGCGCTGCTCGGCGCGGCGGCGCTCGCCGCGCTGCCCCTTCGCGTGACCGACCTCGGGCAGGTGCTCCTCTTCGGCGGCTACTTCCTGGCGCTCACGCTCCTGCTCGCCACGGACCTGGACCAGCGCCTGCTGCCCGACCTCGTCACGCTTCCGCTGATCGCGGTCACCCTGATCGCGGCGGTCGCCGGCTGGAACCCGCTCGTTGCCGGGCAGCTCGGCTGGGCCGTCCTTGCCGCGCTCGCGATCCCGGGCTTCCTCTTCGTCGTCTCGATCCCGTTCGGGACGGGCGCCATCGGGATCGGGGACCTCAAGCTGCTGGTCTCGATGGGCCTGCTGACCGGGCTCGCGCGCTCCATCGCCGGGCTCGTGGTCGGCGCGCTCGCGGCCGGCGCTGTCATCGGCGGCCTCCTCGTCCTGCGCCGTGTGACCCTCCGAACATATATCCCATTCGGGCCGTTCCTGATCATCGGCGCCTTCTGGGCAGTCCTCGTCCGCCTCTGACGCGACCACCGGTACGCTCGGCCCATCCACCTCGGGACCACCGGCCCCCCGGCGGGCTGGCGCGATGGGAGTACCATCAGGGCGCCGGGTCGTCCCTGAGGTTGTGCCCGCTTCGGACGGCGACATCACCGGCGGGTCCGCAACCCGCCACGGCGTGCCGCGAGGTCCGCCACAACGGAGCTACCCGCACGAAGATGCCGACGCCTGCCTGATGCGACGCCATCGCAACGTTCCCCGCATGGCCGCGGAGCCGCCCGAGTCTCGTCTCCTCGCACCCGCGACGGGGCGGGCCGCCGGCTGGAGCCCGCGCCGGGGGCCGGCTGCCGCGGTCCGCGCCGCCGTTCGGGTCCGGCCCAGGGTCGCCGGGCGCCTGCTCGCGTTCCTCCTCGTCATCCCACTCGTCGTCGGCGTCGCGGCGCCGCCGCGCGTCAGCGGCGACGATCTTGCCAGCGCCCAGGCTCGCCAGCAGGCGCTCCAGCAGAAGATCGCCGATCAGAAGGCCGAAGTTGCGCGCCTGCAGGGGCTCCAGGCTGGCCTCTCGTCGGACATCGCATCCACCAGCCGGGCGCTCGGCGGCATCAACACGGACCTCGCCGCCACGAAGAAGCGGATCTCCGGCCTGACGACGAAGATCGCCGCGGTCCAGGCCGTCTACACGGATCTCGTTGGGCAGCTGGGCCTCCTGGATCGCGAGGTCGTCGCGCTCGGCCAGGAGCAGGCGGAGAAGGCCCAGGAGCTTGCGGACCGGAAGGCGATGCTGGCCGCGCGGGTCCGCGAGGCCTACCGGACGGATCGAACGCCGATCATCCAGCAGCTGCTCGCGGCGGGCTCGATCGCCGACGTCATGCAGGATGTCGGCTCCTACCTGGACCTCGGCGGCCAGGACCAGGCGATGGCGGCGCGGATCATGCAGGATCAGCAGGCCCTCGATGCGCTCCAGGCGCTCTTCGTTGAGACACGGGCCGCGAAGGACGAGCTGCGGCAGGAGACGCTGGCCCAGAAGGGCCAGCTCGACGGGCAGATGGCCGACCTGCGGGCCGCGAATGCGCGCCTCGCGGTGCTCCAGGCGGCGACGGCGCGCCAGCTCGCCATCCAGCGCACGACCTGGGCGAAGATCGCGAAGAACGCGGCCTCGGCCAAGCAGGCCCTGGCCGCCGACGCAAAGTCCCAGCGGGAGATCGCGGCCCAGATCGCCACGCTCCTGGAGCGCCAGCGCCAGTTCGGGAACGTGCCGTCGGCCTTCAATGGCACCCTGATCTGGCCGCTCGGAGGGGTGATTACCCAGGAGTTCGGCTGCACCGGGGTGGTCTGGGAGCCGGCAATCGGAGGCTGTCCGCACTTCCACCAGGGCATCGACATCGCCGCCCCGATGTATACGCCGATCCACGCGGCCGGCGACGGCGTGGTGCTCTTCGCGGGCCCGAACCCATACGATCCATATCCGAAAGCCTGGATCGTGATCATCGCCCACAGCGACAACCTGCTCTCGTGGTACGCCCACGTCGACAACGGCGCCCACGGGCCGGCGGTCGCCGCCGGGGATTCGGTGAAGGCGGGCCAGGTCATCGCGTACGTCGGGATGACCGGCAATACCACCGGGCCGCACCTCCACTGGGGCATCCAGTACAACGGCGACTTCGTCAACCCGCGCCTCTTCGTCTGAGGCCGGCGCGGCGCTGGCGGGAGGCCGGCAGGACGCCTCCGTCCCGGGGTCGCCGCGGGCTGGCGCCAGTGCTACGATCGCCCGGAGCGCATCCCCGGATCCCCTCCCCGTCGCGACGAGGATGAGTGCATGAAGCGGACCATGGCGGTGATCCTCGCGGGCGGCGAAGGTGCGCGCCTGTCGATCCTCTCGGAGAAGCGGGCCAAGCCGGCCGTCCCGTTCGGCGGCAAGTACCGGATCATCGACTTCGCGCTGAGCAACTGCGTCAACTCGGACATCGACAACGTCGTGGTCCTGACGCAGTACAACCCGCGTTCCCTCAACGACCACATCGGCCTGGGGCGGCCGTGGGACCTGGACCGGAACAGGGGTGGTGTCCGGGTCCTGCAGCCCTACATCGGGCGCGGCAAGGCGAACGACTGGTACCGGGGCACGGCCGACGCGGTCCTGCAGAACTTCAATGTGCTCGACCAGGCGGAGGGGGACACGGTCGTGATCCTGGCCGGGGATCACGTCTACAAGATGGACTACCAGCCGTTCGTGGCGTTCCATCGCCGCAAGCGCGCGGACGTCACGCTGGCCGTGCGCCGGGTGCCGTTGTCGGAAGCCAGCCGGATGGGCATCCTCGCGATGGACGAGTCGGGACGGGTCACCGACTTCGTCGAGAAGCCGAAGCAGCCCAAGTCGGACCTCGCGAGCATGGGCGTCTACGTGTTCAGCAAGCGCGCCCTCCACCGCTGGCTCTCCGAGCCGCGCTCCGACTTCGGCGGCGACGTGATCCCCGACATGATCAGGGGCGGGGCGCGCGTCTACGGCTACCGCTTCGACGGCTACTGGCAGGACGTGGGCACGATCCAGAGCTACTGGGAAGCCAACATGGCGCTCCTCGAGGCCCGGCCCGACCTCGACCTCTACGATCGGGAGTGGCTCATCCACACGCGTTCCGAGGAGCGCGCGCCGGGCAAGGTCGGAGCGACCGCCCAGGTCCACCGCAGCCTGATCTCCCACGGCTGCCTGGTCGACGGGATGGTCGTCAACTCCGTCCTGTCGCCCGGCGTCGTGGTCGGGGTCGGCGCGGTCGTTCGCGACTCGATCGTGATGTTCGACTCCGTGATCCGGCCCGGGGCGATCGTCGACCGCGCGATCCTCGACAAGGAGGTGATGGTCGGGCCCGGCGCGATCGTCGGAGAGGGCGCGGATCTCCGCACCCCCAACCGCCTCACGCCGAGCCACCTCAACACGGGGATCACGATCATCGGCAAGCAGGCCGTCATCCCGCGCAACGTGCGGATCGGCCGGAACGTGCGGATCGATCCGAACGTCCGCGCCAGCGACTTCCCGAGCCGGACCGTCGAGTCCGGCGCCACGATCCTTCGCCACGAAGGTCGCGGAGGTAGCCGGCACGAGGTCGCCGCGGACCCCGCGGACGCCACCCGCCACGCGGTCGAGGCGGAGACCGCGGGAGCCCGCTCCGCCCCCGGCGAGCGCGGTTCGAGGGCGGGCTGAGCGGTCCCGCCGGTCCCGGCGCCGCGACCGTCGAGGGCTGGCTGGCAGAGCTGCAGCTCGGCCCGGCGGCGCGGATCGACCGCGAGGGGATCAGCTCCTGGGATCTCCGGCTGGATGGCCGTCGTCGCTTCGACGTGCCGGTGACCGTCATCCTGGACCCGGCCCTGGGCGCGTTCGTCTGGCTGCATCTCGCTCCGCCGATCGGCGACGGGATGCGGAAGTCCTACCAGAAGCTGCTCCGCTGGAATGACGACTTCCCCTTCGTGAAGTTCAGCCTGGCCACCGATGACCGGCCGATCGCCGCCGTCGAGATCCCGGCCGACCGGGTCGACCGTGATGCGCTGGGCCTGGGCATCGCTCGGCTTCTCGCGATCTGCGACCTGCTGCTCGAGGAGACGGCCGCCTGGATCTGGATCGGCGGGCGAGCTCCCGACCCGGGCACCCGGGTCGGCCGCCACGAGAGCCTCTTCGAGCGGTATGCCGAGCGGCTGGGGGAGCTGGCGGGGCCGCGCTGACCGCCGGCAGGCCGCCGTTGGCGGCCCTCGTGCCGGTCGCGACGACCGGGTCGGTTCGGCGAGGCTGGTACACTCCCCGGCAGCACGGAGCCCGCGCCGACGCAGCCAGGCCCCGGTTGCCTTGCGTCGTCCGCCGCCCGTCCGCCGTGCCAGGAGCCGCGCCACAGCCGTGACCCGCACCGCATGCGACTGAAGCCGCACCGCCCGTCCAACGAGATCCTGTCCGGCGAGTCCGCCGACGTCTACTTCGCGCGCGCCCGCCGGATCATGGAACGCGAAGGGCTGGACCCGTTCGTGGCCATGGAGGTCTTCAGTCGCGAGGCCGGCATCCTGTGCGGGATCGACGAGGCCAAGAACCTGCTGGCGCACGCGCTCGAGCACGCCGACCCGACCGAGGTCACGGTCGAGGGGCTCGACGACGGCGACACCTTCTCGCCCAAGGAGATCGTTCTGCGGATTCGTGCCCGCTACCGGCAGTTCGGCCTCTACGAGACGGCGATCCTCGGGATGATGGCCCAGGCCTCGGGCTGGGCCACCGCGGCGCACGATTGCGTGGTCGCGGCCGCCCCCCAGCCCGTCATCAGCTTCGGGGCCCGCCACGTGCACCCGGACGTCACGGACGTGCTGGACTACGCGGCGATCGTCGGCGGCTGCGTCGGAGCCTCGACGCCCGCCGGGGCGCGGCTCGCCGGCCTGAACCCCACCGGGACGATGCCCCATTCGCTCGTGCTGATCGTCGGGGACACGGTGCGCGCGGCGCAGGCCTTCGATCGCGACCTGGAGGCGGACGTGCCCAGGATCGTCCTGGTGGACACGTTCAAGGACGAGGCCGAGGAAGCGCTTCGCGTCGCCGACGCGCTGGGCGACAAGCTCTACGGCATCCGCCTGGACACGCCGTCGGAGCGCGGCCGGGTCACCGCCGACCTCGTCAAGGAGATCCGGGCACGGCTGGACCAGGCCGGCCACGGCCACGTCATCATCGTCGTCTCGGGCGGCCTCACCCCGGATCGCATCCGGTACTTCAAGGACCAGGGTGCCCCGGCGGACAACTACGCGGTCGGGAGCTACATCAGCGGCGCCAGCCCGATCGACTTCACCGGGGACATCAAGGAGATCGACGGCCGGCCGATCGCCAAGCGGGGCCGCATCCCGGGCATCACGCCGAGCGCGCGTCTCAAGCCCGTCGACCTCGCCGCCTGGCGCGCCGGAGCCTGACCCACCCAAACTGGAACCCGCGCGCCCAGCCGGGCGCGATCCACCAGCGAGTGCCACCCCCCATGCCGACCCTGCGACCAGATCGCCCAGCCCCGACCAGCGACGTCCTCACGAGGGACGAGGCCCGCGAGCGCGCGGCGCGGGTGGGGCAGGTCGCCTACGACCTCGAACTCCAGCTCGGCGCCGAGCAGACGACCTACCGCGGCGCGGTCCGCCTCTCCTTCCCGGTTCGCGGCACGGCGGACCTGTTCCTCGACTTCCGCGGCGGGACCGTCGAGCGGCTCGAGGTGAACGGGACGCGGGTGGATCGGCCGGAGCGCCCGGGCGCCCGGATCGTCGTTCCCGGCCGGCTGCTGGCGCCCGAGACCAGCGTGCGCGTCGTCTACGAGAACGAGTACGACCGCGGCGGCGACGGCTTCCACCGGTTCGTGGACCCGGTTGACGGCGAGGTCTACCTCTACTCCAACTTCGAGCCGTTCGGGGCGCACCGCCTGTTCCCGTGCTTCGACCAGCCGGACATCAAGGGCACGGTGACGATTCGCGCGACGGCGCCCGCCTCCTGGGCCGTCATCTCGAACAACCCGGTCGAGGCCATGGACGACGCGCCCGATGGACGGCGCACCCACCGCTTCGCGACCACGCCGCCCATCTCCACCTACCTCGTCGCGGTGATCGCGGGGCCGTACGTGGGCGTCCACACCGAGCACGGCGGGGTCCCACTGGGGGTCTGGAGCCGGCGCTCTCTGGTGCCGTTCGTGGATGCCGGTGAGATGTTCGCGGTCACCGGGCAGGGGATCGACTACTTCGCCAACCTCTTTGCGCGGCCGTTTCCATTCCGGAAGTACGACCAGGTCTTCGTCCCGGAGTTCAACTCGGGCGCGATGGAGAACGCGGGCGCCGTCACGTTCACGGAGCAGCACGTCTACCGTGATCCCCCGACCGAGACGCAGCGCCTGGGCCGGGCGGAGACGGTGCTCCACGAGCTCGCGCACATGTGGTTCGGCGACCTCGTCACCATGCGCTGGTGGGACGACCTCTGGCTCAACGAGAGCTTCGCGACGTACGTCTCCAATCTCGCGCTGTCGGAGGCCACGCGGTTCCAGGGAGCCTGGCGCGCCTTCAACGCCGACGTGAAGCGATGGGGCTACCAGGCTGACGACCGCTCCACCACCCACCCGATCTCCGGGGTCGTCGTCGACACGGACGCCGCGGTCCACAACTTCGACGGGATCACCTACGGCAAGGGTGCCGCGGTGCTCAAGCAGCTCGTAGCCTGGGTGGGCCCGGAGGCGTTCGCCGCGGGCCTGCGCGTCTACTTCGACCGGCACGCGTGGGGCAACGCGTCGCTCGCGGACTTCCTCGCCGCCCTGGAGGAAGGGAGCGGTCGAGACCTGCACGACTGGGCCCGGCGCTGGGTGGAGACCGCGTCGCTGAACTCGCTCGCCGCGCGCTGGACCGCGCCCGGCGGCCGGATCGACCGGCTGGAGCTGTCCCAGGACGCTCCCGACTCCCATCCCACGCTTCGCCCACACGCGCTCGAGATTGCCTTGGTCCGCGCTGCGCCCGACGGCGGGACCGTCGTGGACGTGATCCCCGCGCAGATCGACGGCGCCGAGACGTGGGTGCCGGCGGCGACAGGCCGCCCGGCGCCGTCACTCGTCTTCCCGAACCACGGAGACCACGCGTACGCGAAGGTCATCCTCGACGATCGGTCGCGGGCCGCTCTTCCCGATCTCCTGCCGCGCCTGCAGGATCCGCTCCTCCGCCAGCTCCTGTGGGGCTCGCTGTGGCAGATGGTCCGCGACGGCCAGCACCCGTCCGGCGCGTTCCTCGATCTCGTCCGCGACGCCCTGCCGGGCGAGACCGACGACCAGATCGTCGACGGGGCGCTCGACGCGGCCCGCGGTGCCATCGCGCGCTACGTGCCGGAGCAGCGGCGGGTCGCGGCTGCCCGAGCGCTCGTCGCCACCGCGCTCGGGGCGCTCGATCGGCTGCCGGCCGGGGACCTGCGCCGGCTCTGGCTGCGGGCGGCCATCGGTGCCCTTGCTGACGCCGACGACGCGGCCCGTCTGGTCGGCCTGCTGGACGGGACGCTCGTGCTCCCCGAGGTCTCGGTGGACCAGGAGATGCGCTGGGGGATCGTCACGGCGGCCTCGGCCTTCGGCCTTGCGGGCGCGGCCGGGCGGATTGCCGACGAGGTCGCCCGCGACCGGACCGACCGCGGCGAGCGCTTCGCCCTCACGGCCGCGGTTGCGGCCCCCGATGCGGCCGTGAAGGCCGAGGCATGGGAGCGGATCAACGGCGCGGGCTACGGCTCCCTTCATCGGACCCGCGCCGCGATGGCCGGGTTCAACCACGCCCACCAGGCCGGGCTCCTGGCGCCGTTCGTGGACGCGTTCTTCGCGGCCGTGCCCGACGTCGTGGCCGACCGCGAGCACGCGTTCGCGACCGCGTTCGTCGCCCGGCTCTTCCCCGCCTACCGCGTGGAACGCGAGATGGTGGCCCGTGCCCGGGCGCTCGCGGCGGCCGAGGGCGATCGTCTTCCGGCGTTGCGGCGGCTCCTGAGCGAGGCGGCCGACGACCTGGAGCGGGCGGTCATCTGCAGGGCGGTCGCGGAGGCCTGACCGCGCCATGCGTCCGTCCGATCCCGGCATGGATCCAGCGGGAGGCGCGGCGCCGGAGCGCGAGGGCGCCTACGAGCTGCTCCAGCGGGGCACCGCCCTGCTCGCGAAACGGCACGCCGCGCAGGCCGCGGTCGTTCTGGCCCGCGCTGGCGCAATCGCGCCGGGCAAGGGCTCGATCCTCGAGCCACTGGGGCGGGCGCTGTTCATGAGCGGCCAGCTCGAGCGGGCGGCGGAGACGTTCGAGTCGCTCCTCCAGATCGACCCGTCGAACCACTACGCGCACTACGCGCTGGGCCGGACCCTGCTCCGCGTCGGTCGGCGAGCGGAAGCCCGGACGCACCTCCGGCTGGCCGTCGCCCTGGCGCCGGAGAGCCGCCTCTATCGCGGCGGCCTGGAGCGGCTCGGCCCCGGCGGCGGCTGAGGCGCGGGACCGCACGGTTCCCCGAGGATCCCGGCCGGTTCAGCCGCCCCGACGTCGGCCCACGAGGAGGATCCCGATCAGGGTCTTGGCGTCATGGATGTCGCCCCGCCCGGCTGCCGCACGTGCGTCGGCCGCGGGGAGCCGGACCAGCTGGAGGGCCTCGTCCGCGTCGGGCGCCAGCCTTCCCTCCCCGGCAGCCACGAGATCCGTCGCCAGGTAAAGGTGCATCAGCTCGGACGCGAACCCGGGCGCAGTCCAGAACGACCCGAGCTTCTCCCACCTGCCGGCGCGGTAGCCGGTCTCCTCCTCCAGCTCGCGCCGCGACGCGATCTCGGGATCCTCGATCGCGCCGGTCGCGGGATCGCGATCCAGCGTCCCGGCAGGGATCTCCAGCAACACCTGGCCGGCCGGTTGGCGCCACTGGCGGACCAGCAGGAGCCGGTCCGCCTCGTCGATCGCGACGATCGCCACGGCGCCCGGATGGCCCACGATGTCCCGACGGTGGCGGCTCCCGTCCGCGCGCTCGGTCGTCTCGACCCGCACGTCCAGGTACCGTCCCCGGTGGACCACCACGGACTCGACGGTACGTTCGGCGAGCCCTTCGTCTGCCGGGTCGGACATGCCGGGCATGATCGCATGACCTGCCGAATCGACGAGCCGAGCCTCGCGGCCCGGCTCGTCCCGCGGCATCTCGGACGCGATGTCGTCAGCTCGCGGCCGGCATCCGGCTCCGCAGCAGCGACATCTCGGTGGTCGCGTCGAAGAGGTGGATCTTCTCGAGCGGCAGGTGGAGCGTCACGACGTCGCCCGGGCGCACGTTCCGATCCGAGGAGACGACGGCGACGACGTCCGCGCCGGCGACCATGATGTGGAGGAGCTCCTCGTTGCCGAGGTACTCCACGACATCCGCCTTCGCCTGGGCCGACGGCACCATCCCGCCGGTGGCGACGACGTCGAGGTGCTCCGGGCGGATCCCCAGGGTGAAGCTGCTCCCGGTGGTCGCCCCGACGGCGTCCCGGAACGCGGGCGGGAGAGGCACGGTGAAGCCCGGGGCCGTGAGCGTGGCGGTGTCGCCGCTGCCCGAGAGCTCCACGGGCAGGAAGTTCATCGAGGGGCTGCCGATGAAGCCCGCCACGAACTTGTTCAGGGGGTGGTCGTAGAGCTCCTGCGGCGGGCCGACCTGCTGGAGCTTCGCCTGGCTCATGACGGCGATGCGCTGGCCCATCGTCATCGCCTCGACCTGGTCGTGGGTGACGTACACGATGGTCGTCTTGAGTCGCTGGTGGAGCCGGGCGATCTCGGCCCGGGTCTGCACCCGGAGCTTGGCGTCGAGGTTCGAGAGCGGCTCGTCCATGAGGAAGACCGCCGGCTCCCGGACGATCGCCCGGCCCAGCGCGACGCGCTGACGCTGCCCTCCGGAGAGCTCCTTCGGCTTGCGCTGGAGGAGCGACGTCAGCTGGATCGTCTCGGCGGCTTCCTTCACCCGCCGGTCGATGTCCTTCTTGGGGACCTTGCGGAGCTTCAGGCCGAAGGCGAGGTTGTCGTACACGCTCATGTGCGGGTAGAGCGCGTAGCTCTGGAAGACCATCGCGATATCGCGATCCTTGGGCGGGACATCGTTGACCACCCGGTCGGAGATGCGAACCACGCCCTCCGTGATGTCCTCGAGCCCCGCGACCATGCGCAGGCTGGTGGTCTTGCCGCAGCCCGACGGCCCGACGAAGACCATGAACTCGCCGTCGTTGATTTCCAGGTTGAAATCGTCGACGGCGATCACGTCCCCGTACTTCTTGGTGACGTGGTCGAAGGTGACGGTCGCCATGTGCGATCTCCTTCAACCCAGCCGGGTCATCGCGGGTCCATGCATCCGGCCGCCGAAGCGGCTCGGACGGACCCCGTACGAGGTGCCGGCTCGGGCTCGCCCGGATCGTAGCACCGAGTCGCGCCGGCGGAGTCTCGAGAACGTCGCCGCGGCGGTGACGACCGTGCGCCGGTCAGGCGTCGCGGTCGCGGTGGACCTGGAAGGTGCGACCCCGGATCGTGGCGCCGCGCAGGGCGGCGACAACGCGGTCGGCCGCTCCCTCGGCCACGTCCACCAGCGAGAACGAGTCGGCGATCTGGATCGCCCCGATGGCCGACCCGGGAACGCCGGCTTCGTTCGCGATCGCGCCGACCAGGTCGCCCGGCCGCATCCCCGCGCGGCGGCCACCGCCGACATAGAGCCGGACCCACGGCCCGGACGCGCGGCGCCCGTTCGACATCGGCGCCTGGGGAGCTTCCCGGCCCGCCGGGACGACGAGCTGGCCGGGGAACGGCCGGGATCCCGGCCGCAACGCGCCGGGACGGCTCCCGCGGGGCCCGGGAGCGCCCGACCCGGGCGCGGGCCCGGGTCGGCCCGATCGCGGCGCGGGATGGAGCGGGCGATCGGTGGGCAGCATCGCCGGGGCGATCTCCACCTCCTCCGTGTCGCGCGCGTTCGCCCCTTCGATGAGCGAGACCGCTGCGAGCGCGATCTCGACCAGGTCGAACTCGTCGGCGAGCGGTTCCACGACGCCCCGGTAGCGCTCCAGCCCCTCTTCGAGGAGACGCTCGCGGAGGCTCGCCTGGAGCAGCTCGAGGCGTCGCTCGCGCAGGTCGGCGACCGTGGGGATGGTCGCGAGCTCCAGCTTCGTGTGCGTCGCCGCCTCGATGTTGCGCAGGAGGCGGTGCTCGCGGGGCTCGAGGAGCGTGATCGCGACGCCTTCGCGGCCCATCCGGCCCGTCCGCCCGATCCGGTGGATGTACATGTCGGGATCGGACGGGACGTCGAAGTTGACGACGTGGGAGACGTGCTCGATGTCCAGGCCCCGCGCCGCGACGTCCGTCGCGACGAGCACGTCCAGAGCGCCCTCGCGGAAGCGGCCCATCACCCTGTCCCGCTGCTCCTGGCTCATCCCGCCGTGGAGCGCGGCGGCGTCGTGGCCGCGGCCCGCCAGCGCCTCCGCGAGATCGTCGACCTCTAGCCGTGTCCGGGCGAACACGAGAGCGGAAGCGGGGTCCTCCAGGTCGAGGATCCGCGCCAGGGCCGCGAGCTTGTCCGCGGCGCGCACCACGTAGACCCGCTGGCGGACGCGGGGCATCTCCTCGCGGGACGGCCGCTCGGCGCGCACGGCGACCCGGATCGGATCCCGCAGATGGCGGGCCGCGATCCGTGCGATCGTGGGCGAGATCGTGGCGGAGAACAACGCCGTCTGGCGTCCCGGCGGTGTCGCCGCGAGAAGCGCTTCCAGGTCCTCCGCGAAGCCCATGTCCAGCATCTCGTCGGCTTCGTCGAGGACGACAACCTCCACGCAGTCGAAGGAGAGGCTGCCGCGGGTGAGGTGGTCGACCGCCCGCCCAGGCGTCGCGACGACCACGTCCACGCCCCGCCGGAGCGCCCGCAGCTGCTGGCCGATCGCCTGGCCGCCGTAGATGGGCAGGACATGGGCGTCCAGGCCGCGCCCGTACCGGTGCACGGATTCGGCGACCTGCATCGCCAGCTCGCGGGTCGGGACCAGGACCAGGGCCAGCGTGCGACCCTCGCCGGCCCGCCCCAGGCCGCCGCCGGCGGCGAGTCGCTGGAGGATCGGCAGGGCGAACGCAGCGGTCTTCCCGGTGCCGGTCGGGGCTTCCGCCAGCACGTCGCGCCCGGCGAGGAGCGGCGGGATCGTCTCGCGCTGGACGGGCGTCGGCTCCTCGTACCCAAGGCCTTCGAGCGTCCCGAGCAGCGCCGCCTCCAGGCCCAGCGAAGCGAAGCTTCCTGCCTCGACGGCCGGCGTCGGCGCGACGGGATCGGTCGCTGGCGCGAGGTCGGTCATCCGCACAGCCTACGCGACGCGAACGAACAGGCAATGCCGCCGCGATTCGGCGCTAGTTCGTGGTCCCCGTCGGGGCAGGGTTGACCGGCGTGCCGGGCGTGCCGGGCGTGCCGGGTGCCCAGGGCATGCCGTGACCCCCGCGCATCCCCGGCCCGAAGCCCGTGCCGGCCGGGAAGGCCCGGACGACCGTCGCGGTGAAGCTCCCGTCCGCGTTCGGGGTGCCCTCGGCCATCACGATCGCGCCGAGCGCGATGTCCGAGAAGGAAGCGGTGGTCTTGCCGGCAACCTGGTAGGTCGTGCTCGAGCCGACGTTGATGGTGAGCGACGCGCCGGCCCGCGTCTTGACCACGATTGTTGCCGGGTTCGTCGCGGGGTTCGGCGTGGTGGTAATCGCGGTGACGGTGCCGCCCGCCTGGGCCGGCTGGATGTTCACGAGCGTGGCCGTGAACGTGCCGCCGGCCGCGGCCGTGCCCTCGGCATCCACCATGGTGCCGACGGTTAGGGCGGCGCCGGTCGACGCGGCGCCGGCGAGCTTGTAGGTGGTCGAGTCCGTCACGACGATCGTCCTGTCGGTGCCATCCCGCTGGGTGATCGTCACGCTGGTGCCGCTCACGGTCTTGACCGTTCCCTGGACGTGCGGGAGCACAACCTGGATCGCGGTGATCTTGAACGTCCCGTCGGCCTGGCGGGTCTGGCTGAAGGCGATCGAGTCGCCCACCTTGAGCGTCGAGATGTCGACGGTCTGGCCGCCCTTCGAGACGCTGGCGCCCGTGCCGTCGATCGTCCGGGTCCAGCCGCTGCTGGTCGTCAGGCCGAGCTTCGTCCCGTCGATCGCCGCGATGGAGATGGATCCAAACGCTCCGGCGCCACCCATGCGGCCGCCGCGACCCATCCCTCCGCCGGGCCCGGACCCGCCGGGCCCGAACCCGCCGGCGTTGTCGTCACCCATCATCCCGGGACCGTTGATGCCGGGTGCGTTCGGCGCGGCGGCCGTGCCGCCATTCGGCGCAGTCCACGTGCCGGTGTTCGCGCCAAGCAGGACGCCCCGGGCGTTTGCTGGAGCCGGCGCCGCGGTCGCCGGTGTACCGGCGGAGGACAGGCCAACGGCGACCGCGGTCAGGCCAATGGCGCCGGCGAGGATCGCGCCGGCGATCAGCGGGAGCGACCGGCGGGACGATGGGGCGACGGGCTGGATGGGCGCGACGTATTGAGGCCGGCTCTCCGACTGCTCTGCGGGTTGACCGTCGGGAAGCCCCTCGGGCTGCTCCGTGGGAGCGAAATCCATGGTGGTGTCTCCTGAAGTCCTCCTCCGGATTTCGGCCGAGCGCGGGAGGACACACCTCGGCGGCTGGTGCATGTATCGCAGGCGAACCTGAACGGATCATGAAACGGGAGCGATTCCTCGTTGCCGCCGAACGTCCGCAACGGTCCGAGTGGCAGCAGGAGGCCCACATGGCCAGAGGAGGGACGTCGCCGGGCGGACAACCGGCCCGCCGGAGACGGTGGCGTAGGATGTCACCGAATGGCTTGGCGGCATGGACCGTTCCGAGCGAGGAGAAGCAACGATGATGCGCTATGGCTGGGGGGGCGGAGGCGGTGGGTTCTGGCTGCTCATCGGCCTCCTGCTGCTGATCGCGCTTGTCATCCTCATCGTCTGGGCGGTCATGCACCTCTCGCGCTCCGGACGGGCAGCGACGCACGACCCCTCGCGTCCGACGCCGAATGAGATCCTCCGCGAACGGTTCGCCCGTGGCGAGATGACCGCGCAGGAGTTCGAGGACGCCAAGAAGGTTCTCGGCCCGGACCGCTGACCGTCGGGCAACGTGCCGGGGTCAGTGTCACAGCGCCCTACGGTCCTTGTGCCTCCCCGAACCACGTGGTCGTGCCATCGGAGAGCAGCACGCCGCCCGGCAGGAGAACCGCCTGAATCGCCAGGTCGCTCGGGATGTCGCCCGTGACGGGAAGTCGCTGCCAAGTGAGCCCATCGTGGGAGGCCCAGACACCTGCGTCAGTGCCGCCTCGCAGCGCCACCATGCGATGGCCGTCGCCGACGAGCGTCCCGTTGGGCCCGCTGCCGCAGCCTTCGCCCGTGCACCCGGTCGGCCCGAGCGGTGGGTAGGTCGGCAGGGGCCGCCAGTCGCGACCGTTCGCCGACTGCCACCACAGCAACACGCCCGGGGTCGCGAGGACCCCGCCCGTCGCGATGAGCCCGTTGCGGGCCGCCACGAGCGCGGTCGCGCCCCAACTCGGGGCGGTGCTCGCGAGGATGACCCCGGAGGCGGAGACAAGGTGCAGGGGGTACGGGCCGGTCCACGCGCTACCGTCGACCGACTGGTAGGCCACAGCCCGGTACTGGTCCCCGCTCACCCTCAAGGCTCCCACGCCCGTGTACCCCGTGCTGGTCCCGACGATGTACCCGAGTGCGCGCCCGCCCGGGAGCGTCCCGGCAGGCACGGCTCGCCAACGGATGCCGTCGACCGATGTCGCCGCATGAGTGACAGACCCAGCGGCGACAGCGAGCAGTCCCGCCGGTCCGGCGGCCAAGCGCGGAACCGCCCGCGACTGAGGAGGCAGACCGAGGTCGGGTCCGGTGTGGGGCGTCCACGAGCGCCCATCGGGTGAAGTCCACGACATCAGCCGCAGCGCAGGACTGTAGGTTGGGCAGGCGGAGGTGCAGTCCCACGTCCCGGCGAGCAAAGTAAGGGCGACAAGTCCCCCGGAGACCTCGGCCATGCCCACGATCAGCAGGCCCGGCCAGAACGTGTTCGCCGTGTTGAAGGGCAGGGCCTCCCAGTGCGCTCCGTCCTGTGACGTCCAGACTGGCGTGGACCATCCGTCTGACCCGACGGCGATGAAACCGCCGCGCCAGCGCAGGACCGAGCGGACCAGCGTGAGCGGGTCGCCGGAAGCCAACTTCCGCCAGTGAATGGCCGTCCATGCCGCGTCCGCTGAGGGCGGGACGGGTGTCGTGAAGGTCGTCGCCAGCGCAGGAGGTGGCGCCGGGCTCGATGCAACCGGCGAGGGCTCGCTCGTGGGCACCGGTGTCGTAGAGGGCTGCGATGCGGGAGATGCAGCCACCCCGGGCGTGGCCGACGCAGTGGTCGACGCAACCGGCAGGGGCGAGGTCGTGGAGCCACAGCCGGCGAGCGCAGTGACGCCGAGCACGACCGCCAGGTGCAGCCGAATCCTCATGAGATGGCCGTATCGGCCTCGTGTCTCGGGCGGGCTACCACCGGTCACCGGCCCTTCGTGCGGACATCCGGGGGTGCGGCAGGAGGTTGTGCGTACCGCACCCCGTACACGCTATCCAACTCAAGCGCCACGCCTGTTTCCTCTTCGTGTCCGGTCAGCCGGGCTCCTCGTCGCTCTTCGCGTCCTTCTGCCAGCCGAGGTGCTTGCGCAGCCAGCCGACCGAGGCGAGGTGGAACGTCGCAGTCTCGTCGTAGGCCGCGAGCCCCTCGATCTGCGACTGCGTGAGGACGGTTCGCACCTCGCCGAGCGACATGCTCGCGATGTCATCGGCCGAGACCATCACATCACCGGGTCGCCCGGTCAGGGCGACCCGCAGGCCGTGGAAGATATCCTCGGCATCGGATCCGAGCACCTCGTGCACGACGCCCACGTGGACGTTGTCGCTGGAAGTCACCGGCGTTCCGTAGACGATGGAGCGCCACGAGATGGGCTGGGTCTCCGGCACGTGGACCTCCTTGGACTGTTCGTGGACGCCGCACGGGCAATGGTAGTCCCGGGATCAGCCTCCTCACGGGGTGACACCGCCCGCTGTCCAGAAGGCGACAGGTGTTCGGCGGTCAGATCGAGGCCCTGACCTGCGGCGCGACGGAGCCTGCACTTGCAGCAATCCTGGCGCCGGTTGATGCCGCCCGGCGCCGGTCAGTGCCGGTCATCCACGAGGGGTGGTGGGGTGGCCTACGGGGATTGAACCCGTAACCTTCGGAGCCACAATCCGATGCTCTACCGATTGAGCTAAGGCCACCATGGTCGCGGCGCGCGGCGCGGCCGGAGACCGGCGCGCGGGACCGGCGCAGTATACGCGAGTCCCGACCGCCGCTCGCCCGCGGGCGGGGTCAGCCCGCGACGGGCCCCAGGACCTCCTCGTCGTAGGCCCAGCCGTCGATGTCGGGCGGGTCGTAGCCCAGGATCGTCAGCGAGTGGCGGACCTGCGCGCGATGCTCGCCCCCGTGATCCAGCACCTGGATGAAGAACGTGATCGCGCGGACCATCGCCGGCTCTCCCAGGTGGGTTGCCTTCACCACGGCGTCGGGCTCGGTCTTCTCCGCGAGCTCGACCAGCGCGGCCGCCGACGCCGCAGCCCGCCGCCGCAGGACACGGACCGAAGGCCCCAGCGCCTCGGGCGGGACGGGCCGGTCGATGCCGCCGGCCGCATCCGGACCGGGCGCGACCTGGCCACGCAGGCCCGCGACGTAGCGTTCCTCGGCCTCCACGAGATGGCGGAGCGTGGCGCCCAGGCCCCCGAACGTGCCCTGCACGACGAACTCCAGGTGATCGGCGGGAAGCCCTTCGCACGCAGCGAAGAGGCGGTCGGAGGCCCACGCATGGTGGCGGAAGAGCGCGACGAATCCTGCGTCCATGCGGCCAAGGATAGCCACCCCAGGGCACCGGAACCGGCCGTCCACGCCCGGACCGACCCGGACCGCTCCCCACCGCCGCGGGCCGTGCAGGACTACCGTCGACCGGCGAACGGGACCATCGCGCGGGGGACCCGAGGCGGGCCGCGGCCTACGGTTGTCTCACGCCATGCGAACCACTGCCTTCTCCCGGCCGGCCGCCCCGGCCCATCTCGCGCTCATGCTTGCCTTCGCGCTCGTCGCGACGGGCGCGGGGCTCCTGGCCCTGCCGGGGCGAGCCCTGGGCTGGACTGACGACTCCTTCTCCTCCACGGCCGAGCAGCAGCTCTTCGCGCTGACGAACCAGGCCCGCGCCAGCGCCGGCCTCCCGACGCTGCACTGGGACTCGACCCTTGGCGGGCTTGCGCGCTGGCGCTCCCAGGACATGGCCACGCGCGACTACTTCAGCCACAACATCCCGCCGACCGGCGAAATGGTCTTCGACGTGATGGACCAGCAGGGCTACTGCTACAGCTTGGCCGGCGAGAACATCGGCTGGAACAACTACCCGGACGACCAGGCGACGCAGCAGGTGCAGACCGACTTCATGAACTCCCCCGGTCACCGCCAGAACATCCTCGGGTCGGCCTGGAAGGTTGCCGGGATCGGTGCCTACAAGCTGGCCGACGGGCGCAAGTTCTACACGGTCATCTTCGCGGACACGAGCGGCTGCGGATCGGCCCCGAAGGCAACTCCGAAGCCGACGCCGAAGGCAACTCCGAAGCCGACGGCTGCACCCACGCCGACCCCGAAGCCGACCACCGCGCCGACCGCTGCACCCACGCCGACCCCGAAGCCGACCACCGCACCGACGCCGAAGCCCACGCCGAAGCCCACGCCGAAGCCGACGCCTGTCTCGACGCCGCGCGTGGCGGCCACCTTGGCCCCGACGCCCGAGCCAACTCCGGCCGCGACCGCGACCCCGGCCCCGACGCCCGAGCCAACTCCGGCCGCGACCCCGACCCCGGCCCCGACGCCCGAGCCAACTCCGGCCGCGACCCCGACCCCGACCCCGGTCCCGACAGCGGCTCCCACGAGCGCGCCGGTGGCACCGGCGCTGCCGGATGGCCTGTCGTCCCTGCGGGTCCTGGACCCCGTGCCCGCGACGGGCCCGTCGGGCGGGCTGCTTGAGAGCCTGCTCGCCCTGATCTTCGGCTCCTGAGGCGGAACGGCGCGAGCCCCGGGGCCGATGCCGGCTCCGCTACACTCGCCGCCATGCGGAGCAATCCACCCCTCGCAGCGGCGTCTCGCTGATGCCGCCGATCCTCGAGGCACGCGACGTCACGAAGCGCTATCGCCTGGGCGCCGGCGACGTCGAGGCCGTGCGCGGCGTCTCGCTCGCCGTGGAGCCCGGCGAGCTCGTGGCGTTCATGGGACCGTCGGGCTCCGGCAAGAGCACGCTTCTCCACCTGCTCGGAGGACTTGACCAGCCGACGTCCGGGGACGTCGTCCTCGACGGGGCGCTCATCAGCCGCCTGTCCGACGACGCGGCGACGAAGCTCCGCCGCGAGAAGACGGGCTTCGTCTTCCAGTTCTTCAACCTCCTCCCGCTCCTGAACGTCTGGGAGAACGTGGCCCTTCCCTTCACGATCGCCGGCGAGGATGCCCGCCGCGGGGACCAGGCCGCCGCGATCCGGGCGGCGCTCGCCTCGGTCGACCTGACCGGCAAGGAGCGCAACAGGCCCGACCAGCTTTCCGCGGGCGAACAGCAACGCGTCGCGCTCGCCCGCGCGCTCGTCCGACGTCCGGCGCTCCTGCTCGCCGACGAGCCGACCGGGAACCTGGACTTCGCAACCGGCACGGAGATCCTGGATCGCCTCTGGCGCTCGTGCCACGAGGGCGGCCAGACCGTGGTCCTCGTGACGCACGACGCGAAGGCGGCCGCGTACGCCGACCGGGTCTACGTCCTCCGCGATGGGTCGCTCCGCGACGAGATCCGGCTGGGTCGCCGCGAGGATCACGGGGCCGCGCCGCTCATCGCGCGGCTCGCCGACCTCGGCCTCTGATCCGTGCGCGCCCTCGACGCGCTCGCCCGCCGCACCCTGGCTGCCAGGCCGCTCCGCACGGTCCTCACGATCGTCGGGATCGCCCTCGGGGTCGGCGTGCTGATCGCCGCCCTCGTCCTCAACGCGGGCCTCGACGCCGCCGCCGAGCAGAGCGCCCACGACCAGCTGGGCCGCACCGACTTGCGCGTCGCGGCGTTCCTCGAAACGGGCCTCTCGCCGGTGTCCCTGGCCGCGATCACCACGACGCCCGGCATCGCGGTGGTCGCGCCGGAGCTGGAGCGCCGGACCTACCCGGCCCCGGATCCTCACGCCGGGTCCGGCCTGCCCGTGCCGGTGACCGTCATCGGGGTGGATCCCGCGCCGGACGCCGCGCTCCACGACCGGCCGCTCGCGAGCGGGGCGCCGCTCCCCGCGGAGGGCGGCAACGTGGCGCTCGTCTCGGACGCGCTCGCTCGCGCCGACGGGCTCACCGTGGGTGCCACGATCACCCTCAACGGGTCCGCGCAATCCGGCCCGCAGACGTTCCGGGTATCGGGAATCCTCGTGGCGGTCCCCGGGGACCCCGACCCGGCCCGCCGCAGCATCGTCGTGCCGCTCCCTGCCGCCCAGGCGCTCTTCAGCACCGACTCCGTGACCCGCGTGGACGTCAGTGTCGCGCGGGGCAGCGACGTCGCCGCCGTCACGGCAGCGCTCGAGCGCCGGCTCCTCGTGGAGCCGTACACCCTCACGACGCCGGACGAGCTGGTCGCGCGCCTGCGCGCCGCCACCGCGGACTTCCGGGTCACGATCGCGCTCGTGGCGGCCATCGCGCTCTTCGGGGGTGCGTTCCTCATCTTCAACACGCTCGCCATGACGGTTGCCGAGCGCGCCCGGGACGTGGGGCTGCTGCGCGCAGCCGGGATGACCCGCCGCCAGGTGACGCTGCTCGTGCTGATCTCGGCGGGACATCTCGGAGTCGCGGGCGTCACGCTGGGGATCCTGGCCGGCGTGGGTCTCGCGGCGGCGGTCACCGCGTACCTGTCGCCGGGCGGAGCCGTGCTCGCGAGCCGGGACCTCGTGATCCCGCCGGCCGGCTTGCTCCTTGGCGCGCTGCTCGGCTTCAGCGTGACGATCGCCGCCGCGCTCGAGCCTGCCCTGCGCGCGGCCCGCATCTCGCCGGTCGCGGCGCTGACGGCCCGGCTCGAACAGACCACGGTCCTGCGGGCCCGGCTCCGCTGGCTCACGCTCGTCTTCGCCGTCGTCGGGATCGCCGGGATCGCGCTCTGGCCGGGGGCGGCCGGGGGCGGCGCCGGCATGCTCAGGCCGCTGGCGGTCTACGGGCTGCTGCTCGGCGTGGCACTTGCCAGCCCCTACCTCGTCGGCCCGCTGGGTGCGCTGGTCGGGGCGCTCGCGCGGCCCTTCCTGCCCACGGAAGCGCGCCTGACCCGGAGCGTCCTCGTGCGGGATCGGAGTCGCACCGCGCTGACCGTCGGCGGCCTGGCCACGGCGCTCGCAGTCCTCGTCGCGCTCGGCGGCGTCGCCGCGACGACTCGGCGGTCCGCCACCGCGTGGCTGACCGACGTGATCCCGGGCGACGCGCTCCTCACCTCGGTCCGCCCGGTGGCCCTCGACGAGCCGCAGCTCGCCGACCTCGCCGCCGTGCCGGGCGTCGCTCGGCTCAGCCCGATTGGCCTCTTCGCGGTCGCCGTGAGCGGGCAGCGGCTGGACGCGGCGGCCGTCGTGGGAGCGGATCTCCTCTCGGATGGCCGGCTCTCGCTCACGGCCGGGGACCGCGCGACTGCCCTTCCCGCGCTCGACGCCGGCGGCTCCGTGATCCTCCCCGCCTCCGTCGCGGATCGGCTGGGCCTTCCGCTCGGCGGCCTGCTCCAGGTCCTCGCCGGCCGCGAGATCGTGGCGCTGCGCGTCGTCGGCATCGCGGCCAGGACGATCCCGGGTAGCTCGGGCGAGGCCGTTCTCGTGGGCTGGTCGGACGCGACCCAGCGCCTGGGCGCGCTCGGCGCGGAGTACTTCGCCGTCCGTTACATGCCCGGGCAGGCGGCGTCAGCGGCGGCTGCGCTCGAGCCGCTCGCCCGCATGAACGCCCTGGAGCTCGCCCCGCTCGACGCCGTCGCGGGGACCATCGGCGCCTCCGTGGACCGCCTCTTCGGGCTCCTGACCGCGCTGGCCGCGGTGGCCCTGATCGTGGCCGGGCTCGGAATCGTGAACACGCTCACCATGAACGTGCTGGAGCGCGTCCGCGAGCTGGGCTTCCTGCGGGCAGCCGGCCTCACCCGGCGCCAGGCGCGGCGGCTCGTGATGCTCGAGGCGGCCGTTCTCGGAGCGGTCGGCGCCATCATCGGGGTCGTGACCGGGATCGCCGCCGGGGTCATCCTGGCTGTCCTCGGTGCCGGTCCCGGCGTCCCGTACGATCCCGGCTGGGCGACCATCGGCCTGGCCCTGGTCGGCGGAATCGTGCTCGCGGTCGTCGCCTCTGCCTGGCCCGCCACCCTTGCGGCCCGGGTCGAAATCGTTCGCGCGGTCGCGTACGAGTAGACTCGGGGCCTGCGGTCGTCCCGGCCGCCACCGGAGGTGCAGATGACGCTCGCGACGCCCCGCCTTAACCGGCTCCCGGCGGGCGAGCGCGGGATCACGATCGGGGATTTCCTGGTCCCGATCGCGATCGGCGAGCGGATCAGCGAGCGGGCGCGCCACCTGGCGCTCATCGCGATCGGTGCGTTCCTCATCGCGCTGACGGCGAACCTCCAGGTCGTCCTCAGCGGCCAGACGATCATCCTGCCGGGCGACCTGCGGGTCACGCTGCCCGTCTCGCCAGTCCCGATCACGGCCCAGACGTTCGCGGTTCTCCTCGTCGGAGGGGCGCTGGGCTTCCGACGCGGCCTGATGTCGGTGGGGCTCTACCTGGCGCTGGGGCTCGCCCTCCCGGTATACGCGGGAGGCGCGTCCGGGATCCACACGTTCATTGGCCGTGAGGCCGGCCACTGGGTCCTGGGTGCGACCGGCGGCTACCTGCTGGGGTTCCTGCTGGCCAGCGCCCTCGTCGGGAGGCTCGCGGAGCTGGGGTGGGACCGGCACGTCGGCGGGGCGGTGGTGGCCATGCTCCTTGGCAACGTCGTGATCTACGCGGTCGGGGTGCCCTGGCTGATGGCCGCCACCGGCTTCGACCTTTCCACCGCGCTGTCCAAGGGCGTCTACGTCTTCCTCGTCGGCGACCTCGTGAAGCTGGCACTGGCCGGGATCATCTTCCCGGCGGCATGGTGGCTGGTGGGTCGCGGAGACGGGACCCGCTGACGGCTTCGACCGCGCACGGCTCCTCCGGCCGCAGCGCTGCTTCCGTGGCGGCGCGTGCTCGCCGCGGCCTCTACCATTGGCCGTCGTGACTACCGCCGACGCGCGCGTCGTCCTTGCCCTCGACCTCGGGACCTCCGCCGCGAAGGTCGGCGTCGTGGCCCTCGACGGCCGGCTTCGCGGCGATGGCAGGGCCTCGTATCCGCTGCTGCTCGACGGCGAGCCGGGCCGCGCCGAGCAGGACCCCGACGCCTGGTGGGACGCGCTCCGTCACGCCGCCGCGACCGCGCTGGCGGAGGCGTCGGCGGATGGCCCACTCGAGCCGGTCGCGATCTGCTGCGTCGGACAGGGCCCCACGCTGGTGCCCACGGCGGCGGACGGCAGGGCGGTCGGCAACGCGGTCACCTGGCTGGATCGCCGATCGGCCGACGAAACCGCCGCGGTCGGGGCGGCGCTGGGCCGCCACGGCTGGACCGTGACCCTCCTCGGGTCGGCGCGCCGGCTCGCAACCGCGGCCCCCGACATCGCGTCCCGGGCCACCTGGTTCCTGGCGGCGTGGGATCACGTCGCACTCCGGCTGACCGGGGTCGCCGCCGCGGCGCTGCAGGATCCCGCGGACGCCATCACCGCCGACGACGCGCGCCGTGCCGGGATGGATGCGCGGAGCGCTCCGCCGGGCGTCCGTGCGGGCTCGGTGCTGGGCGGCCTCCTCGCGGGACCGGCCGCCGAGCTCGGCCTCCGGCCCGGGCTACCGGTGGTGGCCGGCGTCAACGACGCGATCGCGACGTTCCTCGGGGCCGGGCTGACCCGTGCCGGGCAGGCGATCGACACGGGCGGCACGTCGGGCGGCTTCGGCCTGTACCTTGCGACCCCGGTCGTCATCCCGTCCCTGTGGACCGGCGCCGCGCCCCTGCCGGGTCTGTCGTATGTCGGCGGGGCGATGGCCGGCACCGGGAAGGCGCTCGACTGGTTCGTGGCCGATGCGCTTGGCGGAGCGGTCCCGGTCGCCTCGCTGTTCGCGGAGGCGGCCGCCGTCCCGGCCGCGTCGGAGGGCCTGGTCTTCCTCCCGTACCTCGCCGGTGAGCGCTGGCCGCTCTTCGACCCGCTGGCGCGCGGGGCCTTCGTGGGCCTGACGCTCCACCACGGCCGCGGGCACCTCGCCCGGGCCGTCCTCGAGGCGGCCGCGTACGCGATTCGCCACGTCGCCGCACCGGCCCGCGAAGCCGGCCTCCCTTTCACGGAGCTGCACGTCACGGGCGGCACGGCCGCGAGCCGCCTCTGGAACGGCATCAAGGCCGACGTCCTGGACGTTGAGGTCATCGTCCCGCGGGTCGCCGAGGCCTCGCTGGTCGGGGCGGCGATCCTCGGCGCGGTTGGCGCCGGCGGACATCCGGACGTTCGGGCCGCGATCGGGGCAATGGTCCATGTGGCGGAGCGCCTCGCGCCAGATCCCGCCGGGGTCGCCATGTACGACCGGGCCTTCGCCGTCTACGAGGAGCTGCACGCTCGCCTGGCTCCCGCGAACGAGGCGCTCGCGGCGCTGGATTCGCGCGGGATGTCGTCCGTGCCGGGAGGGGCCACCCTGCCGGCGCTCCCGACGCCATAGAGGCCGTCCTGGAGGCACCCTGAGCGCGGTCCCGTGCCGTGACCGTGACGCGAGTATCCTTCGGGCTGGCCGCCCGGTTCGCATCGCCCAACCCGGCATCGGCCGCGGCCCCCAACGCCGAACCCGATCTCGCCGCCCCGGAGGATCCTCGTGCCCGTCCGCACCCCGCGCCCCGCCCGCGCCGGCCGCCTGGCCGTGTTTCTCGTGATCGCCACCCTGGCCCTCGCCGCCTGCGCGACCGGTGGGACCGCGACCGCGCCGTCGCCGACTCCCACGCTCGGGCCCACGCAGCCGCCGTCGGCCAACCCGTATACCGGCGCATCCGCGGGGAGTGGCGCGGGCATCACGCTCGGCTACCTCTCGTACGGCGATCTCGTCCCCTACGTGAAGCAGATCAGCGACGGCATCGCGGCCCAGGCAGCCGCCGCTGGCGCGACCCTCGTCACCTGCGACGCCAACGTGGATCCCGCGCGAGTGGATGGCTGCATGAAGCAGGTGACCGCTGCCGGGATCAAGGGCCTGATCCAGTTCCAGGGCTCGCTCAAGCTCCCGGCTGACGTGTGCGCGGAGGTGCCGGCCGGCCTTCCGGTGCTCGCCGTCGGGCTGCCCGAGGCCCCCTGCGCCTCGACGCTCGTCGCAGCCGACGACCTGCGCGCCGGCCAGGTCGCGGGCGCGGCCGTGGGAGCCTGGGTGAAGGCGAACTGGGCCTGCACGTACGACGCCTACGTCTCCCTGGAATCGTCGGCCGTGCCCGACCTGAGCCAGCTCCGGATGGACGGATATCGGCAGGGCTTTCAGTCGGTCTGCCCGGGCGCGATCACGAACGAGCAGATCGGCGCGTCCTCCGACCGCCAGGACACGGCCCGGGACGCGGTCGCCGCGTTCCTCGACTCACTGCCTGGCAAGAGCAAGATCATCGTCGTCGCAATGAACGACGACGGCGCCCTCGGCGCGCTCGACGCCGCGAAGGCGGCGGGGCGCGAGGCCGACGTCTGGGTCAGCGGGCAGGGTGCCGAGCCGAAGGTCCTGGACCTGATCCGCACCAATCCGCACTATCTCGGAGACGCCGCGTACTTCCCGGAGCGCTTCGGGGCCACGATCGTGCCGGCCATGCTGGACCTCATCGCGGGCAAGCCCGTGGGCAAGACCCTGCTGGTCGAGCCGGCGTGGGTGGACAGCACGACCGTCAAGACGATCTACCCGGGCTGACGCGGGCCGCGGCGTGGCGGCTCGCGGAGGGCGCGAGCGTCCCGTCGGGCGGCGCGGACGAACGCTAGGCTCTGGTCTCCGACGTCAGGACGCCCGCCTCCACCTCGTCGCGCACCCAGGCGATCACCTCGTCGAGCATCGCGTCCAGCGGCGTCGTGGCCTCGAAGCCCAGGATCGCCTTCGCCTTGCGGACGTCCGGCACGCGGTTCGGGACGTCGTACGGGTAGGGCGTGTCCGAGACGTAGTGGAACTCGTCGTTTGGCCGGAGCTTGCTCCAGATCTTCTCCGCCAGCGCGAGGATCGTGATCCCCTTCCCGCGGCAGAGGTTGAAGTCCGCGTTCACGGCATCCGGCGACTCGATCGCCAGGCGGATCCCGTGGGCCAGGTCCCGGACTGCGATGAAGCTCCGGATCTGGTTGCCCTCGCCGTAGATGTGGACCGGGTCCTGCCCGGCGAGGATCTTGAGCGCGAGGTCCGGGATCACGTGGTTGGTGGCCAGCTTGCCCCGCGCCCCTTCGCCCGGCAGCCGCAGGAGGCGCCGTTCGCCGATCCCCACCGGCGACGAGGGCCGCAGGATCGTGTACGGCAGCCGGTACTGCTCCCAGGCGCCAAGCGCGAAGTACTCCGACGCCAGCTTCTGGAAGCCGTACGTCGAGACGGGCGGCGGCGATGTCCGCTGGGCGCCCTCGGGCGTCGGGAACATCGTCGCGGACTCGTAGACCATCGTGCTGCTCAGCACGACGATTCGCTCCAGGTGGCCGTCGAGGTAGGCGTCGATCGCGGCGTCGAAGGTCGAGGCGACGATCCGCTCGTTCTCCGCGAGCAGGTCGTAGGCGAGCTCGTGGAGCGAGGCGGACCGGGCCACGAGGCCGGCCGTGGCCACGATCTGGTCGGCCTCCATGGCCAGCTCGCGCATCAGCTCGGTGTCGCGCACGTCGCCGTGGACGAACCGGTAGCGGGGATGGCTGTCGTACGGGTGGACGGCGGCGCCGTAGCGTCCCAGGTCATCGACACCGATGACGTCGTGGTTGGCATTCAACAGCTCGGGGATCAGGTGGCCGCAGATGAACCCCGCGGCGCCGGTGATCAGGATCCGCATGGTCTCCTCCTCATCCCTAGATCCCTTCGCGGCCGAACGTGTCGCCGAGGTCGCTGAGCGCAAAGACGGGTCCATCCTTGCAGATGAAGAAGCGGCCCATCTGGCAGTGCCCACAGAAGCCCAGGCCGCACTCCATGTGGCGCTCCAGCGTCACCCAGATGCGGTCGCGGGTGACCCCGTGCCCCGCCAGCGCGATGGTCGTGGCCTCCATCATCCGCTCGGGTCCACACACGAAGGCGACGGTCGCGGAGCCGTCCCACGACGCCTGGTGGATGGCGCTGACCGTGGAGCGGCCGGCGCCGGCGTACGGCCCGCCCGGGCCCTGGTGGCGCCTGAGCCAGCGGCAGGTGACGTCGATCTGGCCGCCCCGGTCCCAGTCCTCCAGCTCGGTTCGGAAGAGCATGTCCCCGGCCGTCCGCGCACCGTAGTACAGGCGCACCTGGCCGAAGCGCTCGCGCTCAGCGAGCAGGGCGTCCAGCAGCGGCCGAAGGGGTGCCAGGCCTGTGCCGCCGGTCACCACCACGACGTCCTTGCCGTACGCCGCCGCCACCGGCCAGCCGATGCCGACAGGGCCGCGGAAGCCGACCGACGCGCCCGGCTGCAGGGCCGTGATCGCGCTCGTCGCCGCGCCGGCCGCGCGGATCGTCAGCTCCAGGCCGTCCGGGGGCAGGAAGCGGCTGATCGAGATCGCCGCCGGCGGGAAGGCCGGCAGCGAGACCATCCCGAACTGGCCGGGCTGGCCGCCCGCGTGGACGGCGTCGAGCCCGGCAAGCCGGATCGTCGTCGTATCGGGCGTCTCCGGGTGGACCAGCGTGACCAGCGCGGTGGCGTACGCCTGGCGATCGTCGGCAACCGGCTCGAACGTGGGAGGGCCGGGCGGCTCGGGCACCGCGGGGGCGATCGCGGCCAGCTCCGCGCGCACGTCGATGCCCACCGGGCACCACGTGATGCAGCGCCCGCAGCCCACGCAGCCGGACTGTCCGAACTGGTCCCACCACGAGGCGAACTTGTGGGTCAGCCACTGCCGGTAGCGGTCCTTGGGCCGCGCCCGGAAATCGCCGCCGGCGACGATCGCGAAGCCGGGGCTGAAGCAGCTGTCCCAGTTGCGCTCGCTGATCGACTCGGCGCCCACGAGGTCGCTCTTGCGGCTCACGTTCGTGCAGAAGCAGGTGGGGCAGGCCAGCGTGCAGTTGCCGCAGGTGATGCAGCGCTCGGCCACCTCGGTCCAGCGCGGCGAGTCCAGCTTCGCCATGAGCCGGTCGCGGAGGCCGGCGGTCTGGACGGGATTGCCGATCGCGGCGCGAACGCCGGCCAGGGCCTGGACGGCCGCAACGGACTGGTCGAGCCGGGCGGCGCTGACCGGGAGCCTCGCCAGCAGCTCCGCGCCGGTCGGCGTCCCGACCTCGACCACGAAGCCAGCCGGGATCTCGGTCAGGGCCAGGTCGTGGCCGCCCCGGACCTCCGGCCCGGTCTCCATCGAGGTGCAGAAGCAGGTGGACGCCGCGGTGGTGCACTGCACGGCCACCACGACCGTCGCCCGGCGGCGCAGCTGGTAGTCGGTCTCGATGTACGGGCCGCCCAGGAAGACGCGGTCCTGCACGCCCAGTGCCGCCAGCTCGCAGGCGCGCACGCCGAGGAAGGCAAGCTTCGGGATCTCCGGCTGCGCGGCGTGGAAGCGCACCTCGCCGTCCACCGTGGAGCCCACCGTGAGGGGCACCGCCGGCGGGAAGGTGAAGCGCTTCCAGCTGGTGGGTCCCACGACGTACCCGAAGCTGACATCGTCGTGGCGCTGGACCAGCCGGTACGACCCCGGGCCCTGCTCGTCGCGCCACCCGCGCGGCAGCTCGTCGACGGACGCGATCTCGTCGTAGACGATCGCCCCGTCCGCGATCGTGGGCCCGATCAGCCGCCGCCCGTCCTCGCGGAGGAGATCCAGGAGGTCCTGGAGGTTGGCGCGCGGCAGGAAGAACGCACCGCCCAGCATCGAGCCGGAACCAGCCGCGCCGGGCGGCATCCCGCTCAGCATGGCGCCGCCTCCCTCGCGGCGAATGCGACGACCTCGGCGGCGATGGCGGCTGCGAACCGGGGCAGCGCCGCGGCGACCGGAGCCGTCAACGGCGTCCCGACGTCGAAGCAGCCGCCGCCGATCCCGACGAAGGTGCCGGCCGGCGGCGCGTCGCGCAGCGTGGCGGCAAGGTCCAGCACCTGTTCCAGCGGGAGCTCGTGGGACGAGCGGGGTTCCGGCGCACACCCGGCGGCGGCGAGCACGCGGGCGCGATCCACGAGCGCGGCGAGCGGGCGGACCCAGATCTCGCCCGGCCGAAGCCCGGCAACGGCGTCGACCACGACGCAGGGCGCGTCGGCCGGCAGGTCCATCAGGAAGAGGATGTCGAGCTGGCCGACCGGCACGACCTCCGCGCGCTCGCGAAGATCGGGCCGGAGCAGCTCGATGGCGGCGAACCCGGCCGCGTCATCACCGCGGGCTGGCTCCCCGCACACGAAGATCGGGACGCGCGTTGTCATGGGACGCTCCGGGCTCTGTGCGGCGACGGTTTCGGTGCGATGCGGCGGCGCTCAGGCCTCCTCGACCCGGAGGTCGAGGAAGTGCGTGGCGCAGCTGATGCAGGGGTCATAGCTCCGGATCATCTGCTCGAGCCGGTGCGTGGCCTCTGCATGCGGCAGGTCCAGGACCTGCTTCGCCGCGACGACGAGGTCCGCCTCGATGGCGGCCTGGTTCTGGCTGGTCGGGGGCACGATCTGGGCCGTGCGAATCCGCCCGGACTCGTCCACCTCGTAGCGATGGAAGAGCAGGCCGCGCGGGGCCTCGGTCGCCCAGGCCGCAACGCCGGGACGACTCTGCCACGCCACCAGCGGCTCGGACGGGGCCCGATACGCGTCGATGATGTCGATCGCCTCGGCGAACGCGTGGATCAGCTCCACGGCGCGCGCCACGATGGACGCGTAGATGTTCGTGCGGATCATCTCGGCGTAGCCGGAAGCAGCCAGGGCTTCCTTCGCGAGCGGGTGCAGCTGCTCGCCGGCCAGGACGACGCGCGCGGCAGGTCCGAGCAGGTAGACCCCCTTGCCATCGAGGGACCGGGCGTGGAGCGCGTTCGAGCCCTCCACCTGGAACTCCTCGAAGGCATCGCGCCATCCCGAGGGAGGAAGGTCAACCCCGTCCGAGCTGACGATCCGCCCGTCGTTGAACGGGTACTCGGCGGCGTGCCGGAGGCTCACGAGGCGAGGCTCGCGCGCGAACGCCGGCATCGTGAAGCCGGCCACCAGCTTGGCGGTCTCCAGCGCGAATGCGAGACCCTCCTCGAGGGCCGCCCGGTGCTCCTTGAGCTCGCTCACCCGGGGGACGCGGCTCCAGCCGCCGACGCGGACGCTGACCGGGTGGATCGGCCGGCCGCCCAGGATCTTGATGAGGTGGTTGCCGGCCTTCTTCATCCTGAGGGCCTGCTCCACGAGCGGCCGGTGGTCGGCCGCCATGGCGATGCCGCTCTCGTAGCCCAGGAAGTCCGGCGCGTGGAGGAGGTAGATGTGGAGGGCGTGGCTCTCGATCCACTCGCCGCAGTAGAGCAGGCGGCGGAGCGCCCGCGTCTGCGGGTCGATCCGGACTCCGAAGAGCTCCTCGAAGCCGTGGACCGCGCTCATCTGGTATGCGACCGGGCAGATCCCGCAGATCCGGGCCACCATGTCGACGACCTCGTCGGGGGTTCGCCCCACGACGAGCTGCTCGAAATAGCGCGGCGCCTCGAAGATCCCGAGGCGAGCCTCGACAACCTCACCGTCCTTCACCCGGAGGCGGAGCGAACCTTCGCCCTCCACCCGGGTGAGCTCATGGACCTCGTAGAGGCGCTCGTCCGCCGCCTTGGCCGGCGCCGTTCCGTGGCTCATCTCGTTCCTCCCCGCGGCGTCGGCTCGGCCGTCGTCGTCGTGGTGCCGCGCCCGCTCCGGGCGCCGCCGAGCTCCGTGACCATGCTGCGGAACGGCTCCGAGTAGGCAGTGAACCCGGCAAAGAGGCGCCCGATCTCCTCCCGCGGCCGGTCGCCGGCCATCTGGAGGTGGCGCGTGAGCCCGGCCGCGTTCGCCTGTTCGCGCGGCCCGAAACAGCCGTAGCAGCCCCGGCCGAAGCGCGGGCAGATGGCGCCGCAGCCCGTCTGGGTGACCTGGCCAAGGCAGGGGATGCCCTTGCTGACCATCACGCAGACGACGCCGCGTCGCTTGCACTCCATGCACACGGCCTCGTCGCGCAGCTGCGGGCGGCGACCGGTGGTGAGCGCCGTGAGCAGCTCCACGAGCTGGCCCGGATCGATCGGGCAGCCGCGCAGCTCCGCGTCGACGGTCACGTGCTCCGAGATGGGCGTGGAGCGGGCGAGCGAGGCGACCCATTCCGGGTGCGAGTAGACCCCCAGCCGGAACGCGTCGTGGTCGCCCCAGTTGCGGAGCGCCTGGATCCCGCCGGCCGTCGCGCAGGCGCCGATGGTGACAAGGAAGCGCGTCCGCCGGCGGAGCTCGACGATCCGCTCCAGGTGGGCCGGCTCCGAGACGGAGCCTTCGACGAACAGGACGTCGTACGGTCCCGCGGAGCGAGCTGACGTCGCCTCGGGGAAGTCGACGATGTCGAAATGATCCACGACCGAGAGCAGCTCATCCTCGAGATCGAGGAGCGTGAGCTGGCACCCGTCGCACGATGCGAACTTGACGACGCCGACGCGGGGACGTGCCGCGACGGGGGCATGAGCCATCAGATGCCCTCCCGGCCGAAGGTGTCACCGAGCTGCGCGATCGAGAAGACCGGGCCGTCACGGCAGACGAAGTACTTGCCCATCTGGCAGTGGCCGCAGAGCCCGATCCCGCATTCCATGTGCCGCTC
>Ga0097691_1000415_pt1 | contig 38246 bp, 47 predicted proteins | sample NGESurdeep072012_8_FD_72858 | JGI IMG/M metagenome (GOLD analysis project Ga0097691, IMG submission 72858) | Arctic peat soil microbial communities from Barrow, Alaska - NGEE Surface sample 210-1 deep-072012 | ecosystem: Environmental > Terrestrial > Soil > Wetlands > Peat ... | reverse complement strand
AACTCAAGGAACGCATCATGGCCGGTATCGAGGACGTCAATCGATATCCAGTCATCCACACTTGGTCCTACAAACTCGCCCAGGCCGCCTGATATGATTCGAACCACGAAAACGCTGACCTAGCGATGGCACTTATCGGTCGTCTCTTCGTCATTCTGTTCGGATTTCTCGCCGCATGTCTGGTGGCGGGGATGATCGTGGTCGGCGCGGTGCTGTTTCCGGAATTCAGCGATCTCGGCTCTGGTCCGATCGATCCCGGCGCGCTGAACATCGTGCTCGGCTTCGGCTTCATCTTCATCAGCGGCTTCGCGCTGCTGCCGGCGATGATCGTGGTCGCGCTCACCGAAGCATTCTATATCAGGGGCGCGCTGACCTACGCGGTCGGCGGCGGCCTGGTCGGTCTGGCGTGCTATCTCGGCCTTGTCCCGTTCGATACCGCAACGCTTCGCTTCGACGGCATCGTCCGGCGTCATCTCGAAATCATGACCGGCGCGGGGATCGTCGCGGGGATCGTCTACTGGATGATCGCGGGCCGCAATGCCGGGGCATGGCGCGAACCACCGCCCGCGCCGCCGCCACTGCCCCCGCTGCCGTCAGCGTCTCCACAATCACCGCCGTCATCGTGATCGCACCCACCCTCATTGCGAGGAGCGTAAGCGACGAAGCAATCCAGTCCGATCCGCGTCTCTGGATTGCTTCGCGGAGCCTGTCATCGGGCGCGCATTCGCGCGACCCGTTGGCTCGCAATGACGGGGGTTCTCATCACCGCGCCCGTCGGCTAAACCCCGCGCCATGAACCGGACCGGACTCTCCATCGCGCTGGCCTTGGCGCTTGTTGTCGGATTGCTGTTCGGGATTTATCCCGAGCTCGATCTGAAGCTTGCGGCCTTGTTTTACGATCCCGCGACCAGAATCTTTCCGCTCAAGCTCAACACGCTGGCCGCGATCGCGCGCGACGGCGCGATGTGGATTGCTTGGGGCCTTGCGCTGCCGGCGATTGTCGCACTGGTGGCGAAGCTGGTGCGGCCGGACCGGCCGCTGCTGATATCCGGACGTGCAATCATCTTCCTGCTCGTCACCCTGATTCTTTCCGCGGGCGTTCTCACCAATCTCACCTTCAAGAGCTATTGGGGCCGGCCGCGCCCGGTGGTGGTGACGCAATTCAACGGCGATCTGCCGTTCGTCCCGTGGTGGGATCCGCGCGGCGGCTGCGGGCGAAATTGTTCGTTCTTCTCCGGCGAAGGCGCCACCGCGTTCTGGACCTACGCCCCCGCGGCGCTGGCACCGCCGGCATGGCGGCCGCTGGCCTATGTCGCCGCGACTTTGTTCGGCGTGATGACCAGCGTGCTCAGGATGGCGTTCGGCGGGCATTTCTTCACCGATGTCGCAGCCGCAGGGCTGGTGACGTTTCTGGTGATCTGGCTGGCCTACGCCTGCATCTACCGCTGGCGTCAGACCCGGCTATCCGACGAGCGCATCGATGCCGCGCTGACGCGGCTGGCCTGGCCCGGTTACCGCCTCGTGCAGAGATGGCGCGGGCGCGATGTCGGGCCGAGTCCGTCCGTGTGAGCGCTTGCGCCAGATGCCTTTCTGCCTATAGTCCCGGCAAATTTTAACGGCATTCAAATTCAACAGGATTTTCATGAGCAAGGACGTCAAGAAGGTGGTGCTCGCCTATTCGGGCGGGCTGGACACCTCGATCATCTTGAAGTGGCTGCAGACCACCTATGGCTGCGAGGTGGTGACCTTCACCGCCGACCTCGGCCAGGGCGAGGAGCTCGAGCCGGCGCGGCAAAAGGCGCTGCTGCTCGGCATCAAGCCGGAAAACATCTTCATCGAGGACCTGCGCGAGGAATTCGTCCGCGACTACGTATTTCCGATGTTCCGCGCCAACGCGGTCTATGAGGGGCAGTATCTGCTCGGCACTTCGATCGCCCGTCCGCTGATTGCCAAGAAGCAGATTGAAATCGCCGAGAAGCTCGGCGCCGATGCGGTGTCGCATGGCGCCACCGGCAAGGGCAACGATCAGGTCCGCTTCGAACTCGGCTATTATGCGCTGAAGCCCGACATCACCATCATCGCGCCTTGGCGCGAATGGGATTTTCGTTCGCGCGAGCAACTGATCGCGTTTGCGGAAGCGCACCAGATTCCGATCGCGAAGGACAAGCGCAACGAGGCGCCGTTCTCGGTCGACGCCAATCTCTTGCACGCCTCCAGCGAAGGCAAGGTGCTCGAGGATCCTGCGCAGGAAGTGCCCGATTACGTCTACTCGCGCACCATCGATCCCGAGAAGGCGCCGGACAAGGCGACCTACATCACCGTCGATTTCGAGAAGGGCGACGCCACCGCGATCGACGGCAAGAAACTGTCGCCCGCAACGCTGCTGGCGAAACTCAACGAACTCGGCCGTGCCAACGGCATCGGGCGGCTTGATCTGGTGGAAAACCGTTTCGTCGGCATGAAGTCGCGGGGCATGTACGAGACGCCGGGCGGCACCATTCTGTTGGTGGCGCATCGCGGCATCGAATCGATCACGCTCGATCGCGGTGCGGCGCACCTCAAGGACGAGCTGATGCCGAAATATGCCGAGCTCGTCTACAACGGCTTCTGGTTCGCGCCGGAGCGCGAGATGCTGCAGGCGGCGATCGATCACAGCCAGGCCTATGTCACCGGCCGGGTGCGTCTGAAACTTTACAAGGGAAATGTCATCGTGGTCGGCCGCGAGAGCAAGTATTCGCTGTACGATCAGGATCTCGTCACCTTCGAGGAAGGTGCGGTGGCTTACGATCACCGCGATGCCGCGGGCTTCATCAAGCTCAATGCCTTGCGGCTGCGCACGCTCGGCCAGCGCAAGAAGAAGCTGGGGCTGTAGGGGCGCGCTATCTCCGTCGCCGGGACGACTCGTAGAAATAGCTGTGCCCAAAAAACAAAAATGGCCGGGATTGCTCCCGGCCATTTCATTTAGCGAAAGCTTGGTCTCACCGCGGCGGCGCGATGCCCGGCGGCGGGGGCGGCAGCGACGCCGTTCCGCCGTTGAGCAATGGCGTGATGCGGCGGACGGTGACGCGTCGATTGATACGGCTTGGCCCGCTGGTCTGTTCTTTCAGATATTGCGAACCGTATCCTTGCGAGGTCAGGTTTTCCGCGGGCACCCCGAATTGCTGGGTCAGCAACGCGGCAGCGGATTCGGCGCGCCGATCCGACAGCGACAGATTGTCGACATCCGATCCAACCGCGTCGGTGTGGCCCTCGATCAGGAACACCTCGCGCGGGTTGCGCGCGATCGCCCGATTGAGTCCGTCCGCGATTCCCTGCAGCTTCGCCGCCTGATCGGGTGGAATCTCCCACGATCCGGTTTCGAAGGTGATGGAGTTGAGATCGATGCTCGGCATCAACTGTCGCACCGACGGGCTGTAGCGGATTTCGTCGAGCGAATAACGCCGCTCGATCCGGTCCACCGGCGGCGCCTCCATGGTCTCGTAAATCAAATCCGGCGGCGCGTCCTCGGCTTCGACGACGTAGCGATCGTAGGGAATGCGGATGATCGGCGGCGGCAGGTCGACATAGAAACCTCCGACCGCGCGCGGGTCGCGATAGGTATTGTCGATGATGATGATCTCGCGGCCCCGCTCATCCCGGCGGATCCGTCGCAGCAACTGGCCGTCGCGGCCGCTCACGGTGATGATCTGCGTGCCGTCGGGGCGAATCACGATGGTGCGGGTTTCGCCGCCGACCTGCTGGGTCTGGATATCGCGCGCGCCGAAGCGGAATCGATCCTCTTCGTTGTGACGAATGAACGACTGGCCGCCGGGATCGCGAATGATGACCCGGCCGGGCTCGGTAAAGACCGTGCGGCCGCCTTCCTGGGTTTCCTTCCGCGCGCCACGGAAGTCATCCATGCGGCGCGGCCCGGGTGCTGCCGCACCCGGAGCAATGGGCGCCAGGGCTTGGGCGGGCGGTGGCGCCGCCGGAATCGGCGCGCTGACCGTTGGCGGAGCGTGACGCGCTAACGGAGCGGCTCCGGGTGGCAGCGCAGTCTGCCCGCCGGCGCCACCCGGTATGGGAGCGGCATTCGGCGCCAGGTTGCTCGGTGGCGGTCCGGTACGCGGGGGTGGCGTACCCGCGGCTCCGCCTGCGGGGGGAACCGAAGGCGCAATTTGAGTCTGCGGCGCTGCTGCGGCGGGCGGGGTGCCCGATCCCGGAGGTGGCGTCTGTCCGGGTGCCAACTTCTGCAGGGGCTGGCCGGGTGCGGACGGTGCGACCCCTGATGCCGGCGGCAATTGTTTCGTGCCCGCAGGCGGCGGCGGTACCGGAGACGGCGCGATCCCTGATGCCGGCGGCAATTGCTTCGTGCCCGCAGGCGGCGTCGGCGAAGGCGCAGGTTGCGGAGATACTGGACCGGGCTCACGCTTCTGCTGAAGCTGTTCGCGGACAGCCGGCGAAGACGCTGGCGCGCCCTTTTCAAGCCGCTCAAGCCTCGGCGCTGGTGCGGTTGGCGCTTCCGGTGGCTTCGGCGCGATTGGCGCCGCAGGATGCGGCGGTGGCGGTGGCGGCGGTGGCGGCGCGGGTCGCGGCGGCGGCGCCGCAGCAGGCGGGGGAGGCGCGGGCCGGGGCGGCGGTGCTGCGGCCGGAGGCGGCGGCGCGGGTCGCGGCGGCGGCGCTGCAGCTGGCGGAGGAGGTGCCGGGCGCGCAGGCGGGGCTGCCTTCGGGGCTGCCTTCGGTGCTTCCTTCGGCTTGGGCTTGCCGTCGGGGCCGACATCGGTGGCTGCCTGCGCCACAACCAGCGGCGCGGTTTGCGCGTGCGATGAAGAGGCTGCGAAATGCATCGCCGTAAGAGCGGTTGTGGCGAGCAGCACGAGACGAAGGTTTGTCATGATGGTCTGGGTCCCCGGATGATTCTTGACAACAAGGCTTGGCAACAAGGTCTGGCGATCAACGAATAAGCGTTAGGCCGGATTGTGGCGGCCTCCAAAGGCGGACTTGCTTTTATTTCTGCCGAAGGAAAGTCCTGACGCGCCCTTGTTCATTGCGCATTCAGACGATCGTTCCAAACCGTACTTTCACATTGTCCCCTGCGAGAAATCTGATGTGCCCGGATTTAGATCGGGCTCCGAGCCCGGCAAACCGGCGATCCCGGCATCGGTTGGATAGGGCGTGTGCGGTCCTTGCGGTCCGCGCACCGGCAACTCGTCCGGCATGCGGCCCGGCAGCTCCTCGGGCGTCGCCGGCTCGCCGGGATCCTGCATCGGCGGCGGAATCTCAGGCCGTGGATTTCCCGGCGGACTTTCCTGTGGCGGCTCCGACGGTTGTCCCGGCTTGATCGGCGGATCCTCTTGCGGATCGATCGGCATTTCGCTCTTTCCGGAATTTAAATCCGGTGCGTCAACGGCGCGGTGGCGACAAAGTTCCGTGGCAGGGCCTATGCGCGTACCAATAGCGTGTTTCTCGGCGTAGCCGCGCGCCAGCATGTCGGCGATGCAGTCGCCGAGCCATTCATGGCGCGACAGATGCTCGATCACCGCCGCCCGTGGCCATAGCGATTGCGGCGCCTCCTTGAAGAAGCCGGTCAGTACGCGGTCCTCATAACCCTCGACATCGATCTTCAACGCATCGACCTGGCCTACCCCGGCGTCGCCGAGAATGCGCCGTAGCCGCAACGACGGCACCCTGATGGCATTGCCCGAGCGTTCGCCTGACACGATGTGGCTGGCGCCGAGATTGTCGCCGTCGGTCTCGATCATCAGCTCGCCGTCAGAAGGGCCGGCCGCAGCGGCCACCAGGGTAACCTGGGTGAAGCCCGACGCGGCGCGGTTGAACGCAAGCCGCGCATGGGTGATGGGATGGGGCTCGATCGCGATCACCTTTCCGCGTTCGCCGACGTGACGCGCCAGCACCATGGCGTAGGTGCCGACATTGGCGCCGACATCGACGAACACGCCGCCGACGGGTGTGTGCGCACGCAGAAAATCCAGCTCCTCGAGGTTGTAATCGGGATTGAACAAGGCGCCGCGCTCGGTGGCGCTGGCCTGATGATAGAACCGAAACGACGCGCCCTGATATTGGATATCGACCGGACCCGCGCGCAGCAGGTTGACCAGCCGCGACAGCATCGGGCGGAACGCGCCGCGCTTCAGCCTTGAGCGTTGCGCCAGCGCGATGACGGCATGCTGCGCAGCGGTCGGTGCGAACGCCCCGAACGGGGGCAACGCCGGATCGTTGGCCGCGGCGATGCCGGGTGGCAGTGTCGATATCGTCAAAAAGTCCTCGCGGAAAGCTTGCGAATGCCGCGCCTACATAGCCGACTTTGCGGGCGGCTCCAACGACGCGCGCGGCGATCGAGGCCAGTGCCGATCACATATGGCTGGTTCCGCAAGCAGAATGCTCCGGCATCGGGCAACGGGCGGCAGAAAAACGCGTTGGCCTAAACAGGAAGCACAAGAAATCCGGCGCGCGGAAAGTGCACGACCACCTCGCCGGCGCGTGGATCATGCCTCCGAATGGCGATGTATTGTGACGAGAGCGCGACGATCTCGCCGTTCACTTTGATCTTGCCATAGTCGTCGGGCATGACCTCGACCCGGTCGCCGGGTTTGCGGCCGTTGGGATCGTTGGGGTCAGACAACTCGGCGGTCTGCGGCGTGGCGGCAGCGGCGATGTCGAGCGCTGCGGAGGTGGATATTTCACTGCAGCGACCGTGGCCGACCGCGCGTATTCGTGTTTCCCATGCACGCGTGTTGCCGAACTCTGCGAGCATCTCGTCGGCATTCGGGAGATGCGCGCGCACATACCAGACGTTCATGTAGGCGTTTACATCGCAAAGACTGGCCTTGTCGCCGCTGATCCAGGTTCGGCCGTCGCGAAGCTGGGCCTCGATCCATTGCACGTGCGAACGGAACTGATCGCGCATTTGCGGGATTGCCGACGTCATTGCCGCGACGTCGAACCTGGCGCCGCGCAGTTTTTCAACGGTCGGCGATGAAATCCTGCGGGACCTTGTCCGCCAGCGAGCCGAACACGAGGTTCACTGTATTCTGAAAGAACGACCGGTCGGTCCACATCGCCGTGGCCCAGCCGACGCCTTCATATCCCTTTGGGAACAGGGTCGGTTCCGGGAAACGCCGTTCCAGCTCGCGAATGATGCACTGGGTGTCGCAATAGATGTCGGCGCCGATCTGCATCACCGGCGTGCGCCGATAGCCCCCGGTCAACGGCATCAAATGGGGACGCGGCATGATTCGCGAAATATGGACTGAGGTCCATGCGATGTTCTTCAGGCCGAAGACGATACGGACCTTTTCCGAGAACGGCGATTGATCGAAATGATGCAGGATGATTGGGGACGCGGCCGTCATGCGATCTGTTCAAGCTCATGCCTGGCGGAGAATAACCCGCGAATGACGAGCTTACAACGCGTCGAACGGGCGTCAGATCTGGCGCTCGACCATCTTCAGCTTGAGTTCGGCGATGGCCGCGGCAGGATCCAGACCCTTCGGGCAAGCCTTGACGCAATTCAGGATGGTGTGGCAGCGATAGAGCCGGAACGGGTCCTCGAGATTGTCGAGCCGCTCGCCGGTGGCCTCATCGCGGCTATCCTTGACCCATCGTGTCGCCTGCAGCAATGCGGCCGGGCCGAGATAGCGGTCGCTGTTCCACCAATAGCTCGGGCATGAGGTCGAGCAGCAGGCGCAGAGAATGCATTCATAGAGGCCGTCGAGTTTTTCGCGTTCCTCGTGGCTCTGCCGCCATTCCTTCTGCGGCGTCGGCGTGGTGGTCTTCAGCCACGGCTCGATCGAGGCGTATTGCGCGAAGAAATTGGTGAGGTCGGGGACCAGATCCTTCACCACAGGCTGATGCGGCAGCGGATTGATCTTCACCGCGCCGTCCTTCACGTCGTGCATCGACTTGGTGCAGGCCAGCGTGTTCTGGCCGTCGATGTTCATGGCGCAGGAGCCGCAGACGCCCTCGCGGCAGGAGCGGCGGAAGGTCAGCGTCGGGTCGATGTTGTTCTTGATCCAGATCAGCGCGTCGAGAACCATCGGGCCGCAATCGTTGCTGTCGATGAAGTAGGTATCGACGCTCGGATTCTTGCCGTCGTCCGGGTTCCAGCGATAGACCTTGAATTCGCGCGTCTGCGTCGCGGCAGCCGGTTTCGGCCAGGTCTTGCCGCCGGTGATCTTTGAATTTTTTGGCAGTGCGAATTCAACCATGCTGTCAAGCCTTCGCTGTCGTCATCAATACACCCGCGCTTTCGGCGGGATGTACTGAACGTCATTGGTCATGGTGTAGCTGTGCACCGGTCGATAATCGATTGACGTATTGCCGCCATCGTCGATCCACCCCAGCGTATGCTTCATCCAGTTCTTGTCGTCGCGGTCGGGGAAATCCTCGCGGGCGTGGGCGCCGCGGCTTTCGGTGCGGTTCGCCGCCGAGTCCATCGTCACCACAGCCTGAACGATCAGATTGTCGAACTCCAGCGTCTCCACCAGATCGGAATTCCAGGTCAGCGAGCGGTCGGTCACCGCGATGTCGCCGATGCCGCCATGCACCTTGTGAATCAAATTATGGCCTTCGCTCAGCACCTCGCCGGTGCGGAACACCGCGCAATTGTTCTGCATCACGTGCTGCATGCTGTCGCGCAGCTTCGCGGTCGGCGTGCCGCCGGCCGCATAACGATAATGATCGAGCCGACCGAGCGCCTTGTCGGCCGAACCGGCCGGCAGTTCCGGCTGCTTGCCGTTCGGCGTCAGCTTTTCGGCGCAGCGCAACGCCGCGGCGCGGCCGAACACCACGATGTCGATCAGCGAATTGGAGCCGAGGCGGTTGGCGCCATGGACCGAAACGCAGGCCGCTTCGCCCACCGCCATCAGGCCCGGCACCACGAAGTTGTCGTCGCCGTTCTTCTTGGTCAGTACTTCGCCGTGATAATTGGTCGGAATGCCGCCCATGTTGTAATGCGCGGTCGGCACGATCGGGATCGGCTCGCGCGTCACATCGACATTGGAGAAAATCCGCACCGTTTCCGAAATGCCCGGCAGCCGTTCGTGCAGCACCTTGGGATCGAGATGATCGAGGTGCAGGAAGATGTGGTCTTTCTTCCTGCCGACGCCGCGGCCTTCGCGGATTTCGATGGTCATCGCGCGCGACACCACGTCGCGCGAGGCGAGATCCTTGGCGGACGGCGCATAGCGCTCCATGAAGCGCTCGCCCTCGGAGTTCACCAGATAGCCACCTTCGCCGCGCGCGCCCTCGGTGACGAGGCAGCCGGCGCCGTAAATTCCTGTCGGGTGGAATTGCACGAATTCCATGTCCTGCAGCGGCAGGCCGGCACGCAGCGCCATGGCGCTGCCGTCACCGGTTTGAGTGTGGGCGCCGGTGCAGGAATGATAGATGCGCCCATAGCCCCCGGTGGCAAGGATGGTGGTTTGTGCGCGGAAGCGGTGCAGCGTGCCGTCGTCGAGCTTCAGCGCGATCACGCCGCGGCAGGTGCCCTGGTCGTCCATGATCAGGTCGATGGCGAAGAACTCGATGTAGAATTCCGCGGAGTGACGCAGCGCCTGGCCATACATGGTGTGCAGCATGGCGTGGCCGGTGCGATCGGCGGCGGCGCAGGTGCGCTGGGCCTGGCCCTTGCCGTAGTCCAGCGTCATGCCGCCGAACGGGCGCTGGTAGATCCTGCCGTCCTCGGTGCGCGAGAACGGTACGCCCCAGTGCTCGAGTTCGTAGACCGTCTCCGGGGCCTGGCGCACCATGTATTCGATTGAATCCTGATCGCCGAGCCAGTCCGACCCCTTGACGGTGTCGTACATATGCCAGCGCCAGTTGTCCTCGTGCATGTTGCCGAGCGCCGCCGAGATGCCGCCCTGCGCCGCGACGGTGTGCGAGCGCGTCGGAAATACCTTGGTGATGCAGGCGGTGCGCAGTCCGGCTTCGCCGCAGCCGACCACCGCGCGCAGGCCGGCGCCGCCGGCGCCGACCACGACGACGTCGTAGGTGTGGTCTTCAATCGGATAGGCATGGCCATTGGTGGCGGGACCACCGCTGCCGGTTGCGCCCTTGCCGTTGCCATCAGCGGCCATGCGCTAAACTCCAGAGGACAGTTTGAGAATCGCGTAGATCGAGGCCAGCGCCACCGCGACCGAGAAGAAGTTATTGGCCATGATCGAGGCCATCTTCAGCTTCTCGTTGTGCACGTAGTCCTCGATCACCACCTGCATGCCGATCTTCATGTGCCAGGCGCTGGCGATGATGAACAGCAGCATGATGATCGCAATCAGCGGCGAGCCGAGAATTTGCGCGGCGCCGGCCTGATTGCGGCCGAGCAGCATCATCACCACCACGATGACGGGTACGATCAGCAGCGTCGTTGCGACCGCGGTGACGCGCTGGCGCCAGAAATCCGAGGTGCCGGAGTGCGAAGCGCCGAGCGCGCGAACGCGCGCGAGCGGCGTGCGCATCGATTTCGCAGCAGGAGAATTCGGCGAGGTCATCGTCCGCCTCCGATCGCATAGGCGGCGATCCACAGCAGCACCGTCAGCGAAATGCCGCCGATCAGCGCGCCCCAGGTCAGCGTTTCGCGCTCGCTCGCCTTGAAACCATAGCCGAGATCCCAGATGAAATGCCTGAGACCGCTGAGCAAATGGTGCATCAAAGCCCAGGTATAGCCGAATACGATCAGGCGGCCGATGAAGCTGCCGGTAAAGGCCTGCACGTTGGAATAGGCGGCGGGGCCCGATGCCGCGGCGATCAGCCACCATGCCAGCAGCAAGGTGCCGAAATACAGCGCAACGCCGGTCAGGCGATGGACGATGGACATCGCCATCGTCAAAGACAGGCGATAGGTCTGCAGGTGCGGCGAAAGCGGTCGTTCGATCCTGGCGGTCATCGGCGGCTTTGACGGTTTGCGGGCCCGCGCGCAGGGGCCCTTCGGGGATCGCGGTAGACGATTCCTATTTACGAAGTCGAACCAGTCAGCGCAACGGCGAAATCGCCGTTTGCGAATGAATGTTCATAGCTTCAGATGAGCCTTGCATTGACGGGGATTGACAGGGATGCCTTGCACTGTTGGCTAGCGCCGATGAAGCCCGATTCATGCGCAGATGCGGTCAACGCGCGGGCGGCAATGGGGCGGGGACAATGGTTGCAGGATTGAACGCCTCCGAACTGCTTGAACTGGCGCTGTTGCTGGTGGCGGTGGGCGCGCTGTCAGGATTTCTCGCCGGCGTGTTCGGGATCGGCGGCGGCGCGATCCTGGTGCCGGTCTTTTATGAATGCTTCCGGCTCGCCGGCGTGCCGATCGAGGTGCGGATGCCGCTGTGCATCGGCACCTCGCTCGCCATCATCATTCCGACCTCGATCAGTTCGTTTCGCGCCCATTACATCAGGGGCGCGGTGGATATGGAAATTCTCAAGGACTGGTGGCTGCCGGTGGTGATCGGCGTGATCTCAGGCAGCGTGACCGCGCGCTACGCGCCGGAGCGGCTGTTCAAGATCGTGTTCGTGACGGTGGCATATTCAGCCGCGGCTCGCCTGCTGCTGGCCCGGGCGACCTGGAAATTCGGCGATGTCTTCCCGCGGGGGCCGTTGATGAAACTCTACGGCTTCCTCGTCGGACTGCTCTCCACCCTGATGGGCATCGGCGGCGGACTGTTCTCGAATCTGCTGATGACCTTCTATGGCCGGCCGATACATCAGGCGGTCGCGACTTCGTCGGCGCTGGCGGTGCTGATCTCGATTCCCGGCGCGTTCGGCTATGTCTATGCCGGCTGGCCTGCGGCGGCGCGCTATCCCGATGTCGCCGCGCTGCAATTGCCGTTTGCGATCGGTTACGTCTCGCTGATCGGCGCCGTGCTGGTGATGCCGACCAGCCTGTTGACCGCGCCGCTCGGCGTGAAGGCCGCGCATGCGATGTCGAAGCGCACGCTGGAAATGGCGTTCGGCTGTTATCTCTTCATCGTCGGCAGCCGGTTTGTGATCAGTCTGCTGTAGCCGACAAGGCGGAAGGCAGGTTTCACGAGGTTGCAACGAACGGACGATGATCCGCGTCGTTGAAATCCGCGGTGATTTGGATAAATGTCCCCGTGCGGCGAGGACATTCGGACGGGGCATTCATGAAGCGGCGCAAGTTTATCACGTTACTCGGCGGCGCCGCTGCCGGGTGGCCGCTCGCGGTGCGCGCAGCAGACGTCGATGCCGGTGATAGGGTTCCTGCGCAGCACGTCGCTCGCTGACGCGACGGAACTCGTAACCGCGTTCCGCCAGGGCCTGAAGGAGGCAGGTCTGGTCGAGGGCCAGAACGTCGCGATCGAATTTCGCTGGGGCGAGGGTCAGAATGACCGATTGCCGGCTCTGGTGGATGATTTGATCCGACGGCCGGTGGCCGTGATCGTCGGGGACGCTGTTGCCATGCTCGTGGCCAGGGCCACAACCACGACCATACCGATCATCTTCACGGCTGGGGGCGATCCGGTCAAGGAGGGATTGGTCGCCAGCCTGAACCGGCCGAGCGGCAATGTCACCGGCGTGCACTTTTTCGGCGGGGTGTTGGGGGCGAAGCGGCTGGAGCTGCTGCGCCAGTTGGTGCCGAACGCGACAACAATTGCCGTGCTGGTATACCCGAACACGCCGAATACCGAGGCGGAACGAAGAGACGTGCAGGCCGCGGCGCAGGCGATCGGGCAGCAACTCATCATTCTTGATGCCAGCAGCGACCGCGACATCGACACGGCCTTTGCAACGTTCGTCCAGCGCGGGGCCGGTGCGCTGCTCGCCGGTTCCAGTGCTTTCATGGTCTCCCATCGGGAGCGGCTGGTCGCGCTGGCGGCACGCCATGCGCTGCCGGCGATCTATCACGTGCGAGAGATTGTTGCGGCCGGGGGCCTGATGAGCTACGGCGCCAGCCTCGCCGATGCCTATCGCCAGGCTGGTATATATGCCGGGCGGATCCTCAAGGGTGAGAAGCCGGGCGACCTGCCGGTCATGCGGTCAACCAAATTCGAATTCGTGATCAATCTCAGGACCGCCAAGGCACTCGGCCTCAGCGTGCCGCCGACGCTGCTTGCGACCGCCGACGAGGTGATCGAATGAAGCGGCGCGAGTTCATCGCGGGGATCGGAGGCGCGGCGGTCGCGCCTTCTTTTCTTTGGCCGCTTGCCGCGCGCGCGCAGCAGGCTTCGATGCCGGTGATCGGATTTATCGGCAGCGGATCGCCGGATGATCAGGTGAATCTGGTGGCTGCGACGCGCCAGGGCCTGAAGGAAGCCGGATACATCGAAGGCGAGAATATAAAGATCGAATATCGCTGGGCCGAAGGCCGCTACGATCGATTGCCGGGTCTGGCGGCGGAACTGGTGAGCCGGCAGGTCGCCTTGATCATCGCCGCCGGCGGCAGCGACCCCGGCCGTGCCGCCAAGGCCGCGACATCGACCATTCCGATCGTCTTCATAACCGCTGCCGATCCGGTCAGGACCGGCCTCGTCGCCAGCCTCAATCGGCCCGAGGGCAACATCACCGGTATCAGCATGATCGGGGCGACGCTGGAGGCCAAGCGGATCGAACTCCTGCACGAGGTGGTGCCGCAGGCGTCCACCATCGGCGTCCTCATCAACCCGAAATATCCCGCGGCAAAAATTCAGGCGCAGGAAGTGCAGGAGGCGACGGCTCGGCTCGGGGTGCAGCTGGTGTTACTGAACGCCAGTACGGAGCAAGAAGTCGATGCGGCATTCGCCGCCTTCGTTCAGCAAAAAGCCGGAGCGCTGCTTGCCTGCAACGACCCGTTCTTTGGCTCGTATCGCGAAAAGCTGGCTGAATTGGCGCTCCGCCACGCGCTGCCGGCGATGTCGTTTCGCCGCGAGTTTGCGGAAGTCGGCGGTCTTCTCAGCTATGGAGCGCATTTTGGGGACGGATATCGCCAGGCCGGCGCTTATGCCGGCAGGATATTGAAAGGTACAAGGACAACCGACCTTCCGGTGATACAGCCGACCAAATTTGAGCTCGTCATCAATCTCAAAACCGCCAAGGCGCTGGGTCTTGCGATTTCCGAGTCGTTCCTGCTGCGTGCCGACGAAATCATCGAATGAGAGGCAAGTATTACGTCGTTCCGGCGAACGCCGGGAGGACGAGTAACTTGAAGGCAGCGAGCTATTTCGAATAAATTTTTGAATAAGTATCGCGCAGAATATTCTTCTGCACCTTGCCCATGGCGTTGCGCGGCAATTCGTCGACCACGATCACCCGTTTCGGCATCTTGAATTTCGCGAGGCGGCCGTCGAGCGCCTTCAGCACCGCGGCTTCATCGACCCTGGCGCCCTTGTCGCAGACCACGACGGCGGTGACGCCCTCGCCGAAGTCGGCATGCGGCACGCCGATCACGGCGGATTCGATCACGCCCGGCATGGCGTCGATCTCGCTCTCGATTTCCTTCGGATAGACGTTGAAGCCGCCGGAGATCACCAGATCCTTGCCGCGGCCGAGAATATGCACGTAGCCGTTGGCGTCGATCTTGCCGAGATCGCCGGTAATGAAAAATCCGTCGTCGCGGAATTCAGCCTTGGTCTTTTCCGGCATCCGCCAGTAGCCCTTGAAGACGTTTGGCCCCTTGACCTCGATCATGCCGATGCTGTCGCGCGCCAGCTCTTTGCCGGTTTCCGGATCGGTGACGCGCACGGTGACGCCGGGCAGCGCATGGCCGACCGCGCCGGGAACGCGATCACCGTCATAGGGATTCGACGTGTTCATGTTGGTCTCGGTCATGCCGTAGCGCTCGAGCACGGCATGGCCGGTGCGCGCCGCCCATTCGCGATGGGTATCGGCGAGCAGCGGCGCCGAGCCGGAAATGAACAGCCGCATATGTCTGGTGGACTCGCGCGTCAGCGCCGGGCTTTGCAGGAGGCGCGTATAGAACGTCGGCACGCCCATCAGCACGGTCGCGCGCGCCATCAGCCTGATGATCAGCTCGGGATCGAATTTCGGCAGGAAGATCATCGAGGCCCGCGCGAACAGCGTGACACTGCTCGCCACGAACAATCCGTGGGTATGATAGATCGGCAGCGCGTGGATCAGCACGTCCTTGTCGGTGAAGCGCCAGTAGTCGACCAAAGAGAGCGAATTCGACGCGAGATTATCGTGCGTCAGCATCGCGCCCTTGGAACGTCCGGTGGTGCCCGACGTATAGAGGATCGCGGCGAGATCATCATCGGCACGTGCGACGGTTACGAATTCCGGCCTCGCCTTCGCGGCAGCGTCGGTCAGCGATCCCCTGCCGTCGGCGCCTAACGTCTCGACCCTGGCGCCGACCTTTGCTGCGATCGCGCCGATGCCTTCCGCCTTCGAGGGGTCGCACACCACCAGCGACGGTTCGGCGTCGGTGATGAAATATTCAAGTTCGTTCAGCGTGTAGGCGGCGTTGAGCGGCAGATACACCGCGCCCGCCCGCACCGCGGCGAGATACAGCACCAGCCCCGACACCGATTTTTCGGTTTGCGCGGCGACCCGGTCGCCGGGCTTGACGCCGCTGTTAACCAGCACGTTCGCCATTTGGCCTGCGCGGGCAACCAGGTCGCCATAGCTGATGCGCTGGCCGTCGATGGTTTCGATCGCGAGGCGGGCTGGGTCGTCGAGGCCGTCGAACAGGCGGGAAAACAGATTGGCGTTCATGATGGTTTTCTGGGGCGCGTTCATGCATCATTCCGGGGCGGCTGCGTCCGATCGGCCGCATATCTCAAGGGGTTCAATAGCAAAGACGCCCTTCACAAAGCAACGGAGACAGTTTGCATGTCAAATAGCGGGAAACGCGTGGCCTGGGTGACCGGCGGCGGCAGCGGCATCGGCGAGGCCGGCGCGGAGGCGCTGGCGGCGGATGGCTGGACGGTGGTGGTTTCGGGACGCCGGAAAGACGCGCTGGATGCTGTGGTGACGAAGATTACCAAGAGCGGCGGCAAGGCCGAGGCGATCGCGCTCGATGTCAGCAAGTCCGATGACGTGACCAAGGCTGCGGAGCAAATTCTGGCAAAACATGGCCGCATCGATCTCTTGGTGAACAGCGCCGGCATCAATGTGCCGAAACGCAGCTGGGCCGACATGGAGCTGGAGGGCTGGAACAAGCTCGTGGAGATCAATCTCAACGGCGTGCTGTATTGCATGCGCGCGGTGCTGCCGGCGATGCGGGCGCAAAAGGACGGCTGCATCATCAACGTCGCGTCCTGGGCCGGCCGTCATGTGTCGAAGATGCCGGGCCCGGCCTATACCACCACCAAGCACGCGGTGCTGGCGCTGACCCATTCGTTCAACATGGACGAATGCGTCAACGGCTTGCGCGCCTGTTGCCTGTCTCCCGGCGAGGTGGCGACGCCGATCCTGAAACTGCGTCCGGTGGTGCCATCGGAAGCAGAGCAGGCCAGGATGCTGCAGTCCGAAGATCTCGGCCGCACCATCGCCTTTGTCGCCAGCATGCCGCCGCGGGTCTGCGTGAACGAGATCCTGATCAGTCCGACGTGGAACAGGGGATTCGTGGCGACGGCAAATAATCGGGATTAACGGCTGTTCTCCGTGAGTCGTCCTCGCTCTCCGCGCGTCGTTCCCGCGTGCGCGGGGACGACGGTGGAGCCCCACACGGCCTGCGCGGCAAAAAGTTTCAAATCCGCGAAAATTTATTCCGTGAAACCGGCCCCAAAACCTCCCGTAACTCGGCGCAACGGCGACGCTGTCTGACCACCAAGCGGCAGCGTCGTTGTTGCCCCTCATTGCCGGCGGAGGTCCGCCGGTCACTCAATCCATCGGGAGACGAATCCATGTCCAAGCATATTGCATTGTTGTCCGCCGCCGCCTTTGGCGCGCTGGTTTTGACCGCCGCCATCGTTGCGCCGGTCAGCGCGCAAGACAAGATGATGAAAAGCGAAATGTCCGGCGAGAAGACCGTCATGGTCGGCGGCGCCGCGATGTTCCCGTCGAAGAACATCATCCAGAACGCCGTCAACTCAAAGGATCACACCACGCTGGTCGCGGCGGTGAAGGCCGCCGGCCTGGTCGAGACCCTGGAAGGCAAGGGCCCGTTCACCGTTTTCGCACCGACCAACGCCGCCTTTGGCAAGCTGCCGGCCGGCACGGTCGACACCCTGGTGAAGCCCGAAAACAAGGCGACCCTGACCAAGATCCTGACTTATCATGTGGTTCCCGGCCGGCTCGAAGCCTCCAGCCTGACCGACGGCAAGAAGCTCAAGACTGTTGAAGGCGAAGAACTCACCGTGCACGCCTCGGGCGGCAAGGTGATGATCGTCGACGCCAAGGGCGGCTCTTCGACCGTCACGATCCCGAACGTCAATCAGTCGAACGGCGTGATCCATGTGGTCGACACCGTCCTGATGCCGGCGTCCTGACGTCACCCGTGTCCTGATCTGGTCCCCAACAGGATGCGTACCGCGGGCCGGGGCAACCCGGCTCGCTTTTTTGTGACCGCCATGCCCTGCGGGCATCGATCTGATAGCCTGTATTGCAGTAACGAAGCACCAGTTCCCGGCGTATAGTCGGGGTATCGACTTTCAGCGATGGAACAACCATGTCCAGTCTTGCAGCCAGCGACCAGCGCACAGCATTCACCACAACGAAGGTCATTCAGCCGGCGTGGGTGCGGACCGTGCACTGGATCAATGCGGTGGCGATGATCCTGATGATCATGTCGGGATGGCAGATCTACAACGCCTCGCCGCTGTTCGATTTCCTGAAATTTTCAAAGAGCATCACCCTTGGCGATTGGCTCGGCGGCGCGCTGCTCTGGCATTTCGCGGCGATGTGGCTGCTGATGGTCAACGGGCTGGTCTATCTCACGCTGGGCATTGCGACCGGCCGCTTCGCTAAGAAGCTGCTGCCGATCACGCCGGAGGGCGTGCTATCAGATGCCAGGGCCGCGTTGACCGGCAGGCTGTCGCATGACGACCTGACCAGATATAATTATGTGCAGAAGCTATTATATGCCGGCATCATCGTGGTCGGCATCGTCATCGTGCTGTCGGGGCTTTCGATCTGGAAGCCGGTGCAGTTGCAGTGGCTGACGGCGCTGTTCGGCGGCTATGATGTGGCGCGTTATGTCCACTTCATTTGCATGTCGGCGATCGTCGCATTCCTGGTGGTTCATGTCGCGTTGGCGGTGCTGGTGCCCAGAGCCCTGCGCGCCATGATCATCGGCCGCTAGAGCAAGATCTCGAGGAGGATACATCATGGGCCGACTTCGCTCGCTTCTGATCCCCGGCGTCGACAAGCAATTGCTGGTCAGGAACGCGGCGAAGGTGATGCCGGACCTCGCGCGCCGGCGCTTTATCGCCGGTGGCGCCAGCTTCGGCGCGCTGACGCTTTTGACGGGTTGCAACGTGTCCGACAGCTTTTCCGCCGAGGACATGCTGAAGAAGGTCTCGAAATTCAACGATGCCGTGCAGGCGCTGATCTTCAACCCCGATGCGCTGGCGCCGACCTTTCCGGAAAGCGCGATCACCAAGCCATTCCCGTTCAACGCCTATTACGATCTCGAGGACGCGCCCACCATCGACGGCAAGGACTGGAGGTTCGAGGTGCGCGGTCTTGTCGACAACAAGAAATCATGGACGCTGGAGGAGCTCTACAAGCTGCCGCAGGTCAAGCAGGTCACCCGCCATATCTGCGTCGAGGGCTGGAGCGCGATCGGAAGCTGGACCGGCACGCCGCTCCGCGATTTCCTCAAACTGGTCGGCGCCGATACGCGCGCGAAATATTGCTGGTTCCAGTGCGCCGATACCGAGGGCTACAACAGCCCGCTCGACATGCGGACGGCGCTGCATCCGCAGACCCAGATGACGTTCAAATTCGCCGACGAAATCCTGCCGCGGGCCTATGGCTTTCCGATGAAGATCAGGGTGCCGACCAAGCTCGGTTTCAAGAATCCGAAATACGTGATCTCGATGGAAGTCACCAACGACTACAAGGGCGGCTACTGGGAAGACCAGGGATATAATTCGTTCAGCGGGAGTTGAGCGACTCCTTGGCCTTGGCGGAGGGGTCGGCGTTCCCCGGCGACGACGCCATCGGATGAAGCCTCGATCAGCTCGACATGCTTGCGGCCGGTCAAGCCCGCACCGGCCGCGCCGACCCGCATTGGGTGGCTCATGCCGCACTGTCCTCCATGGTGCCGCCGAGGAACAATTGCCCGATGCGGGGATCATTGAGCACCCGCTCAGCCTTGTCGACCAGGCGGGTCTGGCCGAGCTCAAGCACGATGCCGAAGTCGGAGATCTCAAGTGCGGAGCGCGCGTTCTGCTCGATCATCAGGATCGACACGCCGCGGTCCCGCAATTCCTTCAGGATGGCGAACGTTTGAAGCACCATCAGCGGCGCAAGGCCGATCGACGGCTCGTCGATCAGCACCAGCTGCGGATTGAGCAGCAGGCCACGGACGATTTCGAGTTGCTTCTGCTCGCCGCCCGACAGCGTGGAAGCCTGCTGCGCCGCCTTCTGGCGCAACACCGGAAACCTGTCGAGCGCCGCCTCGATCCGCGCCGGCAGATCGGTGATGTCACGTCCGGCCGCCGCCGCGCCGAGCTCGATGTTGTGGCGCACCGACAGCTGCGGAAAAATGTTACGCCCCTGCGGCACATAGCAAATGCCTGCGGACAATAATTCGCGCTGGCTCAGGCCGGTGACGTCGCGCCCTCTGAAGATGACTTGGCCTTCGCGCAGCTTCAGCAGACCGAAAATCGCCTTGAACACCGTGGATTTGCCGGCGCCGTTCGGCCCGATCACCGTCGTGATCGAGCCCGCCGGTACCGAGAAACTGGTGCCATTGAGGATCGTCATCTTGCCGTAGCCGCCGACCAGACCTTGAACATCCAGAATGGCATCGTTCATGGGTTGGTCCTTAATGGCCGAGATAGGCTTCGATCACCACGGGATTGGCGCGCACTTCGTCGGGCTTGCCTATCGTCAGCACCCTGCCTTCCGCCATCACCATGACCCTCGAACACAACGACATTACGAATTCCATATTGTGTTCGATGACCACGAAGGTCGCGCGTTTCTCGCGATTGATTGCGGCCAGCCGCTCCTTGAGGTCGGCGAGCATGGTGAGGTTGACGCCTCCGGCGGGCTCATCGAGCAGCACGAGACGCGGTCCACCCATGAAAGCCATCGCGGCATCGAGCAGCTTCTGCTGGCCGTAGGACAAGCCACCGGCGGCCTCGTCGGCGAGATGATCAAGCTTGAAAAAGCCGATCATCCGATCGGCGGCTTCGGTCAATCCCGCATCCGATGGACCGAACAGGCGGGACATCATGTGGCCCTGATGTTCCTGCCCTGCGAGGATCAGATTTTCGCGCACCGACAGTTTTGGAAAAACCTGAAGCAACTGGAAGGTCCTGCTGACGCCGAGGCGATTCAGTTCGGAGGCGCGCAATCCGGTGACGACCCTGCCATCGAGCTTCACTTCACCTCCGCTCGGCGTGAGCTGGCCGAGAATGCAGTTGAATAGCGTGGATTTGCCGCAACCGTTCGGGCCGATCAGCCCGAGGATCTCGCCCTCTTGCACGTCGAAACTGACGCCATCCACCGCGGTGATGCCGCCAAAACGCTTCCGGATGTCGCTGACTTCGAGCACCGCGGTCATGGCGCCGTCTCCAGTCTGGATTTCGCGACGGCGCGAAGTGCGGATGCCATCTTGGTGCGGCGCTCCGCCAGATAACGATCGACAATGCCGAGAATTCCTGTCGGCGAATAGATCAGCAGCAGGATCACCGCGATGGCATAGAGCATCAGGTAATAGCCTTGCGTAAACCGCAGCCATTCCGGCAGCAGCACCGCGATCATCGCGCCGAGGAACGGCCCGAAGAAGAAGCCGGCGCCGCCGACGATCACCATCATCAGCAGATCGAGCGAGAGCGACAGATTAAACGGCACCGGATCGATATATTGCGTCAGCGGCGCATAGAGCGTGCCGGCGACGCCGCCCAGCGCCGAACCGATCGCGAAGGCCATCAATGTGTAGCGGCGCGTATCGATGCCGAGCGACAGCGCTCGGATCGGGTTCTCGCGCAGCGCCACGAACGCGCGGCCCCAGGGCGACCGGATCAGCCACCACACCATCACCGAAACGATGCCGAGTGAACCGAGGCAGACGTAATAGAACGGCAGCGGCCGATTGGTCGCAAAGCCGAAGATGTTCGGCCTCGGAATATTGCTGATGCCGTAGATGCCTTTGGTCAGCCAGTCCTCATTGCGGAACACGAGAAAAGCCAGCGTCCAGAATGCCAGCGTCACGAACGCGAGGTAGTGATGCTGCACGCGCAGCGCCGGATAGCCGAGAATCCAACCGACTGCAAAACACAGCCCGGTGGCGACGCCGAGCGCGGCGATCAGCGGCATGCCCTGGGTGGTCATGATCGCGGCGGCATAGGCGCCGATGCCGACGAATGCGCCCTGTGCGAGTGACACCTGCCCGGCATAACCCAGCGTCAGATTGAGGCCCATGGCGGCAATGGTCATCACCGCCCACTGGCTCAGGATGAACAGTCCATAGCGGTTGAAGTTCATCGGCACGACGATCAGGGCAGCGATCACGATGGCACCGAACGCGATGCGCAGATATTTCCCCGCCGCCGTCATACCGTGCGTTCCTCCGAACGGCCGAGCAGTCCCTGCGGACGGAACAGGACGATCACGATCAGCAGGATCAGCGGCACCGCGGCGCGGTACTGGGTCGAGACGTAGGCCGCCGCGAGATTGTCCACCACGCCGATCAGGAGACCGCCGGCAATCGCGCCGCGCACCTGGTTGAAGCCGCCGACGATCGCCGCGATAAAAGCCGCCTGCCCCAGCACTTCGCCGCTGGAAAATTTGGCAAGATAGATCGGCGTGATCAGCAGCGACGCCAGCGCCACCAGAAAAGCGTTGATCAGGAAGGTCAGCAGGATCATGCGCTCGACGGGCACGCCGATGATGCGCGCCACCGTGGGGTTCTGCGCGGCCGCCTGCATCTGATGGCCGATCGAGGTGTGGTTGAGCAGGGCGGTCAGGCCGACCACCACCAGAATGACCAGCGCAAGCACGCCGATGCTCTGCAACGACACCAGGCGGCCGAAGATCGAGATGTCACCGGCGGGCACGATCGACGGAAACGGCGACGCCTCGGCACCGAAGAATTGCTTCACGGCTTCCTTGATGCCGATGGCCAGCGCCATCGTCGCGATCGCCAGCGGCAACACGCCGTGGCGCAGCATCGGATCGACCAGCAGCATCTTGAAGCCGAGCCCGAGCAACAGCAGCGACAGCAGAATGCCGACCAGGATCGCGAGCCAGAATGGCGCGCCGGCCTGCATCGCCGCCTGCATCAGGAATGCCGGCAGCATGACGAATTCGCCCTGGGCGAATTGATGGTCTGCGAGGTCTGCCACAGCAGCGTGAAGCCGACAGCCACGATCGCGTAGATAGCTCCGGTTGCGAGACCGGCCAGGAGAAGATCGAGCAGATTGGACATGCTTCCCCTGACCTTTGTCTACGGACCATACGAGACCTGCAAGAAAAACGGATCAATTCAGTTTCGGCAGCACCTGCTTGATGACCTGCTTACCCTCGACGATCTCCACCAGAAAACCCTGACGATCGATGTCGCCTTTCTGATCGAAGGTCACATCCATCAGGATGCCCGGCTCATTCGCAGCCTTGATGGTGAGGCCATGCAGATTATCGGCAAACGCCTTGGCATCGAGCTTGCCCATTTTTTCCGTGGTGGCCTTGATCATGTAGATCGCGAGATAGCCTTTGATGCCGTTGTGGTCTGGAACGTAATTGTACTTCTTGACGAACTTTTCACGGAACGTCTTGATAAGGTCGATTGGCGCATCGGTGGTCAGACCTACGTGGCCACGTGCGCCGTTGGCGGCGTCGCCGGCGAGTTCGACGACCTTCTGGCCGACCAGCGTGGTTTCGCCGATCAGCGGTGCGGTCACGCCCTGACGCTTGAGTTCCTTGAGGATGCGCGCGCTCTCTTCCTCATTGAGGTAGATGAAGATCGCATCGGGCGTGGCGGCCTTGATCTTGCTGACATCGGCAGCGAAATCCGCCTGACCGGCCTCCGTGGACAGATCGGCGGCGACCTTGATGCCATAACGCGCAAATTCCTTAGCGATGACATCGCGTCCGCCTTTGCCGAAATCGTTATTCACCCAGACGATAGCCACCGATTTGGCCTTGAGTTCGTCGTTGATGTATTTGGCGACCTTTGGCATCGACGATTGCTGACCGAATGACGTGCGGAACAGAAACTTGTTGCCGGCCTGCGTTAGTTCGGCGGCTTCGCCGCCCATGATCTGCGCGATGCCGGCTTCGGCGGCGAGCGGTGCGGTGACCTTCACCGATCCGGAATATCCGGGACCGAGCAGGACATAAGGCTCGCTGTCGAGCGCCTTTTGGACCTGAGCGCGGGCCACACCTGGGTTCGATTGCGAATCGGCGTGGGTGACTTCCAGCTTGCGGCCGAGAATACCGCCCTTGGAGTTGATTTCCTCGATCGCCAGATCGATGCCGTTTTTCCAGTTGGTGCCTACGGTGGCGCCGCCGCCGGACAGTTCGGCCACATTCGCCAATTTGATGGGCGCGCCGGATTGCGCGAACGCTCCTCCGTTCAAGACCGTCGCGAGCAAGGCGCTCGCCAAAATTCCTGGCTTCATTCGGTTTCCCCCCGTGATCGTGCGATTTATGGTCGCGGCCTCGTCCTCAACCGTGTTGTTACGCCGCATGCGAAGCGGAGTATCTTTTTGCCATCACGCCGTCGAATGCAATTCCCATCTCGGCGGCGGACGGCACATACCCCGTGAATAATTCGAACGCGTCGGCGGCTTGATAAATGGCAAGCTTGCGCCCGGTCATGACCGTGGCGCCCTTTGCCCTCGCGGCCGTCAAAAGCGGCGTCCAGAGCGGGGAATAGACCGCATCGGCGACCCACAGCCCGGCATGCAGCAGGGTATCCGGAACCGGTGTGCCAAGGCTGGGCAGCATCCCAACCGGGGAAGCGTTGACCACTCCCACAACGCCGCGCAGCGCGTCCTCGACGTTGTCGGTAACGCGTGTCTTTGCCTGGCCTTGGAGCTGTGCGGCCAGCTGCGTGGCCTTGGCATGCTCGCAATCGAAGATCCGCAAATCGGTGACGCCGAGGTCCGCGAGTGCAAACGCAATCGCCTTGCCGACGCCCCCGGCGCCGATCACAGCGACGGCGCCATGCGAGGAGGTGGTGACGAGTTGGGTAACGGCTCGCGCAAAACCGGTAGTGTCGGTGTTGTGGCCGGTCAATCGGCCGTCGCGGACAACGATGGTATTGACCGCACCAATCCGCGCTGCGCCCGGCGATAATTCGTCGAGCAGATTGAGCACCGCTTCCTTATAGGGAAAGGTTACGTTGATGCCGGCGAAGCCCAGCCGCCGAATACCCTCGAGCAACAGCTTCAACTCTTCCCGCCCCGCGCCGGCTATCTCGATGAGCTGATAATGGCAGCGAAGGTCCAGCGCCTCGGCGGCCCGTTCGTGCATGGCCGGCGCGGCCGACTGCGCGATCGGCGCACCGAGCAAGCCGGTGAGAATGCGGCGGCCGGAGGAAAGTGGGTCATGGGTGACGGATTTCATCATCTCGTTACCATTGGTGTCGGAACGGGCTCGGCGAATAGCATATCGAATAGCGCAACGATAGCGCACCGGCAATCTAACTCAATCACCCCTTCATGCCGCCCGATGCAGTCACCCGCCTTGGCGGAGTTTGTCTTCGGGCGGCGCTTGGCGCCGACCCGTGGGCTCGGGCAACCTCTCCGCAAGCGGAGAGGAAGGTCAGGCCGACTTTGGCTTTCGCACCAGCCTTGGCTGAAACGCCGCCGCAATCGCCCCCACCGCCAGCATCGCCGCCGAGACGTTGAGCGCATAGGACAGGCTGCCCATGGCGTCGGTGACGGCGCCGACCGCGATCGGCCCCAGCGTCTGGCCTATTCCAAAGGCGATCGTCATCGCCGCAATTCCTTTCGGCCATGCGGCGGGCGGATAGTTGAAGCGCACGAAGGCGGTGGTCGAGCCGACCACGGCGAAGAACGCAACCCCGAACACCAAAGCCGATATCGCCAGCAGCACCGCGGAATGCCCGAACAGCGGCAGCGCCGCGCCTGCCGCGTTGACGCCGAGAATGATCGCAGTACTGACGCCACCGCGGTCGAGCGCGAGCACGCCGCGCCACACCCACGGCGTCGCGAACGCGCTCAAGCCGATCAGGCACCAGAACGCGCTCTGCGCCGCGGCGGCGCCGCCGGCGTCGCGCACATACGCAATCATGAAGGTCATGTAGGCGATGTATCCGGCGCCGAACAAAAAATAGCCGGCGAGATAGATCAGCACCGGTCCGATGGCGAAGGTCGCCGGCGCCGCATCGGCGAAGTCGGCCTTTGTATCGATCGGCGCCAGCAGCAGCGGAATGGTCATGAGAACCGAGAGCAGCGTCATCGCCCACCAGACGATCCACCACGATCCCGGCCCGAAAGCCTGCAGCACAAACGGCGCGATCAGGCCCGACGACAGGATGCCGAGCCCGGGTCCGGCGTAGAACAGGCTCAGCAGAAAGTTCGCCCGTGCCGGGCGCGATTGCGCAATCCTCGCCGCCAGCGCGCCGCTGGCGACGAATCCGGCCGCAGCACCCAGGCCGGCGAGCAACCGCGCAAAACTCAGAACGACGAAATTGCCTGACATGGCGCACAGCGCCAGCGACGCGACGCAGGCCAGCGTTCCCCAGCGCGCCGCGGCCGACAGCCCAAATCGCTTCGCCAGTCTCGACGCCATCAACGCACCGGCAAGATAACCCGCCGCATTGATGGTGTTCATGAAGCCCGCGGCGGAATACGACCAGCCAAGCGTGTCGCGCATGTCCGGCAGCACCAGCGAATAGGCGAAGCGGCCGATACCGAGACCGACGGTGGGCGTCAGCGACAGGATGAGGATCAGCCGCGCGGGATGCACGTAGAGCGAGGAACGGTCGGGGGCGTGCAAGGGGTTACTCCGGCTGAGCTGCATTCTGGCAGGCCAAGGGGCGATTGCACAGGGCGCCGCCAGCAATGGTGTCTTGCCAATCGCGCAATGCCGATCTAGCACTCCGCATCGACCGTCATTCCGGGGCGCGTCCAACGGGTCCGTACGAAGCGCGGCCCGATGACAGGCTCCGGCGCGAACCCGGAATCCATTCATCGTTTTGCACCTCACTGATTGGAGCGGGGCTGAGATTCTGGATCGCCTCGCGGAGCCTGTCATCGGGCCGGCCGAAGGCCGGACCCGTTGGCTCGGCGTCCGGAATGACGAGTAAAAAATACATAACAAGGACCTTCCCATGGCGACCCATAAACTGCTGCTTCTCCCCGGCGACGGCATCGGCCCCGAAGTGATGGCGGAGGTGAAACGACTAATCGACTGGCTGAACGCGGAAGGCATTGCGCATTTCGAGGCCGAGCAGGGGCTGGTCGGCGGTTCGGCCTATGACGCGCACAAGGTCAGCATCACCGAGGACTGCATGGCGAAGGCAAAGTCCGCCGACGCGGTGATCTTCGGCGCGGTGGGCGGCCCGAAATGGGACAGCATCCCCTATGACGTGCGGCCCGAGGCAGGGTTGCTGCGGCTGCGCAAGGATCTCGGCCTGTTCGCTAACTTACGGCCGGCGGTGTGCTACCCCGCGCTTGCGGACGCATCGAGCCTGAAGCGCGAGGTGGTCGAGGGTCTCGACATCATGATCGTGCGCGAGCTTACCGGCGGGGTATATTTCGGCGAACCGAAAACCATCACCGATCTCGGCAACGGCCAGAAGCGCGCCATCGATACCCAGGTCTACGACACCTATGAAATCGAGCGTATCGCGCGGGTCGCGTTCGATCTGGCGCGCAAGCGCCGCAACAAGCTGACCTCGATGGAAAAGCGCAACGTCATGAAAACCGGCGTGCTCTGGAACGAGGTGGTCACGCAGGTGCATGCGCGCGAATACAAGGACGTGCAGCTCGAGCATCAACTGGCCGATTCCGGCGGCATGAATCTGGTGAAATGGCCGAAGCAGTTCGACGTCATCGTCACCGACAATCTGTTCGGCGACATGCTCTCTGATATCGCGGCGATGCTGACGGGCTCGCTCGGCATGCTGCCATCGGCCTCGCTCGGCGAGATCGACGTCAAGACCAAGAAGCGCAAGGCGCTGTACGAGCCGGTGCACGGTTCGGCGCCCGACATTGCCGGCAAGGGATTGGCCAATCCGATCGCGATGATCGCATCATTCGGAATGGCGCTGCGCTATTCGTTCGAGATGGGCGCCTTGGCGGACAAGGTCGATGCTGCGATCGCGGCGGTGCTCGCCAACGGCCTGCGCACCGCGGATATCAAATCTGAGGGCACCACGGCGGTCCGTACAACGCAGATGGGCGAAGCGATCCTGAGAGAGTTGCAGGCGCTGCACGGGTAGGTGCAAGCTTTTTCCACCGTCGTCCCACCCCAATGCTAGCTGCAGCGTAACGAAAACCGTCATGCCCGCGCTTGTCGCGGGCATCCATGTCTTCTTTTCTTCTTTGAGGGCTCATTAAGACGCAGATGGCCGGGACAAGCCCGGCCATGACGACGTTAATTCAGTTCGCGGAAATCAATACAGCGGGAAGCGCTGCGGATATCCGCCCATGTCCGACGCCGGGTTCAGCGGCTGCCGGTCGAGCGGGCGGTTGTTGTTTTCGAGCCCGAACGATCGCGCCGGCGGAAATGCGTAGTCGGTGAACTTGCGGTCGCCCGGCAATACTTCAACGCCGGCGTCGAGCCAGGAGCGCTTGGTGACGTAGACCCGGGTGCGCGGTCCCGACTGGTACGACACATTGGGACCGCCCGGACCATAAGCGGTGCTATTGGCATCGTAGTATTTCCGCTTGCCGGCTGCGTCGGCCGGGGGGGCCGAAAGGCCGATTGCCATCACAGCGCCCGCCGCCAGCACCAGCGCAAGTTTGTTCAGGGCAGGGAGTTTGAAAGTCATCACGTCCTCATGGGGCTGGCAAATCGCCATATCCGATTGGCAGTCACTTTAGCTGCCGGGGGTATACCGTCACAAGGTCAATCGGGCCACACCGCGTCACAATAATGCGGCGGTCTGCGAAAAAGTTGCATGAAAACCAGCCTCTTGGGAGGCGCGCTCGGTCAGATCGTGCCGCGCAGCCGGGGGTTTTCCGCGCCGGTGACCCAATCCGCCGATGTGGCTGATGCTGTGCAGCTGCCGCGCCTGAGCTCGGCGCGGGCGAACAATTCAGCCAGTTTCGGTTCATTTCCGGCCGTGAGCAGGATCAGCCGGCTCAGAATACAGCCAATTGCGGCACGCCGGGCCGGCAATGCGCCGCCCTGGCACGACCAGCCCGAAATCTGCAGATCGGGTTCGTCGAGCCGCTTGATAAAGCCAAGGCAGGATTTTGCGTCCTCGGTGCTGCCTGCGAGGCGCAGCAGCGTCACCGTGCCGAATTTACTGTCGATGACCCCAGCCGCCTCCAGCTCGCGCCCGCCCTCGGGGTCCAAACGGGCGGCTATTTCGGCGACGGCGGGTTCTGATTGGCTGAATTCCCCGCCGGGGCGATAGATTTCCAGTTCTGCAACCGGCTTTTCGCCTTTGCCCGTCCAGCGGAGGACGTCCTTGCGGCCGCCCTCGGGATGCCGGAGGATCTGGTAAGTCTCTGTTTTCTCGGGGAGATCGAACTGACTGACGGCGAACGCCGGATACGAGCGCATGGCCACGCTCCAGCCCGCTTTGGTGGAGGGCTCAACGGCTCCGCCAACCGGTAATTCGTCCCATAGATGGATGCCGACGATGGCAAGCAGGGCCAGAGCCCCCGCATAGGCAACGAGACGCGCCAGCATGCCGCAACATTCGTCGGCAAAGCTGTTCAGCGCCGGATGAATTCTGGTCGGATAATAGGGGTCGGCCCCGGTGGCCCAAAACGATTGCATCAAACGCCCAAGCGCAACCGAGCACCGAAGGCGGTCTCGGGTCTAACGTTGTCTTGGCGACGTTTCTCGCATAGAAGCGCTGCCTCTTCCCTTTCCGCTGCGGGCGGGGGCGAGGCATTTTTCTTCGGAGAGTGAACGATGGGTTACAAAGTCGCGCTGGTCGGAGCGACCGGCAATGTCGGGCGGGAAATGCTCAACATTCTCGACGAACGCAAATTCCCGGCTGACGAGGTGGTCGCACTGGCGTCGCGCCGCAGCATGGGCGTCGAAGTGTCCTATGGCGACCGCACCCTGAAGGTCAAAGCGCTCGAGCACTACGATTTCAGCGATGTCGACATCTGCCTGATGTCGGCGGGCGGCGCGGTGTCGAAGGAATGGTCGCCGAAGATCGCCGCCGCCGGCGCTGTCGTGATCGACAACTCGTCGACCTGGCGCATGGATCCGGACGTGCCGCTGATCGTGCCCGAGGTCAATGCGGATGCGGTCGTAGGCTTCGTCAAGAAGAACATTATCGCCAATCCGAACTGCTCGACCGCGCAGCTTGTGGTCGCGCTGAAGCCGCTGCATGACCGCGCCAAGATCAAGCGTGTAGTGGTCTCGACCTATCAATCGGTTTCGGGCGCCGGCAAGGACGCCATGGACGAGCTGTTTTCGCAGACCAAGGCGGTCTATACCAACAGCGAACTCATCAACAAGAAATTCCCCAAGCGTATCGCCTTCAACGTGATCCCCGAGATCGACGTGTTCATGGAGGACGGCTACACCAAGGAAGAGTGGAAGATGATGATGGAGACCAAGAAGATTCTTGATCCCAAAATCAAGCTTACCGCGACTTGCGTGCGGGTGCCGGTGTTCGTCGGCCATTCCGAGTCCGTCAATATCGAGTTCGAGAATCCGATTTCGGCCGATGAGGCGCGCGACATCCTGCGCAATGCGCCAGGATGCCTGGTGATCGACAAGCATGAACCGGGCGGCTACGTCACGCCCTATGAGGCGGCGGGCGAGGACGCCACCTATATCAGCCGCATCCGCGAGGACGCGACGGTGGAGAACGGCCTGGTGCTGTGGTGCGTGTCGGACAATCTGCGCAAGGGCGCGGCGCTGAACGCGATCCAGATCGCCGAATGCCTGATCAACCGCAAGCTGATCAGCGCCAAGAAAAAGGCGGCGTAAGAGCTTAGAGCAAGATCCGGAAAAGTAGGAACCGGTTTTCCGAAAAGATCATGCTCAAGAGATTGCAGGAGCCGGAATTGCGATGACCGAGCCGCCGGCAGCATATCGACCGAATCCGGCGCTGAAGCGCGTCGAGAAGGGGCTCGAGAGCGTGCTGTTCAACAGCCGCTGGCTGATGGCGCCGTTCTATCTCGGGCTCGTCGTCAGCCTCGCGGTGCTGTTGTACAAATTCCTGGTGATGCTGTGGGAGTTCATCCTGCACGCGCCCGCCGCCAGGGAGGCCGATATCATCCTTGGCGTGCTGTCCTTGATCGACGTTTCGCTGACCGGCAATCTGATTTTGATCGTGGTGTTTTCGGGCTACGAGAATTTTGTCTCGCGGATCGATCCCGGCGGCCATCCGGACTGGCCGGAATGGATGACCAAGGTCGATTTCGCAGGCCTGAAGCAGAAACTGCTCGCCTCGATCGTCGCGATTTCGGCGATTCAGGTATTGAAGGCGTTCATGAATATCGACGCCGCCTTCGATGCCCAGAAGTTGGGCTGGCTGGTCGCCGTGCATCTGGTGTTCGTGATCTCGACGCTGGTGCTGACTTTGTCCGATCGATGGGGCGGCGATCATGGGGATAGCGGCAAAGCGGGGTATTAGGTGACCCTCATGGTGAGGAGCGCGGTTTCGCGCGTCTCGAACCATGAAGCCACTAGCTGGAGCCCGTAGCCATCCTTCGAGATGCGCGCAAAAGCGCGCTCCTCAGGATGAGGCCTGTGTCTCCCTGACGCTGCGAAATTCTTTTGCCGCCTGATCGAGCACCGACAGCGAACCCTCGGCCACGCCGAAATAGGCGCCGTGCAGATGCAGTCTGCCGCGCTCGGCCAGAATCTGCACGCAGGGAAATGTCATCAGGTTTTCCAGGCTTCGGAAAACCGCGGCCTTCTCGATCCGGGTGGTGAAATCCTGCATCGTCTCGTGGTCGCGCCGCCCGACCTTCTCGCCCGGCTTGATGAACATCGACATCCACTTGCCGATGAAATCGCCAGGCGACAGCGGCGCAATATTGTCGATGAAGGCGCGGATGCCGCCGCACTGCGCATGTCCGAGCACGACGATGTGCTTCACGCGAAGCACCTGCACGGCATATTCGAGCGCGGCCGAGACGCCGTGGGCGCCGCCGTCGGGCTGGTAGACCGGCACCAGATTGGCGACGTTGCGCACCACGAACAATTCGCCGGGACCGGCATCGAAGATCACCTCCGGCGACACCCGGGAGTCGCAGCAGCCGATCACCATCACTTCAGGCGACTGGCCGCGTTCGGACAGTTCGCGATAGCGCGATTGCTCGGTGGGCAGGCGCTGCGAGGCAAAGGTCCGATAGCCTTCGAGCAGATGTTGGGGAAACGATGACATGGCGGTGGCTAACCATAAGCTTCGATGCGGAACAAGGCTTTCGGAGGATTGGCTGGGATGTTAGAGCATGATCCGGAAAAGTGGGCACCGGTTTTCCGAAAAGATCATGCTCAAACAACAAGCTCCCGATAAGTCCGATTCGATGAAGTCGAACCGGATTTATCGCGTGGAGTCCAGGAATTGAAGGGAACGAACCCATGATCCGTCCGCGCCGCAGCCTGCTGTTCATGCCGGGATCGAATGCGCGGGCGCTGGAAAAAGCGCGCAATCTCCCGGCCGACGGCATCATCCTCGACCTTGAGGATTCCGTGGCTCCGGACGCCAAGGCCATGGCGCGCGACCAGATCACGCAGGCGATCGCAGGAGGCGGGTTCGGCAAGCGCGAGGTCCTGATCCGCGTCAACAGCCTGGATTCGCCGTGGTGGATCGATGACGTCACCATGGCCGGCAAGGCCCGGCCCGACGGCATTCTGGTTCCGAAAGTTTCCAGCGTGAAAGATCTTACCGCCATTGCCGATCGCCTCAGCGACATCAACGCGGACACATCGATCAGGGTCTGGGCGATGATCGAGACCGCGCGCGCGGTGCTGCACGCCGAGGAACTCGCGGCGGCGTCGCGCGATTCCGAGATGCGGCTGGCCGGATTTGTGTTCGGGCCGAACGATATCTCGCGCGAGACGCGGATACGAATGCAGCCGGGCCGGGCGGCGATGCTGCCGCTGATCACGCACTGCATTCTCGCCACCCGCGCGTACGGCCTCGAAATTCTCGACGGACCCTACAGCGACTTCAGCAATTTCGACGGCTTCGGGCAGGAATGCGCGCAAGCGCGCGATCTCGGCTTCGACGGCAAGACGCTGATCCATCCGGGCCAGATCGAGGCCTGCAACGCGATCTTCACGCCGCCGGCGGAGGAAGTTGCGCATGCCCGCAAGATCATCGCGGCGTTCGAGCGGCCGGAGAACGCCTCGCGCGGCGCGATCCAGCTCGACGGCCAGATGGTGGAGCGGCTGCACGCCGATATGGCAAAGCGCACGATTGCGATTGCCGACGCGATCGCGGCGATGGCGCAGCAATAGAGCGTTTTCGAGCGAAGTGGAGACCGGTTCGCGTCAAGAAAACGCGTCAATCAGGAATCCAGAGCCCCGTTTCGATTCTATCGAAACGGGGCTCTTGAGGGGTTTAATTGCGCTTCAGACTCAGGATGTAATTCACGAGGTCGTCGGTTTCAGCAGGCGCGATGACGATATTTGGCATGCTGGGATGGCTGGTCCTGAGAAACACTTTCAATGACAGCGCCGTGGTCGATGGCCGGTTGGCTACATCAGTGAAATCCGGCGCGGCGTTTGCCGCTCCCGCCGTTGCCGCTTCGATGGAGTGACACTCCTTGCACCAGGCGTCGGCCAGCCGATGCCCCGCCGCTGCGCTGTCCAAGGGCAGCGTGGCTCCGCCTGCATTGTGCCGGATGAAAAACACCACAGTCAGAAAGACAATGACGCCGAGAAGAATGCGTATCCAGGAGGTGCGCGAGATTTTCATTTGTTTACCGTGAGGGGGTTCGGCGCCAGGCCTTATTTGCTCACCGGTTGGCTCAGAAGCTCGATCGTGGGCGCGTTGAGGCAATATCCCTCATAATGCTCGGCAGAGGTGCCGGCGGCGAGATCGCGGTCGCATTGACGCTTGTTGTGGCACAAGGCGCAGACGCGCTCCATGTCGCGCAGCACCAGAGGCTGGGTGCGCGCGAGAGCGGCCTCGTCGATACCGAGGACCTTGAGCAGCTTCGGCAGTTCATCCGCGGCATGCGGTCCTTGACGGACCAGCTCATCCAGGTCGGTGGGAGAAACCCGCAGGTCGCTCGCGATGCGGTCAAAATCGGAGCGGTCCATCTGGCGGATTTCACTCAGCTCCCGCCGGTGCTTCAGCCAGTCGCCAAACGTATTGATCAAGAGCTCGACGGCGGGATACGACTTGTCTTGGGCGGTCATGGGACACCTCCGGTCGCCAACAGGATTTAAAAATATATGAGCACTAACGGAGGTGAGCGTTGTTGCGTTAGATCAAACAGATCCGCTGCCTTACCCTCCAGGGGAGGGTAAGTCTAAGGCGTCCCAAACCGCTCCGCCGCCCATGCGTACAGGCTCCCGGCAACGGGCGGCTGGTTGCCGCGGCCTTTCGGCGAAATGTGCAGTCCGATGATTTCGGGATCGCCGATCAGCGCTGAAAAATCCGAAGGCTCGAAGAACAGCTTCGGTTCGGCATGGACAGCATAAAACGATTTCCTGGGCAATGCGTAGCGCAGCTCGCCGGCGCGGCGCGCGAGTGCGGTCAGCGCCGCCGGACCATAGATCGCGACACGAATATCCGAGAGCCGCCTCAAGCCGCGCAGTTTGCGAAGTGCGAAAGTCAGGCGGTGCCGCAGCGCCAGCCAGTCCGGCGTCAGTTCGTCCTGTTGCATCAGCGCGGCGAATGCCGCGACGATCGAATCGCCCGATGGCAGATACAGCACCGAATTGCCGAGCTGGCGCGGCCGTTCCCACGCGAAATAGGGCTTTGCCGAATCGATCTCGACCGGTTTCAGCAGCAGCACGTCGGCGTCGAGCCAGAGGCCGGCGCTCTGCGCCATCAGCCGCATCCGGAAAAAATCGCTGAACTGCAGCGTAGTCCAGTCGCGCCATACGCCATCGGGGCCTGTCGGGCGCAGCTTTTCCGCGAATCCATGCGGCAGGATCGCTTCGGCCTCGGCATTGCCGACGCCATCGGGCAATTGCGCCAGCGGCTCGAAACTGTAGACGGTGACTTTGTGACCTGCCGCGAGCTGCGATCTCAGGCAAAGCTGCCTGAGCGCATCGATCGGGCCATGCCAGAAGGTGACCACGTCGGGCCGCATGCGCGTCGCCTCAAGAGCGTTTTCAAGCGAAGTGGAGACCGGTTCGCGTAAAGAAAACGCGTCGAACAAGAGAGAAAGAGCTTCGGTGCTAATTCAATCAAAACCGAAGGCTCTTGGGTGGTTCAGGCCCAGGCACGTGCGGTCTTTGCCTTCGCCTCGTAGGCGTCGATCGAGGCCTTCTTCTCCATGGTGAGGCCGATGTCGTCGAGGCCGTTCATCAGGCAGTGCTTGCGGAACGCGTCGATCTCGAACTTCACCGTGCCGCCGTCGGGGCCGCGGATTTCCTGATTGGCAAGATCGATGGTCAGCGTCGCATTGGCGCCGCGCTCGGCGTCGTCGAATAATTTGTCGAGGTCGTCCTGAGTGACGCGGATCGGCAGGATGCCGTTCTTGAAACAGTTGTTGTAGAAGATGTCGCCGAACGAGGTCGAGATCACGCAGCGGATGCCGAAATCGAGCAGTGCCCAGGGCGCGTGCTCGCGGCTCGAACCGCAGCCGAAATTGTCGCCGGCGACCAGAATTTTGGCGTTGCGATAGGCCGGCTTGTTGAGGATGAAATCAGGATTCTCGCTGCCGTCGTCCTTGTAGCGCTGTTCCGAGAACAGCCCCTTGCCAAGCCCGGTGCGCTTGATGGTTTTCAAATACTGCTTCGGGATGACCATGTCGGTATCGACATTGATGATCTTCAGCGGCGCCGCGACGCCTTCCAGCGTGGTGAACTTGTCCATCGATCGCACTTCTTGGTTGGGATTGACGAAAAACGTTTCGGCGGTGGTTTATCGCGAATGCGGCCGGCATTAAAGGGCAAATTCGCTTAATCTGCGGCAGCCTCGATCGCCTCCATGTCGTCATCGGAGAGGCCGAAATGGTGGCCGATCTCGTGAACCAGCACGTGGCGGACGATTTGGCCCAGCGCCTCGTCGTGTTCGGCCCAATAATCCAGCAGCGGCCGGCGGTAGAGCCAGATCATATTGGGCAGCCGAGCGATGTCGTCATTGCTGCGAAATGGCAGGCCTATGCCCTGGAACAGGCCGAGCAGGTCGAATTCGCTCTCGGCCTCCATCTCATCAAGGACATCGTCGGTCGGAAAATCGTCGACCCGGATGATCACGTCCTCGCACAGGTCGCGAAAGCCCTTCGGCAGCCGCGCGAAAATGTCGTGCGCCATGGCTTCCATCTCGGCAAGCGAGGGCGCTTTCGCTGATGTCCACATTTCACCTGTTTAGCGCGGGTTGCGCAGGGGTGCATACCGGTTTTGCAATTGGATTTCGCGCCCAGTTGACGTTGGCGCGGCAATCGGAGACCGTACGGTCCACAACAGGTTTGGGTGGGCGTCATGATGCGGATCAGGACAGCGGCATTATTGCTGGCTTTGGCAGGCGTTTTTTCGTTGCCCGCGGCCGGAACCCAGGCGCAAACCGCGCCGCAGGGGATGCGGACGGCGCAGGCGTCGCAGCCTTTGGCTACCAAGGTATCCGCGCAGCGCCGTATCAGACGGCCGCTGACGCGCCTGCGCGTCTATCCGCGTTACGAACCGGGACCCGACGGCGTCTATCCCCGGTACTATCCCGGCCGCAATGCGGTGCGGGATTGCAGCGCAACCTACGTGCAGGAATACCGGCCGAGCGGCACGGTGATCGTGCCTCGCATGAGCTGCTACTGGCGCCGCGGTTAGTTCGGCCACTTCTCAGCGCCGCCGCGCGGCGCCGATCATCCCGGCGCTGGCCACCAGCGCCGACGCTCCATAGACAGAATAGCCGTCGCCAGTTGGCGGGAGACTGCCTGCAGTGCCCGGACCTCCGCCGGGGCCTTGCGACGCGAAAGCCGCAGTTGCCCAGCGAAGCGCGATATCGCATGCCTCATGCGAGACGATGCCATGACAATCTCCCGTGACGAGAGCTGCAGAGAGCGAAAATGTTGTTCCGCGAAGCTGGAACCGGTTCGCGCGATGCGCATTCAACAATATGGCGCAGCTATTCATTTCACATTCACGTCGCTCACTTTAGCTTGCGATCTGCGTTGCGGCGAGGCGGCTGACCAGATCAATCGCACGGCGCTGGCGTGATATCCGATGACCAAAGGGAGGATACACATGAACGTGACGAGAGTTCTGGGCCTTGCTGCAGTCGGCGCATTGCTCATCCTGGCCGCTCCAGCTGAGCGCGCCCAGGCATTATCGCTGGCCAGTCCCGGCGCCGCCGCCGCGGTTCAGGATGGCACCAGGGACGTCACCACCGAAGTGCGCTGGCACCATCACTGGCGCCACCACCGCCACTGGGGTTATCATCGGCATTATCATCGCCACTGGCGCCGCTGGTAATACCAGGCGCGTCGCTGGCGCGCGAGTGAGTCGAGAACAGGTCCGCAACGCGGGCCTGTCCTTGCGTGACTGACGATCTTTTATGAGGAACGCTCCGATGAAGACATGGATTGGAGGGGCCGTCATTGCAGCGGGGCTGGCGCTGCTTGGGCCGGCTGTGATGGGTAGTGCCGCCGCGGCAGATTCGAAAGCCGGCATACACGCAACTGAAGCGTCGAAGGCGACCGACCTCAGTGCGCGGCGTCGCTACCGGCATCACTATCGCTACGTCTATCGCCGGTATTATCGGCCCTACTACTATGATCGGCCGTATTATTATCGGCCTTATCCGTATTACGCACCGGCTCCATTTACGTTTGGCTTCGGATTTGGCTTTGGGCCGTGGTGGTAACCGCCGATTTTCGCTAGGCGCTCGGCGCAAATCCCTTCGCCAGCAGCACGACGCCCTGCGCGCCGGCTTTGCGGTCTTTCGCGATTTCGAGATATTCGGGTGAATCCGCCCAGGCGTGAAAGGCGGCTTCGTCGGGAAACATCGTCGGGTTGTCATCTGCTGACAGCAGCCGTCCGCTGAATTTTCTGAACACATCGAAGAACCGTGCCTGATAGCGGTCATACGCGGAGTGGTCCGTCATCTTGAGCTGCACAATCACGTAGACAGTCATAGCCAATCCTCTTCTTGCGCGTGGCGCGAGCCTTGGTCGTGCTAGCCGCGCGTCCGTTCATCATTGCGGCCCCCGCATTCACGGCGCGTTCACATCGTCATCTTTAATTTAATGTTGGGAGCGACCGCAAATGAACGTGCCGAGGGCAGGCCGCTGCGCGGCCTCGCTTTCGTCGTCCACATTCAGGGGAGGTTTCACATATGATGAAGATTCAAGATCCCGGGCGCGGCCTTGTCCGTTGCTTTGTCCGTTGTATGGGCCTTGCGGCTGCAGCGGTGCTGGTGCTGTCGGCCGTAGCTAGCCAGCGCGCAGAAGCGCTGTCGCTGATCAATCCGGGTGCTGTGCCCACAGCGAAATACGCCTCCGGCGGGCTGACGACCGAAGTTCACGGCGGCTTGGCGGCCACGGCTTCCATGGTGGCCACGCCTTCCATGGTGCAGTCTTTCATGGCAGCGGGTTTCGAACCGGTCATGTCTTCCACCGCGGCGGCTTTCGCCACGGCGGGTTCGCGTTCCGGCACCACCGCTTTCACCAGCACTTTTACTATGCACCGTCCTACTATTATTACCCGTACCGTTACTGCCGGGTCATCTGGACCTATTATGGGCCGCGGCGGATCTGTCACCATCGCCACTGGCGCCACCACTACTGGCGCCATCACCACCATCGACATCATCACTTCTATCGGTGAGTCTGAAGGGGACCTCGAATAATTGCAGTAGCTGGGAATCTCGGAGATCTTTGGGGTGAACAGCACAGAATCGAAACGAGAACAAAGCCGAATCATTCGTGGGTAAATTCGGGGCGCCTGATGATCGG
>Ga0097691_1000414_pt1 | contig 38293 bp, 37 predicted proteins | sample NGESurdeep072012_8_FD_72858 | JGI IMG/M metagenome (GOLD analysis project Ga0097691, IMG submission 72858) | Arctic peat soil microbial communities from Barrow, Alaska - NGEE Surface sample 210-1 deep-072012 | ecosystem: Environmental > Terrestrial > Soil > Wetlands > Peat ... | reverse complement strand
GTCGACGTCGCCGAGGAGGAACTCCCCAAAGGGGAAGCACATTGGGGTGCTGCCAGCGCAGCAGCCGCCGGACTGCACGAACATCACCGGGCCGCCCCGCGCGGCGTGCAGGGCAGTGATCGCCTTGCGCGCCGCCGGGGTGGCCGTGATGCGTGCCGGAATAACCGACTCGGACATCACAGGCCTTTAGAAGAAGCCGAGCGGCTTGGTGCTGTAGCTGACCAGCAGGTTCTTCGTCTGGCTGTAGTGGTCGAGCATCATCCGGTGGTTCTCCCGGCCGACGCCGGAGATCTTGTAACCACCGAACGCCGCACCTGCCGGATACGCGTGATAGCAGTTCGTCCAGACACGGCCCGCCTTGATCTTGCGGCCCATCTTGTAGGCCCTGTTCCCGTCGCGCGTCCAGACACCGGCGCCCAGACCGTAGAGGGTGTCGTTGGCGATTGCCAGCGCCTCCTCGTCGTCCTTGAAGGTGGTGACCGCCAGCACCGGGCCGAAGATCTCCTCCTGGAACACCCGCATCTTGTTGTCGCCCTTGAGCACAGTCGGCTCGTAGAAGTAGCCGGTGGCGAACTCCCCGTCCATGGTGGCGCGGTGGCCTCCGATGAGCACCTCCGCTCCTTCGGCGATGCCGATGTCGACGTACGAGGCGATCTTGTCGATCTGCGCCTTGGAGACCTGCGGCCCGATCATGGTTTCGGTGTCCAGCGGGTCGCCCTGCTTGATGGCTGCGATCCGCGTCAGGCAGCGGGCCATGAACTCCTCGTAGATGTCCTCGTGGATCAGTGCACGGGAGGGAGCGGTGCAGACTTCGCCCTTGTTGAAGGCATACAGCACCAGACCCTCGATCGCCTTGTCCAGGAACTCGTCGTCGTGGTCCATCACATCGGCGAAGAAGATGTTCGGCGACTTGCCACCCAGTTCGGTGGTGGACGGGATCAGGTTCTGCGCGGCGTACTGCATGATCAGCCGCCCGGTCACCGTCTCACCGGTGAACGCGATCTTCGCGATCCGCGGGTTCGCGGCCAGCGCCTTGCCGATCTCCGCACCCGGACCTGTCACGACGTTGATCACACCAGGCGGGACGACGTCCTCGAGGACCTCCATCAGCTTCAGGATCGACCACGGGGTCGGCGACGCAGGCTTGAGCACCGAGCAGTTGCCCGCAGCCAGTGCCGGGGCAAGCTTCCACGCCGCCATCAGCAAGGGGAAGTTGAACGGAACGATCTGTCCGACGACACCCAGCGGCTCACGGAAGTGGTAGGCGACAAGATCCTTGTCGATCTCTGTCGAGGTGCCCTCCTCCGCACGGGCCGCCGACGCGAAGTAGCGGAAGTGATCGACCACCAGCGGAATGTCTGCGGCCAGGGTCTCCCGGACCGGCTTGCCGTTCTCCCAGCTCTCGGCAACCGCCAGCATCTCCTGGTTCTTCTCGATCACGTCGGCGATGGCGTTGAGCACCGCGGCGCGCTCGGTCGCCGATGCTTCACCCCATGCGTCCTTGGCCGCGTGTGCGGCGTCCAGGGCGAGCTCGACGTCCTCGGGCGTGGACTCGGCCACTTCGGTGATCGGCCCCGCCGTTGCGGGGGTCAGGTCGACGCGGTACTTGCCCTGGGTTGGCGCCAACCACTTGCCACCAATGAAGTTCTCATACCTCGGCGCTACCGAAACGATGCTCCCGGGCTGGCCGGGTGGGACGTACTTCATGTCGTTGCTCCTTCAAGGGGTCGAAAAACTGCGGCAGGGAGATGTTGTGGTCGTGGGCACCTGGTGGACTACCAGCACAGGTATCTACTTCGACTCAACACCCGCGCACCGGATGCGTCAATGGGGGTCGGGCGAGAAGACCTGTCGCCGGTGCCCGAGACGGAGGAGATCTTCTTCCGCAATACTGGGGCGGCGGTTCCCGCATGTCATTTGATTGGAGGTCCGGTGGCACACGAAGGGCAGAGCGCGCAGCCTGGGACCCTTCATGTCGACTCGGAGGTCGGCCGACTTCGGCGGGCGATCGTTCACCGGCCCGACTTCGAGCTCAAACGGCTGACTCCGAGCAACAAGGACGATCTGCTGTTCGATGATGTTCTGTGGGTCGAGCGCGCGAAGCAGGAGCACGACGGGTTCACCGAGACGTTGCGCGAGCTGAACGTCGATGTCATCCATTTCGACGATCTGCTGCGCGAGACGGTGCAGATGCCCGACGCCCGTGACTACATCCTCGACCACATCTTTGACAAACGGGTCTACGGGCCCATCGCGCTCGACCCGGTCCGGGCGGTGCTCGCTTCCTTGGACTCGAAGGCGCTCACTGAGACTCTGGTCGGGGGGCTGACCAAGCGTGAGGTGCTCGAGTGGATCGACGAGCCCCCGTCGCTGTACTTCCACGCGATGCAGGACGACAGCTTCCTGCTCTCGCCGCTGACCAACCACCTGTTCACCCGCGATACGTCCTGCTGGATCTATGACGGCGTGGCGATCAACGCGATGCGCAAGAACGCTCGGATGCTTGAGTCGCTGCACTATGAGGCGATCTACCGGTGGCACCCGCTGTTCGCCAGCGCGAGCTTCTCCACCTGGTCGGAGGGAACCTCAGGGGGGGCGGCCACGATGGAGGGTGGTGACGTCCTGGTCATCGGGAACGGTGCCGTGCTGGTCGGGATGAGCGAACGAACCACGCCACAGGCGGTTGAGCGTCTGGCACTGCGCCTATTCGCGGCCGGCTCCGCACGCTCCATCGTCGCTGTGACGCTGCCACAGCGACGGGCGTTCATGCACCTGGACACTGTCATGACGATGGTGGACGGCGAGACCTTCACCAAGTACGAGGGTCTGAGCATGCTGGCGTCGTTCACGGTCGAGCCGGGCGACACCGAAAAGGAGCTGCGGGTCACCCGGCATCCGCCGGAGGACATGCACCGTGTCATCGCGGCGGCGCTCGGGCTGGACGCTATTCGGGTGCTCACCCCGATCCAGGACGTCCACTCCGCAGAGCGCGAGCAGTGGGATGATGGCTGCAACGTGCTCACCATCAGCCCCGGGCTGGTCGTCGCCTACGAGCGAAACGTCACCAGTAACACTCACCTGCGTAAGAACGGGGTCGAGGTGGTGACCGTGGCGGGCAGTGAGCTCGGGCGGGGCCGCGGAGGCCCCCGTTGCATGACGTGTCCTATCGAGCGGGAGGCTACCTAGCATGTCGGACAACCTGAGCGGCCGGAACTTCCTCAAGGAGCTCGACTTCGCTCCCGTCGAGTGGCGCGAGCTGCTGGCTTTGTCCGCATCCCTGAAAGCGGACAAAGCCGCCGGGCGCGAGCAGCAACACCTCAGCGGCAAGAACATCGCCCTCATCTTCGAGAAGACGTCGACCCGTACGCGGTGCGCGTTCGAGGTTGCCGCGTTCGACCAGGGAGCCCATGTCACCTATCTCGACTCGAGTGGCAGCCAGATTGGGCACAAGGAGTCGATGAAGGACACCGCTCGGGTGCTGGGCCGGATGTATGACGGCATTCAGTACCGCGGGTCTCGCCAGGATCTGGTCGAGACGCTCGGAGAGTTCGCCGGCGTACCGGTGTTCAACGGCCTGACCGACCAATGGCATCCGACTCAGTCGCTGTGCGACATGCTCACCATGCGGGAGTCTTGCCCCAAGCCGGATGCTGAGATCGCCTTCGCGTTCTGCGGTGACGCACGCAACAACGTGGGCAACTCGCTGCTGCTCGCCGGTGCACTCATGGGGATGGAGGTCCGCATGGTCGCTCCATGTGCGCTCTGGAACACCGACGAGGTCATCGCCGCCGCTAGGGCGATCGCTGAGACTACCGGCGCACGGATCACCCACACCGAGGACGTCGACGAGGGCGTGGCAGGCGTCGATTTCGTCTACACCGACGTCTGGGTCTCGATGGGGGAGCCGAAGGAGAAGTGGGCCGAACGCATCGAGCTGTTACACCCGTACCAAGTCAACGCGGACCTCATGAAGCGCACGGGCAACCCCGATGTCCGGTTCATGCACTGCCTGCCCGCCTATCACGATCGGAACACGATCGTGGGCGAACAGCTTTTCCAGGCGACCGGCCGCGATGAGCTCGAGGTCACCGACGAGGTCTTCGAGTCCGACGCGTCTATCGTCTTCGACCAGGCCGAGAACCGGATGCACAGCATCAAGGCCATCCTCGTCGCGACAATGGGCGGTTGAGGGCTGTGCGCCGCTCCCGGGAGGCGTGACATGCGCATCGTCGTCGCGCTCGGAGGCAACGCCCTGCTCACGCGTGGACAGAGGCCGGACGCCGCCGTGCAGATTGCCAATGTGACATTGGCCGTGGAGGCGCTGGCACCCCTGGCCCGCCAGCACGAGCTCGTGGTGACCCATGGCAATGGCCCCCAGATCGGCGTGCTCGCGGTGGAGAGCGCGTCGGACCCGAGGTTGTCGCAGCCGTATCCATTGGACGTGCTAGGGGCACAGACGCAGGGGATGATCGGCTACTGGCTGCTGCAGGCCTTCCAGAACGCGCTGCCGGGGCGACAGGTCGCGAGCATGTTGAATCAGACGCTCGTCCTGGCACACGATCCGGCGCTCGACAACCCGACCAAGTTCGTCGGCGAGGTCTACCCAGGGCAGGAGGCTCGCCGGCTGGCCGAGGAACGGGGCTGGACCGTTCGCCAGGACGGTGACGGCTGGCGCCGGGTTGTCGGGTCGCCCAAGCCCCAGCGTGTCGTCGAGACACGGCAGATTCGTTTGCTGCTGCGCAGCGGATCGGTGGTCGTCTGCGCCGGAGGAGGTGGCGTGCCGGTCATCCGGGACGAGCGCGGCAAGCTGCGAGGCGTCGAGGCGGTGGTCGACAAGGATCTGACTGCCGCTGTGCTCGCTGAGGCCCTCGATGCGGACGTACTGCTGGTGCTGACCGACGTGCCGAACGTGATTCGTCACTTCGGGACACCCGAGTCGGAGCCAATCACACGGATCACCCCCGGGGCGCTGCGTCGGGAGCACTTCCCTGCGGGGTCGATGGGTCCCAAGGTTGATGCGGTATGCAGGTTCGTCGAGCTTACCGGGGACATGGCCGCCATCGGCCAGCTGCAGGACGCGGAGGCGATCATGGCCGGGGATGCTGGAACCATCGTCACACCGGGCGGCAACTACGGCGGGCCCGACGACCTGGTGAACTGACGGCGATGGCGCAGCGGTCACTGGGTGGAACGGGATCAGGCAGCGCGGGATCGGGTCGAAGGATTGACGTTGATCCCGAGCGAGTCGTGCGGTGGGTCAACGGATTTGCCGAGCGTCATGGCGAGCTATGCGGTCTGGCAAGGGTGCTGACGTGGTCATCGGCCCAGAGTTCGGTGACCTTGACGGCGGCGGACGGCGCCACCGCGGTTCTGGAGCCGTTCGTGCCGCAGGCCCACAGCGGTCCAAACGGACTGCGTGAACCCGGTGGGCTCAGCGGGTCTGCCGATCTTGACGCGTTGGCCGGCTGGGCCACGCCCCCGACGCGCCTGGCCCTGATCCTCGTTCGGCGCGGTGGTTATGCGGTAGGTCTGGCTCAGGGGTCGGAGCTCATCGCCCACAAGGTCGGCACGCGCTACGTCCAGTCCCGGACCGCCGCCGGTGGCTGGTCCCAGCACCGGTTCGCGCGACGGCGCGATAACCAGGCCGACGCGCTGGTTGTCTCGGTTATCGAGCACACCCGGCGAGTCGTGTTGGCCTCACCCACCGACGCCCTCGTTGTCGGCGGTGACAGGTCCCTTGTTCGGGACGTCCTGGCCGACCCACGCTTGGCTAAACTTGCGCAGCTCCCGCGAAGGGAGCTGTTCGACCTTCCAGACCCCAAGCTCGTTGTCCTGAAGCAGGCTCTACGTCGTGGCCGTGCCGTGCGCATCACCCTCTCCGCACCTGAGCCGACCGCCGTCGAGTCGTAGTCATCGGTGTTCTCTCAGAACCGTGTGGGTCGACCTGTGGGCACGCATCAGCTCATGCCCAGCGCTGGACCCGGTCGGTGACTTCCTGGCAACCTGCGCAGATCGTCGGCGATTGTTGGACCGTAGCGAACCCCTGATGGGCGAGAAGATGTCCGGGACAAGCTGGAAAAGGTACTGAGCGAGCACGGCGCCCAGAGGTGGTCCCTCAAGAACATCACCGCAGTAGCGGTGAAAGGCCGTGTCGGTCCTGGTGACGTAGTCGGCGTCCCCGTCACCTTCGAGAAGCAGGCGCGGTCCGGATTGGGCGGACCCAGAGTCAGTAGAGGCCAGCCGTCGTCCACAGTTGGCGGATGTCCTCCTCTGTACATCCGGTCGAGGGCGCGGAAGCCGCGGACTGACTGTGATCGTGAGCAGTCCGCTCAGCTCCCGCTTGCCGGAAGCGTGTCGAAATGCCTGGCCAACATTGCGTCCAGCTGTTCTGCCGCCTCGTCAGGTATCCAATGGCTGACACCTTCGAGCACTTCGTACGTGTATGGGCCCGTGACGAAACGTGGGGTGAGTGCAGCCCCTTGCGGTCCGATCGCCGTATCGCCGTCGCTCCACACGTACAGAGTGGGAACGGTGATCCTTGTGCGCAAGGCGCGCGGGCTGGAGAACATCATCGCCCGATACCAGTTGAGCGCGCCGCGGGCGGCGCCGCGGTCTTGCATACTCTCCGCGTCGCGCGCGGCCGCCTCCCATGACATCCCGGTCGAGTGCAGCGACCTTTCCCAGGACTTCCCTGACGAGAGCGCGCGCTCCGGCAACCAGGGCAGCTGGAAGAAGAACATGTACCGCGATCTCAGTACCTGGCTGCTGGTGAGCATCGCCCGAAGGAACGCCGCTGGATGCGGAACGGACAGGGCGGTAAGTGACCTGAGCAGATCCGGTCGCTGGGCCGCGACTTCCCACGCGACTGCGGCCCCCCAGTCGTGCCCCACCAGATGGACGGGGCCGAGACCAGCGACCTCGATGAGCGCAATAATGTCCTCGGTCAGTTGCGAGGGACGGTACGCGCGACGGGTGCGTGGTCGAGCGCCCGGAGAGTAGCCGCGCTGGTCAGGTGCGACCGTGCGGTATCCGCGCGTGTGCAGGAGCGGGGAGACCGCGTCCCATGAACGCGAGTCCTGCGGGAAACCATGCAGGAGAAACACGGGCGTCCCCTCGACCGGCCCCGCGTCGTGCACGTCGAATACGAGCCCGTCCCGCGTGAAACTGGTGATGCGCTCGGTGCCCATGGGACTTCCTTCCACCCCGGGACAAGTCTCTCGCGGCCGGCACGGCTTCAGGAGCCGCTGAGCGGTCTCGATCCTGCCCGTGCTGCAGGTCTGTACTCTGCTCGAGATCTCGCCCGTGAGCAAGGCGTGGGCGTCCTCCTGTCCATTCACCGCCGAATGTCGCCAGGGGGCTTCCTCCAGGACTGAAGCAGCCGGAGCGAGGAGCTGGCGATGGTTAGAGTGACGCGCATGTCTTGGAGTCCTTCTCTCCTTCGCCCACCCGTTCTGCAACCGGGCGACAAAGTGGCCATTCTGTCGCCTTCGTGGGCAGGGCCGGGGGTGTTCCCGCACGTGCAGGATCTGGGCCTGCGCAGACTGCGCGAGCACCTGGAGCTTGAGCCCGTCGAGTACCCGACAACCCGCAAGATCGGCGCGACCCCCCGCGAGCGCGCCGCCGATGTCGTCGCTGCTTTCGCGGACCCTCAGATCTCAGCGATCATGGCGAGTATCGGCGGCGATGACCAGATCAAGGTACTGCGCTATCTGGATCCCGCTGTTCTGCAAGCCAATCCGAAAGCCTTCTTTGGCTATAGCGACAACACCAACCTGCTCGTCTACCTGTGGAACCTCGGGATCATCGGCTTTCACGGGGGATCGACGATGGTGCACCTGGCGCGGCCTGGCCATATTCACCCGACGACCCTGGAGTCGATGCGCAGGGCTTTGTTCGAGCCCGGACAGGTCGAGCTCTCACCCGCGGTGGAGATGACCGACGAGGACCCGAGCTGGGAGGACTCCGAGGCGTTGGACGTCCAGATGCCGATGCGTCCCGGGCCGGGCTGGAGCTGGGCGGGGGCGCAGCGTGCCGTGACCGGACCCAGCTGGGGTGGGTGCCTGGAGATTCTGGACCTTCATCTGCGCGCGGGCCGTTACCTGTTGGCTCCCGCGGCGTATGCCGGGTGTGTCCTGTTGCTCGAGACGTCCGAGGAGATGCCTGGCTCGGACTACGTCTACCGGGTCCTCATGGGCATGGGCGAGCGCGGGATGCTTGGGCAATTCGCCGCGGTGGCGGTGGCAACGCCAAAGGCTTGGGACCGTGCGGTGGGCCAGTCGGTGGCCGAGCGGACCCAGTTCGCCGCGGACCAGCGGGCGTCCATCCTTCGTGCTTTGGATGAGTACAACCCAGGCGTGCCAACGGTTTTCGGCCTTGACTTCGGACACACCGACCCGCAGATCGTGATTCCCCACGGAGCGTCTATGACGGTTGACTCCATTAATCGAACCGTCACGGTGACCTACTGAGCTGAACCTTCTGAGGCGTGGCCGGGTAGCCAGGTGACGAACGCGTCGAGGTCGGGCAGAACGAGGTCGGCGCCCGCCGCGAGCAGCGCGGCCTTGTCGTTGGCCCCCGTGGTGACACCCACGGCGTATGCGGTGGCCGTCCGGGCGGCAGTCATGTCGCCGGGGTGGTCGCCGACGTAGATCGAGGCGCCTTCGGTGACCAGGGCGCTGGCCTTGTCCTGGGCGAACAGTTCCCCGTAGACGACGTCCACCAGCTCGCTCAGCCCGGACTCGGCCAAAGCCTTGTGTACAGCGGGGGTGTACTTCGCCGAGACCACGACCGTGCGCCCACCCGCGGTGCGCACGGCGTGTAGAGCCGCGAGCGCTCCGGGCATTGGCAGTGTCCGCGGGGCATTGGGCTCGTCGTAGTAGTGGCGGTAACGCAGCACCAGCGCATCCGCATCGACTGCTGCACCGACGGCGGCTGCTGTGTGTATCAGGGGCATCCCCAGATGCGGTGCGAGCTCTTCACCGCTCACCTCGACGCCGAGGTCGCCCAGAGCGCGGATGTAGGCGCTGATAATGCGCTCGTGAGAGTCAACCAGGGTGAGGTCGAGGTCGAAGCCGACGGTCAACGCAGCAGTCACGCCAAGGGGAGAAGTCACAAGCGCGACCCTAACAATCAGCCAACATCGGGCCAACGTGGTCGGAGGCGCCTCAGGCGGTGGCCCGCGGCTGCGCTCGTGGACGGGGCCGTGCTAGAGCCCGATCGTCATGGCGCCGGGTCATCTCCACGTAGACTGGGCCCGAACCCCGCTGTGCACGTTCGCCATACCGGCGCGTGCCCGTATGCCATTTTCTTGCCCGTCCGCGTCCCCCACAACCCAGAACAGGAGCCCGTCGTGCTCGCAGCCACCGGTATCGAGATCCGTGGAGGGTCACGCCTGCTGCTTGAGGGCGCCACCTTCCGGATCGCCCCCGGCGACCGGATCGGCCTGGTTGGGCGCAACGGCTCGGGCAAGACGACGCTGACCAAGGTTCTTGCGGGTGTGGGTACCCCTTCCGCGGGTCATGTGACCACGTCCGGTGAGGTCGGCTACCTGCCCCAGGACCCGCGTACCGGTGACCTTGAGATGGTGGCCCGTGACCGCATCCTGTCCGCCAGAGGCATGGACTCGATCATTCGGGACATGCGCGAGACCGAGGGGGCGATGGCCAGCGCCGATGACCAGAGGCGCGACAAGGCCATGAGCCGCTACACCCGCCTCGAGGAGCAGTTCACCGCCCGTGGCGGCTACGCGGCGGAGTCCGAGGCAGCCGCGATCGCGTCGGCGCTGGGACTGGACGACCGCATCCTCGGGCAGTCCCTGGCGACTCTCAGTGGTGGGCAGCGCCGCCGGGTTGAGCTCTCCCGGATCCTGTTCTCCGGTGCCTCGACGTTGCTCCTGGACGAGCCGACCAACCACCTGGACGCCGACTCGGTCCTCTGGCTGCGTGACTACCTCAGGGCATACAAGGGCGGGTTGATGATCATCAGCCACGACGTGGAGATGCTTGACACCGTCGTCAACCGCGTCTTTCACCTTGACGCCAACCGGGCCGAGATGGACATGTACAACATCGGCTGGAAGCCGTACCTGCTCCAGCGCGAGACCGACGAGCGTCGGCGCAAGCGTGAGCGTCTCAACGCCGAGAAGAAGGCCAGCACCTTGATGGCCCAGGCGGACAAGATGCGGGCCAAGGCCACCAAGGCAGTGGCCGCCCAGAACATGGCAAAGCGCGCCCAGCGGCTGCTCGCCGGTATCGAGGGTGAGCGCGTCACGGACAAGGTCGCCAAGCTGCGTTTCCCGGACCCGGCACACTGTGGCAAGACGCCACTGAGCGCCTCGGGTCTGTCACGGTCGTACGGCTCGCTGGAGATCTTCACCGACGTCGACCTGGCCATCGACCGAGGCTCGCGGGTTGTCGTCCTAGGACTCAACGGCGCAGGCAAGACCACACTGCTGCGGATACTCGCCGGTGTGGACCAGCCCGATACGGGACAGGTCGAGCCGGGCCAGGGGCTCAAGATGGGCTACTACGCCCAGGAGCACGAGAACCTCGATGTCACGCGGACAGTTCTGGAGAACATGAAGTCGGCGGCCCCAGACTTGGGCGACGTCGACACGCGAAAGACGCTAGGTTCCTTCCTGTTCAGCGGAGATGACGTGCACAAGCCGGCCAAGGTGCTCTCCGGCGGCGAGAAGACCCGCCTGTCCCTGGCCATGTTGGTGGTGTCGGCGGCGAACGTCCTGTTGCTCGACGAGCCGACCAACAACCTCGATCCGGCTTCCCGCGAGGAGATCCTGGGGGCCCTGCGTACCTACAAAGGTGCGGTTGTCCTGGTCAGCCACGACGAGGGCGCAGTTGCCGCTCTTGAGCCCGAACGAGTGCTGGTTCTTCCAGATGGTGTCGAGGACCACTGGGGTCCGGACTACCTGGACCTCGTTGCGCTCGCCTAGAGTCGCACCCGTGGCGAACTCCGTGCGGTCCGAACCTCATCCGATGTTGCGTGTCGAGCAGTCGGGCCCGGTCGTGACGATCACCCTGGACTCTCCGCAGCGTCGCAACGCTCAGGCGCCCAGCCTGTGGTCAGCGCTGGCCGAGGTCGGCGAGGGTCTGGACGAGTCGGTGCGGGTGGTCATGGTGCGCGCCGAGGGACCTTCCTTCTCTGCAGGCCTGGATCGGGCCATGCTGACCCCACAGGGCGCGCCAGGGGAGCCGTCGATACTTGCGCTGGCCGCGGGTGCAGTCGGCCCGCTGGAAGAGGCCATAGAGCAGTTCCAGCGTGGCTTCTCGATCTGGGCGCAGGTGCCGGCGATCACGATCGCCGCGGTGCAGGGTCACGCCATCGGCGCCGGGTTCCAGCTCGCCCTTGCCTGTGACTTGCGCGTGGTCGCCGATGACGTCGCCTTCGCCATGCGTGAGACCAGCCTGGGCCTGGTGCCCGACCTCGCGGGGACCCTGCCGCTGGTGCGTTCGGTGGGGTACGCGCGGGCACTCGAGATCTGTGCGACCGGCCGGTCCGTGGGGGCCCAGGAGGCGGTGGCCATTGGCCTGGCGGCCGTGGCTGTGCCCGGTGATCAGCTCCACGCCACGGCACGCGAGCTTGCCGACGCCATCCTGAGTGCGCCGCAGGCAGCCGTGCGAGAGCTGAAGCCGCTGTTGCGCAAAGCGATCAACGCTTCACCGGCCGGCCAGCTCACGGCCGAGCGTGAGGCGCAGGCACGGCTGTTGACCGCGATGGTGGCGGGCTCGGGGAAGTAAGCCACCCTGCGTGGTGTTGTCCAAGCCGACAACGCCACAATGAATGACCAGTGACGCTCGACGCTGAATGACCAGCGACGAACACCACGATGACCGATCACGAAGAGATGAAAGGCGCACCTGCCCGTTGGACGCGGGGGGAGAGAGGCCCTAGAGCGGAGGCTGCATGTCCATGCACGCAGGTTGGGGCATGATGCGTTCCCTCACCCGTGACTCGGAGCTGGGACAGCGCAAGCTGTCTCCGGGAACCGCCAGACGCGTGATCGGCTACGCGCGCCCGTACAAGTCCCAGATTGTGGCGTTCCTCATCCTGGTGATCTTCGACTCGGCTCTGGTGGTGGCCACACCGCTCCTGCTCGGGCAGATCATCGACAAGGGCGTGATCCCTAAGCACGCCGATGTCGTCGTCAAACTCTCACTGATCATCGCCGTGATCGCGGTGCTGGATGGCGCCTTGACTCTGGTCCAACGGTGGTACTCCTCGCGGATCGGCGAGGGACTCATCTTCGACCTACGTACCCAGGTGTTCAACCACGTGCTGAGGCAGCCGATCGCCTTCTTCACCAGGGCTCAGACCGGGGCTCTGGTCAGTCGACTGAACAATGACGTCATCGGGGCTCAGCAGGCTTTCACCTCAACGCTTTCCGGTGTGGTCAGCAATGTCGTCTCGCTGTTGTTCATTGTCACCGCGATGGCTGCGATGTCCTGGACGTTGACTCTGGCCGCCCTGATGTTGCTGCCATTGTTCCTGATTCCGGCGCGGATCATGGGTCGTCGCCTTGCCGGGCTAAGCCACGAAGCCATGGGACTGAACGCGGAGCTCGGCACCCGGATGACAGAGCGCTTCAATGTTGCCGGGGCGTTGCTGGTCAAGCTGTTCGGGCAGCCCCGGATCGAGGATGAGCAGTACGCCGAGCGTGCCGGCCGGGTTCGCGACGTCGGGATCAAGATCGCCCTGACCCGCACCCTCTTCCTGGTCGCGTTGACGCTGGTCGCCTCGTTGGCCACGGCTGTGGTCTACGGCGCCGGGGGTGTCATGACGGTCAACGGCAGCCTCAAGGTGGGTCAGCTGGTAGCGCTGGCAGCCCTGCTCGGGCGGCTCTACGGGCCGTTGACGGCCCTGTCGAACGTGCGCGTCGACGTGATGACGGCGCTCGTCTCCTTCGAGCGGGTTTTCGAGGTGCTGGATCTGCAGCCGCTGGTCCAGGAGGCCACCAACCCCGTTGTCCTGCAACAGCGTCCGGTCTCCGTGGAGTTCGAGGGCGTCGGGTTCCGTTACCCGTCGGCGAACGAGGTCTCGCTGATCTCGTTGGAGACGGTGGCCTCAGGTGACCGGCGCGGGGGTGGTTCCGTGTTGCACGACGTGACCTTCTCGATTCAGCCGGGCCAGATGGTCGCGCTGGTGGGCCCGAGCGGTGCGGGCAAGACCACGATCACCAGCCTGGTCGCCAGACTCTACGACCCCACAACCGGCCATATCCGTCTGAACCGGACCGATCTGCGTGAAACGTCGATGGAGTCACTGCATGATGTCGTCGGCGTGGTCACTCAGGACGCGCACCTGTTCCACGACACCATCGCGGCCAACCTGGCTTACGCCAAGCCGGGGGCGACCAAGGAAGAGATGATCTCGGCCTTGAAGTCGGCACAGGTGTGGGATCTGATCTCGAGCCTGCCTGAGGGTCTGGACACGGTCGTGGGAGATCGCGGACATCGCCTCTCCGGGGGCGAGAAACAACGCCTTGCCATTGCCCGGCTGTTGCTCAAGGGGCCCGGTCTGGTCGTTCTTGACGAGGCCACGGCCCACCTCGACAGCGAGTCCGAGCTTGCCGTTCAGAGGGCGCTGGACACCGCGCTGACTGGTCGGACTGCTCTGGTGATCGCCCACCGGTTGTCCACGGTGCGCGGAGCGGACCAGATCCTGGTCGTGGCCGACGGACGGATCGTGCAACGTGGCAAGCACCACGAGCTGCTGGCCCAGGGTGGCGTCTATGCGGACCTGTACAACACTCAGTTCGCCGAACAAAGCGTCGCCAGCCTGAGCGCCGCCTCTGATCCGGCTGGCGTCTGAGTCTTGGGCCACGACGGCGAAGCCGTCGTCCGCTACTCGTCCTCCTCATCCCAGATCCGAATCTTCTTGACCTTGGGCGCTCTGGCAGGGGCTGCTGGCTGACCGGGCACCGGAGGCAGGTCGTCACGCTCGAGGTGTTCACGCCGGACCCCGGCCATGACCAGAACGAAGCCCACCGGGGCTGCGAGCCACCACTGCAGCGCATAGGCCAGGTGCGGCCCCAGGTCGGTGTCAGGCTTCTCCAGTGCCTGGGGGTACTCGATGTGCTCACCTGGAGGCCCGGCCTCGGCGCGCCGGATCAGGTACGCGCCGTACAGCGGGGTGCCCGTCTGTGCCTGTGCCTCGGCGAGGTTGATCGAGGCCAGCTGGCCGTTCGACATATGTCGGCCCAGACTCGGCTCACCCAGTCGCAGCCAGCCCGTGACTGTGACGTCTCCGGCGGGTGTGGCCGGTGTTCTGGAAGGCTCGGCTGCTGTTCGCCCGTTGGGGATCCACCCACGATCGACCAAAAGGGACTTGCCGTCGGCCAGCTCCAGGGGAACCACGACTTCGTATCCGAAGACTGCGTTGTTCGGTCGGTTGCGCACGAGCATGAGGTGCTGGGCGGCATACCGTCCGGTCGCGGTGACCGACGTCCACTCCAGCGCCTGGGGCATTGTGGCGCCGGGTCTGGGCAATGCCCTGGACAGCGGAACCGGGCTGGCGGAGTAGTGGCCGTCGATCCGCTCGGCCCTGGCAACCTTGGCTTCGTGGCGGTGCCACTGCCACCTGCCGAGGAACACGCAGGCGACCGCGAAGAGCGCGGCGATCGCCAACATGGTGAGCCACCGCCGCGATATCACCACCCTGAGCACCTGACGACGGTACCGTCCTGCGCTGAGCGGTCTGAAGGGGCTGCCGATCACATCAGCGTCACCTGCCAGCATGTCCGACACCTGTAGCCGGGTCATCGCGGTTCTGCGGGTCCGATCACGGACCGCTGGAACCTGGGCTGGCCCGATTGCATGTCGGTCCGTTTTGCGGGCCTGCGACCGGGTTCGTCTGACGTCGGACGGCCAGGTCGGCAACTGACTGTTCGCCAGGGGTGATGTGGACCTGCGCGGTGCTTTGCGCGGGGTGCCGGCGATCCCGAGCTGGCTGGTCTCGTCCATCGCGAGATGCGCCCGCGAAGCTCGTGGCCACGGCATCGATCAAGCCGGGCTTGGTTCAGCCCGAGCGACCGATGTCGTCCATCGGCGGCTGATGCGTCGGCGGAAGCGGGTCAGCCCATCTCGTCGGTGAGCTCCGAGACCGGCACGGCGTCCTTCAGGAACCCTCGCTTGGACAAGAAGTCGGACAGCGGCTCGGCGTGACTTTCACAGGCCGCCCAGATCTTGCGCCGCTCGGGTGTGTGCAGCTTCGGGTTGTTCCACAGCAGGCCGTATGCTGCGGTTTCGCGGCAGCCCTTGGCGCTGCAGACGGCCGTGCGGTCATCGACCTTGGACGGGTCCATGTTCATCGGGGGGCTCCTCATCGGGTCGACGGGGTGAGAGCTGGGGAGCGGCGCCGAGGTCGGGGCTCACCGGACCAAGAGCCGTGCTCCCTTGCGACCGCGTGGCATTGGCCACCACGACGGCGATATAAGGGAGGATGACAGCGGCGACGACCAGGACCCAACCTACCACCGTCCAGTGGAGCACCCCGAGCGCGACGACGGCGAGAACGAAGCTCACGGTGCGTATTCCCATGGACAGCAGATAGCGGCGCATCCGCCCGCTCTGGTCGTCCTGGAGTGAGGCAGGCAAGCCGGTGACGGAGAACACCTTGTCACTGGGACGGGAAGCGCGCTTTCTCACACCATGACGATATGCCGGGGTGCATGCGACGTACTCGCGGGTAGTCGGCTAGCGTCCTTGAGTGGCCGCCCGATAGAGCGCGCGCCCGATCATCGAACATGTGTTCGGACCAGACTCTGGAGGAGGAACCGATGGCTGACCCTCGTAACGTGCTGATCACAGGAGGCAACCGAGGTATCGGTCTCTCGATCGCCCGGGCTTTTGTGCAGGCAGGGGACAACGTCGTGATCACCCACCGCTCCGGCGAGGTCCCTGAGGGGCTGAAGGGCGTGATCTGTGAGGTGACCGACAGTGAGTCTGTGGATGCCGCGTTCACGGCCGCCGAGGAGAAGCTCGGCGGACCGATCGAGGTGCTCGTGGCCAACGCCGGAATCACCCGCGACGGACTGCTGATGCGAATGAGCGATGAGGACTTTGACTCGGTGATCGACACCAACCTCGCCGGCGCCTTCCGCTGCGCGCGTCGCGCCAGCAAGGGGATGATCAGGCTGCGCAGGGGGCGAATCGTGTTCATCTCCAGTGTGGTGGGGCTCTATGGCTCGGCAGGGCAGGCGAACTACTCCGCCAGCAAGTCGGCACTGGTCGGGTTGGCACGGTCGATCTCGCGTGAGCTGGGAGGTCGGGGGATCACCGCCAACGTCGTTGCCCCCGGTTTCGTCGAAACCGACATGACCGCCGAACTGCCGCAGGATCGCAAGGAGACCTACCTCGCTGGCATCCCTGCGGGTCGCTTCGCCGCCCCGGACGAAGTCGCCGCAGTCGTGAGATTCATCGCGTCGCCGGACGCGGCCTACATCACCGGCGCCGTCATCCCTGTTGACGGCGGCCTTGGCATGGGTCACTGAACCCGACCCGCGTTGATTTCTCGGAAGGAAGAGCATGTTGTTGCAAGGCAAGAAGCTGCTGATCACGGGCGTCCTGAAGGACTCCTCGATCGCTTTTCACGTGGCCAAGCTGGCCCAGGAGGAGGGCGCCGAGGTCGTGCTGACCTCGTTCGGTCGCGCGATGAAGATCACCCAGGCCATCGCCAAGCGGTTGCCTTCGACACCGCAGGTCATCGAGTTGGACGTGACCAACAAGGAGCACCTCGGCTCCCTGGCGGAACGACTCGGTGAGCACGTCGACCACATCGATGGCGTCCTGCACTCCATCGGCTACGCCCCGCCCGGCGCCTTCGATTTCCTCGAGGCCAGCTGGGAGGACGTCGCGACAGCCCTGCACGCATCGGCATACTCCCTCAAAGCACTCGCAGTGGCCACCCTTCCGTTGATGCCACTGGGTGGCAGTGTGGTCGGCCTGACGTTCGACGCGAAGTACGCGTGGCCAATCTATGACTGGATGGGCGTGGCTAAGGCTGCCTTCGAGTCCACCAGCCGCTACTGCGCTCGCGATCTGGGCCCCAAGGGCGTGCGGGTGAACCTCGTCGCGGCCGGACCCATCCGCACGACCGCCGCCAACTCCGTTCCCGGGTTCGAGACATTCGAAGACTCCTGGGACAACCGCGCCCCCCTGGGCTGGGACGTCAATGACGCGGTCCCGGCGGCGAAGGCGTGTGTGGCGCTGTTCTCCGACTGGTTCCCGGCGACCACCGCTGAGATCATCCATGTCGACGGCGGCTTCCACGCGATGGGCTAGTGGTGCTCGCCTTCGACTCCGTGGTACCTGGCAGTTGATGAAGGGGCGTTGCGCGCCGTGAGTGATGGCACAGGTGGTGCGCCGGGGAGCCGTTGAATCGGGTACGACCAGGTTGGGCGTTCGCGTTCATACAGGTGGATCGCGTGTGGCGTTCCCGTGGGGCTGGCTCGGTGGCGCTCAGTAGCTTTGCCCGATCCAGACGAGGCGGTACGGGAGGAAGCGCTCGGCACGGCGTTCACAGCGGTTGTCCAGGCCGAGCAGGGCGCTCACTACACGATGATGAAACCGAAGATCCCCGTCGCCTCAGTGACCGGGACCAACGGAAGAATGACGACGACGCGCCTACTCGAACACGTCGCTATGACCGCTGGCCTGGTCACGGCGTGGAGCGCCACCGACGGGGTGGTCGCCCAAGGAGTCATGGTTGAGCCCGGGGACTACTCGGGCCCGGCCGGGGTTCGCAAGGTCCTACCCACGTCCAGGGTCCAGCTCGCCATCCTCGAGACCGCGCGTGGAGGTCTGCTCCTGCATACCATAGGCATCTGGATGTAAGACGTCAGCGTGGAGGCCAACGTCTCCGCTGGCCACTCCGACCGCCATTGCGCCGAGCCGGCTGAAGGCGGTGGTTGGGTCTGGACGGGCCTCATCGAGGAGGGACGATGCGCTGGGGATGCCCACGAGGCGGGCGTCGCGCCCGCCAGCGAGCCTGGGAACCGGTGCAGGACCGCTGCCCGCCCCATTTCGTCCCCGGCCCCCCATGATGAGCAGGCACGTGTGCACGGTTCTAGCCATGGCGACAGCCTGGGAGTCAGCGGGCGGGCAGGGTCGGCGCTGGCGTCGGCGTGCCGTCGGCTTCATCGGCATCCTCGATCTCTTCGCGCGTGATCCCCAGCAGATAGAGCACGGCGTCCAGATAGGGCACGTTGACGGCAGTGTCGGCCTGTTCGCGCACGACCGGTTTCGCGTTGAATGCGACTCCCAGACCCGCGGCGGCGAGCATGTCCAGGTCATTTGCGCCGTCGCCGATCGCCACTGTGCGCGACATCGGCAGATGCTCGGCGGCCGCAAAACGGCGCAGGGCGTCGGCCTTGCCCTGGCGGTCAACGATCTCCCCGACGAGGCCGCCGGTGAGGAAACCGTCCTTGACGTCCAGGCGGTTGGCGTGGGCGTGGTCGATCCCAAGCTCCGCCGCGAGGGGTCCGACGATCTCGATGAAACCGCCTGAGACGACGGCCACGGTGAAGCCCAGGCGCTTCAGGGTGCGCACTAGCGTTCGCGCACCGGCCGTCAGACGGATCGACGCACGCACCTCGTCCAGGACGCTCACGGGAAGTCCGGCGAGCAGGGCCACCCGGCCGCGCAGGCTCTCAGCGAAGTCGAGATCGCCCCCCATGGCCGCCGCTGTCACCGCAGCGACCTCGGTCTCCTTGCCTGCGTGCTTGGCCAGCAGGTCGATCACCTCGTCTTGGATCAGGGTGGAGTCCACATCCATGACGACGAGCCGGTGACCGCGGCGGGCCAGGCCGGTGGGGGAGACGGCGATGTCGACGCCGCGTACGGCGGCCTCCAGCGATAGCTCGATGCGCAGGGCTGCAATATCGGCTCCCGAGATGTCCAGCTCCACCGTGGTGACCGGATATCGCGATAGCCGCCGGATCCGGTCGATGTTGGCGCCGTGCGCCGCGATACGGGCGCTGACCGCGGCGACCGCGCTGGCGAGCAACGGTGCTCCGAGGACGACCACGGCAGCCCGGCCTCCGCGGCGGACAGGGTTGTCGCCCTGGCCGGACTCGACGCTGACGTGCATTCCCAGCGCGGTGCCCACGCTGACGACGACATCGCGCAGGCGGCTGTCCCCTGGTCCGGCAGAAAGTAACAGAGCCAGCGTCAGGTGCCCGCGCACGACGACCTGTTCGAGATCCAGGACCTCAGCCCCCACGTCAGCGATGGCATCGAACAGGGAGCTGGTGACACCGGGCCGGTCGTCGCCGGAGACGGTGACCAGCAGCGTCTGTGTTGCATCTTCGGGCACGGTGCAAGGCTATCGTCGCGCTGGTCGGGACTATGACCGGTTGCGTTCGTCCCGCCATGCGATCAGGTCCTGCAGGGGGCCGAGGTCGTATGTCGGTCCTTCGACCCCGTAGGTGAACAGCCGCGTGCCCACGGCGTAGAGGCTCTCGGCGCTGGTTGCAGGGCTCTTGGGCGACACGCCCGCGGACCGTTCGATCTCCAGCGGGTCACGCCCCACCTTGGCGCACCACTCGTCGAGCACGCGGTGTTTGTGCGCGACCGTATCGGCGTCACCGAAACCGTGCCAGATATCGGCGTGTTCGGCCACGATCCGCAGAGTCTTGCGCTCGCCACCGCCACCGACAAGGACGGGGATGTGGCGCGTTGGCGGGGGGTTCAGCTGCGCCAGGCGGCTGGTGATCAAGGGCAGATCCCGGTCGAGGGCATCGAGTCGTCCGCCGGCCGTCCCGAAATCGTAGCCGTACGCGTCATAGTCCTTCTCGAACCAGCCGGAACCGATGCCCAGGATCAGTCGCCCTTCACTGATGTGGTCGACGGTGCGTGCCATGTCCGCGACCAGCTGGGGGTTGCGGTAGGAGTTACAGGTGACCAGCGATCCGATCTCGACCCGCTCGGTGGCTTCGGCGAAGGCGGCCAGCATCGTCCAGCACTCGAAGTGCTTGCCCTCGGGCTCGCCGTAGAGGGGGTAGAAATGGTCCCAGTTGAAGATGACGTCAGCGCCCAGCTCCTCGGCTTGGGCGCAGGCGCGCCGGATTTCGCTGTATGTCGCGTGCTGGGGCTGAAGCTGCATGCCCACTCTGGCTGGGCGAGGGTCGGGTGTGTTCACGGGCGGACCTCCTGACTCTTGCCGACCACGGTAATGCCGGAGTCGGTCACCGTGAATCCGCGAGCCAGATCCTCTTCCCGGTTGACGCCGATGTTCGCTCCCGGTGGCACGATGACGTTCTTGTCGATGATGGCGTGCCGGATAGTGGCGTTGCGACCGACCTGGACGAAGTCGAGCAGGACGCTGTCCGTGACGGTCGCGTAGCTGTGGATGTGAACACCGGGGGAGAGCACTGAATGGGTCACGTGGCCCCCGCTGATCACGACGCCGGGGGAGACCGCGGAGTCGATCGCGTCGCCGAGCCGGCCCTCCGACCCATGGACGAACTTGGCCGGGGGGAAGTTGCCGTGGTCGGTGAAGATCGGCCACTCGTAGTTGTAGAGGTTGAACACGGGATGGACCGAGATGAGATCCATCTGCGCGTCGTAGTAGGAGTCAATCGTTCCGACGTCACGCCAATATCCGTGGTCGCGATCGGTGGAGCCGGGGATCGGGTTGTCCTTGACGTCATAGGCGTAGGCCTCGCCACGGCGAACGAAGTCAGGGACGATGTCGCCACCCATGTCCCGGTTGCTCCCCGGGCGCTCCGCATCGCGGGTGACGGCGTCGATCAGGACATCGGCGTTGAACACGTAGATGCCCATCGAGGCAAGGACCTCGTCCGGAGAGTCCGGCAGGCCTACGGCGTTCTTGGGCTTCTCGAGGAATGCCTGGATCTTGTTGCTGGCTGCATCGACCTCGATGATGCCGAACTGGTCGGCCAGCGCGATAGGTTGGCGGATCGCGGCGACCGTCACCCCGCGACCATTCTTGACGTGCTGTTCGACCATGTGGCTGAAATCCATCCGGTACACGTGGTCCGCGCCGGCCACCACGACGATGTCGGGCTTCGCGTCGTACACGAGGTTCAGGCTCTGGTAGATCGCGTCGGCGCTGCCCTGGAACCAGCTCTTGTCGATGCGCTGCTGGGCCGGCACGGGCGTCACGTAGTTGCCGAGCATCGTCGACATCCGCCAGGTCGTGCTGATATGGCGGTCCAGGCTGTGTGACTTGTACTGGGTCAGCACAACAATCTTGAGATACCCCGAGTTCACCACGTTGCTGAGCGCAAAGTCGATCAGTCGGTAGATGCCGCCGAAGGGCACCGCAGGTTTGGCCCGGTCGGCTGTCAGCGGCAGCAGTCGCTTGCCCTCTCCGCCTGCGAGCACGATTGCCAAAACCTTGGGAGAACCAGTTCGCTTAGCCATGGACTGCAGCCTATTGCCGGGTCGTCCTCGCGCCTACGCCCGCCGCAGGACTAGCGTTCACGAAATGAGAGTTGACATCCTGAGCAAGGAGTATCCGCCCCAGGTCTACGGTGGCGCGGGCGTCCACGTCGCTGAGCTCGTCCGAGCGTTGCGCGCCCGCGGAGACATCGACGCCCAGGTCCGCTGCTTCGGCGGACCTCGTGAAGAGGCGGGCACCACCGGGTATGCCGATCTGCCGCAACTCTCGTCCGCGAATCCGGCCATCGCGACGTTGGGCGTCGACCTGGCCATGGTTGGCGACTGTGTTGGCGCGGACCTAGTCCACTCGCACACCTGGTATGCCAACATGGCTGGACACATTGCCTCGCTGCTGGCCGGGGTGCCTCATGTGTTGTCCGCTCACAGCTTGGAGCCGATGCGTCCGTGGAAGGCCGAGCAGCTCGGCGGTGGCTATGCGGTGTCTTCCTGGGCCGAACGGACGGCGTACGAGTCGGCAGCAGCAGTTATCGCGGTGAGCGCAGGGATGCGGCTGGACGTCCTGAGCAGCTATCCCGGGGTTGATCCGGCCGCGGTCCACGTCGTCCACAATGGCATCGACTCCCGGCTATGGCAGTCGGACTCAAGCCCCCAAGCCCTTGAGGTGCTGCGCAGCCGCGGCGTTGATCCCACGCGTCCTTCGGTGCTCTTCGTGGGCCGGATCACTCGCCAGAAGGGACTACCCTACCTGTTGCGGGCGGCGGCCGAGCTTGCGCCGGAGGTCCAGCTGGTCCTATGTGCGGGTGCGCCGGACACCCCCCAGTTGCTGGCAGAGGTCGAGGCCCTGATCGCAGAGCTGCAACGGGGACGCGATGGCGTGGTCTGGATCACCGAGATGTTGCCGAGGGCCGAGGTCATCGCCTTGCTGAGTGCCGCAACGGTATTCGCGTGCCCATCTGTGTATGAGCCGCTCGGTATCGTCAATCTGGAGGCGATGGCCTGTGAGCTCGCGGTCGTCGCAACGGCAACCGGCGGGATACCGGAGGTGGTCGTCGATGGTGAGACCGGCTGGTTGGTGCCCATCGAGCAGGTGAGCGACGGTAGCGGGGCACCGGTGGACCCCAACCGTTTCGTCTCCGACCTTGCCCTGGCGTTGAACCAGGCAGTCAGCGACCCGCAGCGCGCTCGCCGCTTCGGCCAGGCCGGGCGTCGGCGCGCGGTCGAGAGCTTCTCGTGGTCATCGATCGGCGACCAGACCATGGCGGTCTACGAGTCGGTTCTGCGCTGAGGTCACGGGAGCCGCGGCGCTAGGAGTCATGGCGGCTGGGGCGCAGACCGGCCAAGGACAGAGCCGCTACGGTTGCCGCAGCCGCCATCGCCCTGTCTGCGCCGGCGTCCAGGCGGTTCAGCACTATCCGGCGTTGCTCGGCGACCGCACTCGTCAGGACCTGTGACTGAGCTTCGTCGCTCAGGCCGAGCTCGGTGGCAACGCCGACCAGCGCCGCCATCGTGATGATCCTGGTGGCCCGCGATGGCAGCCCGTCAGGCAGACCCCATTGGCTGATGCTGAGCTCGTCGGCCATGGAGCGAAACAGGCTGCCTGCCCATGGCTTGGCATCGAGATTCTCGATCGCGCGCGTGTGCTCGGTCAGCTCCTGTCGGAACCCCTGTTCGATCTCGCTCAGGGACAACGCCTCCAGGGTGTGTACCGGGACCGGGTCGCAGTCGTATGACGACCAGGTCACCCCGGTGCCCTGGTCGTCAGCCGGGCCGAAGTTCTCGATCGTCGGAACCAGAGCTGCACCGATGCCAGGCACGTACACGCACTCGCCGGCGTCGGTGGCAGCCGCGATGAGCTCGGCGGAACCGCGCGGCATACCGGAGAGGTTGCCGGGGCGCGGGAGTGCCACCAGGACCGCGCGCTCACCGAGATCACGCCACAGGGAGAGGCGGTCGAGGTCGCCGCTGACGTGATCGACGTCGGGGTGCGTCCGGTCCACGGCCTGTTCAACCGTCAGCTGCCCGGCATACGCTGCCGTCGCCCACAACGCGAGCCGGACGCACACGGGGAGAACGGACATCCATTCATCGTAGGTGCCGCGAAGCGCGATCGTAGGGGCGTGGCCTAGGGTCAGGCATCATGAGCGACGTCCTCGAATTCGCCGGCGTGAGCGTGGTCCGTGGTGACAGCACGCTCCTGGACAACATCACCTGGGAGGTCGAGGAGGGCCAGCGCTGGGTCATCCTCGGACCGAACGGTGCAGGAAAGACCACCCTGCTGCAGCTGGCCGCTGGCCGCATCCACCCCACGACAGGTGTCGCGGGGGTTCTCGGTGAGGTCCTGGGTGCCGTCGACGTGTTTGAGCTGCGCCCCAGAATCGGCCTGTCGAGCGCGGCAATAGCCGAGAGGTTGCCCGCCGACGAGTGGGTCAGGGACGTCGTCGTCACTGCGTCCTACGGCATCGTGGGGCGTTGGCACGAGAGCTACGACGCGCTTGACCACGCACGCGCCGCAGACCTGCTCGAGGCCCTTGGCGTGGCTCACCTCAGCGACCGGACCTTCGGAACCCTGAGCGAGGGCGAGCGTAAGCGGGTGCAGATCGCCAGGGCGCTGATGACCGATCCCGAGCTGATGCTGCTTGATGAGCCGGCCGCCGGCCTCGACCTGGGCGGTCGGGAGGACCTGGTGGCGAGACTGGGTGCACTGGCTGCGGACATCGAGGCGCCGGCGCTGGTCCTGGTGACCCACCACGTGGAGGAGATACCCCCCTCGTTCACCGACGTTCTTTTGATGCGCGAAGGTCGCATCGTTGCCGCCGGGCCGCTCGAGATGGTGCTGACCGCGGCAAACCTTTCCAGAACCTTCGGCATTCCCCTCATGGTGGAGCGTCACGGTGATCGGTGGTCCGCGCGAGCCGCGCCGAATTCTCCAACAAAGGATCTTCGCGCAGCAGGCGGTTCCCCAGCAGTTCGTCCTGGCGAGCAGTACGGTGTTGGTTCACGGAGGTCGGGAGGGGAGCCGGATGTCGTGGTTCAGCGATAACGGATGGCTGGCGTGGGTGGGACTGGCCCTCGTCCTGGGGGCGGTCGAGGCGGCCAGTGTCGACTTCGTCTTCTCGATGTTGGCTGGCGGCGCACTTGCCGGAGCTGTAGCGGCCGCGTTCGGCGCACCGCTGCCGGTGCAGGTGATCGCGGCCGTTGCGGTGGCCGCCGCACTGCTGGCACTGGTGCGCCCCCTGGCCAAACGCTATTTCATGGTCCCAGAGGGCCACGGCGGTATCGGCGCCGGCGGCCAGGTCGGTCGCTCGGCCCTGGTGCTTGAGACCGTCACGGAGCACGACGGGCGAGTCAAGCTCGGCGGTGAGACCTGGTCGGCACGCACGCGCCCGGGCGCTGACCTATGCCTGCCCGGACAAGAGGTCCGGGTAGATACCATCGAAGGGGCCACCGCGATCGTGAGTAACGTCGCCGATGGTCAGAAGTCGGAGTAGTTCATGACAGCTCAACAATCGGCCCTGTTCGTCCTGTTGCTTCTCGTCTTGTTCGCCGTCATCGTCATCGTCCGGACGGTGAAGATCGTGCCGCAACAGGTGTCACTGATCATCGAGAGGCTCGGCAAGTTCTCACGAACCCTGGAGGGTGGCCTTCACTTCCTCGTCCCGTTCGTAGACAAGGTGCGGGCCAGCGTCGACCTGCGTGAACAGGTCGTGTCGTTCACGCCGCAGCCCGTGATCACGTCGGACAACCTTGTGGTCAACATCGACACGGTTATCTACTACTCGGTCATCGACTCCAAGTCGGCGGTGTATGAGATCGCCAACTTCATCCAGGGCATCGAGCAGCTGACCGTCACCACGCTGCGTAACGTCATCGGTTCCCTGGACCTCGAGCAGACCCTGACCAGCCGCGACCAGATCAACGCCCAGCTGCGCGGGGTTCTCGACGAGGCCACTGGCAAGTGGGGCATCCGGGTCAACCGCGTCGAGCTCAAGGCCATCGATCCGCCTCGCTCGGTGCAGGATTCGATGGAGAAGCAGATGCGCGCAGAGCGTGACCGCCGTGCGACCATCCTCACCGCCGAGGGCATCAAGCAGTCGGCCATCCTTACCGCTGAGGGCGAAAAGCAGAGCCAGATCCTTCGCGCTGAGGGCTCTGCCCAGGCTCGCATCCTGGAGGCGCAGGGCCAGTCCCGGGCGATCACCCAGGTGTTCGAAGCCATCCACCGCGGGAAGCCGGACCAGAAGCTGCTCGCCTACCAGTACCTCCAGGTGCTCCCGCAGCTCGCCCGTGGAGACGCCAACAAGCTGTGGATCATCCCCAGTGAGCTGACCGAGGCTCTGAAGGGGATCGGCACCGCGTTGGGTGGCAAGGACACGGAGGACCCGGGCGACAAGTGGGTCGATACCGGCGAAGTCCTGCCCACGGCTTTTGATGACACCGTCCTGGAAGACCCGGCCCAAGCCCTGGCCGAAGCCCGCGGTCAGGCAGCCGGCGCAACTGCCGAGGCCGAGAGCCATGCGACGGCGAGCGAGCGTCGAACCCAGATGCACGGTCGCCCGGCAGCGGACTCCCCGGAGGAACAGGCATCCAACCTGCACGACTCAGAGCTTGACGACGAACAAGGCCCGCCGAAGAAGACCCGGTAGAAGCCAATACGCGCGTTGCTGAATGGGACCGCTCGGTCTCGTTGGCACCCGCGTCCTGAGGCACCCGGTCGCTCTCGTTAGGGTTTGCCGGGTGCCCTGGTATGAAGTGATTGCCCTGCTGGCCGCGGGAATGGCTGCCGGGACCATCAACACCATCGTCGGCGCAGGCACCCTGATCACCTTCCCCACGTTGCTGTTCTTCGGATTTCCGCCGTTGGTCGCCAACGTCTCCAACACCGTTGGCCTCGTCGCCGGCGGTATCACCGGTATTCACGGCTATCGCCGGGAGCTGGTCGGCCAAAGCGGCGTCCTGCGGCGGTTGATGCCGATGTCGTTCGTCGGTGCCGTGACCGGGGCCATCCTCCTGCTCTGGCTACCCGAGTCCGCGTTCGACGCCATCGTGCCGGCCCTCATTGCCGCCTCGGTGCTATTGGTCATGCTCGGACCGCGGTTGCAGGCGTGGGCGGCCGCTCGCCATCCAGACCATGAAAGCCGCGGACGGCGCCTGGTGCTGGGCGTGGGCGTCTTCGGCGCCGGGGTCTACGGCGGCTATTTCGGGGCGGCGCAGGGCGTCCTGCTGGTGGGCATCATGAGTGTGCTGATGACGATCAGCCTCCAGCGCATCAACGGACTGAAGAACGTGCTGGCCACGGTGGCCAATGTCGTTGCGGCCGTTATCTTCATCCTGGTGGCCCCGGATCGGATCGACTGGGCTGTCGCGGCTCTGATCGCGGTGGGCGCACTCGCCGGTGGGTACGTCGGAGCGAGGTTCGGGCGACGGCTGTCACCGGTGGCGCTTCGCGGGCTGATCGTTGTGGTGGGCGTCCTGGTCATTGGCAAAATGGTTCTCTGATAGTGGTGATCTGACATGCCGATCGAGATCACTGACCCGGCCGACGAACGCGTTCGCGACTACTTCGCCCTTACCGATGTTGCTTTGCGGACCAAGGTCGAGCCAGCTCGGGGACTGTATCTGGCGGAGAGCGAGAAGGTCATCCGGCGGGCGCTGGCCGCTGGGCACCGACCACGCTCTTTCCTGATGGCCCAGCGCTGGCTCACCGACCTGTCGGACCTGGTCGAGCAGGCCGAGTCCCAGAGTGTGCCGGTGTACTTCGCCCAGCCTGGTGTGATCGAGACAATGACCGGATTCCACCTCCATCGTGGGGCGCTGGCGTCAATGCACCGGCCCTTACTCCTTGCCCCCGCGGCGTTGCTTCAGCACGCCTCAAGGGTCGTGATCCTCGAGGACATCGTCGACCACACCAACGTGGGGGCTGTGTTCCGTTCGGTGGCGGCGCTGGGCGTCGACGCCGTTCTGATCACCCCGCGATGTGCCGACCCTCTCTACCGACGCGCCGTGAGGGTTTCCATGGGCACGGTGTTCCAGGTGCCCTGGACGCGCATCGAGAACTGGCCGGAAGGCGTGCAGGTGCTGCGAGAAAATGGCTTCACCGTCGCGGCCTTTGCGCTAACCGACACGGCAATCAGCCTGGACGACCTTGCGGCGCACCTGCCCGATCGGCTCGCGATGATCTTCGGAACCGAGGGAGACGGACTCTCACGGCGGGCCGTCGAGGGCGCCGACCTGGTCGTGAAGATCCCGATGGCCGGGGGAGTGGACTCGCTGAACATGGCCGCGGCCAGTGCAGTAGCCATCTGGGCCCTGCGCCCACTCCCCAAGGTGTCCGCTCGCGGTCTATGACCGCTTTCAGATGGTGTAGTTGGCCGAGATCACACCGCGAGCCAGGGTGTGGAAACCCAATGTGAATGTGGTCACTGCGGCGCTGGCCGTGTCGTCCAGGCCCAGGTCGTCCGTGTCGAGCGCGTGCACTGCGAACAGGTATCGGTGGTTTTGGTCGCCGGCGGGCGGTGCTGCACCGTCATACTTTTTGTCACCGAAGTCGTTGGCCACGTGGAAGGCACCCCTGGGGGCTTTCTCGGCTGTGCCGGCCCCGGCGTCCAGGCTTGTGACCTCAGCGGGAATGCCCACCAGAAGCCAGTGCCAGAAACCCGAAGGGGTGGGCGCGTCAGGGTCGAAGCAGGTGACCGCATACCCCTTGGTGCCTTCGGGCGCTCCAGCCCAGGACAGCTGGGGGGAGACGTTGCCCCCAGTTAGACCCCAGCCGTCGAAGACGTGTTCCTCGGGCAGGCGAGCGTTGTGCTGGATGGACGTGCTTGACACCGTCAGTGTTGGCACTGCGGGCAACAGGGAGTAAGGATCCGGGGCTACGGGGCGGTCAAGGTTCATAGGTTGAGACTAGCCACAAGACGCGGGTCTTGGACCGGCCACAGACCCGGGTCTTGGACCGGCCACAAGACCGGCCTCTGGTCAGCCCACGAGTCGGGCAAGAAGCCGTTGAAGCTCGGCCGCAGGGTCGCTCGTCAGGCCACCGTGGACTGGACCCGGCTGGACGACTGTGCTCCGGGGGGCCGCGATCCAGCCGAATCGTTGGCCCAGTCCCTCCAACGAGGGGCGGCCGGGTGCTTGCTCCCCGCGGCAGATCGCGCAGATGGTCTCCAGCGTCGCATCGACCGACGCCAGATCCACCTGGGGGGAGAAGGACCTCAGGCGTTCCGGGTCGACGATGAAGGCGCACTGCAGGAAGTCGGCGCCCTGGCTGTGGATGACGACACCAACGTTGATGAATTCGTCGCGGTCGACCCGAGGAACGCAGCGCAGCACGACGTACTGGTAGCTCAGCAAAGGCGAGGTCATGAGGGATCCTTCCTCGGCAGCCATGCAGACGGATTGTCAAGGCGTGCAAGCAGACAGAGTCGGTATGCCGTCCGGAGCGCCGCGGCGTCGGGCATGGAGTCTGTCGGTTCCAGCCACTCGTCCGGGACCTGGTCGAGCACGCTGTCGATGAGTCCGGCCCCGACCACGGCGGCCAGGTCGTCGTGCAGGGGCGCCAGGTCATCCGCCACATCGCGCAGAACGTGGTTGCTGGCGTCGAACCCCTGGTTGGCAAACCGCGCCGGGTTCGACCCGCGACTGGGCCACGAGTGATGGAAGTACAGGGCGGCGCCGTGGTCGATGGCCCAGGTCTGGCCGTGCCACACCAACAGGTTCGGGTTGTTCCACATGCGATCGATGTTGGCCGTGAATGCGTCCAGCCACAGAACCGATGCGGCCTCCCGGGGTGAAGGTGGTTGCGAGCCGTCATAGCCGAAGGACCCGGGCAGGAAGTCCACGCCGAGGTTCAGACCGACACTGGCCGTCAACAGGTCCTGAACCTCTTCGTCCGCTTCGTACTTGGCGATCCGGGCGTCCAGTGTCACCGCACGCATCTCGGGGACGCGAAGGCCGATAGCCCGGCCGATCTCGCCGACGATGACCTCGGCCACCAGCACCTTGAGTCCCTGACCGGCACCTCGGAGCTTCAGGACGTAGGTGCCGTCGTCGTCGGCCTCGACAATGCCCGGCAGGGAGCCGCCCTCACGAAGGGGCGTTACGTAGCGAATCGCCTGGAATGGGGTCTCCATTTAGGTACTCTTGAACGGTCGCTCCTCAGGGGCTACCGCCAAGGTAGTTCGGGCCGCCCCACGTCCAGGCTGGGCGGGGGCTGCCGCGCACCGCGCGCGGGCGGTGGCGCTGGCCGGGTCCGTCCGGCCTTGCGCAACGAGCGGTAGGTCACCGGCTGGCCGTCGACTGCCTGTCGCAGCAGCGTGTGGAACAGCAGCCCGCGGCTGCGCGAGTGCCGCCGGTTGAACCGGAACACCCACTCGTCGAAGTAGGCCTGCACATGCTCGGGGCTGACCGAGCCCTGCATGGTGCCCATCACCCAGCGCTTGACCAGGGAGAAGACCAGGTGCACAGCCGGGAGAACCTCGTGCGCGTGCAGGCCGGAGGCGGCAATCGAGGTGCCCTGGTGTGTGTAGCGCTCGCGGGTCGCCGCCGGGTAGGCAGACCAGCCGTCGGTGATGACCCGGCTGCCCGGCTCGAGGTTCGCGTCCAGGAACGCGGCCAGGCTGACCGCGCTGGCGTCGGGGATGACACCCAGGCGGGCACGGCCGATCCGGCCCTCGTTGACCTCCACGGCGGCCGCGAACAGCACCTTCCCGAGAGCACCACGGCCGGGCACGCCCGGCTCCGGGCCGCCAAGGAAGCTCTCGTCGACCTCGACGTCCCCGCGCAATCGGTCCCGGCCCGGGCCCGCCATCACCGTCCGGTAGCGGTGAAGCATCGCCCACGCGGTCTGGTAGGAGCCCAGCTCCATCTCCCGCCGAAGCTGGGTGGCCGAGACGCCGGTCACGGCTGTTGACCACCAGCCAGGCCGCGGTGAACCACACGGTCAGCGGTGTGCGGGTCTTGTCGAAGATGGTGCCTGCGGTGGCGGAGACCTTCCGCTTGCAGGTGCCACACAGCCACCTGGCGTCGGACAGCCGCCACCCATGGCTGCCGCCGCAACCGGGACAGATGAGCCCGTCTGGCCAGCGGATCCAGTCCAGGTAGTCCAGGCACTTCCAGTCCTGATCGAACCAGGCACGCAACTCCGCGTAGGAGCCCGGGTAGTCCCGCCCGGCCGCCGGGCTCACGCGGGGTACTCCACGCTCCAAGAGTACCTAAATGGAGACCCCATTTCGCCTGGATGTGTTCGCGCACTCGGGAAGCCTAGTGCGGCGCCCGGCTGGCCAGACAGGGTGGCTGCCTGCTCACTGGACGTGCGTGATCCCTTACGGTGGACCAATGGAGCCGGTCTACACCCCCGTCATATGGATCGCCCGGACGTTGTTCGCAGCGCAGGGTCTGAAGATCACGATCAGCGGTGCCGAGAACATCCCGACCTCCGGGGGGGCGGTCCTGGTGAGCAACCACCTGAGCTACTTCGACTTCGCCTATGCCGGTCTGGTCGCGATCCCCAGCAAACGCCTGGTGCGTTTCATGGCCAAGGACGACGTCTTCCGCCACAAGATCAGCGGTCCGCTGATGCGTGGCATGCACCACATCCCGGTGGACCGGACAGCGGGCGCGGCGTCGTTCCGTGAGGCGGTTAGTGCGCTTAAGGCGGGGGAGATCGTCGGGGTGTTTCCAGAGGCGACCATCTCGCGTTCGTTCGAGCTCAAGGCTTTCAAGAGCGGCGCGGTCCGGATGGCTCAGGCGGCCGCGGTGCCGGTGCTGCCGATGATCATCTGGGGGTCGCAGCGGGTGTGGACCAAGGGCCACCCCAAGCGGCTGGGCCGCACGAATGTGCCGATCACACTCAGCGTGGGCGAGTCGATCGTGGCCGAGCGCCAGGTCGACGCCGATAAGATCAACCTGCAGCTCCGGGCCGCGATGACCGATCTGCTGCACGCCGCACAGGAGGCCTACCCGGCTGTTCCGAGCAACGAGCTGAAGTACCTGCCGGCCCGTCTGGGGGGGGCGGCGCCGACGCTCGAAGAGGCGACCGCCCTGGACGAAGAAGAGGCCGCGCGCCGTGCGGCCCGGCGCGGTTTGGCGGGCTGACCTTCCCGTGCTCGTCTCGCTTCTGCGCTCACATCTTGGTCCCTACAGACAGCCCATCGTCCTTATCGTGCTCTTTCAGCTCATCCAGACGATCGCCAGCCTGTATCTGCCCGGGCTGAACGCACAGATCATCGACCAGGGAGTCGTCACCGGCGACACCGGATACATCGTCCGCACCGGCGCCGTGATGCTGACCGTTACCGTGCTGCAGATCCTGTGTGCCGCCGCGGCGGTCTATTTCGGGGCACGCACGGCGATGGCGCTGGGCAGGGACCTGCGCGAGTCGGTCTTTGTCAAAGTCGAGTCCTTCGCGGCACAGGAGGTCGGCCGTTTCGGCCCGCCGTCTCTGATCACTAGGTCCACCAACGACATCCAGCAGGTCCAGATGATGGTACTGCTGACCTTCACGATGATGATTGCGGCGCCGATCATGTGCGTTGGCGGCATCATCATGGCCCTGCGCCAGGATGTGGTCCTGTCGTCTCTGCTGCTGGTCATCGTGCCGGTCCTGCTGGTGTGCGTCGCGTTGATCATCGCGCGGATGCGGCCGTTGTTCCGCTCGATGCAGGCCAAGATCGACCTGCTCAACCGGATCCTGCGCGAGCAGATCGGTGGTGTTCGCGTCATCCGGGCCTTCGTGAAGGACACTCACGAACGAGCTCGCTTCGACGGTGCCAGCACCGACCTGATGGATGTGTCCGTCCGGGTGGGCCGGCTCATGGCGTTGATGTTCCCCACCGTGATGCTCATCATGAACGTCTCCAGCGTCGCCGTGATGTGGTTTGGGGGCCATCGCATTGCGAGCGGGCAGATGCAGATCGGTACGTTGACGGCCTTCCTGAGCTATCTCATGCAGATCTTGATGTCCGTCATGATGGCGACCTTCATGTTCGTGATGCTGCCTCGCGCAGAGGTCAGCGCCGAACGGATCAAGGAGGTGCTCGACACCGTCCCGAGTGTGCGGGCACCGGCCGAACCGCAGGTGCGCAGCCTTCGCACCGGCGTCGTGGAGCTGTGTGAGGCGTCATTCAGCTACCCGGGGGCTCAGGAGGCAGTTCTGCACGGGGTCAGCCTGGTGGCCCGGCCGGGGGAGACGACCGCGATCGTGGGATCGACGGGCAGCGGGAAGTCGACTTTGCTCAACCTCATCCCGCGGCTGGTGGACGTCACCACCGGGATGGTGCTGCTCGACGACCTAGACATCCGAGCCCTGGACCCGAAGGATCTGAGGTCCTCCATCGGCCTGATCCCGCAACGTCCCTACCTGTTTGGCGGCACGGTCGCGACCAACCTGCGCTATGGCAAGGCCGATGCCACCGAGGACGAGCTCTGGGCCGCGCTGGAGATCGCCCAGGCCCGCGGGTTCGTGGAGGCGATGCCGGACGGGTTGGACTCGGTGATATCCCAGGGCGGCACGAACGTCTCCGGTGGGCAGAGACAGCGACTGGCCATTGCCCGTGCCGTGGTCAAGGCTCCGGACATCTACCTGTTCGACGACTCGTTCTCGGCACTCGACTACGACACGGACGCGCGGCTGCGGGCAGCGTTGTCGACCATCACTGACCGAGCCACGGTGATCATCGTGGCGCAGCGGATCAGCACCATCCGCCGCGCGGACCGCATCATCGTCCTGGACCAGGGTGCGGTCGTGGGAACGGGCACTCACTCTGAGCTGATGTCCTCTTGCGAGACGTACCGCCAGATCGTGCTGTCCCAGCTGAGCGAGGAAGAGGCGGCATGAGTACAGCCTCGAAGCCATCAGAGTCCAGGCCCGCTCCAGCCGCCCGGGGTCCGTTGGGCCACATGGGGGCAGGGCCTGCGGTAAAGGCCCTGAACTTCAAGGTGTCGCTGCGCCGGCTGGTCGCCAGGCTGCGCGGCGACCGCCGGCTGGTCGCGGCTGCAGGCGCGCTCGCAGCCGTCAGCGTGACCCTGTCAGTCATCGGCCCCAAGATCCTGGGTACCGCCACCGACCTGATCTTCACAGGGTTGGTCGGTGGACGTCTGCCGGCCGGGGTGACCAAGGCCCAAGCCGTCGCTCATCTGCGAGCCAGCGGGCAGGGCAAGATCGCGGACATGGTCTCGGCCATGGATGTGGTGCCGGGGCGTGGCGTCGACTTCGCCGTCGTCGGCCATGTCCTGCTGGTCGTTCTCGTGCTGTATGTCGCAGCCTCGCTCCTGTCCTGGACCCAGGGCCGCGTCGTGACGGTGATCGTGCAGCGCACCGTCTATGCGATGAGGGCTGACGTCGAGTCGAAGCTTGGCCGCATGCCGCTTTCCTACTTCGACTCCACCCCGACCGGCGAGCTGCTGAGCAGGGTCACCAACGACATCGACAACATCGCCCAGTCCCTTCAGCAGACCATGAGCCAGCTGCTCACATCCCTGCTCACGGTCATCGGCGTCATCGCGATGATGATCTACGTCTCGCCGATCCTGGCCCTGGTGGCCCTGATAACGGTGCCAGTGTCCGCCCTCATCACGATGACCATCGCCAAGCGCTCTCAACCCCAGTTCGTCGGCCAGTGGTCGACCACTGGCAAGCTGAACGCTCACATCGAGGAGGCCTACACCGGCCACGAGCTGGTCAAGGTCTTCGGCCGCACAGACGAGAGCGTGGCCGCATTCCGCGAGCTCAACGAGAAGCTCTACGTCTCGAGTTTCAAGGCGCAGTTCATCTCGGGCCTGATCATGCCGGCCATGATGTTCGTGGCCAATCTCAACTATGTCGCCATTGCCGTGATCGGAGGACTGAAGGTGGCTTCCGGCGCGATCAGTCTCGGCGACGTCCAGGCCTTCATCCAGTACTCCAGACAGTTCAGCCAACCGTTGACCCAGGTTGCCTCGATGGCCAACCTGCTGCAGAGCGGAGTGGCCTCGGCTGAGCGGGTCTTCGAGGTGCTGGACGCTCCGGAGCAGTCGGCCGATGCTAGCCCGTCGGTGGCCCCAAAACAGGTCCTCGGCCGGGTCGCCTTCGAGGATGTGTCCTTCTCCTACGACCCTGCGCGGCCACTCATCCAGCACCTGGACCTGGTCGCCGAGCCGGGCCAGTCCATCGCCATCGTCGGGCCCACCGGTGCCGGGAAGACCACGCTGGCCAACCTCTTGTTGCGCTTCTACGAGGTGGATGGGGGTCGGATCACCCTGGATGGTGTTGACGTCCGCGACCTGGCCCGCGAGGACCTGCGAGCGGAGTTTGGCATGGTCCTGCAGGACACCTGGCTGTTCGGCGGGACCATTCACCAGAACATCGCTTATGGCGCAGAGGACGCCTCCGAGGCGCAGATCAGCCAGGCGGCTGATGCGGCATATGTCGATCATTTCGTACGGACTTTGCCGCAGGGCTACGACACGGTGATAGATGACGACGGTGCCAGCGTCAGCGCGGGGCAGCGCCAGCTGTTGACGATCGCGCGTGCTTTCCTGGCCGATCCGGCGATCCTGATCCTGGACGAGGCGACGAGCTCGGTGGATACCCGGACCGAGGCGCTCGTGCAGCGGGCCATGGAGGCGCTGCGTACGGGGCGCACCAGCTTCGTGATCGCCCACCGGCTGTCCACCATCCGTGACGCCGACCGGATCGTCGTCATGGTCGAGGGCGCAATCGTCGAGCATGGAACCCATACTCAGCTGCTTGCCGCCGGCGGTGCCTACCACCGGCTGTATGCCGCGCAGTTCAGCGGCGCCGCAACTGATGACGAGCTCGAGGCGGTCCCGGCCCTGTGAGGGTTCGGGCATCGGGGCCTTACAGGATCTGGGTGGTGGACGACGGACGAGGGTGTGCGCCGCGCCACCTAGGGTCGATCCCATGCCTGCAACCCTGAGTCCCGAACGGTCGGCTGTTGCCGCTGCAGTGATAGCGGCGATCGCCGGGCAGGGTGCTGTCCTGCGAGATGACCAGGCACTGGCTGTGGCGGCTCTGTGCGAGCCGGCAGCCAGGGTTCTCGTTGTTCAGGCCACCGGCTGGGGGAAGTCGGCGGTCTACTGGGCTGCCACGGCCATCCGGCGCCGTGAAGGTTTCGGCCCGGCACTGGTGGTCTCACCCTTGCTGTCGCTGATGCGCGACCAGGTCGGCGCAGCGGGTCGGGCTGGGCTTCGGGCGGCAACGCTGAACTCCTCGAACATGGATGCCTGGTCCCAGGTAGAGGCTGCGCTGCGCGCTGATGAGCTTGACGTCCTGCTGGTCTCCCCGGAGAGGCTGGCCAACCCCGGTTTCGGTCGGCGGGTGCTCGATGAGCTGGCCGGACGGCTCGGGCTGCTGGTCATCGACGAGGCCCACGCGGTGTCCGACTGGGGGCATGACTTCCGGCCCGACTACCGGCGGGTCGCCGACGTCCTGCGGACGCTCAATCCGCAGACTCCGGTGCTGGCCACCACGGCAACCGCCAACGCGCGGGTGACCTCGGACGTCGCGGCTCAGCTCGGCGAGGCGACCCTGGTCCTGCGTGGTCCGCTGGCACGCGGCAGCCTTCAGCTGACGGTGGTGGATGCACTCTCCCCGATCGAACGGTTTGCCTGGGTGGTCGATCACCTGCCACGGCTCGAAGGCTCCGGGATCGTCTACACCCTGACCGTGGCTGATGCCGAACGCCTCGCTGCCGCGGTGCAGTTCGTCCACGGAGACAGCTGCAGGGTTGCGGCATACACCGGCGGTCTGGAGTCCAGCGAGCGCGAGCGGCTCGAGGATGCGCTACACGGCAACCGGCTCAAGGCGCTGATTGCCACCTCCGCGCTGGGCATGGGCTACGACAAGCCCGACCTGGGCTTCGTCGTTCACGTCGGCTCGCCGCCGTCGCCGGTCTCGTACTACCAGCAGGTGGGACGTGCCGGCCGGGGTATCGACCACGCCCTGGTGACGCTGCTCCCCTCGGATGCCGATGCGGGCGTGTGGAACTATTTTGCGACGGCAACGATCCCCGACCGGGCACAGGTGGAGCGCCTACTGGCGGGCCTCTCGGCCTATGACGGCGACCAGCCGGCCACCGTTGCGGCGCTCGAGGCCGAGACGGGGCTGCGGCGTGGACGTGTTGAGCTGATGCTCAAGCAGCTTGCCGTGGACGGCGCCGTCGAGCGGGTCCAGGGCGGCTGGCACCCGACCGGGGCGCAGTGGGTCTATGACCAGGCGCACTACGACGCCATCATCGCCACCAGGCGCCGAGAAGCGGACATTATGCGTGCCTACACACGCGGCCAGCGCTGTCTGATGCAGCTGTTGCAGGAGTCCCTGGATGACCCCAGCGCCCAGCCCTGTGGACGATGCTCCGTCTGTCTTGGTCATCTGCCGCAGCCTCTACAAGGCCGACCCGAGCCAGGCACCGTCGAGGCGGTGACCCGCCGGTTGAGGGGCGAGGTCACCGTCTTGGAGCCACGCAAGATGTGGCCGGGGGGAGCGTTCGGCACCAGAGGCCGGATTCCGCCGGGGCTGATGGCGCAGACGGGTCGGGCCATTGTCTACGCCGACGCCCCCGAGTGGCGCGAGCTGGTCGCGTCGACATTCGCCCGGGACAGCCCACCGACCCAGGAGCTCTGCAACGCGGCTGTGGCCGCGCTTGGTCACTGGCGTGACTCCTGGCCTTCGCGTCCGGAGGTCGTTGTCTCACTGCCTGCGTCCGGCTTCCCTGTGATGACAGGTGGGCTGGCCGACCATCTGGCTGTGGTGGGCCAGCTGGGTCGCGCGGACCTGCGCGTCGCCATCGACTCCGGTGCACCTGACGACCTGTCCTCGCCGCAGGAGGCTGCACTGTGGCGGGACTCCATCTGCGTCACCGATGAGCTGGCGCGGGCGGTTCAAGGCAAGGTGGTGCTGCTCGTGGTCGATGCATCGTCCTCGCAGTGGCCGATCACGGTGGCTGCGGCGCATCTTCGCCAGGCCAAGGCGTCGATGGTGCTGCCGTTGTTGGTACACCGTCGTCCCTGAGCGGCTGACATCTGGTCGTGCGCTGGGTCTGGCTGCGTCCTTGCGGGGGAGTCAGGAGGACCGTCATGCCCAACGCACCTGAGGTGGCCTCCACGTCATCGGGCGAGCCGAGCGCCCGACTCGATGTCCGAGTCGTCCTGGCCGCGGTATCGCTGGCTCTGCTGGTGTTCCCGTTTGGTCTGACGCTGTTGCTGGTGGAGGACAGATGGGCACCGCTGTTGAGGCTCGATCGTGGCGCGCGCGACAGCCTGCACCGATACGCGGTGGCCCGCCCAGGCTTCGTGGCCGCGATGCAGCTGATCAGCAACTCGGGCTCGGGCGCGGTCTGGGCTGTGGTCCTGACGCTGTCCGTGGGCTGGTTGCTCTGGCGTCGGTTGCCCCGGCTTGCCCTGTTCGTGGTGATTACCGCGGCCGGATCATCGCTCTTGAACGTCATGGTCAAAACGGCCGTCCATCGACTGCGGCCGGTTCTGGCCGACCCGGTCGCCCGCGCACGTGGGCTGAGCTTCCCGAGTGCTCACGCCCAGGGCGCGGTGGCCGGGTATGAGGTGCTTCTGCTCGTCTTGGTGCCCATCCTCTATGGACCGTGGCGCAGAGTCGTCGTGACATATGCCGTGCTCGCCGTCCTGGCGATCGGTTTCTCACGCATCGCTCTCGGCGTTCATTACCCATCCGACGTCTGGGGCGGCTTCATGCTCGGTTCGGCATGGGTAGCTGCCATGGCGGCGGCGTTCAACGTGACGGCCGTTAATCGTCAGCGTCGTGCAGTAGCTACGTCAGGTCGCTCAGCCGACGGTGGCCAGTCGCTCGGAGGCACGCGCGGCCGGTGAGAAGCCCGCGACGAGCCGGGCCAACGCCTTCGCCGAGTCGCCGCGCTGCAGGTCGTGGCCCCTGCCGGCCAGCATGACCAGCG
>Ga0097691_1000413_pt1 | contig 38327 bp, 33 predicted proteins | sample NGESurdeep072012_8_FD_72858 | JGI IMG/M metagenome (GOLD analysis project Ga0097691, IMG submission 72858) | Arctic peat soil microbial communities from Barrow, Alaska - NGEE Surface sample 210-1 deep-072012 | ecosystem: Environmental > Terrestrial > Soil > Wetlands > Peat ... | reverse complement strand
TTCGTTGTAGCCCTCAAGATAATGAATTGCAATCAATAGCAATTGTACTAGGGCCTTTCTCGATGAAACAACCGTCTTACTTTTGCGAACATTGACATTAGAGTCTATGCACAATAAGGGGTGAACATGGCGTATCGTAGTCTCATCCGAACAAGAATGAGGAGGTCACCATGTTCACCGAGCCTATGTTACGCAAAAATCCAGCATTACTCCCGGCTTTCACGGGTCTACCTGCCGACGAATTTTGGTCCATGCTTGAGCAAATGGAAACCAAGTTCCCCGAATATGAAGTGGAGCGGCACAGCCGAGATGACCGCCAGCGAGCGGCTGGTGCGGGACGCAAGTTTGACCAATCACTGGTTCAGCGGGCAGTAGCGGTGTTAGCATATTTACGTCTACATGTGCCCCAAATGGTCATTGCGCTCATGTTCGGGTTGACGCAATATGGCATCTCGCGTGATTTACGCCGCTTGTTGCCCCTGATCCGTGACGTTCTACCTTGCCCAGAGGTATGGGATGTCGTAGAAGGGGATCGAGCGTTGAAGGATCCGGTTCCGCTGTCATCCGAGCAATTGAGGGATGGGCATGCGTTGGTAGATGCCACCGAACAACGGGTTTCTCGCTCCAGTGACAACGAGACGCGCAAGCTGTACTACTCCGGGAAAAAGAAAGCTTTCACCCTGAAAACGCAAATGGTGACAGATGGCGATCATCACATCGTGGCGATCAGCTCGTCCGTCCCGGGTGCCATGCACGACAAGAAACTCAGTGATGAGGTGGAGACACTGGAACGGTTACCAGAGGGCTGTGAAGTCGATGCCGATAAAGGGTATCAAGGCCTAGCTGACCAAGTGAGTTTGGTCACTGTTCGCAACCTGGAGACAGGCGTCGAGCAACAAGTTCCCCGCGTAACCGTTCACACGCCCTTTAAGAAACCGAAAGGAAAAGAACTGACGGAGCAGCAGCAGGTGTTCAATCGGCAGCTAGCTGCAATCCGCGTGCGCGTGGAACATTGCATCGGCTGGGCGAAAAACTGGGCGATTCTCGCTACCCGCTTTCGCTGTTCTCATTCAATTTATACTTCCGTCATACAAACAATTTGTGGACTCGTCAACGAACAGACCCAACGGTGGCAAACCGCCCGCATTTACTAATACTAATTGTGCATAAACTCTATAGAAGTGACCGTAGGGGTCAAGCTGCTTCAGACCCGACCCCACTGCGTAAACACCGACTTCGACAGGCGAGCCAGTGCTACCGACCGTCGCGTAACCGGTAGGAAGCTTCTACACATCGCCCGCTGCCACATCCGCGAATTGTTCCAACTTCACGGGCGCACTGGTGCAAGTCGCCCCGGCGCTTTCATGTGTGCTGCGCCGGGCAGAACAGCGTCGAGTCGCCGCTTAATTCGGCGGTGGCCGCTAACGTCGGCCATGTGCCGTCCGGTTCCCGTTGGTCGATCGCCGCGCGGATGATGGTCTCGACGGTCAGCCCACCGCCGGCCGGGGCGCCAGGAACCGGAACCCTGCCGATAGGCGAGATGCGTTCCACCACCCGCGGAAGCACCGCCGCATCGCCGAGCATGACGATGTAGGCGGCTCCATCGTCATCGACCGTTCCGAGCTCGTGCCATGCATTCGGATACTTCGCCACGCAAGGATCAGAAGCGAGCGTGACGCGCTCCCGGCGGTAGTTGATGCCGTCCCTGGTCTTGACCAGCCCGTTCATAGCGACGTACACCGTCGTGCGCGGCTTCATCGGAGCGCCCGATCCATTGCGTCGGCGGCCTCGCGCCGAAGGTCGGGCGTCACCGCGGCATAGACATTCGCGGTGATCGCGATGCTGCTATGGCCGAGCGTCCGGGAGATCGTCGCCAGCGGGACACCGGCGGCGAGCTGCAAGGTCGCGCAGGTGTGGCGCAGATCGTGACAGCGGATGACCGGCAGCCCGGCCCGCGTCAGGGCCACGTGGAGCGCCGGGGTGATTAGGCGGCCATTCCACGGCCGGCCCAGCGCATCGGTGAATACCAGCCCGTCGCGGTCCTGCCAGGCGGAGCCGGCGACGGCCCGGGCGGCATCCTGCCGGGTCCGCTGTCGCTCGAGGGCGTCACGGGCCACGACGGGCAGCGCGATCGTCCGCCGGGAGCGGTCCGACTTGGGCGGGCCGAGTGTCGGGCGCCCGTCCCATCCTCGCGCCAGCGCTTGCCGGACGGTCAACGTGTCGGCGGTCACGTCGCGCCACGCGAGCGCGAGCGCTTCGCCTTGCCGGAGCCCGGTCGCGATCAGGACGGCCCACAACGGGCCGAGTTCGTCATCGCGCGTCGTTTCGATCAGCCGGCGGGCCTCTTCGGCCGTCAGCGTCCGGGACTGGTAGGGCACGACCCGCGGAGGTCGGGCCTCTGCCGCGACGTTCCGCACCACGAGCCCGTCACGGATCGCCTGCCGGAGCGCGACTCGGAGGATATTCCGCGCGTTGCCGGCGGTGGACGGGGCGTTACCGCGGGCGACCAGCGCGGCGGTCATCCGTTCCACGTCGGTCGGGGTCAGGCTTCCGAGCGGTACGTCCCCGATCACGGCGCCGATGGCGCGGGTCCCGGCCGCGTAGCTGTGAAAGGTGGTCGGGGCGATGCGGAGGCGCGTCGTGGGCAGCCAGGCGGCCAGCCAGTCGGCGGTGCGCATCGTCGTGGTCGGCACGGCGACGGCGCGCATCCGTTCGAGCTTCTGGCGCGTATCAGCAGCAGTGGCACCGGAGACGACGCGCCGGACACGGGCACCAGTGGCGGGGTCCGTCACGACGGTGGCGCCGCGCCAGCGGCCATCAGCGGCCCGGTAGACGGAGCCACTGCCATATGAGCGACGGCGGGGGTAGGATGGCATCAGCGCGGGTCCTCCATGACAGGACTGCGGCGTCAGGACGCTCCGGCTTGCTAACGGTCGGGGCGTCCGTCTCTATCCGCCGAATACTACCACATTGCTACCGGCCGAGCGCAGGGCCGTTGACTATCTCCACACGCCGAGACCGCCACCACCCCGCCACGAGTGGGCCTGCGCCGTCCCCGGACTGCCCTCGCCCGACCGTCGCGCAGCGACAGGAGCCCGCGACCACCATGACGAAGATCCAGGAGTCCGGCGACCGAGTCGTTGCCAACGTCGAGCGGGTCATCGTGGGCAAGCACCACGAGGTCCAGCTCGCCCTCGTCGCCCTGCTCTGCCGCGGCCACCTCCTCATCGAGGACGTTCCGGGTACCGGGAAGACCGTCCTGGCGAAGGCGCTCGCGAAAAGCCTCGGCTCGTCGTTCCGGCGGATCCAGTTCACGCCGGACCTGCTCCCGTCGGACGTGACGGGCCTCTCGATCTACAACCAGAAGACCCAGGAATTCGAGTTCCGACCCGGGCCGATCATGAGCCAGGTCGTGCTCGCCGACGAGATCAACCGGGCCACTCCCAAGACGCAGTCGGCGCTGCTCGAGTGCATGGAGGAACGGCAGGCCACGATCGACGGGATCAGCCACCAGATGCCGGACCCGTTCCTCGTGATCGCCACCCAGAACCCGATCGAGTACGAGGGCACGTTCGTGCTCCCCGAAGCCCAGCTGGACCGCTTCATGCTCCGCCTCCGGATGGGCTACCCGACGCCGACGGAGGAGATCGTCATCCTCGACGAGCAGAAGCGGGTCCACCCGCTCGACGACCTCGAGGAGGTGTGCCCGGTCGCCGAGCTGCGCGAGATGCAGGCGGCGGCCCGTGAGATCTACGTGGACGCGAGCGTCGCCGAGTACATCGTTCGCCTCGTCAATGCCACCCGGACGCATCCCGACATCTACCTGGGAGCGTCGCCGCGGGGCTCGATCGCGCTGTACCGCGCGGGCCAGGCGCGGGCCGCACTGCTGGGGCGCGATTACGTGATCCCGGACGACGTGAAGACCCTGGCCAGTCCCGCCCTGGCGCACCGGCTGATCATCAAGACCAGCTCGTCCATCCGCGAGGTGGACGCGGAGACCGTCGTCCGCGAGCTGCTCGACTCGGTGCCCGTCGACGCACCGGCCCGGCCCGGCGGCCCGCGCCGGATCGAGGCCGAGGCCCCGCGCGGCCGCTGACCGGCCCGCGGCCGCAGGCCCTCCATGCGCGTCCTGCGCCGTCTCCCGTTCCTCGTTGTCGGAGTGCTGCTGGTGGTGGCCGCGTTCAGCACCGGCTACGACTTCCTGTTCTACCTCGTCTACCTCGGCTTCCTGGTGATCGGCGGGAGCTACCTGGTCACGCGGAACGGTCTCTCGAACCTGGAGGCGGGCTACGCGGTCAGCCAGGTCCAGGCGCACGTCGGCGACCAGCTCCGCACGACCTACACGCTCCGGAACACGAGCCGGCTGCCGAAGCTCTGGCTCGAGGTCCACAATCCCTCCACGCTCCCGATCCCGTTGCCGGGCCGGGCGATCTCGCTCGGGACGCGCCGCGAACGGTCGTGGGTTGCGCGCGTGCCGCTGATCCGGCGTGGCCATTTCCGGGTTGACCCGCTCCAGATCCGGACTGGCGATCCATTCGGGTTCTTCGAGGCGAATGCGTCCGTCGGGCACGGGCTGACCCTGGTCGTCTACCCGCGGGTCGAGCGAATCCCGCGCTGGCGGCTCCGCGCCGTGAACCTGGAGGGCAGCAGATCCACCCCGGTGCGAGCCGCCCAGGCGACTCCGCTGGCCACCTCCATCCGCCCGTATGCGCCGGGCGACGCGTTCAACAGGATCCATTGGCCGTCCACCGCGCGGACGGGCGACATCCAGGTCAAGGAGTTCGACCTCGAGCAGACGGCCGACGTGTGGCTCTTCGTCGATCTCGAGCGTCGCGTCCAGCGCGGGTCGGGCGACGACTCCACCGTCGAGGTCGCCGTGCGCGTGGCGGCGGCCATCGCCGAGCGCGCCCTTTCCGAGAATCGCTCGGTCGGCCTGACCACGACGGGCGCGCACCTGACCAACCTGTCCCCGGACCGTGGACCACGCCAGCGGCGGAAGATCCTGAACCTGCTCGCCGCGGTCGAGGGCGACGGGACCATCCCGCTCGTGGAGGCGCTCGTGGCCGGGCTACCGCTCCTCCGGCGCGGGATGTCGGCCCTGATCGTCACCCCCGCCGCCGAGCCGGCGTGGGTCCGGCCGCTGGCGACGCTTCGCCCCCGGGGGATCGGCACCCAGGTCTTCTACCTGGACCCGCGCGCGTTCCTGCGCCACGAGGTCGTGGCCGCCGGCCGGAGTGTCGAGGAGCCCGAAGCCGCCGCGGAGCTCGGCGAGCTGGAGCAGGTGTCGCGCCAGGTCCACCACGCGCTGGCCGAGTTCGACGTGCGGACGTGCGCGGTCCCGCCCGGCGTGCCGCTCGGCGAGGTCCTGGTCGAGTGAGCGCGGCCCGCACCGCGTTCGACTACAGCGTCCCGGCTCCGCTGGAGAACGAGCGCCGCCTCGCGTTCGGACCCGCGGAGGGCTGGTCCAGCGTGCTCCTGCTCGTCGTGATGGCCGCGCTCGTCGGCTGGGCCATCGACGACTCTCGCTGGGTGCTGGGGGACTCGACGCTCACGGACTTCCTGCCCTGGGCGGGAATCCTCGGAACGCTGTGGGGCGTCGTGGCGGCCAAGACCGACCGCGGGCGGCTCGTTGCCCATGTCGGCGGCGCGATCCTCGCCACGGTGTACCTGTTCCTGGTCATCGGCACCCAGCTCGCGCCGGGCGAGTCGATCGGCGGGCTGCTGGGGGCCACCTCGAGGTCCGTGACCGCGGCGTACGTCGACCTCGTCGTCCGAGGCCACCAGACGACCACGGAGCTCGGGCACTTCCTGCTGGTGCTGGGGATGATCACGTGGAGCGCCGGTCACTTCGCGGGCTACACGGCCTTCGCCCACCGCCGTCCCGTCGCGGCCATCCTGGTGCCGGGCGCGATCCTCCTTGCGAACGTCGTGCTGACGATCCGGGACCAGTACCCGCTCCTGGTGGTCTATTCGCTCGCCGGGCTCCTGTTCCTCGTCCGGTTCCATGTCGCGGACGAGCAGCGGGCGTGGGCGCGGCACCGGATCGGGGACGTCAGCGACGCGGTCGGCCTGTCGCTGCGCGTCGGCGCCACCTTCGTCGGCGCGGCGGTCCTCGGAGCGCTCCTCCTGGCGCAATCGGCGACGTCGGCGCCGCTCGCCGGCGCGTGGCCCGGGCTGAACCAGTCGTTCACGGAGCTCGCCAAGCAGGTCGTCCGCTACTTCCCGGCTGGCGGGCCCGGGACCCGGATCACGGGCACGCAGTTCCTGGACTCGGTCACCGTGACTGGCGTGTGGGTGACGGACTCGACGCCCATCCTCACGATCCAGACCCCCGCCGGCAGCCCGCGAATGAAGTGGCGCGCCGTCGCCTACGACCGGTTGACCGGGAGCACCTGGACCTGGAGCCAGTCGGCTGAGGTCAGCGTTGGGGCGTCCGATGGGCTCCTGGCCGGCACTCGAGATGCGCCGCTCGACGGCGTCAGCTATGTGCCGGCCGTCTACCAGGTGAGCGGCCTTGCGGCGGGCAGCATCGTGGTGACGCCGGGGATCCCGACGCGTCTCAGCCGGACCGCCAACGTGACGCTGATCCAGGGCGGCGCCGACACCGCGTTCGGCCGCATCCTGCCGGCAGGCGGCAACAGCTACACGCTCGAGGCGCTCCTGCCAGCCCTGTCCAACCCGAACGACCCGAAGGCCCTGACCGCCAATCGCCTGCGCGCGGCGGGAACCGACTACCCGGCCGACCTGCTGGCCACCTATACCGGCATCGAGCCCGGGACCGTGGGCGCGGAGACGCGCGCGCTGCTGGCCCAGATCATGAACGGGGCCAAACCCACGACGCCGTACGACACCGCCCGGGCGATCGAAGCCTACCTGCGCGACAGCCAGCACTTCACCTACACGACCGACGTCTCGAATGTCGACTGCGGCGGACGCGGCGTGGTGGACTGCTTCGTCTACTCGCGGAAGGGCTACTGCGAGCACTACGCCTCCACGATGGTGATGATGCTTCGCGCGGAGGGAATCCCGGCCCGGTTCGTCGAGGGCTTCCTGCCCGGCGACCGCACCGCGAGCGGCGTCGAGACGATCCGCCGCAGCGGGGCGCACGCGTGGGTCGAGGTGTGGTTCCCCGGTGCCGGGTGGGTGGCGTTCGACCCGACCGGGGGTGGCGTGGGCCTCCCGCTCGTGCTGCCGACCGGCCCTGCCGTCGCGAACCCCGTGCCCTCGGCCAGCGCGGGTGGAAGCGGGGGCCCGGGCGCGAGCCGTCGGGTCGGAATCGACGAACCGGGCGGGGCGGCCGGCGCGGGGTCATCGGGCAGCTTCCGGACGCCCGGGATCGGGCCGATCATCGTGGTCGTCATCCCGCTCTCGGCCGCGCTGCTCGGGCTCGTGTTCGTCGTTCTCCGGCGCCGTTTCGGCCGTCCGGCCGAGCCGATCGCCGTCTACCGGACCGTGGCGGGCCTGGCCGGCCGGCTGGGCTACCCGCGGCGCCCCACCCAGACCGTCTACGAATACCTGGGGTCGCTTTCCGACGTCGTGCCCGGCGTCCGGCCGGATCTCCAGCTCGTTGCCCGCTCCGCGGTTGAGGCGACGTACGGCCGGCGGCGCTTCGGCCCGGACCGCCTTTCGGCGCTCGGCGAGGCCCAGCGGCGCCTCCGGGTCACGCTCCTGCGCCTCGCCTTCGTGCGCCGCCGGGGCGGTCGCCGCTAGAGGGCGCCGCCACGGGAACGCGCGGCTGCCTCGTCCTCGGCGCGCCGCGCGGCCTCCCCGGCCTCGATCTCGAGTGGCGCGAGGTGCTCCGTCCGGTTCCACGCGCGCAGGACCGCGCGCCCGTTGCGAATATCCAGGACCGCGATGCCCGTGGTGGCCTGGGTGAACGTCCAGAAGCGGTCCAGCGGCAGGCCCAGCAGCGCGAGCAGCGCGACCTTGAAGGCCCCGTCGTGGCCGACCAGGAGCGTCCAGGGCCCGGCATGGGGATCGTAGAACGACGGCGTGGCCGGGGCCGGGGAACCAGCCACGGCCGACGCATCCGCGGCGGTGCCTGCGGTCCAGGACGCGCGGGCAAGCCGGTCGATCACCCCGGACAGCGCCGCTCGGACGCGCCGATCCACCTCGACGAGCGATTCGCCCCCGGGGGCGAAGGTCCGGACCGGGTCGCGTCGCCAGCCCGCGATCTCCTCCGGCCAGCCTGCCTCGACGTCCCGCTGGAGCAGGCCTTCCCAGGCGCCCTGCCCGATCTCGCGGAAGCCCGGCTCCGGGACCAGCGGCGGTGCCGGGCGGCCGCGGGCGACGATCGCTGCTGCTACCGCGGCCGCGGTCTGCACGGTGCGGGCCAGCGGCGAGTGGACGATGACGACCGGGTCGCCCGGCGGCACCGGCAGGCGCGGCGGGGCCCACGGATCGGCCAGGCGCACCCCCGCCAGCTCGGCCTGGCGCTGCCCGAGCGCCGAGAGGGGCGTGTCCGCCTGGCCCTGGAAGCGGCCCTCGGCCAGCCAGACGGACTGGGCGTGCCGGAGGAGGACGAGCGACGCGACGAGATCCGGCGGGAGCGCCAGGGGCGCCACCGTCGCGGGCGGCTCCGTCACGCGCCGCCGCCGAGCTCGACGCTCCAGATATCCAGGACGCCGTCCATCGCCCGAATGTGACCGGCGACGTCGACGGGGACCGCCTCGTCGAGTGCCAGGAGCATGAACGCGTCGCTGCGCGGCGCGGAACGTCCCAGGTGCATCGCACTGATATTGATGTCAGCCTCGCCCAGCATGACGCCGATCCGGCCCATCATCCCCGGACGGTCCTGGTGGCGCGTCACGAGCATCCACGGCGCCGGCGCCATCTCCAGCTCGTAGTCGTCCAGCCGGACCAGCCGCTGCTCGCCGTTCGCGAGCGTCCCGGCCACGGCGTGCGGGAAGCCGTCCGCGACGCCGGCCACGGTGACGAGCGACGCGAACCCGCCCGCATCGGGCGTCTTGCGCTCGACAAGGGTGATCCCCCGCGCCTTTGCGAGGTGGGCCGCGTTGACCAGGTTGACCCGCTCGGTCGTGGTTCCCTCGAGGAGGCCGCGGAGGACCGCGGCCTGGAGGGGCGTGACGTCGTGGGCCGCCAGCTCTCCGGCCACCTCGAGCGTGAGCGCCCGCATCGCGCCCCGGGCGAACTGCGCGTAGAAGCGACCCAGCGTCTCCGCGAGCGGCAGGTACGGCGCGATCGCGCGCGCGGTCTCCGGCGTCAGGAGGGGCGCATTCACCGCGTAGCGTGCGGGTCGGCCGTCCAGCACGTCGAGCACCTGCTGCGACGCCTCCTCCGCCACCAGGACCTGGGCCTCGGCGGTCGACGCGCCGAGGTGTGGCGTGAGGACCGTGTTCGGCGCTTCGAGGAGCGGGTTGCCCGTCGGCGGCTCCGACGTGTAGACGTCGATCCCGGCACCCGCGATCGTGCCTGCATGGAGGGCCGCGGCCAGCGCCGCCTCGTCGACGACCGCGCCACGCGCGACGTTGAGGAGAAAGGCGGACGGCTTCATCCGGGCCAGCTCGGCGGCGCCGATCAGGCCCCTGGTGGTCTTGGTCACGGGCACGTGGAGCGTGACCGCGTCAGAGCGCTCCAGGAGCTCCTCGAACGCGACGAGCTCGATCCCGTGGCGCGCCGCCTGTTCGGCGGTCACGAAGGGGTCGCTGCCGATCACCGTCATCTCGAGGCCGCGCGCCCGGACCGCGATCGCCTGGCCGATCTTCCCAAGGCCCACGATGCCCAGGGTCTTGCCGCGCAGCTCGTGGCCCGAGAAGGCGCTCCGCTTCCACTCGCCGCGCCGCATGGAGGCGTCGGCCGCCGCCACGTTCCGCGCCAGCGCGAGGAGGAGCGCCAGGGTCAGCTCGGCCGCGGCGATCGTGTTGCCCGTGGGCGCGTTCACCACGGTGATCCCGGCCCGAGTCGCCGCGTCAAGGTCCACGTTGTCCACGCCCACGCCGGCCCGCCCGATCACCGTCAGGCGCGTGCCCGCGGCGATCATCTCGGCGTCGACCTTCACCTGGCTGCGCACGACGAGCGCGTCGTACTCCGGGAGGATCGCCCGGTATTCCTCCGCGCTGAGACCGACCTTCTCGTCGACGTCGTGGTGGCGACGAAGGATCTCGAGGCCCTCCCGCGCGAGGGACTCCGCGACGAGGATCCTCATGCGGGGACCTCCACGACGTTCGCGGAACGGGCGTGGGCGGCAGCGAGGACCGCGCGCTGGGCGGCAGCCACGGCCGCGCCCGGCTCTACCGGACGACCGAACGCCAGGGCGACTTCCTCCAGGACGCCAACGGCCCCGAGGATGTCGTCCAGGTTGACGGCGCCCAGGTGGCCGACCCGGAAGATCTTGCCCTTGAGCTTGCCCTGGCCGCCGGCGAGGATCACCTGCCGGGCCTTCACCTCGCCGTTGAACGCCTTCCAGTCGAGGTCCTCGGGGATCCATGCCGCGGTCACCGTGTTGGAGGCGATCGCCGGGTCCGCCAGGAGCCGGAAGCCGAGCGCCTCCAGCCCGGCACGCGTCGCGGCGGCACAGGCCGCGTGGCGGGCGAACACCCCTGCCGGGGTCTCGGCCTCCATCAGCTCGAGGCCGGCGTCCACCTGGTACATCACGGCGACCGCGGGCGTCCACGGCGTCTGGCCGTTGGCGGCGGTCTTCCGGGCCTCGCGGAGGTCGAAGTAGAAGCGCGGCATGCGCGCCTCCTCGGCGGCGACCCAGGCGCGCTCTGAGAGCGCGATCATCGACATCCCCGGCGCGGCCATCCAGGCCTTCTGCGAGCCGGTCACGACCACGTCGAGGCCCCAGGCGTCCATCTCGAACGGGACCGCGCCGAGCGCCGAGACGCCATCCACGAGGATCAGCGCCCCTGGAGCGAGCTCGCGCACGACCGCCGCGAGCGCCGCGATCGGGTTTGTGACACCCGTCGACGTCTCGTTGTGGGTCAGCAGGACCGCCCGGTAGCCGGCATCGGCCACCAGGTGGGCGCGCAGGGCGGCGGGATCGGCAGCCCTGCCCCATTCGGTCTCCAGGCGCGTCACGTCCGCGCCGTAGACGCTCGCGATCTTCGCGAAGCGGTCGCCGAACGCGCCGGTGGGAACGGCAAGCACGCGGTCCGCCGGTGAGAGGGCGTTCACGATGGCGGCCTCCAGGCCGCCGGTCCCGGCCGCGGTGAGGAGGAGGACCTCCTGCCCGGTCCCGAAGAAGACCCGCATCCGTCGATCGATCCGGGCCAGCAGGGTCGCGAACTCGGGGCCACGGTGATTGATCATCTGGCGTCCGCCGGCCTCGCGGACCGCTGGCGGCAGGTGGGTCGGGCCGGGGATCCGGAGGTTGGGCTCGAAGCGGTACACGGCGGGGCCTCCTGGTTGGGCGGTCGATCGCGGCCGTCCGCGCCCGGAGGCGCGCACGAACTCGGGTGAGGGTAGGGCAGGCGGCGGTGCGTCGTCCAGCGTGGTATATATGCGCGCATATGTCTGCCCTGAAGCGGACGACGATCCTCGCCGAGCCGGACCTGCTCGACCGGCTGGACCGCCACGCCCGCAGGACGCGGTCGACCAAGACGGCGGTGATCGCGGCTGCGCTCGAGGCGTACCTCTCCGCGCACGAAGCAACCACGCCCCTGGCGTTCATCGGGGTGGGGCGGAGCACAAATGGCCGGCTTTCGCTCGATGCCCGCCGGATCGCGGGCCGCGAGGCGGGCGCGCGACCGCGGACGGACGGGGGCGGCTGACGGATGGCGGTCCTCCTTGACGTGTCGGCGATCGTGGCGGCCGCGGACACCGCCGACCTCAACCACGCCGCCGCGCGGGCATGGTTCGGGCGCGTCGACGAGCCGCTTCTCCTCGGCGCGCTCACGCTGGGCGAGGCCGACCACGTCCTCCAGCGGGATCTCGGCCAGGCGGCCTCGCTCGCCCTCATCGGGGCGCTCACGAGCGGTGCGATCCGCGTGGTTGCGCCCACCAGCGACGACCTCGTCCGTGCGGCGGCCCTGCTGGTCGAGCATGCCGAGCACCGTCCGCGCCTGTCCGACGCGCTCCTCGTGGCGGCGGCGGAGCGCCTGGGCGTCCGTCGGATCGCCACGTTCGACCGGCGGCCGCTTGCCGTGCTGGTTCCGCGGAGCTCGTGGGGGGAGCGGCTCGTGGACCTGGAGCCGTAGACGGGCTGGCGGGAGCGTGATCCCCACAGTCCCGCCAGCCGGGTGGCCGCTCGACCGGGAGGCTACTCGCCGCGGCGGCGACTGGCCTTGACCTTTGCCTCGAGACGGGCCTCGTGGAGCTCCCGCAGGCGGGCTTCGGCGCCTGCGTCCGTCGGCTCCCAGAACCGTCGAGCCGCGACGCCTCGCGGCAGGTACGCCTGGTCAATCGCCCCGTCCGCCTCGTCGTGCGGGTTCCGGTAGGTCCTCGCGGCCGGCCGGAGATGACCGGGGACCGGGCGCGGGCCGTGTGCGCGCAGCTCGTCGCGAGCGGCAAAGAAGCCCCGGCCGGCGGCGGCCGACTTGGGTGACGCGGCGAGGAACACCGCCGCCTGCGCCAGCGCATAGAGGCCCTCGTCGTTGGTTTCGGCCCCGATCTTCTCGACCGCGGTGAGGGCCGCCACGGCCAGCGGCAGCCCCGCCGGCTCCGCGTTCCCGACGTCCTCCGAGGCCGAGATGACGAGACGGCGGGCGAGGTAGCGCGGGTCCTCGCCCGACTCCAGGGCCGTGGCAAGCCACCACAGCGCGGCATCCGGGTCGGAGCCCCGGATGCTCTTGATGAGCGCGCTGATCACCCCGGAGCGGTCGTAGCCGAGCATCGGTGACTGGGCCGCCCGCGCGATGTCGGCGGATTCGACGATGACTGGGCGAGCGACGGGACCGGGCGCGATGTCCCCGGCCGCGTCGGCGAGCGCCGCATCGATCGTGCGCCGCTCGGCGAGCAGCGCGGCGGTCTCGAGGAGCCCGAGCATCCGTCGCGCATCGCCCGAGGCGTAGCCGATCAGCTGGCGGGCCGCCGGCTCGTCGAGGGCGAAAGCGCCCGCGAGGCCGAGCGTCGGGTCGGCCAGCGCGCGGGCCGCGATCGTCGCGAGCTCGGCTTCGCCGAGCGGCTGGAGCCGGAAGACGCGGAGCCGCGAAAGGAGCGGGGGGGTGATCCCACCCGCGATCGGCGGCTCGGTCGTCGCGCCGACCAGCACGATCGTGCCGGATTCCACGTGCGGGAGGAGCGAGTCCTGCTGCGCCTTGCTGTAGCGGTGGACCTCGTCGAGGAAGACGACGGTCGTGCGACCCTCGAGGGCCGCCGCGCTGCGGGCGTCCTCGACCACGCCGCGCAGGGTCGCCACGCCGTCGGTCGTGGAGTTGAGGGCGGCGAACCGCGCCCCGATCGCCTCGGCGAGCAGGCGCCCGATGGTCGTCTTGCCGGACCCGGGCGGGCCCCACAGGATGCACGACGGAAGCCGGCCGCCCTCGACGAGGCGACGCAGGGCGGCACCCGGGCCGAGGAGGGCGTCCTGGCCCACGACCTCGTCGAGGGAGCGAGGCCGCATCCGGTCCGCGAGCGGGCGGAGCCGGTCCGGCGGCGCGAACAGGGGTGCCGGGGAAGTTCCGCCTGCGCGGCGCGCCACCTGTCGCTCCTCCCGGAACCGTCGGTCAGGCGACGGGGCGTCGGGTCAGGAGACCCGGGCGATCCCGACGATCTGCGTGACGATGAACGCGATGAAGAGGATCGCGAAGATGCCGACGAAGACGATCGCGATGCGCCGGAGGTCGCGCTGGACGTAGGTGTACTCGTCGGCGGCGACGGCGGCGAGCGTGCTGACGCCCCGCACGCGCCCGCGAGCCATCCCCTCGGCGGACGCGCTTCGGCGGCGGTCACGACCGCGCGCCAGCGTGGCGCTTGCCTGTCGCTCCTCGTCGACGATGCGCGCCTCGATCTCTGCCGCGCGGGCCAGCTCGTCGTCCGTGAGCGTGCCGGTCGGGCGCTGCGGTGCAGGAGACGGGGACGTGGCGGCGGCGGGGCGCCCGGTCGTGCTCTTCGTGGGGGGCCGCTGGCCCGGTCGCGTGCTGCCGCGCTGGCGCTTCGCCATGCTGAGGTCGGCCTCCTGAGGTTCCCGCCCACCGGGGCCGGGCGTGTTCGGGCGGCGTGCAGGTGCGTCCGCCGAGGCCGAAGGATAGCACCGGCGACAGCGGCGCTCCGGGCCGCTCCGGGGCGCCCGGAGGCGGCGAGCCCTGCTAGACTCGCCGAAGCCCCACCGGAGGACCCGTGAGCGATCTCAACGCGCTCGTCAGCGCCAGCATCGGCCCGATCGTCGCGCTGCTGGCGGCCGCCATCGCGATCCTGGCGTGGGTCCTGGCGGTCACCGCGCGGCGGTCGCGGCGGCTCGAAGCCCAGCTCGGGTCGCTCACCCGCGGCGACGACGGCACGAGCCTGACGGACGTCCTCGAGGCGCATCTCGACAAGGTCTACGCCGTCGCCCGCCGCCAGGACGAGCTCGACGCGCGCGCCGCCGCCCTCGAGGAGCGTGCCCGGCACACGCTGCAGGGGATCAGCCTGGTCCGCTTCAACAACTTCGACGACACGGGCGGGAACCAGAGCTTCGCGCTGGCGCTCGCCGACCCGGAGGCGAACGGGGTCGTGCTCTCCAGCCTGCATGCCCGGAACCAGACCCGCGTCTACGGCAAGGTCGTGGCCCGCGGTGTCGCAGAGGGCGCCCTGTCCGCGGAGGAGGGCGAGGCGCTCCGCGAGGCGACAGATCGGGCGCTCGATCGCTGACGGAGGACGCGTGAACCACGGCGCGGCCACGGGCTCGCGCCCGACGGCCCGGGGCGCGTGATGGCCCGCGTGGCGCGACGGCGGCGCGAGCCGGCGCCGCTCGAGCAGATCCCCGTGTGGCTCGAGCACGTGGTCGCGCCGCCGCGGGCAACCGGGCCGGCGACGGCAGGCGTAGAGGCGCTGCTGGCCAACCTCAACGCGCAGCAACGCCGCGCCGTCACCCACGGCGAGGGGCCTCTCCTGGTCGTCGCCGGCGCGGGGACCGGCAAGACCCAGGTGGTGACCCGGCGGATCGCCTGGCTCATCGCCACGAAGCGGGCCAAGCCCTCCGAGATCCTTGCCCTGACGTTCACCGACAAGGCCGCCGAGGAGATGCAGCTCCGCGTTGACCAGCTGGTCCCGTACGGCTACACGGACACGCTGGTGGCCACCTTCCACGCATTCGGCGACCGGGTGATCCGCGAGCACGCCCTGGAGCTTGGGCTCCCGTCGGAGCCGCGGGTTCTCTCGCGACCCGAGACGGTGATCTTCCTGCGCGAGCGGCTCTTCCGGCTGGAGCTGGACGCGTACCGGCCGCTCGGCGACCCGACGAAGTTCCTCGCGGCGCTTGCCACGCTCTTCAGCCGCCTCAAGGACGAGGACGTCGCCCCGGAGGATTACCGCGCCCACGCGACGTCGCTCGCCAGCGCGGCGGAGGCCGCCGGCGACGCTCCGGGCGGCGCAGCCCTGCGCGACGAGGCGCGTCGCCACGCGGAGCTGGCGGCGGCATACGGGCGCTACCAGGAGCTCCTGGCCGAGGCCGGCGCGATCGATTTCGGCGACCAGGTGCGCCTGGCCCTCACGCTCCTGCGCGAGCATCCGGCCGCGCGACACGGGCTCCAGGGGCGGTTCCGGTACGTGCTGGTCGACGAATTCCAGGACGTGAACCGTGCGCAGGCCCAGCTCGTCGAGCTCATCGCCGAGCCGCACCGCAACGTCACGGTCGTGGGCGACGACGACCAGTCGATCTATCGCTTCCGCGGCGCCGCCACCGGCGCGATCGTGGACTTCCTGGAGCACTTCCGGGGCGCGCGGACGATCGTGCTGCGGCGGAACTACCGGTCGCGGGCACCCATCCTCGACGCCTCGTACCGGCTGATCCGGTTCAACGACCCCGACCGTCTGGAGATCTCTCGCGGGCTCGCCAAGCGCCTCGTGCCGGACCGCCGGGGCCGTGGCTCGGCGCCCGTCCGCCAGGTCGCGTTTGCGGCCGGCACGGACGAGGCGGACTGGGTTGCCGCCGAGATCAGGCGGAGGATTCGTGGCGGGGCCGCGCCGCGAGACCACGCGGTGCTGGTCCGGGCAAACGCGGACGCCGACGCGATCCTGCGCTCCCTGAACGTCGCGGGGGTGCCGTGGCGCTTCTCCGGCGTCTCGGGGCTCTACAGCCGTCCCGAGATTCGGCTGCTGCTGGCATTCCTGCGTGCCCTCGCGAACCCGCACAGCTCCGTGGACGTGTTCGCGCTCGCGGCGTCGGAGCTCTATGCCATCGCCGGCGACGACCTCGCGGCGCTGACGAACCGCGCGCGGCGCACGAACCGGAGCCTGCGGGAGACGCTCGAGGAGCTCGAGAGCCAGCCGGGCCTTCTGCGCCTGCGCGCCGAGACGCGGACGTCGCTTGCCCGCCTCGTGGCCGACCTGGGTCGGTACGCCGAGCTCGGGAGTCGCCAGCCGGCGGGCGAAGTGCTTTACGAGTTCCTGACCGCGTCCGGCTGGCTCCGGCGCCTCGCGGAGGCCGGCACGCCGGCGGCGGAGGAGGCGCTGGGCAACGTGGCGCGCTTCTTCGAGATCGTGCGGTCCCAGTCCGACCTCCTCGCCGACGATCGCGCCGCCTTCCTGGCGCCGCACCTGGAGACCCTCATCGAGGCGGGCGACGACCCCGCGACCGCGGATCTCGACCCAGACGCCGACGCCGTGGCGGTCGTCACGATCCACAAGGCCAAGGGCCTCGAGTGGCCGGTCGTCTTCATGGTCGGGCTGGTCGATGGCCGGTTCCCGGCGCGCGGCCGACGCGAGCAGCTCGGGGTTCCCGACGCGCTCCTCCGAGGGACATTCCCGGCGGGTGACGCGCAGGTCCAGGAGGAGCGGCGGCTGTTCTACGTGGGCATGACCCGCGCGCGCGACGAGCTGGTGCTCAGCCACGCCCTCGACTACGGCGGGAAACGGACACGGCGGGTGTCGCCGTTCGTGCTGGAGACGCTGGACCTGCCGGCCGGCATCGCGCCCGCGACCCGTTCGGCAGATCCGCTCGAGCGCCTGGGCACGTTCGAGGCGCCGGCGGTCGCGCGCCCTGCGCCGGCGAGCGGGGCGATGAAGGAGCCGCTGGTCCTCAGCTTCTACCAGGTCGACGCCTACCTGGCCTGCCCGCTCCGCTACAAGTACGCGCACGTGTTGCGGGTCCCGACCGCCCCGAACCACGCGATCGTCTACGGGTCCGCGCTCCACCTCGCGGTCCAGGACTTCCACAGGCGCCATGCGCACGGCATCGTGATGAGCGAGGCCGAGCTGATCGAGGTGTTCGAGCGCGCATGGTCCACGGAGGGCTTCGTGTCCCGTGAGCACGAGGAGGCGCGGCTGGAAGCCGGCCGCACGGCGCTTCGACGGTTCCGGCGGGCCCAGCTCCAGCCGGGAGCCGTCGTCCCCGCCTACGTCGAGCGCGAGTTCGCCTTCACCCTGGACGGGGACCGGGTCCGCGGCCGGATGGACCGGGTCGACGTCATCCCGCTCGTGGGACCGGCCGCCGACGGCCGCCCCGACGGGCTTGATGGCGCCGCGCCGGTGGCCGACGCGGCCGACGTCGTGGAGCCCGCCCTGCCCCTCCTCCACGAGCGTGTCGTGATCACCGACTACAAGAGCTCGGACGTCCGCGAACCCGCGAAGGCACGCGAACGGGCGCGCGACTCGCTCCAGCTCACGATCTACGCGATGGCCTGGCAGGCCGAAACGGGCCGCCTGCCTGACGCCGTGGCGCTCCACTTCCTGGACTCCGGGCTGGTCGGGACGGCGGAGGTCGACGCACCGCGGATCGAGCGTGGCATCGCCGACATCCGGGCGGCGGCGACGGGCATCCGGGCGGGCGCGTTCGAGGCCCGGCCTTCGTACTCGGCCTGCTCATGGTGCGCCTTCCGGAGCATCTGCCCGTCCAGCGTGGCGCGCTAGACTCTCGGACGTGGAGGCCCGCGACCGACTCGCCAATCTCGGGGTGTTCGCGGCCGCTGCCGCCTCGTGGGCCCTGGTGGGACTCCTTGTCCTGACCCGCGACCCGCGCGCGGACCCGGCAGCGGGGATCGTCGGCGCGGCGCTCATGGGCCTCGCCAGTGGCCTGACCACCGTCCCGCTCTTCTGGCTGGCCGCCTTCGGACGGCATCGCCGCATCGCGTATCGCGGTGACTGGTTCCGCGCCGCGCGTCGTGCGCTGTGGGTGGGGCTGATCGTGGGGCTGTTCGTGGCCCTGCGCCTGCAGGCGATCCTGAGCCTGCCGATCGCCGTCTTCGTGGTCGTGCTCGTCGTGTTCGCCGAGCTCACGCTCTCCATCGAGCGCTGAGCCGCTCTCGTCACGTCCCGCCGTGGAGGTCCGCATGCCCGCCCCATCCGACTTGAAAGCCCGTGCCACCGCCGCCGTCGAGGCGAGCCGGGAGGAGATCCTGGCGCTCTCGCGGGCGATCCATGCCGACCCGGAGCCCGCGTTCGAGGAGCACCGCGCCGCCGCGCGCGTCGCCGCCGCGATCGCCGGTCACGGCTACGCGGTGGAGCATCCGGCCGGTCGGCTCGCGACCGCGGTTCGCGGCCGGCTCACCGGCGGTCTCGGGCCGGGCGGGCCGCGCATCGGCGTCCTGGCCGAGTACGACGCGCTGCCGGGCCTGGGTCACGGCTGCGGCCATAACACGATGGCGGCGTCCGGGGTCGGGGCCGCGATCGCGCTGGCGGCCGTCCGCGACTCGTTCGCGGGCGAGGTCGTCTTCCTCGGCACGCCGGCCGAGGAGCGGGGCAGCGGCAAGCAGTTCATGCTCGACGATGGCCTGTTCGAGGGCCTGGACGCGGCGCTCCTGTTCCACCCGGCGGACCGTGACATGGTCGAGTGCCCGCTCCTCGCGAGCGAGGACGTCGACGTGACGTTCCTCGGCACGGCGGCACACGCGGCCAGCGAGCCCTGGGAGGGCAGGAATGCGCTCGACGCGGCGACCCTGCTCCTGTCGGGGATCGGGCTGTGGCGCCAGCAGCTGCCGCACCATGCCCGGGTCCACGGCATCGTCCTGGAGGGCGGCACGGCGGCCAACATCATCCCGGACCGCGCCACCGCCCGCTTCATGATCCGAAGCACCGACCAGGCCTACTTCGAGTCGATGCGCGAGCGCTTCCGGGCCCTCGTCGACGGCGCCGCGATGATGGCAGACGTCGGGCGTGAGCTGGCCTTCTCGGGCGGGTCCACGACCATGAAGGACAACCTGACCCTGGGCGGGCTCTGGCGCGCCAACATGCAGGCGGCGGGGCTCACGGACCAGGGGCCGGACCCGGAGCACATCGGGAGCTCGGACATGGGGAACGTCTCGCGCGTACTCCCAACGATCCACCCTTCCCTCGCGATCTGCGACGAGGGCGTGCCCTGGCATTCGCTCGAATCGCTTCGGGCGGCGGCCACGCCGCGGGCGGAGAGGACCACGCTCGTCGCGGCGGCGCTCGTCGCCGAGACCGCGCTCGACCTGCTTGCCGATCCGTCCCTCGTCGAGGCGGCCTGGCGGGAGTTTCGCGGCGAGGGATAGGAGCCGGGCGTCCCGCGCGCTATCATCCGCGGGCGCCCCGCCGGACGGCGGACCCGAACCGGCGGCGCCGACAACCGACGGCCCCTCGTCCCCGGCGCACGTCTCTGCCGGCGTGCCGACGACGCTCGCGGCCCGAGAGGAGCCTCGCGTGACCGACGCGAACGATCCAGTCGACGCCGCACCCGACTACGCCCACGCCAATGGCTGGGACCGGGAGTACGAGGCGTTCGGCGACTTCGACCTGCCCACCTACGTGGGCCCGTCCACCTTCGCGCGGCTCCCCTGGGTGACGGACCCGGCGGAGCTCCGGAGACGCGGGGTCGACGTCGCGATCATCGGTGCGCCGTTCGACGACGCGGTGAGCCACCGGTCCGGTGCGCGCTTCGGTCCGCGTGCGATCCGCGAGGCGCAGTACTCCACCGGGTCGCTGAACTCGCTCCAGCTCGGCGTGGAGCCGTTCGAGATCCTGACCGTCGTGGACGCGGGGGACGCGAACATCGTCCCGGCGTGGATCGAGCGCGGCCACGCCTTCGTCTACCGCAAGGTCGGCGAGGTCGCCCGGACCGGCGCGATCCCGATCGTGCTGGGTGGCGACCACTCGATCACCTGGCCGTCCGCGACGGCGGTCGCCGAGGTACGCCGGCCGGGGAGCATCGGGATCGTCCACTTCGACGCCCACGCGGACACCGTGCCGGAGGACTGGGGCGTGCTGGCCGGCCACGGGACGCCGATGCGCCGGCTCATCGAGTCCGGGGCCGTCAAGGGGCGCAACTTCGTGCAGGTCGGCCTGCGTGGATACTGGCCCCCGACGGACGTCTTCGCCTGGATGCAGGACCAGGGGATGCGCTGGCACCTCATGCGCGAGATCGAGGAGCGCGGCGCCGAGGCGGTCGTGGACCAGGCCATCGCGGAGGCGCTGGACGGCGCGGACGCCATCTACCTGTCCGTCGACATCGACGTGCTCGATCCGGGAATGGCACCGGGGACGGGGACGCCGGAGCCGGGCGGCCTGCTGACGCGGGAGCTGCTTCGCGCTATCCGCCGGGTCGTGGGGGCCGTGGAGCTCGCCGGGATGGACATCGTGGAGGTTTCGCCCCCGTACGACCACGCCGAGGTGACCGCGATGGCGGCCAACCGGTGCGCGATGGAAGCGATCTCCGCGCTCGCGGCCAGGAAGGCCGCCGGCACGCCGGTCCGCTTTGCCGGTCCCGGGACGCGACCAGCGTGACCCACCCGTCCCAGGTGCCCGGGCCGGAGGAGCTCCCGGACGCGCTCGCACGCCTCTACGACCTCGACCTGCTTGATGACCCCGGGGACGTGGACCTGTGGCTCGCGCTGGCCGAGAGGACCGGGGGCCCGATCCTCGAGCTGATGGCCGGGACCGGCCGCCTGGCGATCCCCCTCGCCGAGGCTGGCCACCGGGTCACTGCCGTGGACCTGGACCCGGCGATGCTCCGGCGCGCCGCGCGCCGCGCCGCCGACGCCGACGACGAGGTCGCCGCGCGCCTCGAGCTCGTGCTCGGTGACGTCGTGGGCCTGGAGCTGCCCGGCGCGGGCACGTTCGGGCTCGGTTTCGTGGCCCTGAACTCGATGCTGCTGCTGCGCTCTCGCGACGCCCAGCAGGCCGCCTGGACGGCGCTCTCCGGCCACATCGCGCCCGGTGGGCTGGCAGCGATCGACGTCTGGCTGCCCGACGCGGCCGACCTTGCCCGCTACGACGGGCGACTCCACCACGAGTACCTTCGGCGCGATCCCGAGCGCGGCACGTGGGTCTCCAAGACGGCCGCGGCGCAGCACGACGGGGCGACCGGGACGGTCGCCCTGACGACGTTCTTCGACGAGGGGGACCCGGGCCGGTCGCCGGTCCGGTGGTTTCGGCGCGACGTGGTCCGCCTGACCTCCGCCGACGAGCAGCGGGCGCTGGCCGAGTCCGCGGGTCTCGACGTGGAGCTCGTCTCCGGCGGCTACGACCTCGAGCCGCTGGGCCCGCACGACGATCGGCTGATCCTTTTGGCGAGGAGGCCCGGTCCCGGGGCCTGAGTCTGGTATCGTCGGCACCGATGCCAGACCCCGCCAGCCAGATCCGCCTCATGCTCGTGGAGGATGTGCCCCAGGTGGCGCAGTACGTGCGCGGCCTCCTCAACGCCCAGCAGGCCATCAAGCTGGTCGACGTCGTCACCGACGGAGCCCACGCGGCGGCACAGGTCCAGCAGCTGCGCCCCGACGTCGTCATCGTCGACTGGCTCCTGCAGGGCCGGACCAAGGGTCGCCGCGTCGTGGAGAGCATCCGTGACGGCGGGCTGCATATCCCCGTGATCGCCCTCACGGTTCCCCAGAGCCCGCTTGATCCCGACCCGGCCGCAGGCATCACCGCGGTCATCTCCATGCCGTTCTCCGGCTTCGAGCTGGTCAACGTCGTCAACGCGGTCCATCGGGCGGCCTCCGCAGGGCAGGCGACCGGTCAGTCACGGGTGGTCGCCGTCTTCGCTCCGAAGGGCGGCGTGGGGAAGACGACCATCGCCTTCAACCTCGCGGTGACGCTCGCCGTGCAGGGTCACCGGACCTGCCTCGTGGACGCATGTCTCCAGTTCGGCGACCTCCGGTCGCTCCTCAAGGTGCCCGGTGACGCCCCATCGATCCTCGACCTGCCCACCGACAGGATCGGCGAGACCGACCTGGCGGACGTGCTCTGGCGTGACCCCTCGGGGATCGACATCCTGCTTGCGCCCCCGCGCGTCGAGCTTGCGGAGATGGTGAACGTCCGCGATGTCGAGAAGATCCTGTCGCTGCTGCGCCGTGTCTACCAGGTCGTGGTGGTCGACATGCCGGTGGCCCTCGCCGACGTCTCGCTCGCGATCCTGGACGCCACCGACACGATCCTCCAGATCGTGACCTACGACTCCACGACCATCCGCAACACGCTCGCTGTTGCCGATGCGTTCCGGGCGATCGGCTACGGGGCCGGCAAGGTCCGCTACCTCGTGAACCGGGCGGATTCCGCGGGCGGGATCTCTCCGGAGGACCTGGCCCGTGCCCTCGGCCGGGCTCCCGACTACACGATCATCTCGGACGGCAAGCTCGTGATGCAGTCCAACAACGAGGGCGTCCCCTTCGTGCTCGCGAGCCCGGACGCCCAGGTCAGCCGTGACCTGGCGAGGGTTGCCACGATGCTCGTCGAGTCACCGGCGCCGGCCGCCACCCGGCGCTGAGCCGATGTCCGACCCCCGCCCCATCGGCGTCTTCGATTCCGGTGTCGGCGGGCTGACCGTCTTCCGCGAGATCCTCCGCCGGACACCCCAGGAGAGCCTGGTCTACCTGGGCGACAACGCCCGGGCGCCGTACGGGACACGCTCGGAATCGGAGGTGCGTCGCTTCTCGATCGAGTGCCTCGATCGACTGGTGGACCGGGACGTCAAGGCGCTGGTCGTCGCGTGCAACACGTCCACGGCCGTGGCGCTCGGCGAGTATCGACGCCGCTACGACATCCCGGTCCTGGGGGTGATCCGGCCCGGCGCGCAGGCGGCGGCGCTTGCGACCCGCACTCGCCGGGTTGGCGTGATCGCGACGCCGGCCACCATCCGATCGCACGCCTACTTCGACGCGATCAAGGAGGAGAACCCGGCCGTGGAGGTGTACGAGCACGCCACGCCGACGCTCGTGCCGCTGGTCGAGGCCGGCATCCTCACCGGCGATGCGGCGATCGCCGCGGTCGCCGAGGCGTTGGGGCCGCTCCTCGGCCGGCGCGACGAGCGCGGCGAGTTCATTCACTCGCTGCCCGTGTCGGCGAAGATCGACACGCTGCTCCTCGGGTGCACGCACTATCCGCTCCTCCGGGCGATCCTCCAGTCGGCAGTGGGGGACAGTGTCGCGATCGTCGACAGCGCTACGGCGACGGCCGGTGCCCTCGCCGAGCTGCTCTCGGTCAACGGCCTCGAAGCGCCGGGGACGACGCGGGGGACGGCGGCCGACCCCGGTCACGCCGGGCATGACGCACCCGTGGAGCGGGCAGTCCCTCCGACGCGCCGCCTGCTGACCACCGGAAACCTCGCCGCGTTCCAGGCCCTTGCGAGCCTCCTGTTCGGCGCCGACGTCCCGACCGCCGAGTCGGTGGCGGTCGGCGCGGACGCGGCCTGAGGCCGACGACCTGTGGGATCGCCACGGGGCGGAGCCGGACGCCTCAGTGGGCGGCCCTCGGGCGGCACGTGGCAGGCTGGCTTCCTGGTCGGCACCGCGCTCGGCGCGGCCGCCACTGTCCTGGGTCGCCGGGCGGAGGAGCGGGCACGCGCAGGCCTCGTGGACTGGCGCGCGGTGGCCAACCTGGCAGAGGCGCGCCTTCGGCGTGCCCCCGGCGGGCTCATCCGCCTGGAGATCGCCGCCACCGAGCCGGCCTACGGGGCCGCCATGGCGCGCGTCGTCCCGGCCCTGGAGCAGGCGCTGGGCGTCCCGCTTCCGGGGATCGTGGACCGCGTCGCCGTCGTCGATCGGGCCGGCTGGGTCGAGGCGAATCTCGTCACGTTCGAGGCGCTCTTCGGGAAGCTGGAAGGCGAGCTCCTGGACCAGCTGGTGCCACAGGGCGCGGGCCTGCTCAAGGCCTCCGTGGCGCTGGCGAACCGCTGGATCACCACTCGCCAGCTCGGGTTCCTGCTGGGGTTCCTGGGCCAGCGCGTCCTCGGCCAGTACGACCTCGCGCTCCTCTCCGCTGAAGCGGAGCCCGGCCAGCTGCTCTTCGTGGAGGAGAACATCCGGGCGACCGCGGCCTCGCTCGGCGTTGACGTGACCGCATTCCGGACCTGGATCGCCCTTCACGAGACGACCCACGCGTTCGAGTTCGAGGCGCACCCGTGGCTTCGGCCGTACCTGGCCGAACGCCTGGAACAGCAGCTGGGCGCGTTCTCGAGGACCACCTCATCGCTCGGCAGCGGCGCGGCCCGGGCGGTGGGGCGGGCGCTCCGCGGCGGCGACGGCCACTGGCTGGAGCGCCTCATGTCGGATGAGCAACGCGTGCTCTTCCGCGAGACCCAGGCGGTGATGAGCCTCCTCGAGGGGTTCGGAGACCACGTGATGGACACGGTCGGCGCGGACCTGGTGCCCGGTGTCGAGACGATCTCCGCCCGCTTCCACGCGCGGCGGGCCGCGCGGACGCCGATGGAGCGGGCGATCCTCCGGGTCACGGGCCTCGACCTGAAGATGGAGCAGTACGCGCGCGGCGAGCGCTTCGTCGCCGGGATCGAGCGGATCGGCGGTACGGTCGCGCTCCGCAGGCTTTGGGATGGCCCGGAGACGCTGGCGCGCGACGACGAGCTGGACCACCCCGAGCGCTGGGTCCGGCGCGTACTCGGGACGGCAGCATGACGGGGCGGCGACCGGCCGGCAGCCCGGGGCCCGGAGGTGGTCCGGGCGGCGTGCCCAGCGCGATCGCGCTCTCGCCGATCCTCTCCGCGCGCTATCGGCCGGAGGACCTCGCCCGGATCGTCGCGGCGGCGCCGGGCGCGCGGGTCGTCATGCTCTCGCACGAGGGGCTGGCCGACGGCCCGGTCGACGACGTCGAGGTGCTGCTCCACGGGTTCCTCGCCGCCGATGCCTACGAGCGGCTCCTGGCGCACGCGCCCTCGCTGCGCTGGGTCCACTCGGCGGCGGCGGGCGTCGAGAGGCTCCTGACCCCCGCGGCGCGAGCGCGGGGGCTCTCGATCACGAACGCGCGCGGCGTCTTCAGCGGCCCCATCGCGGAGTACGTCCTGATGATGGTGCTGGCCGTGAGCCGCCGCCTCCCGCAGCTTCTCGAGCTCCAGGCGGAACGCACCTGGCAGCCGCTCGCAGCGCGGGAGCTGCGCGACGTGACGCTGGGACTCGTGGGCTTCGGGAGCATCGGGCGGGCCGTGGCGGAGCTCGCGGCGCCGTTCGGGCCACGCGTGATCGCGATGCGCCGCGACCCGACCCCGCGGCCGGACGAGCCGCCCCTGCCGCCGGGCGTGGAGCTTCACGGCCCGGGGGCCTTCGGCGACCTGCTGGCGGCCTCCGACTTCGTGATCCTCGCGCTGCCGCTCACCGTCGAGACGGAGGACCTGGTGGACGATCGGGCCCTCGCGCTCATGAAGCGGACGGCGTGGCTCGTGAACGTCGCGCGCGGCCGCCTGATCGTGGACCAGGCCCTCCTGCGAGCCCTGCGGGAAGGCCGGCTGGGTGGTGCCGTGCTGGACGCGTTCCGCGACGAGCCCCTCCCGCCCACCTCGCCGTTCTACGACCTGCCGAACGTCATCCTGACGCCGCACACGTCATGGTCGAGCGGCCGGGTCCTCGACCGGAGCGTGGAGCTTTTCGCCGACAACCTCCGACGCTTCGCCGCCGGGCGGCCGCTTCGCAACAGCGTGGACCCCGGGGCCGGATACTGACGGCATGCAGATCGCGATCGTGGGCCTCGCCGGGTCTGGCAAGACCACCGTCTTCAACACGCTGACCCGGGGCAACGTCCAGACCGGCGGATTTGGCGGCATGGAGCTCCACGTCGGCGTCGTGAAGGTCCCTGACCCGCGCCTGGATCGGCTGGCCGAGATCTTCCACCCCAAGAAGGTCGTTCACGCTGACGTGACGTACGTGGACCTGCCCGCGCCGCCCGCGTCCTCGGACGGCCATGTCGGGACGGAGGAGCTCCCCGCGGAGCACCTCGCGCGGCTTCGCGACGCCGACGCGCTGCTCCACGTGGTGCGTGCCTGGGATGACCCGACGCTGCCCCACGCGGCCGGCTCCGTGGACGCCTGGCGGGACCTGGAGCAGCTGGACCTGGAGTTCATCCTCGCGGACCTCGCCGTGGTGGACCGCCGCCTCGAGCGATTGCGAGGCGCCGGCCGGCATGGGCCCGCCGCGGAGCGGGAGGCAAACGAACAGGAGGCGCTGCTGCTGGACCGCCTCCGCGCGCGGCTGGTGGAGGGCCACCCGATCCGCGATGAGACCGTCGACGCGGAGGACGAGAGACGGCTCCGCGGCTTCCGGTTCCTGACCCAGAAGCCGGTCATGATCCTGCTGAACGTGGGCGAGGGCGCGCTGGCGGCGGCACCGGCCCTTGTTGCCGAGATCGCGTCGCGCTACGCGCACCGCCACGCGCTCATCGACTCCCTGTCAGCCCGGATCGAGATGGAGCTGGGCCAGCTGGACCCGGAGGAGGCCGCCGTCTTCGGCGCCGAGCTCGGCATCACCGAGTCCTCGCTCGACCGCGTCATCGGGCTTTCCTACCGGCTCCTCGGGCTGATCTCGTTCCTGACGTCGGGGCCCGACGAGGTTCGCGCCTGGCCCATCCCGGATGGCTCCACTGCGGTCGATGCCGCGGCCGCGATCCACACCGACCTCGCCAAGGGCTTCATCCGCGCCGAGACCGTGCTCTACGAAGACCTCGTGGCGCTGGGGTCGATGGCGGAGGCTCGCCGACACGGCAAGCTGCGGTCCGAAGGCAAGACGTATCGCGTTCGCGATGGCGATGTCCTCGAGGTCCTCTTCTCGAAGTGAGCGAACGGGCCGAAACTGCCGGCCGCGGCCGCGGCGTCGGCCCCGACGCGCCCGAGGTCGTGATCGTGGGAGCCGCGAGCCGCGACCTCGCTCCGGACGATCCGCGCGGATGGCGGCTGGGCGGCGGCGTCGCCTATGCGGCGTTGACGTGCGCGCGCCTGGGAGTCCGGACGGCCGCGGTGATCGGCCTCGACCCGCAGGCGCGCGACGCGCAGGAGCTCGAGCTGCTGGCCGGGGCCGGCGTGCTGCTGCTCCACGTGTCCCTGCCCCATGGCCCGGTCTTCCGGAACCTCGAGACGCCCGGAGGCCGGGTCCAGGCCTGCATCGATCCCGGACGCCCGTTGCCCCCGGTCGCCGTGCCGGAGGCGTGGCGAGGCGCGCGGGCCTGGATCCTGGCGCCGGTTGCCGGGGAGCTGGACGACGCCTGGGCAGACTCGATCCCGGCGAACGCCTACGTCGCGCTCGGATGGCAGGGCCTGCTACGGGTCCTCAGGGCCGGTGCTGACGTCAGGCGCAGGGAACCGTCCGCCGGGCGCCTCGTCCGGCGCGCCGACCTGGTCTCGCTCAGCGAGCACGACGTGGTGCCGGGCACCCGGCCGGAGGAGCTGGCCCGGTTTCTCCATCCCGGAGCGCTGCTCGTCGTCAGTCGCGGGGCCGCGGGCGGCCTTGTCGCTGACGTGACGGGCGGCGGGGTGGGGAGCGTCGCGCCCTACCAGGCGGTCATGGCCGCGCACCAGGTCGACGCCACGGGCGCGGGCGACACGTTCCTGGGCGCGCTCGTCACGAGCGTGCTGCGCGGGAAGCAGGGCGCGGAGCCTGCCCCGGCCGACGGGGTCGAGGCCGCCGGAGAAGGCTGGCCCGCGCCGGACCTCCGCTTCGCCGCGGCGGCCGCGTCGTTCACCGTGGAAGGACCCGGGATGGAGGCGGTTCCCGATCGCGCGGCCGTCATGCGCCGTCTCGCCGGCCCGGCAGCTCAGCCGTTCGCGGAGCCGCCATCCTCGTCGACGTAGTCGGCGAAGGCGCCGCGGTAGTCGGCGTTGGACAGGCCGAGGGCGCTGAACTCGTCATCGGTCGCGATCAGGAAGTTGTCGTCTTCCTCCACCGAGACGTTGACAGCTGCCGTGATGCGCTCGTCGGAGATGAACACGAACGCGTGGTTGCGCTCCAGCTCGACCGCGATCGCCTCGATCAGCGTGTCCTCCTCGTGGTGGCCCTGGACCTGCCTGCGGACCCCCTGGACGAGGTCGAAGAAGTCGTCCGCGGGCATCTCCTCCTCGCGGGCGAGGAGGACGTCCGAGTAGAGCTCGTCGTCGCCCTCGTGGAGCTCGTAGAAGTGCACCGCGTCTCCTTCTCCTGTGGTGGCCCGGATTCTAGCGGGCGGAGACGCGCGACCGGGCCGGCGCCCCGGCAGCGAGGTGCGCGAGCGCTTCGAGCGTCCGATCGACCTCCGCCGCGGTGGAGTAGTGGACCAGGCCCAGCCGGAGGACGCCGCCCTGCTCGAACAGGCCCAGCCGCTCGATGAGCGCGCGTGCGTAGAAGTCCCCGTCCCAGGTGAAGATCCCCGCCCGGCCGAGCTGCGCCGCGGCGTCGGCCGGCGACATCCCGTCGAGCGTGATCGCGAAGGTGGGCGTCCGATCGCGGATCCGGGCCGGATCGCTGATCCCCCAGACGCGGACGCCCGGGATCGCATGCAGGCCGTCCAGCAGCCGGCCCGCGAGTGTGCGCTCGTAGGCGGAGATCGCCCGCATCGCCGCAACCAGCTCGCCGCGGGCCTCGCCGGAGGACGCGCCATCCGTGGTGCTGCCGTAAGCCCGCCCCAGGTCGCGGAGGTACTCGACGGCGGCGAGCGTCCCGGCGTAGGCCTCGAACGATGGCGTCCCGGTCTCGTAGCGGTCGTGAGCGGGCCGGACCTTGTAGGCGGGAAGGCGATCGAGGACCTCGGCCTTGCCGTACAGCGCGCCGAGGTGGGGCCCGAACCACTTGTACGCCGAGCAGACCAGGAAGTCCGTGTCGAGCGCGCGGACGTCGATCGAGCCGTGGGGGGCGAAGTGGACCGCGTCCACGTAGGTGAGCGCGCCGGCAGCATGGGCGCGCCGGACGATCTCCTCGACGGGGTTGATGGTGCCCAGCGCGTTGGACGCATACCCGAACGCGACGAGCCGCGTCCTGGGGCCCAGGGCCGCATCGAGCGACTCGAGATCGAGCGTGCCGTCCTCCGGGTGGATGTCCACGGTCCGGACAGCCAGGCCTCGATCCGCGGCGACAGCCCGCCACGGCGAGACGTTCGCTTCGTGGTCCAGCGTGGTGACCACGATCTCGTCTCCGGCCGCGAAGGTCGCGGCGATGGCCCGACTGACGTGGAAGGTCAGCGTAGTCATGTTGTACCCGAACTTCACCTCGTCGGGGGCGGCCGCGCCCAGGAGGTCCGCGACCGCGGCATGGGCCGCATTGGCCATCGCGTCGCTGGCCTGGCTTGTCACGAAGGAGCCGCCGCTGTTCGCGTTCATCGTCCGGTAGTAGCCGGTGACCGCGTCGATCACGGGGTCCGGGACCTGCGTCCCGCCCGGACCGTCAAGGAAGACGACCGGCCTGCCCTCGTGTTCCCTGCGGAGTGCGGGGAACCGGGCACGGATCGCGGCGACGTCGAAGGCGGGCATGCGGGCTCCCCGATGCGGTGGGCTCTCCCGCGAGCCTACCACCGGCGACCGGTGCGGGCGTCGCCGGGGAAAGCTTCGTCCCGGGCACGTTGGAGCCGCCCGTCGAGCCGCCGACGACGCATGGCGAGGGCGGGTTCGAGGGTCGGGCAGGGGATCCCGAGGAGGCGGGAGCGCTCGGCGGCGCGCTCCGCCGCGGCAGTCGCCGCGAGCGCCCCGGCATGGTCCCCGAGCACATGCTCCCGGACCTTGGCAACCTCCACCCAGGCATGGGCGGCCCCGGGCCCGCCAGCGACCGCAAGCGCCTCCCAGGCCGTGGCCGCGTCCGAGGGACGCCCGAGACGGCGCAGCGTCCGGGCACGCTCGGCCCGGATCCGTTCGCGCGAGACCGTGACGAGGGGCGTGGGAGGCAGGCCGGGCCACGCGCGGGATCCGGGCGACGGCGGACGCCAGCCCGCGTCCGCCTCGTCAAGGCACTCCAGCGCCGCGTGATGGCGCCGCTCCCGCGTGTAGCCACGGGCAAGTGCCACGAGATCGCCGGCAGGCGCGTGTCGGCGTCGATCCGGGTCTGCGTAGCGCCGGTCGAGGTGGACCAGCAGCCGACCCAGCGACCGGACGTCCTCCGCATTGTGGGTGACCACCGGGGCCAGGGGCTCCGCGCTGCCGCCGTGGACGAACGCGAGATACCGCTCCGGGATCTCCGCGCTCGCGACGTCGCCGTCCCGCCGCACGCCCAGGAGCTCCCGCTCGACGGTGGCGAGGCGCGCGTCCCCCAGGCGGTGCCGGAACAGGCGCCTGACGTGCGGCAGGAGGTCGAGCATCCCGGCGTGGACGGGCGCCGGCCGCCGCATGAGCCGGTAGCGGGTCACGAGGAGCGGCCAGTCGAACCCGCGGCCGTTGTAGGTCACGAGCCACGAATCGGGCGGGATGGCCGCCTCCACCGCCGCGAGGAGGGCGGCCTCGTTGCCGTGGTCCGGGCAGACAAGCTGGACCTGGCGGAAGCGGTCTCCCTCCCACCAGCCGATGCCGACGAGGAACGCCAGCGTCCCGGCGGCCGTGCCGAGCCCGGTTGTCTCCGTGTCGAGGCAGACGAGGCGAGCGTCGGCAGGTGGCTGTCCCGGCAGCGAGGCGAGGCGCGCGCGCTCCAGGGGAAGCGCGATGGTCTCCGGCTCGACGCGGACAACGTGGCCGCCCGGTCCCGAGAGCCACTCGCCGCCGACCGCCGCGGCGAGCCGCTCCGCGCGGGAAGCGCCCACCGACCTGCCGGTGGGCGCTTCCGGGCCCGGTCGCGGTGCCGGGAGCTGCCCCCGCGCGGCGCGAAGCGCGGCGAGACGGCGTCCGAGCAGCGCGGTGTCGGTCATCGCGGGACCAGGAGGGCGACATTGACCGGGGTCATCGCGCGACCGCGACGGCCGGCAGCGACCGGGCGGACCGGGGCGCGTCGCGGGCGTCCCGCGGCACGGGCGCGCCCAGCGCGGCCAGAAGGCGGAGGGCAAGGCCCTTCGCATCCACCTGGTCGTCGGCGCCGGGAGGGCGCGGTCCGGTGCACGATGGGCAGCCGCTCTCGCAGCCGCACGCGGCCACGAGCTCCGCGGCTCCACCAACAAGCTCCGCGTGGCGTGCCCAGAGCCGCTCCGCGAGTCCGACCCCGCCCGGGACGGCCTCGTAGAGATAGATCGTGGGTGCCTCCGCGTGTGGCGAGCGGACCTGCGTGACGAGGCCGAGGTCGCGGGGGTCGACCATCAGGAGGACGCTCGCGACGGCCTGGAGCGCGCGGCCCGTCCCCGCGAGCGCAACGTCGAGCTCCGCGCGGCGCCAGCCGGCGGCCGCGCCGTCCAGCGTCGCCCAGTAGGCCGTGGTCTGCAGCTCCAGCTCGGGAAGGTGGATCTTGCCCCAGCCAAGGTTCTCGTTCGTCGCGAACTTGAGCTTCTTGTAGATCGTGGCGCGGCTCGCGACCATCACCTCGCCGTGGCGACGCTGGCCTCCGGGCACCTCCGCCTGGGCGAAGACGTCGAGCGGCTTGAGCGTGACCGCCAGCTCGGCCTGCGTGTAGTGGTCCACGTCAACGCGGTGGACATACGCCTTGCGCTCGTCCCAGTCGAGCCGGTCGACATGGAACTGGGCAGACTCGTGGAGGTAGATCGCGTCCTCGTGGACCTGTGTCTGCGCGGAGAAGAGGTCCAGCTCGCCGATCACCTTCGGCCGGTCCGGGGTCGTGTCGATGATCACGACGTTCTCCTCGGCGGCCGTGCGCAGGGAGATCGAGGAGGCCGGGAAGTTGTCCGGCGAGGCCCAGTACCAGCGGCCGTCGTCGCCGGCATGCACGTGACCGTCCTCGCCCAGGAACGCGAGCAGGTCGTCGGCCGGCCCGGGTCCGAAGACCTCGCCCGGCGTGAAGGGCAGCTCGAAGGCGGCCGCCTTCAGGTGGGCGAGCAGGACGTGGAGGTTGTCCGGGTCCAGCCGCGCCTCCTCCGGCGGACGGTCGAGCACGAACTCCGGGTGGTGCACGACGTACTGGTCCACCGGCGCGGACGTGGCGACGAGGATTGCGACGCTGGCGTCCTGCCGCCGCCCGGCACGCCCGAACTGCTGCCAGGTCGCGGCGATCGACCCCGGATAGCCGGCCAGGATGGCCACGTCGAGCCGGCCGATGTCGACGCCGAGCTCCAGCGCGTTCGTGCTCACAACCCCGAGGACGTCCCCGTCGCGCAGGCCTTCCTCGATCGCGCGGCGCTCGGTTGGCAGGTAGCCGCCGCGATAGCCACGGACGCGTGCCCGGGGCCCGCCATGCTGCCGGAGCGCCTCGCGGAGCCCCGTCAAGAGCAGCTCCACGCCCGTCCGCGATCGCCCGAAGACGATCGTCTGGCGGCCGGCCTGCAGGAACGGCAGGGCCCAGCGCTGGGCGAGGGTGAGCGCGGAGCCGCGCGCGCCCGACGGTGCGTCCACGACCGGGGGGTCCACGAAGAGGACGTGCCGCTCGCCCGCGGGCGCGCCGTTCCGGTCCACGACGAGCGGCGTGCGGCCGGTCAGGCGGGTCGCCAGCTCGCCCGGATTCGCGATGGTGGCCGAGCAGGTGACGATCACGGGATTGGAGCCGTAGTGGCGGCAGATCCGGAGGAGCCGCCGGAGCACGTTGCCCACGTGGCTTCCGAAGAGGCCCCGGTACAGGTGCAGCTCGTCCACCACGATCACGGTGAGCTGCTCGAAGAGCTGGAACCACTTCGTGTGGTGGGGCAGGATCGCCGCGTGGAGCATGTCCGGGTTGGTGACGACCACCTGGCCCGCCTCGCGGATTGCGGAGCGAATCGGCGCGGGCGTGTCGCCGTCATAGGTGGCGGTGGAGACCTCGAGGCCGGCCGTGCCGGCGAGGGTGCGGAACGCGGCGACCTGGTCGGCGCCGAGCGCCTTCGTCGGGAAGAGCCAGAGCGCGCGCGCCGACGGATCCTCGGCGAGCGCCTGGAGGACGGGCAGCTCGTAGCAGAGGCTCTTCCCCGACGCGGTGGGGGTGACCACGCACACGTCGCGTCCCGAGCGCACGGCGGCGAGCGCTTCCGCCTGGTGGGTGTAGAGGGCGGCGATGCCCTGCCGCGCAAGGGCCACCCGGATCCGCGGGTCCACCCATGCCGGGAGCGGGACCGTCTCCGCCTCCCGAGAGGGCAGGAGGGCATGGTGGACGACGCCGCGGGCCAGGGACGGCTCCTCGAGCAGCCGCGCGAGCACGGCGACGGTGGGAGCGGGCGCGTACGTGCGCATCGCTGCGCCTCCCTCAATTCGAACACATGAGCGGTATGGTCGGAGTCTAGCACCCCGGTCCGGGCGCCCGGCGAATCGTTTCCGTGGTCCGTGACAGCTTGTCCGGCACGCCGTGAGGGTTTGACACGGTAGCTGCGCGCAGCTACCATCCGGTCATGCCGCCCACGCTGCCACCCGGCGAGACAGGGGCCGAGGCCGCCGAAGAAGCACTACCGCCGACATCGCCGGGCGCGGCACACGTCTCGCTGGCCGGGTTGGGGATCGCCGGCCTGACCCGCCGCCGCGTCGGCTGGGCAGCCGTCGCGCTCGCCACCCTGTGGATCGTCCTCAGCTTCGCCGGCCAGGCATCCGAGGCAGCTCGTGCTGCCGATCGAGCGGTCCAGGAACAGGCGACGAACGAGGCGTTGGCAGCCCACGTCGCGGCACTCCGCGACGAGCTGAACCTGGTCCAGACGCAGAACTGGATCCTCCAGCAGGCACGCGCCTACGGGCTTGGCTCGAAGTCCGAGCGGCCGTTCGAGATCGCAGCCGACGCCCCGTCGATCGCACCGGATGCGCCGGGGTCACCCGCCCGTCGGCTTGGCTCGGTCGTCGCGCAGCCGTCGCCGCTGGACTCGTGGCTGGAGGCCCTCTTCGGGCCCGGCAGCTGAGTGCCGGGCGGTCGTGCGTCCTGCCCCGGCGGGTGGAGCCGCGAAGCGGCTGTGCTAGATTCGTGGGGCGTGGCTGGGTAGCTCAGTTGGCAGAGCAAGCGGCTCATAATCGCTAGGTCACAGGTTCGAGTCCTGTCCCAGCTACCACTGGATCGCGATACCCCGGGCCGGCCCACGTGGCCGGCTCTCTCGATTCCGGGCCGGGCCGGGGCCGGGCGCATCCCTCGAGCGCCCCGCGGAGCGCCGAGGACGCCGACGGAGGGTTGGGAAGGTGGGCGGCTATACTCCAGACCTGACGTCGGCGGAGCGCCGCCGGCGCGACTGACCCGGAGGCCAGGTTGAACGGCAAGTTCTTCCGCAACGGCATCGTGATGCTCGTCCTCGTGGTGGGCACGGTGGCGCTGCTCTACACGTTCCTCGTATCGCCCACCAGCAGCACGTCGAAGCCCTATTCCGCGTACCTCGCCGACGTTCGGTCCGGGGCCGTGACGCAGGTCACCCAGCAGGACCTGACCCTGACGGTGACAACCGTGGGCAATCCCACGTCCAAGTACACGACCACCGTGCCGGGGATCGGCGTCCAGAGCGCGTTCCAGGACACGCTCGACGCGGCGAGGGCCGGCGGCCAGGACCCGAACAAGATCGTGTTCACGGCGATGCCGGCGTCGGACGCCGGGCAGTGGGTCAACCTCCTGGTGGGGGCGCTGTTGCCCGTCCTGCTGATCGGCGGCTTCCTCTTCTTCATGATGCGGCAGGCCCAGGGCACGAACAACCAGGCGCTCTCGTTCGGCAAGAGCCGGGCCCGGATGTTCCTGGGCAACAAGACCGTCGTCACGTTCGCCGACGTCGCGGGCGTCGATGAGGCGAAGACGGAGCTCCAGGAGGTCGTGGAGTTCCTGAAGTACCCCGAGAAGTTCAACTCGCTCGGCGCCCGGATCCCGCGCGGCGTGCTCCTGGTGGGCCCGCCGGGAACCGGCAAGACCCTGATGGCGCGGGCGGTTGCCGGGGAGGCCGGCGTGCCGTTCTTCTCGATCTCCGGCTCGGAGTTCGTGGAGATGTTCGTGGGGGTCGGCGCCAGCCGCGTTCGCGACCTGTTCGACCAGGCCAAGCGGAACGCGCCGTGCATCGTCTTCGTCGACGAGATCGACGCGGTCGGGCGGCAGCGCGGCGCCGGTCTCGGCGGCGGCCACGACGAGCGTGAGCAGACACTGAACCAGCTGCTGGTCGAGATGGACGGCTTCGACACCAATACGCACGTCATCGTGATCGCCGCGACCAACCGCCCTGACGTGCTCGACCCCGCCCTCCTCCGGCCCGGACGCTTCGACCGCCACGTGACCCTCGACCGGCCCGACATCAAGGGCCGCCGGGCGATCCTCGACGTCCACGCGAGGAACAAGCCTCTCGACTCCACGGTCGACCTTGACGTCCTGGCGCGCCAGACGCCTGGATTCAGCGGCGCCGACCTGGCCAACCTGATCAACGAAGCGGCCATCCTTGCCGCCCGGGCCAACAGGAAGACGATCGGGATGGACGAGCTCGAGGAGGCGATCGCCAGGGTGATCGCCGGCCCGGAGCGCAAGAGCCGCCGCATCTCGGACCACGAGAAGGAGGTCATCGCATACCACGAGACCGGGCACGCGCTGGTCATGAAGGCCTTGCCGCACACGAACCCGGTCCACAAGATTTCGATCATCTCCCGAGGCATGGCGCTGGGCTGGACCCTGAGCCTCCCCGCGGAGGACAAGTACCTCATCTCGCGAGATGAGCTGATGGACGAGATCGCGGGCATCATGGGTGGCCGTGTGGCGGAGGAGATCGTTTTCGGTGACATCACGTCGGGTGCCGAGAACGACATCCAGAAAGCGACGCAGATGGCGCGCCGGATGGTGACGCAGTGGGGTATGTCCGAAAAGCTCGGCACCGTTGCCATGGGTCACCGCGAGGAGCTCGTATTCCTTGGTCGCGACCTGGGCGAGCAGCGCAACTACTCCGAAGAGGTGGCAGCCATCATCGACGAGGAGATCCGCAGCATCGTCAACCACGGCTACCAGACCGCCAAGACCATCCTCTCCGGCCAGCGGGACAAGATGGATGCGGTGGTCGAGCGCCTCAAGGTCGTCGAGACGCTGGACGGAAAAGACCTCGACGAGATACTCAACCGCCAAGCTCCCGAAGCCCCCGTCGCAGCGTCCTCGACCGCGTCCTAAGACGCCCGCCTCCCCGCGGCTGATCGTCGCGGGGCGGGGCAACCTGGGACGCAGCCTGGCCGGAGGTCTGCGCGCGGCCGGTCACCAGGTGCGCCTCGTGAGCGCGAGGGCCGGACTTCCAGCCCTGCTGCGAAGGCTCGTCGCCGCGGGACCGACCGTGGTGTTTCTGACGGTACCGGATGACGCCGTGGCCACGGTCGCGTCAGGCCTTGCGGCACTGGGTGAGAGTGTCCCGACGGACGTGGCTTTCGTGCACGCGAGCGGTGCGCTCGAGCTGGGGGTCCTTGCGCCCCTTCGCCGCCGGCATGAGGTTGGCTCGTTTCATCCTCTGCGCTCGTTCCCGCAGCCGGGGCCGGCCGAAGCGTTTCGGGGAATCGTGATTGGAGTGGATGCGAGCAGCGATTCGCTTCGCCGGGCTCTCAACCGCCTGGCCCGCGACCTGGGCGCCAAACCGATGCGGGTCGACGACGCGCAGCGGGCCGTCTACCACGCGGCAGCCGTCTTCGCGTCCAACTACGTCGTCGCTCTGCTGGCCGAGGCGGTTCTCCTCCTCGAGCAGTCGGGATGGACCGAAAAGGAGGCAATCCAGGGCCTGGTGCCCCTGGCGGAAGGCGCCGTCGCCAATGTCCGCAATCGTGGTCCGATCCGGGCGCTGACTGGTCCCATCCGTCGCGGCGATGCGGAGACAGTCACGAGGCACCTGGCCGCCCTCGCCCGGATCGACGCCCCCACCGGAAGATCCGGCAGAGGGCGCAAAAGCGACCTTTATCGTATGCTCGGCGACGTCGCGCTCGAGATCGCGCAACAGGCCGGTTTGAAGCCGGCCGCGGCCGAGCAAACGAGAAGGGCGCTGACCCGAAAAGTGGCAGCGACCCGAAGGAGATCTCGTCAATGACAACGGTCCTGGACGTCCAGAGATTCAAGGCTGAAGGCCGTCGTTTCGCGATGCTCACCGCCTACGACTACCTCAGCGCGCAGATTCTCGACGAAGCGGGTATCCCGATCCTCTTGGTCGGCGACAGCCTCGGAATGGTGATGCTCGGTTACACGACCACCCTCCCGGTAACCATGGAAGAGATGATCCACCACGCCAAAGCCGTGTCTCGAGGCTCCAGACAAGCCCTTCTTGTTGGTGACATGCCTTTTATGTCCTACCACGCATCGGTCGAGCAGGCAATAACGAGCGCCGGGCGCTTCCTGCAAGAGGGCGGCATGCATGCGGTCAAGCTCGAGGGCGGCGGTCGCATCGTCGAGATCACCTTGCGGCTGACTGCGATGGGGATACCCGTGATGGGTCACCTGGGGCTGACTCCGCAGTTCGTACACCAGATGGGCGGCTTCAAAGTCCAGGGCAAGAGCGAGTCGCAAGCGGCTCGCATCGTCGAGGATGCCAAGGAGCTGGAGCAGGCCGGCGCGTTCAGCCTGGTGCTCGAAGGTGTGCCGAATGCAGTCGCCACTCGGGTCACGCGGGCGGTGCACATCCCGACCATCGGTATTGGCGCGGGCCCCGGGACCGATGGCCAGGTGCTTGTGCTGCACGACATGCTCGGGATGACGAGCGGCAAGCCGCCGAAGTTCGTCAAGCGATACGCCAACTTGGCGCAGGAGATTGGCAAAGCCGCCCAGCAGTACGCCCAGGAGGTAGGCTCGGGCGCCTTCCCGGGCCCCGAGCACAGCTACTCGGCCAATGGTGTGGCTCCGGTAGCGAAGGCAACGCAACCGAAAGAACCGAGCGAAGAGGTCAAGTACGGCGCCGGCTAGCGAGCCGATCGTCGTCGACAACCCCGGCGAGATGCTCAAGACGTCGCGCCGGTGGCGGCGGGAAGGGCTGTCGATCGGTCTGGTGCCGACGATGGGCGCCCTGCACGCCGGCCACATGAGCCTTGTGGCCAAGGCTTGCAGCGACAACGACATGGTCGTCGTCAGCGTTTTCGTGAACCCGATCCAGTTCGGGCCCCGCGAGGATCTCGAACGATATCCGAGCAGCCCTGATCGCGACCTCGAGCTGCTTACGAA
>Ga0097691_1000411_pt1 | contig 38334 bp, 31 predicted proteins | sample NGESurdeep072012_8_FD_72858 | JGI IMG/M metagenome (GOLD analysis project Ga0097691, IMG submission 72858) | Arctic peat soil microbial communities from Barrow, Alaska - NGEE Surface sample 210-1 deep-072012 | ecosystem: Environmental > Terrestrial > Soil > Wetlands > Peat ... | reverse complement strand
TCATCGACTGCCGGGCTTGGCATCGGCGTCGGCCAAGCTCTTGCGGGCCTATTGCACCCAGGTCGAGACCTACCGGCGCTTGCGCGGGGGCGGAGATCAGAACATCCGCGTCGAACACGTCCATGTCCACGAAGGCGGCCAAGCGATCGTCGGCGAAATCAATTCGCGAGCCCATGAGGTCGATCGATAAGATGAGCCGCACCCCTGCCCGCTTCACCCAAGCTGACGTTGCGCGGACAGTCTGGCGTCGGGGCGGTCTCAAGGGCGCAATAATAGGCAAGGAAGGCTGATGTCGAGTGGTCTGCCACTTCCTGATTTTACGACGCCGGAAGCCTTGGCAAAACACCTAGGCTGGTCAGAAAGACGTGTGCGCGACCTCGCCAGAAGTCTTGGCAGTTGCCGGATTTTGGGCAACCGTATGGTTTTGACGAAAGATGATGTTGAGGCAATTCTGGAGGCCACAAAATGCCCCTCAAGCTCTACCAGCGCGGCAAGGCTTGGCACTACCGGGGCACGGTTGCCGGCCGGCGGTTACGAGGATCTTGTAAGACAACGGACAAAGCCATCGCGGCGCGTCAGATTGCCGAGATCGAAACCAGAGAGTGGAAATGTAGTTTCGATGGACCGCAAGCGGTCCTGACCTTCGCGCAGGCCGCGCTGATGTATCGTGCGGCCGGGAAGTCGGGCCGGTTCCTGGCGCCGGTCGAGGACTATTTCAGGGATACCCTAGTCAAGGATATCAAGGCCGGCACCATCAAGCAGATGGCGACGACGCTGTACGGACATTGCAGCGGCGCCAGCAAGAACCGGCTCGCCATCATCCCGGCGCAGGCCGTTATCAATTTCGCGGCGGAATCGGAACTCTGCCCGCATATCCGCGTCAAGCGGTTTGAAGTGGATACGAAGGTCAAGGAACCTGCGGACCTGCCGTGGGTCAAGGCGTTCATGGCAGAAGCCTCGCCGCACCTCGGCGCCTTCGCGCTGTTCATGTTTCTAACCGGATGCCGGCCGGGCGAGGCCCTAGCTATCGACCGCAAGCGCGATCTGAATTTGCAGGCGAGAACAGCGGTCATCCGCGAAACCAAGGTCAGGTCAGAGCGCAAGGCGCATCTGCCGGTTCCGCTCATTGCCGCGCTCGCCAACGTGCCGGCCGTGCCGGGGCGTCCGCTGTTCATCTATCGCAATACAGATGACCTAACGCTGGCCTGGGATGGGGTAATCAAGCGCGCGGGCATCCAGCGCCTAACGCCGCATTGCTGCCGCCACGGCTTCGCTACGGAGCTTCTACGCGCGGGGATCGATGTGATTACGGTCGCATGGCTTGGCGGCTGGGAATCGCCCGAGCACGTTCTGAAAACCTATGGACACGCGCTCAAGAAACGCACGTTGACCGATGTGCTTATTGACGCGGATTTGACACAGGCGATCAACAAGGTTGCGGAAATTGCCATAAAATCAAACGCTTATTGACTTAACAATATTCCCACTGTTAGAAAATGAGACGACGCGTCGTTCCGGCTGCCGGGGCCCTCGCCGCGTCATCCAAGGCGCGTATTCCGCAAAAGTGGGTACTGGTTTTGCGATCGGAATACGCGCAACTTTAAGAGGGCATTTTCCTGCGGCAAACCGGTTTCCACTTTGCCGGAAAATGCTCTAACGGCAGCGCATGGACTATTTCGCCCAGCAACTGATCAACGGAATTGTACTGGGCTCGATCTATGGCCTGATCGCCATCGGCTACACCATGGTCTATGGCATCGTCGGCATGATCAATTTCGCCCACGGCGATATTTTCATGATCGGTGGCTTTATCGCGCTGATCAGCTTCCTGATCCTGGTTTCGATCGGCCTCACCATGGTTCCGGTGATCCTGCTGATCGTCCTTCTGGTATCGATGGCGATCACCGCGCTCTATGGCTGGACGGTGGAGCGGATCGCCTACCGGCCGCTGCGGCACTCGTTCCGCCTCGCCCCGATGCTGTCGGCCATCGGCATGTCGTTCGTGCTGTCGAATTATTCGCAGATTGCGCAGGGCGCGCGGGTCAAGCCGGTGCCGCCGATCATCACCGGCGGCTACACGCTGTATGAGGCGGACGGATTCGTGGTGCGGCTGTCCAATGTGCAGATCATCGTCGTCGTCACCACCATCGTGCTGCTTGCGATCTTCACCTGGCTGGTGGCGCGGACCCGGCTCGGCCGCGACATGCGCGCCTGCGAACAGGACCAGACCATGGCGGCGCTGCTTGGGGTCGATGTCGATCGCACTATCTCCATGACATTCGTGATCGGCGCTGCGCTCGCCGCGGTCGCGGGCATGATGTACCTTTTGTATTACGGCCTGGTGGATTTCTTCATGGGCTTTGTCGCAGGCATCAAGGCGTTCACCGCGGCGGTGCTTGGCGGCATCGGTTCGCTGCCCGGCGCGATGCTGGGCGGGCTCGCGATCGGGCTGATAGAAACGATGTGGTCGGCGTATTTCTCCGTCGAATACAAGGACGTCGCGGCGTTCTCGATTCTGATCATCGTGCTGATTTTTATGCCCACCGGCCTGTTGGGCCGGCCCGAAGTTGAAAAAGTTTGACAGGCGGCGGCGTGACAGCACCCGCTCCTGGACCAACGCCGCTGTCGCGCGCTCCGGGCATCGCGTTCATCTTCAAGAAGGCCCTGATCAGTGCGCTCGTGGCGCTGGTATTGTTTTCGCTGATGATCGGCATCCGCACCGAAGCGGGCCCGACCGGACAATTGATCTACTGGACACGGTTCGGTGATCTCGCCGCCATGGTGGCAACGGTGTTCGGCGGCAGCATCGCCGTCGAATTGCTGCGGCAGTGGTGGGGACCGGTCGGCACCGTCAGGATCGTTCCGCCGGCGGTGCAGAGCACCCTTGCAGTCGCGCGGCGCGCAATTGCGCCGGTGCTCCTGATCTTCACCTTTCTGGTGCCGGTGATCTTCTACGATCAGCGCTACATCCTCGATCTCGGCATTCTGGTGCTGACCTATGTGATGCTGGGATGGGGACTGAACGTGGTGGTCGGCCTCGCCGGGCTGCTCGATCTCGGCTACGTCGCGTTTTACGCCGTCGGCGCCTATTCCTACGCGCTGCTGGCGACCAATTTCGGGCTGTCGTTCTGGGTCTGCCTGCCGCTGGCCGGCATCCTCGCGGCGTTATGGGGCGTGATGCTGGGATTTCCGGTGCTGCGGCTACGCGGCGACTATCTCGCCATCGTTACCCTGGCTTTTGGCGAGATCATCCGTCTCGTCATCATCAATTGGCAAAGCCTGACCGGCGGCCCGAACGGCGTCAGCGGCATTCCGCGGCCGACCCTGTTTGGCATTCCGCTGACGCCCGGAGATGACGGTCTTGCCGCCAGGCTCGGCATCGAATTCTCGCCGACCCACCGCATCGTGTTTCTGTTTTACCTGATCCTGGCGCTTGCGCTGCTCACCAACTGGGTGACGATCCGGCTGCGCCGCCTGCCGATCGGCCGCGCCTGGGAAGCGCTGCGCGAGGACGAGGTCGCCTGCCGCGCGCTCGGCATCAACATCACCACCACGAAGCTGACGGCATTCGCCACCGGCGCCATGTTCGGCGGTTTTGCCGGCGCGTTCTTCGCGACAAGGCAGGGTTTTATCAGTCCGGAATCCTTCACCTTCCAGGAATCGGCGCTGGTGCTGGCGATCGTCGTGCTCGGCGGCATGGGTTCGCAGCTCGGCGTTGCGCTCGCGGCGCTGACCATGATCGGCGGTTTCGAGCTGTTTCGCGGTCTCGACCAATATCGCATGCTGGTGTTCGGCGTCGCGATGGTGGTGTTGATGATCTGGCGGCCGCGCGGACTGATCGGCCACCGCGCTCCGACCGTCTTCCTGCGGCACAGCCACGCCATCTCATCCGACCTCGTCAAGGAGGGGCATGGATGAGCGGCGATTCCATTCTGTCAGTCGATCATCTGTCGATGCGCTTCGGCGGCATCATCGCCGTCAACGACCTCACGTTTAGCGCCGAGCGACGCAAGATCACCGCCCTGATCGGGCCGAACGGCGCCGGCAAGACCACCGTGTTCAACTGCATCACCGGCTTCTACAAGCCGACCAGCGGCACGATGCGATTGGCGCATGATGCCGGTGCGCAGATCCAGCTCGAGCGGCTGAACGATTTCCGGATTTCCAAACTGGCGAAGGTCGCGCGGACCTTTCAGAACATCCGGCTGTTTCCCGGCATGACCGCGCTCGAAAACCTGATGGTCGCGCAGCACAACGCGCTGATGCGCGCCTCTGGACTGACCTTTCTCGGGCTGATCGGCGCGCCGTCATGGCGGTCAGCGGAGAAACGCGCGATCGATCTGGCGCGGCTCTGGCTCGATCGCATCGGGCTGATCGACCGCGCCGACGACGCCGCCGGCAACCTGCCCTATGGCGATCAGCGCCGTCTCGAAATCGCGCGCGCGATGTGCACCGAACCGGCATTGCTGTGCCTCGACGAGCCGGCCGCCGGACTGAACGCGCGTGAAAGCGCGGGCTTAAGCGAGTTGCTGCTCTCGATCCGCGCCGACCACGGCGCATCGATCCTCTTGATCGAGCATGACATGTCGGTGGTGATGGAGATTTCCGATCACGTGGTGGTGATGGATTACGGCGTGAAAATCGCCGAAGGCACGCCGCAGGACATCCGTGACGATCCCAAGGTGATCGCGGCCTATCTCGGCGCCGACGAGGAAGAAGCGATCGCGGTGATGGAGAGCGGAACGTGACCGCGCCATCCGCCGCGCCGATGCTCGCGATCCGCGGCCTGCGCGCCGCCTACGGCAAGATCGAGGCGCTGAAGGGCGTCGATCTCGACATCAACTCAGGCGAGATCGTCGCGCTGATCGGCGCCAATGGCGCCGGCAAGTCGACCCTGATGATGACGATCTTCGGCAAGCCGCGCGCCCGCGCCGGACAGATCCAGTTCGACGGCCGCGATATCACTGGTGTGCCGACCCACCAGATCGCCAGGCTGCGCATTGCGCAAGCGCCCGAAGGCCGCCGGATTTTCCCGCGCATGAGCGTCGCGGAAAACCTGCAGATGGGCGCCGACGCCACCGACAGTAGCGAGGCCGACCGCACCGCCGGGCTCGAACGTGTGCTTGCGCTGTTTCCGCGGCTCAGGGAGCGCATGACCCAGCGCGGCGGCACCTTGTCCGGCGGCGAACAGCAGATGCTGGCGATCGGGCGCGCCTTGATGAGCCGCCCTCGCCTGTTGATGCTGGACGAGCCCTCGCTGGGCTTAGCCCCGCTGATCGCGCGCCAGATTTTCGACGCAATCCGGACTTTGAACCGGCAGGACGGCCTCACCGTGCTGATCGTCGAGCAGAACGCCAATCACGCGCTGCGGCTGGCCCATCGCGGCTACGTGATGGTCAACGGCCTGATCACACTGACCGGAACCGGCTCGGAACTGCTGCAGCGCCCGGAAATCCGCGCCGCCTATCTGGAAGGCGGAAGGCGCGCGTAAGCCGCAGCGATACGAGTCGTCCCGGCGAACGCCGGGACGACTCATGGTGAGCGCTGCGGCAAGAAGCTGCGAATGGACCGTGGATTTGCCTGAAAATTGCCGATGACTTCACCGCAAATTCAGCCGACAATGGCCGCGATTTCCGAACCCGGCGGCCTGCCGGGTACTTCCCGTAGCGATCACCGCGAGGACTCCTCATGAAATCACTGAAACTCATCGGCCTGGCATTGGGCGCGTCGCTTGCGCTGTCGACGACAGCGCTGGCGCAGGACATCACCATCGCAGTGGCCGGCCCGATGACGGGCGGCGAATCCGCATTCGGCCGGCAGATGAAGAACGGCGCCGAACTGGCGGTGACGGACCTCAACGCCGCCGGCGGCGTGCTCGGCAAGAAACTGGCACTGGACGTCGAGGACGACGCCTGCGATCCCAAGCAGGCGCGCTCGGTGGCGGAGAAAATTGCCAGCGCGAAAATCCCGTTCGTCGCAGGCCACTACTGCTCTTCGTCGTCGATCCCGGCGTCGGAAGCCTATGCGGACGGCAATGTGCTGCAGATTACGCCGGCCTCCACCAACCCGCTGTACACCGAGCGCAAGCTCTGGAACGTGGCGCGGGTCTGCGGCCGCGACGATCAGCAGGGCCTTGTCGCCGCCGAATACATTGCGAAAAATTACAAGGGCAAGAACGTCGCCATCCTCAACGACAAGACCACCTACGGCAAAGGCCTCGCCGACGAAACCAAGAAGGCGCTCAACAAGGCCGGCCTTACCGAAAAGATGTTCGAGTCCTACAACAAGGGCGACAAGGACTTCACCGCGATCGTCTCGCGCATGAAGCGCGACAATATCGACCTGGTCTACGTCGGCGGCTACCATCAGGAAGCCGGATTGATCGTGCGCCAGATGCGCGATCAGGGTCTCCAGACCGTTTTGATGGCCGGCGATGCGCTGGCCGACAAGGAGTTCGCGTCGATCACAGGACCCGCCGGCGAAGGCACGCTGTTCACCTTCGGTCCCGACCCGCGCAACAAGCCGACCGCGAAGGCCATCGTCGAGAAGTTCAAGGCCAAGAACATCGATCCCGAGGGCTACACGCTCTACACCTACGCCGCGATGCAGGTCTGGTCGCAGGCGGTGGCCAAAGCCGGCACAACCGACCCGAAGAAAGTCATGGATACGATCAAAGGCGGCGCGTGGGATACGGTGATCGGCAAGATGGAGTTCGACGCCAAGGGCGACATCAAGCAGATCGACTATGTCGTCTACAAATGGGACGCCAAGGGCAACTACGTCGAGATCAATCCGAAGGCTTCGTAAGACCTCGTAGGTCTTATCGCGACATTCAACGCCCCGGTTCGCCGGAGCGTTTTTATCACCGATGAGATCGGCCCATGCGCTTCGGCGCGGTTGACCGGAGCGCAGCCGTGCGGTCATCTGCGTCCCGCAGGGAACATGCGATGAAAAATCTCCTCACCGATATTGCCGGCGTCCGCGTCGGTCATGCCGATGACAAGGCGCTGGCGTCCGGCGTAACGGCGGTGATTTTCGATACCCCGGCAGTGGCGGCGATCGACGTGCGCGGCGGCGGCCCCGGCACCCGCGAAGGCGCGCTGCTCGACCTCGCCAATACCGTGGAACGGATCGATGCCATCGCGCTCGCGGGCGGCTCGGCGTTTGGGCTCGAGGCCGGAGGCGGGGTGCAGGCCTGGCTCGCCGAACAGGGCCGCGGCTTTGCGGTGCGCGGCGCGGTCATTCCGATCGTGCCCGGCGCGATCATGTTCGATCTCTTGAACGGTGGCGACAAGTCCTGGGGCCGCTTCGCGCCCTACCGCGATCTCGGCTACATCGCGGCCGCGGCGGCCGCTGCGAATTTCGCGCTCGGCAGCGTCGGCGCCGGGCTCGGCGCTACCACGGCGAATTTCAAAGGCGGCCTCGGCTCGGCATCGGCGGCGACACCAAACGGCGTCCGGGCCGCCGCACTTGCGGTGGTCAATGCCGTCGGCAGCGTCACGGTCGGCGACGGACCGTGGTTCTGGGCGGCGCCGTTTGAAATCGACGGCGAATATGGCGGACGCAGATTGCCGCCGTCATTCACTCCGGACATGCTGGCGATGCGTCTCAAGGGCGGCGGCGGCGCGACATCAGTGGAAAACACCACGCTGGCGGTGGTCGTGACCGACGCCGAACTGACCAAGCCTCAGGCCAAGCGGCTCGCCATGATCGCGCAGACCGGATTTGCCCGCGCGATCTATCCGGTGCACGCCCCGCTCGATGGCGACGTGGTGTTCGCCGCCGCGACAGGCGAAAAACCGATCGATCCGCTGGTTGGCCTCACCGAACTCGGCATGGTCGCGGCCAATGTCGTGGCCCGCGCCATCGCGCGCGGCGTCTATACAGCGACCGCGCTGCCCTTCCCCGGCGCATTGCCGGCGTGGAAAGATCGTTTTGGGTAGCCACAAAATTTCACGGGACGCGTTGCCTTCGCAAGCGATATTTGTTCCCTGAGATCACGCGCGAACGGTCGGGGCAGGCGGTTCGCTAGTTTCAGACGCTGACCGAGAGCGATGCGGTAGCCGAGGATGAAATCGCCTGTGCTTCGCGCTGAATCATCTGCTCGATGAAATTATAGGATGACGTCGCGGTAGAGGATGCGGTGGTCGCCGCGGGTGACGTCATCGTCACCTTCGATCCGTCTGCATAAGTCATTGACGTCGTGGTCGAGCCGTCGCTGTTGGTTGTCGACGTAGAGGATGCCCCCTGCAACGCCTGCAGCAGCGGATCGGAGCTCGATCCGGCGGTGCCGGTGGAACCGCTGGATCCGTTCGAATCCGCGACATGATGATGGTGATGGTGACCCTTGCCGCCCTTCAGCGCCGACCACATTTCGTCGAGGCTGACCGAACCGTCGCCGTTCTTGTCCATTTTGCTGAATACGTCGTCGGCCTGCGCGATGTTGGTTCCGCCGGCGCCCAGCGCATTTTCAAATTCCGATCTGCTGATCTGGCCGTCACCGTTGGCGTCGAGCTGCGAGAACAGGTCCTTCAGAGCGGCTGACCGGCTGGTCGGTGCCGATGTGGTTGACGGCGTCGATGACTGGCTCTGCACCGCAAGCAGCGCGCTCATGGTGGCCGGCGATATCTGCGAAAACCCGCTGGACCCGAAAGCCGGGGTCGAGCTTCCCGGCGCGGAGCTGCTCGCGAAATCGAACGGGTTCGTCGAGCCCTGATTAAAGCCAGTGGTTTGCGGAGACGACGATTTCGACGAGGTCAGCGACTGCAGGGCCTCCAATGCGGACGACGCGACGCCAAGGGCAGGCAGCATGGCAAAACTCCGACAATTGCCGCACGGCGCGGCCTTTCACGCCAATGGATCAGCAAACGCCGTGCCATCGTGAAAAACCCAATAAAACATAGGTTTTTTGCAGCTCTGACGGAGCGGCGCCCCCGGCAATTGATGCCGTTGCGGCAGAATTTTCCGCCCGCAAGACGCGGGGCCTGCCTGCATTGCCCCCGGGCTTTGCGCGTGTTACGCGAAACCGTTCCGCACGTTCGAAAGTCCCCGGGAAGCGCACATGTCTCAACAATTTGCGTCACGCCCCCTCGTCATCGCGCCGTCGATCCTGGCATCGGATTTCGCCAGACTGGGCGAAGAGGTCCGCGCTGTCGATGCGGCCGGCGCCGACTGGATCCATCTCGACGTGATGGACGGGCATTTCGTGCCCAACATTTCCTATGGCCCCGACGTCATCAAGGCGATGCGCCCGCACACCAAAAAGATCTTCGACGCGCATCTGATGATCTCGCCCGTCGACCAATATCTCGAGGCCTTCGCCAAGGCCGGCTGCGATCACATCACGGTTCATGCCGAGGCCGGCCCGCATCTGCATCGCTCGCTGCAGGCGATCCGCGCGCTCGGCAAGAAGGCCGGCGTCTCGCTCAATCCGGGCACGCCGATCACGGCAATCGAATATGTCATCGACATGATCGATCTGGTGCTGGTGATGTCGGTCAACCCCGGCTTCGGCGGTCAGGCCTTCATTCCCTCGGCGCTCGGCAAGATCGGCGACATCAGAGCCATGACCGCGGGACGCCCGATCGACATCGAGGTCGACGGCGGCGTCGGCCCGGATGTTTCCGGCCAGCTTGCGGCCGCCGGCGCCAATGCCTTCGTCGCCGGCTCCGCCGTATTCAAGGGCGGCACCATGGAAGCCTACAAAGCCAATATTTCGGCGATCCGCAATGCGGCGGCGCTGGCGCGCGGAGAAGCGATCTAGACTATCACCTCGTCCGGCTTCTCGTTCGCGCTCACCTGCTCATGCAGCGAGGCCAGCCGCGGCGGCCGCACCACGGTAACGGTGCAGGCCGCTTCCGCCGCCACCTTGGCGGAGACGCTGCCAAGCAGCGTGCGCAGCATCGAATTCTGGCGCGCACCGATGACGATATGATCGACATGATTGACTTCGGCAAATTCCAGGATCGCCGCCGCAGGGTCGATGGCCTCGAGGACATGGACCGAAAGCCGGTTTTCATCGAGCTTTAGCGGCTGCGCCCAATGCCTGAGCGTGACCAGCCGATCGATGTGCTTGTTGTGGCCCTGCTCGTCGAGCGTCCTGTCGATGGTGATGCGGCCGAGCTTCAGCACGTTCAGGCATGCCAGCCTTGCGGACGGGAGTGTCGCCAGGATTCGTTCTGATGTCACGCGCAGGGCCTCGTTCAGCGAGCCCGATCCTTCCGCAACATCGAGTGCGACCGCCACGATCGGACCTGAGGCCAGTTGGGCAGCAAGATCGGATTTCGCCTTCGGATGTGTCAGGCCGCGATTGAAGCGGCGGCGCAGCACAGTGCTCATGGGATCGCGTTTCAGGCGCTCCGATCGCGCGGTCAGTTTGATCTGGTCGGGGTTGCCGAGTTCGAATGCCAGTTGCGACGCCGTGGGGTGGCGCCACACCGGCTCGATCTCCAGACACCGCAGCACGACTTCCTGCAGCCAGGGGGGATAGTCCGGCTTGAGTTTGCGGGGAGGAACCGGATCGCGCCACAACCGCCGCCGCATTCCGCGCATGGTTTCGCTCTCGCCAAACGGCCGTACGCCAGTGGTGAAGAAGTACAGCATCACTCCCAGCGAAAAAAGGTCGCTGCGCGGATCATCCCGCACGCCGAGCAACCGCTCGGGCGCCATGTACGGCGCCGTGCCATACGGCAGCCGGAACTCTTCCTGCAGCAGATCGGGCAATTGATTGTGATGCGACAATCCAAAATCGATCAGGACGACCTCGCCGCTCGGGCGAAGCATGATGCTGCTCGGCTTGATATCGTGATGAATGACGTTCTGCCGGTGCAGGTCGGCGAGCGCCACCGCAATTTTTCCGACGATGACCCTGGTTTCCTCGTAGCTCAACGGCAGATCGCCAAGCCGGCTGTAAAGCGTCTTGCCCGGGATGCGCTCGATCACGACATAGGGCTGATGCGCGAAGTCGCCAGTGCCGAAACAGGCCGGCACGTGAGGTCCCGACAACCGCGGCAGAATCATCTGCTCCATCTCAAAACTGACGATAGCCGCCGGATCCTCACCCTCGGACATCAGCGGGATTTTCATCAACAGCGGCACGGCGATGTCAGGGCGGGTCACGCTCCACAGCGTCGCCATGCCGCCGCGATGGACGCACTCCCCGATCGTGAAGCCATCTATGACTGCGCCGGATACTACCGAAGGCCTGGTCATGCTTATCTCCCGACCAGCAGCCGATCGGCCAGCCACAGCGGCAGGCCATTTTCGCGAATCCGCATTGCTGCCGCCTCGACATCGTAGGGCACACGGCAATAAGTGATTTCCCGGGACCTGGTATCGAACATCGCAAACGAGGCCGCCGGATCGCCATCGCGAGGCTGCCCCACCGAACCGAGAACGGCCAGCCAGCGCCGCCCCTGCAGCAATTGCACCGGCACGCCTGATGTCGGGACGAAGGTCGTCATCTTCGCGGTGACCGACATCGAATAGAGAGCCGGTCGGTGGATGTGGCCGCAGAACGTGACGTGGGCCTCGGTCGCCAGGATGCTGCGCGCGGCATCCGACGTGCTCTGGACGTAGCGCCATTTCGCCGGGCTGCCGGCTTCGGAATGGACGTAGAGCCGATCATCCTCCTGCAACGCAAGCGGCAACTCTGCCAGAAAACGCCGCTGGTTCGCGCTGAGCCTGCCGCGCGTCCACTCGATCGCGGCCTGTGCCTCGGCATTGAGAGTTTCGCTCGGGGTGCCGACCGCGCTGTCGTGGTTGCCGCGCACGGCCAGGGCTCCACTTTCGACGAGCCCGATCACTGTCTCGACCGCCCATTCCGGATCGGCGCCATAGCCGACGTAATCGCCAAGGCAAATCATCCGCTCGGCGCCGTGCGCCCGCGCAAAGTCGAGGCACGCGCCAAAGGCCTGCCGGTTGGCATGGATATCCGCAAAGACAGCCAGCAGCACGTTTTCCTCCGGATCGATCTTACCGGCCAGGCTTGTGTCAGATTTGATGGATATCAAACAACAAGGTGCAGGAGGCCCGCAATCGCGCTGAAGGCAGGAGATTGGGCCACACGGCGGAATTCGAGCGCTTCCGCGAGATGCGACGGCGATAACGCACGGAGAGATGATTCAGCGCTTACGCGGTGCTTCCAGGCCCCTGAGCAGCAGCGCCAGCAAGGCATCGATCCGCGCCGACAGCGCCGGATCGCGCCATTCCTCGGAATGCGCAGGATGATGGAAGCGGCTGGTCGCGTCGAAAATCACGCGCGCCGTTGCTTTGACGTCGGTGACGTGGAAGGCGCCCTGCTTCACGCCATCGGACAAAATATGCGCGATCTGATCGACAAGGCGATCCTTATGCGCCTTCACCACCTCACGTGCTTCCTGCGCCAGCGCCAGATAGGTCGCGAACATCTCGGGATCGTCGCAAACCTTCTTGTACTTGATCGAAAACATCGTGCGCAGCCAACGCTCCAGCCTGGCGGGCGCCGGCCCCGAACCTTCCGCAATCTTCTCAAGCGGCGCGTTGGCACGGTCGAGCCAGCGCTTCGCCACCGCGTCGCGCAGCGAAGCCTTGCTCGGAAAATGCCGGTAGACGCTGCCGTGACTCACATCGAGCGCGCGGGCAACATCCACGACCGTGGCCTTCGCCAGCCCGAAGCGGCGCAGCACGTCCTCGGTGACCTCGAGAATCCGCTCTGGGGTCAAGACCACGGTTTCGTTCATGCGCGCACCGTCCGGTCGGTTGTCATGGTGGTCCCCTTTCAACGATTTAGCCTTGCAGCCTGCGCGGCAAGGTGGCGGGCTACGCGTTCGTTGAGCCAGCGTTGAATTTGTGCGGTCAGATAAAAGATTTCGGCAGTCATCGATGTAGTCCTCTGCAAGTCCGGGGCTCGCGGCGATCGGCCAGCCAGCCAAGGTGACGCCTCGGCAACAGCGTCGGTGGCGATATAGTACATCTCGCTGACAGATTTCAATATCTGTCAGTAAATATGTCGTGATTGGGACTGCGCCGGCCGCCTGACCATTGCAGCGGCCCGCTTCCGCCAGGCCAGGCGTTTGTCTCACAGGGGCTGCTCTGCTAAAGCGCGGCGTAACCCCCGTAATCCCAATGAGCCACGAGTCGTCGATGATTTCCCGCTACACCCGCCCGGAAATGGCCTCCATCTGGCAGGCGCAGACGCGCTTCAATATCTGGTTCGAGATCGAGGCGCATGCAGCGGATGCCCTGGCGGAACTCGGCGTGATCCCGAAAGAGGCCGCAAAAACCATCTGGGCCAAGGCCAAGAACGCGCAGTTCGACGTCGCGCGGATCGACGAGATCGAACGCGAGACCCACCACGACGTGATCGCCTTCCTCACCCATCTGGCGGAAATTGTCGGCCCCGAGGCGCGCTTCGTGCACCAGGGCATGACCTCGTCCGACGTGCTCGACACCTGCCTCAATGTGCAGCTGACCCGCGCCGCCGATCTCCTGATCACCGACGTCGACAGGATTCTGGCAGCGCTGAAGAAGCGCGCCTTCGAGCACAAGATGACGCCGACCATCGGCCGCTCCCACGGCATTCATGCCGAGCCGGTGACATTCGGACTGAAGCTCGCTTATGCCTATGCGGAATTCACCCGCGCCCGCGAGCGGCTCGTCACCGCCCGCAAGGAGGTCGCGACCTGCGCGATCTCGGGCGCCGTCGGCACCTTCGCGCAGATCGATCCGCGCGTGGAAGCGCATGTCGCCAAGGCGATGGGGCTGGTGCCGGAGCCGATCTCGACCCAGGTGATTCCGCGCGACCGCCACGCGATGTATTTTGCCACCCTCGGCGTTATCGCTTCGTCGGTCGAACGGCTCGCCACCGAGATCCGGCATTTGCAGCGCACCGAGGTTCTGGAGGTGGAGGAATTCTTCTCCGAGGGCCAGAAGGGTTCGTCGGCGATGCCGCACAAGCGCAACCCGGTGCTGTCGGAGAATCTCACCGGCCTGTCGCGCATGGTGCGCGCCTATGTGACGCCGGCCATGGAGAATGTCGTATTATGGCATGAGCGCGATATCTCGCACTCCTCGGCCGAGCGCATGATCGCCCCCGATGCCACGGTGACGCTGGACTTCGCGCTCAACCGCCTGGCGGGCCTGATCGACAGGTTGCTGATCTACCCTGCGAACATGCTGAAGAACCTCGACCGCCTCGGAGGCCTGGTTCATTCGCAGCGCATTCTGATCGCGCTGATCCAAAAAGGCTGTAGCCGCGAGGACGCCTACAAACTCGTGCAGCGCAACGCGATGCCGGTGTGGCGCGGCGAAGGCGACTTCCAGACGCTGCTGAAAAAGGACGCCGACGTGAAGAAACATCTCACCGACGCCGAGATATCCGAGCAGTTCGACCTCGGCTATCACTTCAAGCACGTCGATACGATCTTCAAACGCGTATTCGGTGAAAGTTAGCTCGAACGGGTCGCACATGGGCAGCGTCGTTGCCGTCAGCCTGCGCTCAGGCCATCACTTCAGCAAGACACCGAGCCTCGGTATCCGCCTGCTCAGGGGATTGGGCGTCGCCGGCGACGGTCATATGGGCGAGACGGTCCAGCACCGTTCGCGCGTCCGCAAGGACCCGACGCAAGCCAATCTGCGTCAGGTGCATTTGATGCATGCTGAACTGTTCGACGAATTGCGCGCGAAGGGCTTTGCGGTGAGGCCCGGCGAACTTGGCGAGAACATCACCACATCCGGTATCGATCTGTTGGCCTTGCCGACCGGCGCGAGGTTGCATCTTGGCGCGGGCGCCGTTGTCGAAATCACCGGTCTGCGCAATCCCTGTATCCAGATCGATGATTTCCAAAAGGGCTTGATGGCCGCGACGCTGGACCATGATGCGGACGGAAATCTCTGGTTCGCAAGGCCGGAATCATGAGCATCGTGATATCAGAGGGGGACGTGCGGCCCGGCGATGCCATTCGCGTGGAAATGCCAAACATGCCGCATCGGCCACTGCTGCCGGTGTAATCCGGCCAAATTCTGCCGCACAGCAATGTCAGGTCCACACGGGATCCGACGCATTCGCCTGCAATAACAACTGAATGGTAACCCCGGATCGGCTAAGATCGCCTCGTGTCAGCGCCTCCGACGATTCTTGTGTTCGATTCTGGCCTTGGCGGGCTCACGGTATTGCGTGAAATCGTCGGGACGCGGCCCAATGCGCGCTACGTCTATGTCGCGGACGATGCGTTCTTTCCCTACGGCCACCACGGCGAGGACCAGATCATCGCGCGGGTGGTGCCCCTGATCGGCGAATTGATCGCCGCGCACGCCCCCGATCTGGTCGTGATCGCCTGCAATACCGCCTCGACGCTGGTGATGTCGCATCTTCGTGAGCAATACAAAGTACCCTTTGTCGGAACGGTGCCCGCCATCAAGCCGGCCTGCGCCAGTTCCAGGACAAAACGCGTGTCGGTGCTCGGCACCAAGGGCACCGTCAAGCGCGAATACACCAGGGCGTTGATCCGCGATTTCGCGCAAGGCTGTGAAGTGACGCTGGTGGGCTCGGTTGATCTCGCCTCGCTCGCCGAAGCGGTGTTGAACGGCGTTGAGGTGAGCGATCGGGATATATTCGCCGAGCTCGCGCCGTGTTTTGTCGGGGCCGGCGAAGCCGATTTGGCGCGCACCGACACGGTCGTGCTGGCCTGCACCCATTATGCGCTGCTGATGGACCGGCTGGTCAGGCTGGCGCCATGGCCGGTGGACTGGATCGATCCTGCGCCCGCGATTGCCCGGCGGGTTGCGGATTTGCTCGGTCCGCCCGGTGGCGAAGTCGATCATGCCGGCGCCGAAATGATTTTCACTTCCGGACGGCCGCACACGCTGAGCCGGACCTTGATGCCGTTTTTCGGCGGCCGCGTCCCGGCCTGAATAGATATTGATCTGTTCGAGATCATGCCGCGCTGCTAGCTTTTCCAGCGACCGCCCTTTCCCCAAGCCCTACCCGAACGGAGCTTCGGATTTGACGCGCGCGACGCCTGCACCCCTCAACCGTCTCCGCAAGCTATGGCGTGAGGGACGTCCCACATTTGGAGCGATTGCGACGATTCCGAGCATTCAGACCGTGCAGATCATGGCCCGTTCAGGCCTCGACTGGATCATCGTCGACCTCGAGCACGGTCCGATCGATCTTGGCTCCGCGCACGCAATGATCGTCGCCACGTCAGGCACATCCTGCGTACCGCTGGCGCGGATCGCCGCCAACGAGCCCTGGCTCGCCAAGGCGCCGATGGATATCGGCGCCTTGGGAATCAATTTTCCGATGATCTGCAGCCGTGAGGATGCCGAAAAGGCGGTGCGCAGCGTGCGCTATCCGCCGCGCGGCGACCGGCTCTGGGGACCGTTCCACGCCCCGTTTCGCTGGGGCGTCTCGATGCCCGACTACATGGCGACCGCGGACGATGACATGATCTGCATGATCACCATCGAGCATGTCGAGGCGGTCAACCGCATCGACGAGATCATGGCTGTGCCCGGCATCGACGTCGCCGTGATCGGACCCGGCGACCTCGCAACCAGCATCAACAAACGCGGCCGCGCCGACGATCCCGAAGTGCTGGCGCTGATGGCGCGCGCCGAGGCCGGCATTCTGAAGAGCGGCGTGCCGATCGGCGGCGTGGCGCGCACATCAGAACAGGCCAACCAGATGATCGAACGCGGCTATGTGGCGCTGGCTCTCGGCTTCGACTGGTCGCTGTTTCAGCGCCGGATTGCTGCTGTCTTCGAAGGAATTAAGCGCTGAACCGAGCCGTACCATGACGGCAAGCCCCTGAAAATACTTGGAATTCATGTAGTGGACAAGAGCATGCCGCTCGCCTCGCGCAGCGTCGCGATGATCGCGATCGCGCGCGTCGAAGACGGCGAGGATTGCGTGCTGCCGCAAAAAATCGTCGCGGCTGACGCATTGCCATTGACCGAGGTCGATGCGCAGATCCGGCACGCGAAGGATGCGCCGATCGCCGAGGTGCCGGCTTTTAGAAAAGTGCTGCTGGCGACGCGGCTGCCGCTGCCGCTTCGCCGCCTGGCCTGGCTGATCGGGCTCAATTTCGGGCGCCAGCACGCCAACTATTTCGGCAGCTTCGTAGTGACCTCGGTTGCCGCTTACGGGGCTGGCGAGCTTCATGCGCTCAGTCCCGGCCCCTTTATCCTCAGTTATGGCGTCGTTGGGCCGGACCAGACCATCGATGTCGTGATCCGCTGGGATCACCGGATTACCGACGCCGCCCTGATCGCAAAGGCCCTGACCCGGCTGGAACAGGTGCTGAACACCGAGATCGCGGCTGAATTGCGTAGCCAGAGGCAGCAGGCGGAGCCAAAGCAGGTCCGGGCGGTCGCCACCTGATCTATCAGATGCCGGCGGAACCCTGTTTATGCCGGTTTGGCCCGCAAAATCGGGGCCTTTCAATTGACAGGACGACGGTTTCTTCCTAGAAACCGCCTGCTCGCGGGCCGATTTCGGCCCGCGAAGCGTTTCGCGACCCGTGGCCCGTCCCTTCAAGCTTAAGGGGTTGGGCCTGTCGGCTCCGGGAAATTCCCGGCGCACAGGAGGGCGCGTTTCCTCAAAACTCAAACTTGCAAAGAGGACGCGATGACAAAGCGCAGTGAGGCGAAATACAAGATCGATCGCCGGATGGGCCAGAATATCTGGGGCCGCCCGAAGAGCCCGGTGAACCGCCGCGAGTACGGCCCAGGCCAGCACGGCCAGCGCCGCAAGGGCAAGCTCTCCGACTTCGGCGTGCAGTTGCGCGCCAAGCAGAAGCTGAAGGGCTACTACGCCAACATTTCCGAACGCCAGTTTCACGGCATTTATGTCGAAGCCGGCCGGATGAAGGGCGACACCGGTGAAAACCTGATCGGCCTGCTCGAGCGCCGTCTCGACACCGTGGTCTATCGCGCCAAGTTCGTGGCCACCATGTTCGCCGCGCGGCAGTTCATCAATCACGGCCATGTCAAGGTGAACGGCCGCCGCGTCAACATCTCGAGCTTCAAGGTGAAGGTCGGCGACGTGGTCGAGGTCAAGGAATCCTCAAAGCAGCTCACCGTCGTTCTGGAAGCCGCTCAGCTCGCCGAGCGCGACGTGCCCGACTTCATCGAAGTCGATCATTCCAAGATGACGGCGAAGTTCAACCGCATCCCGCATCTGTCCGACGTGCCGTTCGCGGTGCAGATGGAGCCGCATCTGATCGTCGAATTCTATTCGCGCTGATCCGTCGGCATTTTCCGAGATCGAAGGCCCCGGTTTTGCCGGGGCCTTTTTGTATGAGTAAGATCGGCCATCCGCTGGAATACGAGAACTCGCCATGACCTACACCCCTGCCCCGCGCGACCCGAAACAACCGCCGGTCCGCATCAACCTGTTGTCGGATACCCAGACCCGCCCGACGCCGGCCATGCGCGAGGCGATCGCGCGGGCCGAGGTCGGCGACGAGCAGATCGGCGACGATCCCTCGGTGAATTTGCTGTGCGAGCGGGTGGCCGATCTGCTCGGCAAGCAAGCCGCCGTGTTCATGCCCTCCGGGACCATGTGCAACGTCGCGGCGACGCTTACGCATTGCCGACCCGGCGACGAGATTCTGGCGCATGTATCAGCGCATATCCTCGCCCGCGAAGGCGGGGCGCATGCCGCGCTCGGCGGATTCCAAATCACGCCGCTGCCGGGCGCCGACGGACAATTTTCGCCCGACACCTTTCGCGGGGCGCTTCACCCGCGCAGCCGCTACCAGCCGCCGCAGACGGTGGTCAGCGTCGAGCAAACCGCCAATATCGGCGGCGGCACGATCTGGAAGAAGGCTGCTCTCGATGAGATCGTGCAAATCGCAAAGTCCAACGGCCTTGCCACCCATATGGACGGCGCGCGGCTGCTGAACGCCTGCGTTGCCACCGGCATCAGCGCGCACGATATGGCCGCAGGCTGGGATTCGGCCTGGCTCGATTTCTCCAAGGGACTCGGCGCGCCGGTCGGCGCTGTGATCGCGGGCTCGCGCGATTTCATCGACGAGGTCTGGCGCTGGAAGCAACGCCTCGGCGGCTCGATGCGCCAGGCCGGCATTTGCGCCGCCGCCTGCGTCTACGCGCTCGACCACCACGTCGACCGGCTGGCGGACGATCACGCCAACGCCCGGGCGCTGGCGCGGGGATTATCGCAAATCAAGGGTATCGAGGTGCAGCAGCCCGAAACCAATCTTGTCTTCTTCAACCCTGATGGCGCCGGCGTCACCGGCGAAAAAATGGTCGCGGCCTTGCATCAGCGCGGCGTGCTGCTCGCCATGATGGATGGCCGTATCAGGGCCTGCACCCATCTCGATGTCACCGCTGACATGATCGAGGAGACGGTCGGACTGGTGCGCGATATCGCGAGGAGCGCGTAGACGGGTGATCAGCGATTAGCCGGGTTTACGCGCGGCAATCAAATTCCAGCGGTGGAAAAACCTGATCGCGTGGCCATCAAGCGACAATCCGATGCCGGCCGATGCACCGGCGCGCGCCAGCGCCCTCACCACCGCGCGAAGCGGCGGGACCCGTGAAGCGTCGTTGACGATGCCCATCCATTCCTCGAACTCGCGCGGCTTGTCCCATGTCGTCTGGGATTCGATGGCAAAGCCTGCTTCCTTGACCAGCGCTGTCAGCTCCGAGCCCGGCAGCATCCGCACATGCGAGGGATCGCGCAGGATCTCGATCGCGTTCTGCAATTCTGATTCGGCTGGTACTTCCGAGGAAATGACATCGGCGATGACAAAACTGCCTCCAGGCCGCAGTACCCGGAATATCTCGGAGATCACCCGCGCTGGCCGGTCGAAATGGTGCACCGAGAGCCGCGTCACCACGGCATCGAAAGCCGCATTCGCAAATGGCAGCTCGGTGGCATTGCCCTCGCGGAACGCGACGTTGCCAAGCCCGGCCTCGGAGCAGCGCTGCGCCGCCTTTTTCAGCATCTGCGGGGTAAGATCGAACCCCACCACATCGCGGGCGGATTTTGCAATCGCAGCACTCAGGATGCCCGGGCCGCAGGCGACGTCGAGCACCGACCCCAGCGCCGCCTCGCCTAACGCTGTGATGAAACGTTGCGTCAACGCCGCATCGGTAATCGCCGCCGACGACGAAAACGTCTCCGCCTGCCGGGCAAATTCATCCCGCACGCGATTTTCATGATCCAGCATGGTCTGCTCCCCAAGGGTCCGATCATTCCTGCGCGATCAATTCCTGAGCGCCTCATAGATCAGCGTCTTCAACGCCAGTTGAATCCGTCCGCTCTGCGACGGCGCCTGCACCATGAAGATAACGAACATATCGTCCCGCGGATCGACAAAAAAGAAGGTGCCGGCGGCACCGTCCCAGCGATATTCGCCTATCGGCCACGATGTATTCGCAGGCACCGCGGTGCGCACGGCAAAGCCAAGACCGAACCCGCTGGTATCGCCCGGAAAATAGAACTGGTCGCGCGCGATCTTTGTTTCCGGCCCGTTATGATCCGATGCCATCGAGGCGATCGTCTCCGGTCTCAGGTAGCGCCTGCCATCCAATGTGCCGCCGTTCAGCAGCATTTGCAGGAAACGCGCGTAGTCCCCGATCGTCCCGACCATGCCCGCGCCGCCGGATTCCCAGCGTCGCGGCAATGTCGGATCCCTGATTCCGGCTACCGGGCCAGCAAAATGATCATCGGGCATCGGCTCGGCGATGCGCGACCGCTGCGTGGCATCGGCGACGAAGAACGCCGTTTCGGTCATCCCCAGAGGATCGAGCAGCCTTTGCTTCTCGAATTCAAACAGTGACTGCCCGGATATCACCTCGATGACGCGGCCGAGGACATCGGCCGAGTGGCCGTAATCCCACAGTGTTCCCGGCTGTTCGGCGAGCGGCAGTTTCGCGATGCGGTCAGCGAACACGGCGTTGTCGAAATCGCCTTCGAACATATCCGAGTTCGCATAGAGCTTTCGCACGGCACTGTCGCCATAGAAGCCATAGGTAAGGCCCGAAGTCTGGCGCAGCAGGTCTTCAATCGTGATCGGGCGCCTGGCCGGCTCGATCGCGAGCGCCGGCTTGCCGCTTTCATCCGATCTTTCGACGCCGACTTTCACGTTTGCAAAGGCCGGGATGTATTTGGAGACGGGATCGTCGAGCGCGAGCTTGCCGTCCTCGACCAGCATCATCGCGGCGACTGACGTGACCGCCTTCGACATCGAATAAAGCCGAAAGATGGTGTCCGCGGTCATCGGACGCTTGCCGTCGACGTCACGCACACCGAAGTTTTCGAAATAGACGGGTCGATCGTGCTGCTGGATCAGCAAAATCGCGCCGGGAATCTTGCCGGTCGCAATCTCGTTGCGGATGAAATCGCCGACGCGCTCCAGCCTCTCCCGCGAGAGATTTGCCGAAACGGGAGACGCCGATTCTGCATCGCCGGCGTTCGGCCATCCGACCGCGATCACCAGAATCAGAAGCGCGAACTCCATCGCAACGCTGTATCGCCGCGTGAAGCCGTAAGTTCTCCATCGCTTCATGGATTAGCTTCTTCACCGCCGGCCAGATGCGCGCGCAGTTTACCGGCGGGCTCAATCGGCACAAGGGCTGCCGACCTCGGCCATCGACTGCACATGGAGTCGGGCGCTGTCGTTCGAAAAGCAGCAGAAGATAATTCGGGTCACCGCCGGCGCCGCAGCCAGCGCATCAACTGTCGTCGACACCGCGATCCGCGCCGCGCGATCGGCGGGGAAACGATAGATGCCGGTCGAAATGGCGGGAAAAGCAATCGAAGCCAGGCCATGGGTCTGACACAGTTCGATCGCACGGCGATAGCACGATGCCAGCGCCTCATCCTCGCCCTGGCTCCCGCCGTGCCACACCGGGCCAACGGCATGAATCACATGCCGCGCCGGCAACCGATAAGCTTTGGTGATCTTGGCGCCGCCGGTCTCGCAGCCACCGAGCGTGCGGCACTCGGCTGACAGCTCCGGCCCGGCCGCGCGATGGATCGCACCATCCACGCCACCGCCGCCGAGCAGGGAAGCGTTGGCGGCGTTGACGACGGCGTCAACGCTCAGCGTCGTGATGTCGGCGACGATGACTTCCAGCCGCGTCGTGCCGATCTGGCGCCCCGCCAAGCTCAGGCGGAGGCAGCGGCGCTGACCGTGATGCCCTTGTCGGCAAGCAGCTGCTGCAGCTCGCCGGCCTGGAACATCTCGCGGATGATGTCGCAGCCGCCGACGAATTCGCCCTTGACGTAAAGCTGCGGTATGGTCGGCCAGTTGGAATAGGTCTTGATGCCGTCGCGCAGATCGGCGGATTCGAGGACATTCAGGCCCTTATAGCCGACCCCGACGTGATCGAGAATCTGCACCACCTGCCCGGAAAAACCGCACTGCGGAAACTGCGGCGTCCCCTTCATAAACAATACTACGTCGTTCGACTTCACTTCGTTGTCGATAAATTGCTCGATGCTCATATTCGCGTCCTTTTAAGGCATAGCCTGCGGGCCGGCATCAGCCCGTTAAACCCGACTTCTTATATATGTATCCCAAACCGTTGTGCATCCAAAGTAAAATGGCGGGGAGCTGGCATGCATGGGCTTGTCAGCCCGGATATCCAAAAGCCCCGGCCACGCCTCCGGGCTTCGGTAGCCAGACCCGTCGTACGTCGCCGGGCCGATAGCATTCCGTTAGCAAGTCACGGTGCAGGCGGGCGATGATCGACGGTGCTTTCGCTTCCGCCTCTTCGACCGTCTGTCTGGAACCGCTCTACGAACCGCACTTCCATCCCAGCAGTCACGGGTTCCGCCCTCATCGCGGAGCTCACACTCTGAGGGCGACGGCTTCGACCCCGCCAATCCCTTGTTTTTGTTGCCGCCAGTGCGACGGCGGACCGTAACGGCTTGTATTCGAGGCCGCGGGCGCTGACATCGTCAGCATGAGCCGCGACGATGTTTCCGATTTTCGCCCACGCCCTGGCCGCATCCGCGATCGAGGAGCTCGCGCAGGCCGGCAGCCACGGTCTTTCGTCGCGCAGGTGATGAAGGCGGCCGCGAAGGCGAACGGCGGTCCGCTGACGCCAGTAAGGTCGCGCGGCGGGAGCCGGGGCTCCTCCGGTTCGACGCGGGCCAGGAAAGGACGTTGCTCGAGGATCGGCCGGGGTCAGGCGGCAGCCGATCGGCTAAAGTTCGCAGCAGGGCAAAGAGGCCCGGGCCAGCGCATGCGCCGCGTCATCGTCAAGGCGCGTATCGTTCGGCTGAAGATCGGCAGCCGGGCAGCGCTGGCCCATCTCACCTACCTGCAGCGTGACGGCACCACCCGCGATGGCGGACGGGGTCAACTCTATGGACCGGACAGCGACCGGGTGGACGGACGTGCCCTGGTCGAGCGCAGCCAAGGGGATCGCCACCAGTTCCGTTTCATCGTTGCGCCAGAGGACGGCGACCGGCTCTCGGACCTGCGCGGCTTCACCCGCGACGTGATGCGGCAGATGGAAGAGGATCTCGGCACCAGGATCGACTGGGTCGCGGTCGATCACTTCAACACCGGCCATCCACACAGCCATGTCGTGATCCGGGGCAGGGACGATCTGGATAAGGATCTGATCATCGCCCAGGATTACATCACCGACGGGTTAAGGCTGCGCGCCCAGGAACGCGCGACCCTGGAACTCGGCCCGGAGACCGACCTGGAACTGCGGACAAAATTCCAGGCCGAGATATCCAACGAGCGTCTAACTCGGATCGATCGTGCTGTCATGAGCGAGGCCGACAATGGCTTCCTCGACCTGCGGCCCGAAGCGGGTCAGCTCCGTGCGGGCTTCGACCGTACCCTGCGCATCGGACGATTGCAGGTGCTGGAGCGTTTTGGGTTGGCAAGGGAGATCGAGCCCGGTATTTGGCATTTGTCCGATCGACTCGAACCGACCTTGCGGGAACTCGGTGAGCGCGGCGACATTATCAAGGCCATCAATCGTTCCCTCGCCGCGCGAGGCGAGGCGCGTGGTGCGGAGAGCATCCTCCTCCATGGCGAGACGACCTCGGTCCCGGTGACCGGCCGGGTCATCGGCAAGGAGCTGGCCGACGAGCTGGGCGACCGGGTCGGCCTAATCATCGACGGGATCGACGCGCGCGTCCACCATGTGACCTTCAGTACAGCTGCCATGGCGGACGAGGCTCGGATCGGCGCCATCGTAGAGATCGGGCGGGCATCAGCAATGTCGCGTCCGGCCGATCGCAATATCGCCGAGCTCGCTGGCGGTACCGGCGAATACCGTCCGAGCCAACACCGAGCTATCGCCGAGGCAGGCGGCGTGCGCGTCCCCGGTGGCGACTACGACGCCTATGTTGAGAGCCATGTGCGCCGGATCGAGGCGCTGCGCCGCGCTGGCATTGTCGAGCGGGTCGATGCCGACCGTTGGCGGATTCCGGACGGGTTCGAGGCCCGCGCCCAAGCTTACGATGTCGGCCAGGGTCGTAGAGCGAGCATGCGAGTGCTCTCGGCGTACGATCTTGACCGCCAGGTGACGAGCGACGGCGCGACCTGGCTCGACCGGCAACTGGTTAGCCGTGACCGTGGTACGCTTGCTGACGCCGGCTTCGGCGCTGAGGTGCGGGGCGCCCTTGAACGGCGAAAGGAAGAACTGATCCGGCAGGGCCATGCCTGGCGCACCTCGGAGGGAGGCCTGCGGGCGAGACGCGACCTTCTGCCCGCACTCGAACGCCAGGAGACCGAACGGGTCGGACAGAAGTTTGCCACGGAACGAGGCCTCAGCTTCAAGGCGATCGAGGACGGGCAGACCATACGCGGCAAGCTGATCGGCTCTGCCCAGCTTTTCAGTGGGCGTTTCGCCATGATCGATGACGGGCTCGGCTTCAGCCTCGTGCCGTGGCGACCGGTCATCGAAAAAGAGATCGGCCGGGAGGTCATCGGCGTCATGCGCGGCGCCGATGTCTCCTGGCAATTTGGACGAAAACTTGGGCTCGGAATCTAAATACCAGGTTCAGAACCTATGTGGACTTCGCGTCGCGAACAGCAAGCTGCAGCAAGGGGGATCTTTCGCAGGCGTCTCTTCGGACTTCTGCAAATCCCCGCAAAGCAATGCGTGGCTCTCCAATCAAAAGGAAGAAGAAAGCAGAGATTTGCGGAACTCATACCTGTGCATCTGTGATTAGACCCATATGGAGAGAACGCTTTTTGACGCCTTGCGATGTATTGGCCGATCCAAGACGCGAAGTAGCGACCAGATTTAAGGACCATGGCGTCCGTGATCGTAGTGGTGTTCACAGTCGTCGTAGTCATACAAATGCTCAAAACACCTAGCGCTCATTGCTCGCAATAACCGCGAGATTTCTCAATAGCGCGAACACGCTTCCGCAATTCATTCCCTGGCACCAGTCAGCATCAGTCGGTTTTCAGAGAAGCTCAATAATTACCGTGTACGCGCCGATTTTACCCTCGTCGCCAACCAACCGAGCGGCCTCAAGAGCGCTGTTCGAATCTTTGGCGTTGACGGCCTTATCCAAGATCCCGAGAAGCGCTCGATCGGGAAAGCTGTGAGGCCGCGCCGGCGGCGCGCCGCGTTACAGTCCATGAGTCTTGACTGCCTCGTCCGTCGTGAAGTCGGCTCGGCATGCGCTCAACGGACAGTCATGAGCCATCTGGTCGCGGTTTAGGCATTGTCAGTTCGGTTCGCACCGGGAATGCGATCGACGGCCGACGGCGCCAGCCTTCGTCTTGCTTCTGCGGTTCTGCCGGGAGACAATGCTACGCAACTGGTCAGCGAAGATCAGTGGCCCGTCTGCGCGGCGCACGTCCCGCACTCTCAAGATGCCTGCGATGCTGCTGTATTCGGTCGGGGCACTGCTTGCGTATCGTGACCGTCGAAACTCTGGCACAATCAACTGCTATGGGCGCGAACAACCCAATCACGGCCGCGTTATTTTCGGCATTCCTCAAATGCCCTACGAAAGCGTATCTCATGTCAATTGGCGAGCCCGCGCCGGACGCCCATTTCGCCGACATCGAGGCGCGCATATCGTCTATGTATAAAGCGGTGACTAAGCGGCGGTCACCCATCGGGGCCGAGGTAGCCGAACTTTTTGATTTCAAAGAGCTGTGGCGGAGCCTCGACCATGATGTGATCGCGCATCATTTCGACTGCGATACGGCCGTCTATGACCTCGCATCACCGCCGCACAGACCGGGAGCATGTGAACGGCAGAAATTGTCGCCATCCAGCACTCTTGTCCCGATTCGGCTTTTGCCCTGGGACACGCCGGGTCTTTCCGACTGCCTCCTCGTGTGTTTCGGCGCGCTCGCGCTGTCACAGGCCATTGGGCTTCTGGCAGACACCGGAACGGTGATCTACGGCGAGGGACACCGCCGAAAAACCGTGAAGATCGGGGACCACGTCGTCCGGACGCGCAAGACAATCGATGCGATCGGGGTAACCTGCAACAGCCGAGAACCACCCCCGCTGGTCCTGAATAGGCATTGCGCCGTTTGCGACTTCCAGCCGAGGTGTCGCGGCCTCGCCATCGGCCGCGACGATTTAAGCCTGCTTACCGCGATGACCGGCAAGGAGCGGGCCAAATTCAATTCGAAGGGAATCTTCTCGATAACACAGTTGTCGTACGGCTACCGTCCGCGGCGGCGCAAGCGGAAAAGGCCTGACACCGAGAGTTCAAAAAGAACTGGCAAACGCCCCACCCCGATAGTCAGGAACGACCACAAACTTAAGGCTCTAGCGGTCAAGAAGAACCAGGTTCACGTTGTCGGGGCCCCGTCGATAAAGTTCGACGGCACCCCGACCTTCCTTGACGTTGAAGGGATGCCGGACAGGGACTTCTACTACCTCGTCGGACTTCGATTCGAATCTGATGGCGCAGAGGTGGAGCGTTCGTTCTGGGCCGATGGATTGGATGGCGAGCGCACAATTTGGGAAAATTGCCTACAGGAGCTCAAGGCGATCGGTAATGCGCAGATCGTCAGCTACGGCGCGTATGAAACCCGGTTTCTCCGGCAGATGAAGGCACGCTACGTTCTGGCGCCCGAAGACGTAGAATTCGTCGATCGACTTATCGGAACGTCGGTCAATCTCGTTGGCCGCATTTACGGCAAGATTTATTTCCCGACGTTTTCCAATAGCCTCAAGGAAATCGGCCGATACCTCGGGTTCGAGTGGACCTGGCCACGGGCTTCGGGCGCAGCAGCGCCACTCCTGCGGCGGGCCTGGGAGCTCGACGCGGACGATGGGCTCAAGCGCGAACTGATTGGATACAACATGGACGACTGCCGAGCGGCCGGGAGGGTCGCGGATGCCCTGGTACGCGTCTGCGGCAGCGGCGCGGACGGCGTCGACGCGGTAGATGTCAGTTCGCTGGAGGTTGGTTTCCAGAGAACCTTCGGCAAATTCGATGCCGTCCTGCCGGAGTTCGCAAAGATCAACGACGCGGCTTACTGGGACTATCAAAGGTCAAAAGTGTACGCGCGAACCAACAAGGCCATTCGGCGGACCGTTCGGAAACCCCAAGGGAGGCGCAAAAGCGCAACTGTCGAAAAGCAGGTAACGATCACGGATGCCCCGAACAAGTGCCACAGATGCGGAGTGACAAGACTCTGGACATATCGCCGTGACAAGTCACACATCGTTTATGACCTGAAGTTTACCCGAAGGGGGATCAAGCGGTGGGCCGTGCAATACCACTACAGCACGTATCGATGCAGCGAATGTCGTGCAGAAATGACGATCTATTCGCAGGACTCGCAGTACGGCCCGAACCTGCGAGCATTTGTTATCTATCTTCTGATCGAATTGCGTCTCTCATATCAAAGGGTGATCGAACACGTGTCGTCGCTCTTTGATGTGGCGCTGCCTAATTCGACCGCTTACGACATCAAGTCAGCTATAGCTGAAAAGTATTTGCCGACGTATCACGGCATTCTCCGGCAGATAGTAAAAGGCCCGCTAATCCACGCCGACGAGACAAAGGGTGTCGTAATAGGCGGTGGTCATTACGTTTGGGTATTTACCAACCTGACGACCGTTGCCTACGTGTACGCGGAATCGCGAGAGTCCACGATTCTGGATGATCTGCTAAATGGGTTCAGCGGTGTACTTGTTTCCGATTTTTACGCCGCCTACGATTCGGTGCCGTGCGCTCAACAAAAATGCCTAATTCACCTGATGCGCGACATCAATGATGACTTGTACAAGAACCCGTTCGACGAGGACCTGAAGGAAATCGCCAGACGATTTGGTGCACTGCTTCGCGAGATCGTGGAGACCATAGATTCGTATGGCCTGAAAGCAAGAAATCTGACCAAGCATAAGAAGGCGGCTATAGGTTTCGTCGAGCATGTCGGTGCCATGAAGTGCCAGGCAGAGGCGGGATTGGCGCTTCAGAAACGAATTGCAAAGAACAGGGACAAGCTGTTCACATTCCTCGATTACGACGGAGTGCCTTGGAATAACAATAATGCCGAGCATGCGGTGCGCGCTTTTACGCGCCTGCGGAACGCAATTGGTACGAGCACGCCCAAAGGCCACCGCGAATACGCCACGCTGCTGAGTATTCAGCAGACGTTACGTTACCGTGGAATGGGCTTCTTGGAATTCATGCGATCGGGCAGAATGGAGATTGATGGCTGATCTGGACGACAATACCTCAGTGACCCGGCGCAGTAATATTGTTCCCCCCCGATATTAAAGTAGCTGACAGCGGTTCCCTGGCACCGCACCGAGGACACCATAGTGATGAGAACACCTAACGTAAGCAAAATGGTCAGCAACGTCGCAAATGTTCCAAAAGAAGATGTGGGCTCCTGTTTTTAGATGCGCTGAACACATCAGTAGTCAGACTGCTCGGTCGCAGTGAGCACTGGATTTACCGATATCTCGGATCTTTGCAGTTACTCGCCTCGGAAAAGACAGCTGGCTCACGCTCCATCCCCCAAAGTTTCTTGCCGGCACGTCGTGGATGCTCCCGGAAATACGTGTTCCGTTCGGTGAAATACCGATCGATCGCTGTTTTAGCTTCGTCCACCGACTTGTAATCACTGTTGTGGATGATCGCGCGCGCCATGCCGCTGAAGACTGACTCGATTACGTTCAGGAATTGAGCGCCGGCCGGCAATGGCGCGGTCTCGACAAGGGGACCGCTTCCACTGCCCACCGCTGTGTTGTGATCTTCGATGCGCACGAATAGTTGTTTGGAAATGTGCCATGACGCCGCGTCCCAGGAGAAGTAAAGCTTCCGGTGTTCGGCGTATCTATTGATCAGAACGTCCATCATGCGGAGCATCTCGCCGGTGTTCTTCTTGACGCTGTAGAAATGCGTGACCTGATTACCGGATAAATCCAGTGCCGCCGTCATGATTATGCAGCCGCGCGACTTCTGCCACTGCGGAACCGTCGGTTGAATCCCCGGCGGCACCAGCGTTCGTCCGGGCTTTGTTTTGATCGCAAAAGGACCGTATTCGTCGATCGAAAAGAAAGCCTCGTCGGACTGCAGGTTCGATAGGATGGAACGGATGCGAGCCAGCTTCTCCGTGTAGGTCGGGTCGTTCGACGTCAGCACGGTCTTCGCCTTACGCCATTTTGTAGCCAGCGGCCTTGATCATTTTGCTGATGAGGGCCGGGCCGATCTGCCTGCCGTTCTTCTTCAAAACTTGAGACAGGAGGGGCATCGTCCAGGACGTCCGATTGATGCCATGGTTGGTTGGCGGTTCGTGAAGCAGACTGAAGACGGCATTCCGCAAATCTTCGTTGTCTATCATGCGGGTTGACCTGGATTGCGGGGCGAACATTGTCTCCGCGCCGCTGGTATCGAATTTGTTCAGGTATTTGCGGACGAAGGCTTTGCCCACGCCTAAAAAGGCGCAGATCGTCTGTCTGGGGATCCTTCTGTGGCTTGCCAAGGCTACCATGGCTCGGTTGCGGTCCAGCAGGCGACCGTTGCGGAGGTGTTTCAGCAGGACGCAGAGGTCTGGGAGGTCGTCGAGCTCACGATGAAGGACGTCGTCAGTGACCTCCTTCTGGAGCACCCGCCGCATCCACTCGACATCTGCGAGGCGCTGCCGTTCGCGGTTGGGTCGGGTTTGCGGTTTTCGGGGACATGCGGCCTCGCGCACGAAAGGTCGAAGCCGGGCAGACGTAAGAATTGGCGGGTCGCCTCGCGACAGAAGCCGGATGAAGTCGAGGGCGCGAGCTTTTGGGAGCTGGACGACAAGACCGTAAGCTTGCTCCCATGCGCTCTCGTCGTCACGTGCCCGGTGCCGAATATAGTTCCTCACCGAATCATAGCTGCCGGCAAATCCCTCGCTGCGACGCAGGCGCTCGACAATGTCCTGGATCCTCACATCGGCGGCCGGTGTCAAGGAAAGGGCATCGTGTAGAATTCGGTCAATTGCGGAAATGTATGGTCCTAATCTTGGGTATTGGAGCGGTCTGGGGCCATAGCTCGGCGGGTTCTCAAGCGTGAGCATCTTGTTGATGGTCTGCCGGCTGATCCCCGTCTCGCGGGAAACTTGCTTCTTGGGCGTCCCTTTCTCCCGGATTAGGCGCCGGATGTAGCGCCACTGCGCGACCTCGCGATACATGAAGTCCTTCCTCCAAAGATCCGATTTTTCCATCTTCACTTGACTGTCAGAATAAGTCGCCAAACTCGGTGCCGCGTTTCTTTGCGCCGGTCTGCGGATCACAGACGAGTCGCGCTCCGCTAACTGGCCGAAGGTGAGGATTGTCGCCCAATTCTCGGCGAACGTCTCTTGATCAAGCGACCACAGGCCGCGTCGCCGGCTCATAGATTACAGGAAGAGTGCTCAACGCAGGCCGTATGCGGTCAGGCCAGATCTGCGGGGCGCTACAAGATATGCAGCGCTCCCCGACCGATGGAACCGAATCATTCCCAACAAATCGTTGAGCCATCGCGAGAGCTGCCCGGCTTCCAGCCCTATTCTTCGTGTTTTGATCCGACGAAGTCATCCTTCAACTGAAGGAGGCAACCTGCCAATTACCTCGTGGCGATGTCGACTTCTCGCAAAAATCAATGGACCCGTTGCCCCGTAAAGCGATCTCGCCCGTGCCAAAACTCGCAAACCGGACACCATTCGCCTTCGTAATCGATCCCTTCTTGGTGAGGGCAGCCAATTATTTCATCGGTCATCCCGACCGTTAGCACTCGATGCTTCTCGATAAATTCCAGTATCTCCCGGGCAATGCCGGGGTCGGCACGGATGTCACCACGATCCACTTTCCAGTCGCGCAACTCTTCCACGTTTGCATTCTCGGATGGCACAATCCCAACAGCGACCTTTGTCGCTTGGCTCAGGTTCGGACCGTAGAACGCAATCGTTGCAATTGGCCAACCCCGCAATCCCTTCCGGGCTTTCTTGCGTAGGCGCTTAAGGAAGTGATCTTCCATCATATTGCTCCCTCAGCGACCGTTGCGCTCACAATCGGTCTTTCCGATCCGTTGGGATGTAGGGAATTAATCCCTTTGCGAATGCAATTTCTTGGACTGCGCGGGGCATGTCCCGCAAATCGACCAGCAGACCATTCACTTCTGCCATCCACACAAGCGGATTCCTTCCGGCCAGGCTGGGAAGCGTCCATTGCGGATCCAATGGCCGAGTCCCGAGGGTCTCCTCGATTACGCGCGCCTTGGCGTGAACCGTGCTCTCACCGACTTCGAATGCGGCACAAAGGTCCGCCGTCGCAATGTGCGGTGGAAACGATCTGTCGCCCAAAAAATTGATTCTCCCGAGAACGTAGACGACACCGCACGCCCACGTTCGCGGTTGCCCAGAAGTGAGCGGGCTCGGGCGCTTCCTGCACAGCGCTCCGGTCATTGCACGCGCTAAGTTCCGGTATTCGGAGTCCAGATGGGTGTCGCAAACGTTGTCGGACAAGCCGACAATCCTCTCGTAGACGGGCAGCATCCCTTTTGGAATCGAGTTCAAGCGAGTAGGACCCATCATTGAAACCTCCCTGATGAGAAAGAACGACGATCCTCGATCGCGACGCGGTCTGTACGACGGTCGTGGCGTCCACGAGAAGGACATTCTCACGTATGAAAGTAAATTGCCAAGCGCGAACCTGTCATTGCTGTTTGGCTCTAGCTCGCTGGGTTGGTATGATCCGGGCAAAGCCGAATCAAAAGGCCGCCAAGTAGATCGATAATCAAGAGCGCAGCCGACTCGCCTGTCGTTTATCACGAAAAGGGAGCAGACCAATGCCAGTGTCGAAAAAGCGACGGCGGAAGAAATCCAATGCTCCGTCCTCGAGGAGCACGTCTACAGCTGTGACGCTTCCTGATAGGCGCGCCATGGAAGGTTTCATGTCGGGGATCGGCGGGCGTCGAACCAACGATGCGACAGCCAAAGCGCAGGAGGTCATGTACGAAGCATGGGATCAGACCAGCCCGCGCGCCCGCGTCGCTCTCGCCCACAAGGCGCTTACGATTTCGCCGCTCTGCACCGATGCCTATGTTCTGCTCGCCGAAGAAGAGGCCAAATCGGTCGATGAGGCGTTGGAGTACTATCGCAAGGGCGTCGAGGCGGGAGTGCACGTGCTCGAGCCCAAAGGGTTTAAGGAGTATGCTGGGCACTTCTGGGGCTTCCTCGAAACCAGACCCTACATGCGCGCACGAGCGGGACTGGCCGCGACCCTCAACGCACTCGGCGAGGTTGACGCCGCGATAAGCAACTATCGCGACATGCTGAGGCTGAATCCCAACGACAATCAGGGCATCCGTTATGAACTTGCCAGTTGCCTGATGAAGAGCGGCGACACCGAAACTCTGAAGAAGCTCCTCAAGCAGTATGATGAGGACGGCAGCGCGCTCTGGCTCTATACCCAGGCGCTTGTCGCATTTCGGGAGAATGAAGCCGGCCACAAGAAGGCCGAGGAGTTGGTGAGGAAGGCTTGGAACGCGAATAGACACGTTCCCGCTGTTCTGTCCGGCAAGAAGAACGCGAAGCCATCGACAAACGGCTATGTCACCATGGGCGGCGAGGATGAGGCGGCTCATTACTTCGAGAAATGGGGCTTTGACTGGCTCACCACGCCCGGTGTGATCGACTGGCTGAAGAAAATTGCGACTGAAATGCCGCCAACCCGGACGGAACTGCGGTCTGTCCATTGATGATGGCACTGCCGTCGACAATTGGTAGGGATGGTCGACCGGCAGTCGATTTACGCCCGGGCCGCTATAAGAACGTTTGTAGCGGATGCCGTTTAGGCGATCGTAGACCTGATTGGGGTCGCACGATCGGACCGCCGCGCATTTGTAACTCTCGCGCTGCTCAGCGAGTTCAGGAGGTGAACTGCTTCCTCATCAATATCTTGGGTCTTTGCAATTGTTCTCCTCCAGAAACTCTGCCTCGCTTCTCTCCTGCCCCCACAACTTACGCCCCGCGCGCTTCGGATGAAGCCTGTAGAACTCATTCCTATTCGCGAAATGCGCATCTATCGCTTCCATAGCCTGAGATGCATCCTCAAAATCGCTATTATGAATTATAGCGCGCGACATCCCACTAAATACCGACTCTATGACATTCAAGAATTGAGCTCTTGAAGGAAGCGGCGCGAGTTCTATTTTCGGCGCCGAGTCGAACTCAGCCCAACCATTCAAGAATTCCACGTGTTGCCCGAGTGCCTTGGAAATGTGCCAGCCAGCCGCATCCCAGGAAATGTACAGTTTTGCCATTGACTTGTGTTCGCGCCGCAAGAGATTAACCATCTTTATCATTTCGCCGGTATTCTTCTGCTCAGAATAAAAGTGGGTGACCTGGTTTGTTCTAAGCTCAAGGGCGGCAGTTATTATAAGGGTTCCTCGACTTTTCTGCCATTGCGGCACTGATGGGACTTCTCCCGGAGCGCAAAGTTTTCTTCCATGCATGAGGCGAATCTTGAAGGGGCCATACTCGTCAATCGAGAAAAAACACTCGTCATCTCCAAGCGATCCGAGAATATGTTTAATGCGATCCACTTTGGAGCGATAATCCGGATCATTGCTCGTAAGCACTACCTTTGCTTTGCGCCATTGGTATTTTGCCGCGCGTATCGCACGGCGAATAGTCCAAACAGAGATGCTAATTCCCTTTCCCTCAAGGGCTCGTTTCAGATCCGCTTGACGCCAATTTGTTCTGGGAAAACCGTGCAACCTCGGCGGCTCGTGCAAGGTCCTAAAAACGGCCGCAGAAATTTCACCGTCTTTGAAGCGGAGCTTGGTTCGCGGTATCGCCCGAATGAGCTTTTCAAACCCAAATTTCAGAAACCTCGCCTTCCAACGATGTAGCGACGCAGCGCTTGAAATGGAATATTTTGCTAAGTGGCTAAGAGGCAGCTCAAAGACCACCCCAAGGGCTAACAGGGCTTTGTTCCGCTGTGCAGGAGTGCCGGATCTGCAAAACTTCAGGATGTCAGAAATGGACTCGTGTTTTTGCGCTTGCAAAGGCATGTCGCAAATCCGAATCAATCCTTGTTGAGCCGACCGCAGAAAATCGAACGTAAAGCCAATGGTGGGGCAATGATCTTGGCCGGGGAGCGCTTCGTGGCTTGGGGCTCGAACGTGCCGCAGTAGCGAGATGCGCATTTCCGGGCTGATTTCGGGATGGTGCCGGACAATCTCCTCGAAGACCGCATTTGCCCCCTCGGCCGGCATATTTCTGAGGATTGACAAGATTACGGAGTTCAACACGGAGGCAAGTGGATTTGGACGACGGCGGTCGCCCGGCCCCTTGTTCTTTGATGCCAATCGTAGGGCCGCGTCGATCTGGTGAATGGTCGCTGCCCTGGCCCCATCCTTCTCGACAGCGATTACCGCGCTGTTGGTCTCGCGGGACTCTGCTTCCAACCTCATCTGATCGTCGACGATGTGTTGCCCCGATAGATGATTCTGCCCGAAGAACGCGACATGGATTGAACAATTCGAGGACCGCCAGTCCCGAATGCGCCGCTCAAGCGTACGGCGCACGCCTTGGCTAATCTCAGGGTGGCGGCGTCGGATCTCCTTTAAGACAGTAACCGCCCGCACGGTCGGTGCCGACTCGAGTATCGGCAAGATTTCGGGCGTCCACACGGGGGCAAGTGGATCAGGACGGCGACGGTCGCGCGGCCCTTTCTTCATTGGTGGCAGCCGTGGTTGTCCCTCGATCCGGTAGGCGGTCGCTGGGCTGAACCTAGCCTTCTCGGCGGCGATCGCGACTGTATTAGTCTGGCGCAACTTCGCGTACGCCCTCATCTGGGTGTTGGTAATGTGTTGCCTCCGCCTATCGTCTTGTTGGAGCCCCGTGTCGCAGCCAGGATCGTTTAGGGTCCGCCAGTCCTGAATGCGCCGCTCTAGCGTACGGCGCACGCCCTGGCTGATCTCAGGATGACGGCGGCGGAGTTCCTTGAACACGGCAACTGGCCGCATGCCCGGTGCCGCCTCCAGCATTGCTACGATCTCCGGGGCCCACACGAGGGCAAGTGGATCAGGACGGCGACGGTCGCGCGCCGCCTTCTTCTTTGATGGCGATCGCGGGACTGGGTCGATCTGGTGGGGAGTTGCTGAGCTGGACCCATCAGCCATAGCAGGAGCATTGATCAGTTGGGATTTCATGCAAGACATCCTTTGATCGTCGGTGTGTTGTGCTTGTCGCTGTGGACGATCCTACGCCAACAAGTGCCAATTCCCGGATGGAACGTTCGAGCCAGCCTACTCGGATTTCGACGCTCTACAGAGAGGTGCACACCCTCCTATTTACCGCTCTCGACCCTTTTGTTCATCCTCGACTCTACCAACCCGGCTGCGCCGACCGCAGGCCAGGACATCGGGTAATTGAGATGAAGCTCCGGGCTGCAAAATCGAATTGCGAAGTCGTAGGCCATCGCAGTCTTGAAGATCGGAGCGCACAACAGGCACCCGCATCATAGCCGCAAGGAGCAACTTACCACGGGTTGGGCCGTTAACGATGCGATGCCTCCCCGAGGTTCACACCCGATGAAGCTCTATCTTTGGGGGGCAGGGCAACGGTCCTGCGGAGCTGAAGGCTGACCTTAGTAACCCAAAGCGCCACACACGGGTTATCTGAGCAAGCAAGGAAGGAAATCTCTATGCCTCAGAAGCCCTTACCAGCAAATAAAATCCGGCAGCTGTTACATTTCAGTGTTGACGATTATTTCAATAAAACAGAGACAGCAAAGGGACTTAGGATAGCCCGAAGCAGCGCCACAAAATACATCAAGGCTTTCAAAAGTTCCACACTAACTCTAACTGACCTTGAGAACGTCGGCAGCGCTAAACTTGCCAAATTACTTTTTCCAGGCAATAGCCACCCAACTCAGTCGGATAGAAAAGTGAGATTCCTGGATCGGATTGAATCCGTCCACTCTCGAATAGAACACGATCGCCCGATAATTTGGATCGTCGCTCGTCAGCACCTTCTTAGCCTTTTTGAATTTGTATCCGGCCGAAGTGAAGTATTCAGATATTGAGCTAATTGATATGCGCTCGCCATGGGTTTTATGGTAAGCACCTGCCAACGTTTTCAAGCTCCAAGACGAACGGTTTATGTCGTAGGCCTTAGGACTTTCATGAATTATTTTGATCAGATTGATTTTCTTTGCCTTGAGTTTCGCCTCGACAGAAGTTGCAATTGCCCTGCTGAATAGTTCGGTGGGTGTCAGCACTTTCAAAACTGCCGAGAAGATTGGACGAACACCTCGGATTGTAGAGAAATGGTATTCGCTTTACGAACGTGACGGCATTGAGAGACTTCCTTTGAATCGCTCAAGGAAGTCGTCTGAAGACCGTCGATCACGCGATAGACCCCATCTCTTGAGAACGGGAATGTCGATGGGCCCTGATCGTCACTGCTTTTCTCTTGGCGCTTGAGCGGCGTCTCAATCCTTGTTCGATTCGCCAATGGGCATAAAGAGAAGAGAATTGCGTATATTTGTATCCCGGCGGTTGCGTCGCAACTTCTTCACGCCACACGTCTAGAATAGAGAGGGGAGAAGCTAGCAAAAATTACGGATGCTCTTTCACAACTTGCACCAAACGAGAAATTCTTTTCGATCGATGAATTTGGTCCTTTTTCGATAAGAATTCGCGGAGGCGTGGCGCTTGTTCCCGGCGACGAAGTGCGCACGATACCTCAGCGACAAAAGAGTAAGGGTTCACTCATCTGCACGGCAGCCCTGGAGCTTTCAACGAATCAAATTACTCACTTCTATTCTAAGAAGAAAAATACAGAAGAGATGATTAAGCTATTAAGGCGTCTAATCGTAATCTACAAAAATCAAGATCGCTTGTTTGTCTCTTGGGATGCGGCATCGTGGCACGCTTCCAAGACTCTCTATAAGGTTGTTGGTGAAATCAATAGCGACGCTTTTAGAACTCGTCATAAAACGCCGCTTGTTGATCTCATGCCTTTGCCATCTGGGGCTCAATTCTTGAATGTGATTGAGTCGGTTTTTAGTGGGATGGCGAGGGCTATACTCCACAACAGCAACTATCAATCGGTGTTTGGATGCAAAGAAGCAATAGATAGGTATTTCGCCGAGCGCAATCAGGCCTTTCTGGAGCATCCGAGGAAAGCAGGCAATAAGATCTGGGGCAAGGAGCGGGTCGAAGCCGTGTTTAGAGAGGAAAACAATTGCAAGGATCCGCGTTGGCGATAATCAGCGTGTGAATTAGCGTCCAACACCGCTAGTTCAATCGCTGGGGCTGGGAAGGGGGTCGGAGCAAGGCCCGAAAGGCAACGGTCACGCGTTCGAATCGTGTCGGGTGCGCCAGAAAGGCATATGCCGGGAGTGCCGGGACTGTGGCTGGGGGATTTCCCCAATGGTCTTCGCCCGAATGGCTCATTTGCCCACCTGTCCCTCGGTAGTAAATGAACCTCTCAGGCCGCCGGCTGACTTGCTCGCGTCAAGATGATCGAGGCGGTGAGGTTTGATCTATAGGGCATCTGAGGCGATGAATGCCGCGATCGACTAGTTGACATTTGACGGCTTGTCTTTTTAGAAGCCAATGAACGACCCGCAGATTTTCGCCAAATCTACCTGTTGCGCGTGAGCTCGCTAAGAATATCTTCTTGATCTTGAGCCTCGCTCTTACAGGCGTCGACAATACGTCGAAGCGATTTTATATATCGCTCAAGATAAGTCAGAATAGTTGTTCTTGTTACCCATTCCAAATCGGAACGGTCTAGCCCGTCTTATTCGCCAGACGGCGCCTGAGAGGCTGGCGAGTGTGGTATAAAGCGCTGATGCGGCGTAGGATTCGGTTTCGAAGCAAACCCCATCACCTTCAACCGCGAACGCCACACCCGCCATGACCGATGATACGATTCTGCCATTCTC
>Ga0097691_1000410_pt1 | contig 38416 bp, 41 predicted proteins | sample NGESurdeep072012_8_FD_72858 | JGI IMG/M metagenome (GOLD analysis project Ga0097691, IMG submission 72858) | Arctic peat soil microbial communities from Barrow, Alaska - NGEE Surface sample 210-1 deep-072012 | ecosystem: Environmental > Terrestrial > Soil > Wetlands > Peat ... | reverse complement strand
AAAGACAATAACGGGATCAAGCCAATTCATTCATATACTCCATAAGCTTAACCAGCATTATGCTCCATGGCATTGAGTCTTGGCAAGAATCAAGCCTATTGTCGTTAAATACGATATACTCTTTAGGATAAATTTAGTCTACGCGGTGCTGGTTTCTCGCTAGTTCGGCTCATCTGCACTACTAGAATAATTATAAGAGCCGACAAGACGATAGCGACTAAGCCGCTACCAAGACCCAGTCCACCCACTGATTTAGACTTACCAAGCCAGTCTGCAAATGAGGCTCCTACCGGGCGAGTAATAATATAGGCAGTCCAAAAAGCCGCTACCTCATTAAGCCCAAAGTAAAAATAACCCGCCGCCGGTATTAACATTAGACTAGTAAATAGTAATGCTGACGTAAAGAAGCCGAGGTTCAGAGTGAATGCGGCCAGATCACCAGCGGCAGTTCCTAGGGCAAATGTCGCCATAACTGTCGCCCAGTAAAATAACTCACGGCGTGGGTTATTTATTGAGTGTATCGAGAGAGTTTTTTCGGTTTTATACCAAAGACTAAAAATCACCGCTAGAGATACTGAAAAAAGAATTGTTGTGGCTAGATATGGTATTCCTAACTGCTTATGCAGGGCATCGGCCGCCATCGTACCGAAAACGGCAACCATCGCTACGCAGAACCAATATATCCAGGGAACATATGACTTGGCCCTAAACTGGATTATTAGCGCTACCAAAAGTAACATGGCACCAATACTGACCGCCAAGTATGGATTTATTCTATTGACAAGGTAGTCTGATGTTGACTCGCCCATTGCTGTTGTAAGCAGTTTGGCGATCCAGAATATTAAAGCAATTTCAGGTACTTTACGGAGCAGTTCCCTTTTTCCAGGGACTTTATTAACCCTATTGGTATATTTGATTTTTCTGTAGCCACCCATAGTTACTTACTTGTGTGCTGGTTTGGTTTTATTCTTTACAATATTTGCCACGTTATGCCCTGGCCACCAAATTGTATAGCCAATTAAAGCTGAGACGCTTGGTATTAGGAATGGGGCTATTACAAAGGCGGCCAGTGACACGCCAATCGCAATTGCTGCTCCCATCTGAGACAAGAATGAAATACCAGCCAGTAGTAGTGACCCAAAGGTAGCAGCTAGAATTAGACCGGCACTTGCAACAGTGGCGCTGCTATGTTCAACAGTTAGGTCTGCGGCTTTCCTCGGCTTATTGCCTTCTAGTATCTCTTCTCTGAGCCTAGTTATGGTTAGGATGTTGTAGTCGGTGCCAATAGCCACGACGAAGATATACATAAACAGCGGAATGAAGAAAATTAATCCTGGAGCATTACCAATGTTTTGGAATATTAAAGTCGTTGCGCCAAGAGTTGCTGCATACCCAAGACCGACACATAGAAGCAAGAATACTGGAGCTACAAGGCTTTGCAACAGAATAGCCAGAATTACGAATATAAATACCGCTGCAATTGGGAATATTACTTTTAGATCTCTGGTGGTCACGGCTTTCATGTCGGCTATGATCGCTGTGCTGCCACCAACATATATTGTTGCACCATTAATATTAACGCTATGAGCAGCATCGTGAATCGGTCCAGATACATTATTAATAGCCGCTGCACTAGACGGATCATCTTTCAAAATTACCGAGATCGAGGCAATCTCACTATTTGCTGAAAGCACTGGCGGAGACACAAAAGATACGCCGGTGGCAGTTTTAAGTTTTTGCGTAAGTGGCACTAGCTCTGCTTGAGTTAATGGCTGAGAGCTCGATACAAATACGGTTGTTGGATCTAGAACTCCTTTAGGGAATGACCCATTGAGTTCGTTGTAGCCAATTGCAGATTGACTGCCTTTTGGTGGTTGAGAGAACGAACTAAAGTCTGCCTTATAGCCAAGTGCGAAACTACTAATTACTACTAGCAGTAAGACGACTACGGCGCTGACTGAGCCTGGACGCTTTGCAACAAGCCCGCCAACCTTCTTCGATACTGTTGGATTGAGTGTTTTACTCTTCCAAGCCTTGCTTGGCCAAAAGACCTTCTCTTTAACAACCGCAACGATTGCTGGGATAAGTGTCAAAGCAGCTAACATCATCACAGCTACACAGATAACTAGTCCTGGCGCCATTGATGAGAAAATGCCAAACTTAGCAAAGAATAAGGCCGAGAAGGAAGTTAGAACGACTAGAGCAGCCGATAGGATAGCCAGACCAGCTCTACTTAGAGCATAACTAACCGCATCAATGCTATGGTCGCCGGAGCGCAGCCGCTCTCTATATCTAAATAGCAGGAATAGCATATAGTCAGTGCCAATCCCGAACAGTACAACCGTAAATATAACGCTCAGCTGCTGGCTCACATGGAAGTTAAACAGCTTGGCTGCATCGGCAATCAATGAGCTAGCAATAAAATCTACTATGCCGACTGAAATTATAGGTAGCAGACCTGCAAAAGGACTACGGAATATAAACGCAGGCAAGATTAAAACGAGTAGTATTGTTCCTATACTAACGATCTTGAGAGCCCGGGTGGATTGACCTGAAGTGTCATAGCTAATTGCTTCGCCGCCAGTAACGTTAGCCGATATGTTAGTCCCTTGTAATTCGCTGTTCAATTTGTCTCTAACAGTTTTAACGGCGTTAATTGTGTCAGTATTTTGTGCTTGACCAGTATATGTAACCTGGGCAAGTAGAACTTTGTGGTTAGGCGATATTTGAGAAGGGTCAATGGTAAATGCTAATACGTGGCTTAAATGTTGGGTGTTCAAATCATGCAGTTTATTGGTTATGGTCTCTATTTGAGTAGTGGTAAGTGGTGTCGAGTCCGTGTTTTTTAGAACTATAATGTCGGTTGCATCTTGGCTGCTTGGCGAAAACTTTTGAGCTATTTTAATCGCTTCAACTGATTCATAGCCTTTTGGCAAGAAACTACTCTGGTCATTACTCTCGACACTACTAAGACTAGGCGAAAGTGAAACGATGAGCACTGCGGCAAGAAGCCAAATCACTATTACCCACCATCTATTTTTTACGATAAATTTACTAAATCTTTCCATTGTCAGACTGCCCCTTCGTTATTTGTCGCTACCTTTTCTATTAAACTAACCATACTATTAAGCTCATCATCATCAAGGCATTCAAAAAGTATACTAAGCGTTTCGCTTTTTTTCTTACTCATTGCCTTAAACTCTTCCCATCCGTGAGGCGTTATACTTACCACTACTTCACGTCTATTGTCTATATTAACAATTCGGCTGACAAATCCTAGCTTTTCTAGTGCATCAATATGCTGAGTAGTAGCACCTGAAGTTACAGATAACTTTTCTGACAATTGCTTAATGGTTGTCGGACCGCCATCACCAAGTACCATTAGGACATGTTTCTGCGCTGGAGATATATCAAATATCCCAGATGACTTTTCATGCATTTTACGTCCAAGCTTAATTACTGCTTGCTCGAGTTGAGTGAGAAGTTCTTTTCTATTCATATTAGCTACTAAACATTTTAGTAGCTAATCTATTTATGTCAATATGTTAATGTTTAAACTATTTATAACATATCCTAGCATTTTGAGCTCTTAAGTGATATCGTATTTGTTATGTCTGAAAATAATTTGCCTAGTGTACCATACGACCGCTATCTATATGATGATTACCGCCTATTATCAAGAGAAGCTTCTGCTGCCTACGCTGACGTTATAGGAAATACCTATGCTGGTATGTCGAACGAGGAGAAGCTCGAGACCATAATGTCAGAAGAGGAGCAACTACTTATGGAGGGGGTCCTTAAGTTTGTTGACTATTGTCTTGCAAAACGAGGCTGGACTGGAACAAATACGGCTAGAAGCATATCCCGAGCCAGAGCCACCACTAGAGGTATCCTCAGCTATTGTCGGGAGGCTGAAGTCGATGTTGATGACCTTACACAGGAAGCCCGTCTCGCCACAATTAGGGCAGTCCGAAACTACGATAGCTCTAAAGGCAGTAAATGGCCTGCGTCAGTCTTTGCCATCATACCAAGATCTATACTTTGGCGAATAACAGCAGTTGGAGCTGATGCTCACCGTAGTGGGCTTAAAGGTGGTACAGGGATAAAAGGCGTCGGTGATGAATTACACAGAACAACCCAAAATGCTTTCATAAATTCTTTAGAGGGTGGTTGGTCGGATAAAATAACCGCGCTCAATGATCATCCAGGTTTTCTAGAGCGTGTAGACTTAGACTTTGATGATAAAGTAACTCCCGAATCATTAGTCCATGAAGACTCCCCCGACCAGCACCCAGTCGATGTCGAGGCTGCCAAGCTATCACCTGAAGAGAGGTTTGATAAGTTCCTAGGGCTGATCGCTGAGCATGTCAGCTTTATCCGGCCAAGAACACTGGAATTCTTTAAGCTTCATCACTTAATGGGGCTGTCGCCTCAAGAGATTGCGGATATGCAAGAACCTCCTATATCCAGACAAGCAGTCAATGAGAGTATCTTAAAAGGCTACGCATTAGTTAGGGCAAGTAGGCTAGCTTCTGAAGCATTAAAAGATTGCTTAAATATATAGGATTTATTTATCTTCAAGTTTCTGGACTAAGAAAAAGATGCTTGGGCCAAAAAGAAGTGGGCTTAGTGGTGCTTGAAGCTTATCTTCAACCTTAATCATTGAGTTTACGCCAATAAGCTTCTTGACTGAACCACTCCTTAAGTTAGACACCGATAATACTTTAAGAATTTTAAAGTTGTTGTCTTTAAGCTGAGTTCTAATGGTCTTAGGGTTGTGATTAACAAATGGGGTTGTATCCTTTATACCGTTTGCCACACTACCTACTGGTACTGGATCTTTGGAAAGACCTTTTAGGCTAATATAGCTCTTAGCTCTATTTCGAATATGGGCTTGGTTAGCAATTTCAATGACTGCCAGTCCGCCCTTCTCTAGAACTCGGTTAATTTCCTTAAATGTCGGATCAATCTGAGGCAAGTGATGCGACACTCTGATCATAAGTAGTAGATCAAGCTCTTTGTCTTTAAGCGGGATTTTTCCTTCTTCTGTAAGCAGCATATAGTCGACATTTTTCTGGCTTTTATGCTTGGCTTTCGCCATATCGAGCTGCTGGGTTGAAGGGTCTGAAACAATTAGTTTGTCTGTTACTTTTAATACTGGCTCAGATAGTCGGCCGTAACCACCGCCGTAATCTAGCGCCAACCTAAAGTGTCGGCCTTTTAGTAGTTTATTGATAGCTGTGACTTCAGCTAGATGCTCATAGTCTCTATTGGTCCAATAATCTTCGTAGTTAAATCCTTCGTCATCGTAGTAGTTAATTGCGTCAGTTTTCTTAGTCATTGGTTAACTTATTGTCCTTTATCGTTTCAGTCCTAGTCTATATATTATAGAGACTCTAGAAGATTTATTATCCATGTATTTATAGCCGAAAACCCCAGTTTAAGCAAGCAATTGGGCTCAATCGTACACATGATATCCCGTTTGCCACTTACTATATAGCTGGCCTATATGCCGACCAAGCCAAATTACAGGCATTGGGTATCTAAACACTAACGCTTGCAAAGTTACCATATTTATTGCAAGAATAAAGTAATGAGTGAATTAGAAAAGTATCCAGAATATGGTTTTTGGCTTAAAGTGACCGCTGTTTCTCTCGGAGTGTTTGTAGCAGGTTGTGCATATATGCAGCCTGAAATTGCAATCCCGGGATTGGTGGTTGGCGAGGTAGGCGTGTTGAAGCTGATTTTGGACTATGCTGATTATACTGATAAACGAAACGATGTTGTTACTCTAGCTATTAAGATTGTGACCGATGAGGCCAATAATGGCGATGCCGCATGAGAAGTTTAGCTTTTAGGCTAAAGCCAATAGCATAATCCCTTGCCATATTTTAGTAATTATGCTAAAGTTAAAGTATTGTTTTAATGAATCTAGTTTTTGGTTACTTATTTACTCGAATCATTTAATGACAATCGATTAAGTAATAACTAATAACAAAGAAAAGGACTCATTAAATTGTCTAATAACTATTATAGTAGTCGACGAAGTAATTCGTCATATCAAAGAAATTCATATCATTCTAGCCCGTCACCTCAAAGAAACCGTGGTGGACCAAAGAAAGAAAATATCAACCCGTCTCGATTCATTAGCGCCGCTAAGGAAGTAGATATTGCTCCTTATGTAGCAACACACAGCTTTGCTGATTTTGAAATCAAGCCAATGCTTAAAGCAAATATCGAAGCTAAAGGCTTTGTTACTCCCTCTCCTATTCAGGATCAAGCTATTCCAGTCGGCCTAGAAGGCAAAGACATTATTGGCGTTGCCAACACTGGCACTGGTAAAACAATAGCTTTTGCTATTCCACTACTTAACAAACTAATCACTAGCCAGCATTCAAAGGCTTTAATCATTGCTCCAACTAGAGAGTTAGCAAATCAGATTTCAGCTGAACTTAGATTGCTTGCTAAGAACTGCGGTATTCGTGATGCAATTCTAATCGGTGGCTCTTCAATGGGTTATCAGCTACGAGATTTACGTCAGAAGCCTCGTGTCGTTATTGGCACTCCTGGCCGAATCAAAGACCATATTGAGCGCAAGACTCTCGATATTGCCAATTTCAACATCGTTGTACTTGATGAAGTTGACCAGATGTTAGACATGGGCTTTGTTGGTGACATGCGAACAATTCTAGGTTTAATGCCCGTTCAGAGACAAAGCTTCTTCTTTACAGCAACTATCGACAATAAGGTTAACGATCTAATTCGTGACTTTTCTAAAGATCCAATCACCATTTCCGTTAAAACTGGTAACACAACTGATACTGTTGAACAGAACATTGTCATGTATGACTCTAGGAATCAAAAAGTAGATAAACTACATGATCTTCTAAATAGTAACGAGGTTTCCAAGGTCTTAGTTTTCGATGACACCCAACGTAGTGTTGAGAAACTAAGTAACGAATTAGTTCTTCGTGGCTTTAAAGCCGATGCTATTCATGGTGGTAAGTCACAGGGACATCGTCAAAGGGCGCTAAACAAGTTCAAGGCTAGTGAGATTAGTATTCTTGTAGCAACTGATGTTGCTGCTCGAGGTATTGATGTTAGCGATATCAGCCACGTCATTAACTACTCGACTCCAAAGTCATATAATGACTACGTCCACCGTATTGGCCGAACAGGCCGTGCTGGTAAACGTGGTTACGCCCTTACTTTCATCGAGAAATAGACTTCATAGGTAGCCAGACTGCTCGGCAGTTTCTAGGGCATGGCCGATCATAGAATGGAGTGGCTTTGGTAGCTTGTTTAAGCGGAACCAGCCTATTTCATCGATCTTGTCTGGTTCATTTATCTTTACTGATTTAGGTTCTACTTGAACGGCATATACCAGTGCAACCCAGTGGCTTGGTAGGTTGTTCTCATTCCTCAGTGCATTAAAAGCTTTTAAAAAGTCTAGTTTGATTATTTTAGCGTCTAGCTCTTCGCTTATTTCTCGACGAACAGCCGCTTCCCATGATTCTCCAAACTCCAGTGCGCCACCGCCAATGTCCCAGCGGCCTTGCTCATCACGACAGTTTTTACTTCTTTTTTGGAGTAAAAGATTTTTTTGACCATCATGGACCACAAAACACATCGTTACGCCTATATAGCTGTTACCGATTTTCATAATATATAGACTACCATTTTAGGCATCTATACGTATACTAAAAGGAAATGAATAATATCCTTAAATGGCTAGAGTCGAGATTAGATAAATTACAGTCAAAATATAAGCTAGCTAGCTTACTATTTGCTGTAGTCAAAAAATACGGTGAAGATAATGGTGGAAATCTGAGCGCCTTGATCGCCTATTTTAGTTTGTTATCGATCTTCCCTTTGATGTTGGTTTTTACCAGCATCAGTCAATTGATTCTAAAGAATAACCCAACTGCACAAGCTAAATTAGTTTCTAGTCTTGATCACTATATACCGGTGATCGGTCAGGAAATACAAAAATCAATTCATAGCCCCAATAAAGCCGGCATCACCCTTGTTGTTAGTCTATTAATAATCTTCTATGGTGCCATGGCTGGAGCTAATGCTTTTCAATACGCTCAGAGTCTAATTTGGGACGTGCCGCTAAAAAAGCGCCCAGGATTTTTCCCACGAATCAGCAGAAGCTTTGTACTTGTAATTATCGCTGGCCTAGGCCTTATATTTGCATCATTAATATCCGAATACGCCCTACTTCTAGGCAAGTCGCCCTTGTTTCATGTCTTATCCATTGGCCTAAGCTTGGTTATACTGTTTATGACCTTTACCTACGTATTTAAACTTGCAACGCCGGGGAATAAAGATATCCGTAAATTAATTCTTGGTGCCGGCTGGGCAGCAATAGGCGTACAGATACTTCAAACTTTGGGCGCTGTTATATTGGCCCATGAGCTAAAACGACTGAACTCTACGTATGGTGTGTTTGCAATACTGCTTGGACTAGCATTCTGGATATACTTAGAGACCCAAATTGTGATCTACTGTAATGTCTTAAATGTTGTTTACAACGAAAAACTGTACCCCAGAACTATATCTGGGAATAAAACAGAGATAGATAAGCGAGCATTAGAGCGTCGAGCTAAGGTGTATAGTTAACATTGTCCGACAAAATCGCTTCTACTGCTTTAATGAAATTGTCTACACATTTCTTGTTCAATGTTCGGACATGAATGTCGCCAAGCCGGGTATTTAAGACCACCGTACCTGCAACACCAGCCTTTGAATAAGAGATGCCACTAATAACCCTAAAGGCAATTTCATCGACTTTACTAAACATCGGCTTCTTATCTATCAGGATAACTCTGTTGTTTGTGACTATTAGGGCTCCTCTGCCAGCTAGAGTTTCCGATAGCATAGAACGTGAGTATTTACCCCAAATCACGCCATTGATTTCCTCGCCGGCCTTAATAGCTTTTAGTATAGCTTTTGTTTCTGGCAGTTTAATATTATAGGTGACTGCACCGAGCTGTCTTAAGCGGAATTCTAAATCTATTTCGTTCATCTAGTGCTTCCCTTTAAATTTCCTACCGACAGATTAGCACTTTTACGTGTAAAAATGAACGATCTAAGTCACTTACCTCAAGATTCGGCCTACAGGTTTGTGGACCTCAACTCTTAAACCTGTTCGTGGATCTTCCATCATTATTGCAGCTGCTCGTTTGGCCATCTTGTGAGATCTTGTAAGTGACATGTGGTGTTCGCCAGAATAAACATGAAGTGAGCTATTCCCGTGCATTCTGCCCAGTTTGGCATAGAAAGCTTTTGGATTAGCTACAAAATCACAGTCACCGGCAATTATCTTGACCGCTAGATCATCCGGTAAGCACTCGCCAATACCCTCAAGCGGTGCCGGTTTCGAGCTTAACAATTGAACATGTTTTACCATTGCTGGCAGCGCAGCAGGATTAATATTTGCTGTACCCAGTAGTGTTCTTAGGTAATATCCGACTCTATTGACCGGCGTACTACTGATGCGACCAATAAGATCTATAGCTTCCGGTAAGGCAAACTTACGTCCAAGTTCAAATAGTCCGGCTTCCTCTATTCCCGCCGGAGCTATGGCTATTATCTCTTTAACTCTTTGATCATAATCTACGGCACTTGCAGCCATCAGGAATCCCATGACGGTACCCATAGATTCGCCGACTATATAATACTCATCTAAAAAGATATTCGGGAACGTATCTTTTATCTTATCTAAAAATTCTAAGCGACCTTTTGCCTGATCCTCAAAGGTAGTCTTTTTATACCATTCAAGCGGTGGTATCGAGGATTCTAGCCCTTCACTACCTATAGCCAAAAGATTAAAATCAGGCAATTGTTGATGGAACTCCCATAAATTTTCTCTTCCTAGTCCAGTGTGATGTTGCACAGTCAAGCCTGGTAGCATAACTATAGTTTCCGGCCTGTCGGCAATGCCGTTCCTGGCTGGTATAAACCACGCTCTTCTACTAATTCCGTCTATTTCACTAGAGCCGACTTCAAGATGTTGCCCGATGGCTGCATTAAATTCAGGGCTTTCAATTCTGTCACTAAACATTTCTTTTGTAATAGCTGGGATATGTGGCAAATTACGAAAATACGCAAGAGATAAATTACCTAAAGACCTGGGTATCTCTCGTAGACTCATGCCAGTGTGGGCTGAGATTTGACCAGTAACTTCTTCGTTAATAGGAACAATGTCTTGAACGAACGCATCCTGTTCAAACACTGTTGCAGACATATGTTTTCCTATTTGTTATCTATAACTATTTTTATTCTACACTTGTTTAGAAATTTTTAAATACAAAAGAAAGAAATTCTCTGCCGGATGTGGTGCACCAAAGTTTTTAGTATGCTAAGCCTAGATGATTGACATAGGAGAAGTTTTGGTAGATTATTCTAGTATAAACTAAGGAGGCGTATCTTATGAGCACTGCAAACAAAGCCGAAGGCGGCAATCAATCTGCGTTGGTTCTAGGGGGTGTGGCAACAATATTATTTGGTCTAGCGGCGGTCTTTTGGCCCCACGAGACACTACTGGTAGTACTATATCTATTCGCAGCTTACGTAATCGTAGGTGGAATTGTTAGTATTGTTAGCGGCATAAGTGCACTTGGCAAGAATGATGCTGGATTTTTACACATTCTACTTGGCTTTTTTGAACTAGCCATTGGTGTGTACTTCCTAAGGCATCCGAGTGTAACATTTACGACTTTCGTTCTATTAATCGGTATCGTATTGGCTGCTCAAGGAGTAATTGGTCTGATCACAACTTACTACGACAAGTCGATGGAGGCTAAGTCTCAGGCTCTAGCTTACTTTGTAAGCGTTGTTGCTATTGTTGCTGGCGTTTTGATCATGTTCGCAAAACCAGCTAGCGGCGTAGCTTTCGTTTGGGTTCTAGGTGTTTGGGCACTTATTGTCGGAACAGTTAAGATAGCAGAGCTATCTCGTACAAGCAAATAGTTTCACGCTTTACTAAGTAACTAACTAGGCAAAGATTAAAATAATCCAAGCCTAGTTTTTTATTTTATGTCTCAGGCTTTTAGTGGCTTAAAACCATAGCCTTTCCTAGACCTGGCAATAATATCTTTGGCTTTTAGCCTAGACTCTTCCATTAGCGGTCCGATACCTTTACAGCTAGTTGGAGGATCAGACTGCGCTCTAGAGGTTTTTATGTAGAAGAAGTGTAGTGGCAGATTAAGTAAATCGCCTCTTTCTAGATGAGGTGAATAAAAGTTAAGTAAAATATTTTCGTCTTTGGGGCTAGATGTCCGAAAACTTATTAAGTTTCCAATGTTTGCAAGAACCAGCGATAGTTCTCTTTCGTCCTGCGAAGACAGTGACTGCTCACTAATTGTTAGGAAAAGTCGGTACTTCCTAGATTCTGCCAACATTTGGATAAATGATTCAGTAGAAAAATTATGAAACTCATCAACATATAAATAGTGATCACCCCGGTACTTATATGCCTTTTTAGCTGAGGACAGGCTTGCAAGTTGGAGCATGGTCAAAACAGATGTCGAAAATAATTTTGACCCATCCTCACCAATTAGTCCTTTTGAAAAGTTACAGATCAATATCTTTTTGGAATTGATTATATTTTCAAAATCAATTGTTGAATCGACTTGCCCAAAAACTCGCTTAACTGGTTCGGAGAATAAGAATCGACCGAGTTTAGAAGTTACCCCAGCCGACATTTTAATTCTCTGATAATCACCAGTCTTGCCTATTTCTTGCTGCCAAAAGTTCTTTAAATTTTGGTCAGTTAAGTTAGCTATAACCTTCTGTCTAAAATCACTATCGTTTAATATCCGGTAGATAGTAAAGATAGTGCAGTTGTTGACGTTAAGTGCGGTATGAATAGTGTTTCTAAGCAGATATTCGATTCGATGGCCACCGCTATCTCCCTCAGAAAAAACTTTTCTAAATAGGCTTATCAAGCTCTCAGTTAACTGTTCGGCTTCTATTCTGTACTGCAGGCTATCTTTATCGCTCTTAATTTCTAGAGGGTTAAGTCCAATGGGATGCCTCAGATCAATCGGATTAAAATAGATAACGTCTTTAGCCCTAGACTCTGGGATGTTAGCCATTAACTCATCAGCCAGGTCACCGTGTGGGTCAATTACGCTAACTCCTCTTCCAAGCCTAATATCTTTCAGGATATTATTGGCCATTAAGCTAGACTTTCCGCTACCAGTTGTTCCAGTTATTAAAAGATGTTTCTGCCGATCTTCAGAAGTCAGATAAATATTGCTAAGCAGTCCTTTATAGCTATTGGTCCCTAGCAGTATGTCTTGGTTCGTTTTCTTTATGCTAGCATTTGGCGGCGGTAACTGTTTATAGCTAGACTTAGAATAAAGATGCCTAAGCTGATCATCTTCAGGCAAATGGAAGAAGTTTGCAAGCTCAGTTGCTGATAATAATGTCGCTGCTGGGTGACGAGCCTTAATTAGCCCTTGGTACATACTTTTACCAGCTGAGGTAACCGCCGAAATGAATTGGTTGTTCAGTTGCTTTAAGCGAATCTGATCAGAACTGGATACGGTCAAAGTTATGGTCGACTTAAATAGCTCGTCATATAACTTATCTAGCTGCTGCACGACTTTTTCTTTAGTGACCAAGATTGGTGGTTTTCGCTCAGTTTTAATGACTTTGGCTGACCCTAGCGTCGCCAGCTCAATTAAATATAGTAGCGTCCTTAGGATACTGACCACAAAACTTACCAATGTCCATAAGGCCGATAAAAAGCGACCTGACGTATTGCTAGGGAATAAGACGGGCGTCTCTCCACTAAGGAGTCTGTTTTTTAGTCTTAAGGAGTTGTTTGGACTAGATTTTGTTACAGATAGTTCAAGACAGAAGCTGTCGTCGCTAGTTAAGCTATCGATTGAGCCAATAACTGATTCAAGCCGGTCGTTGTCTTCTTTAGTATATTCAGAAATATAAGGCAATGAATAATGGCTTTGTAGCCTTAAATGACTTTCTATTTTTGGCCCCTCGCTATCTAGATCGCTTGGCGCTAGCTTCTGAACCTGGATTTTATGTGTTGAACTAAGAATAATGTCTGATGCTAAACGAGAATACTTTTTTGCTACTACCAAGGTTAACCTAGCGCCATCTTGCTTACTAGCGTCAATACGTAGCGATAACCTTGGGCAGATGTTTAAGAATTTGATTATTGGTGAACTTGGAGTTATTGCGTCAGCAATCTTAGTAATTATTGCTCTTGACATTCTTAGGTCAAAGCTAGCATTGTTTTCGGGAAGCAGACTTAAATACTCATAATCTGTAGCCCCTACTTTTCTGGCCCTTAAAAGTCTTAGTAATAAGTATGACAATAGGCCAATAAAACAGATCAATAAAAGCGTAACGGCTACCGACATACATTATCTCCCTTAAATGCTGCCCCTCCTGCTATCTAACAATATTTTATTCTTAATAACTCATTTTGTAGTTATGATAAATCACACAAATCTAAAGTACCTCTTTTAGGTAGAGCTGGTTGGGCTTAGATAATACTGAATCTGACCTAGTTTAGGCAGTGATAGGACGGTATTTGTCGCCATATCACCGTTGCCCGTTGTTGGATCTATGGTCGCAGAGTTGCCATAAACAAACGTAGGATGTTTACCGCCAACAATAACGATCTCAACATGACCGTCGTTATAGTTAAAGTAACCGACGTCACCAATTTTGGGGGTATAGCCGCTGGCCGAATGATAGGTAAAGCCCATGCTTCGTAACTGATTGGCGTCATTCTCATCCCAACCGTTATAGTTGCCGCTAGTGAATGGATGGCCGGATTCTTTAAAGATGTAACTTACAAAATCAGCACACCACTCTTCATAAGAGGCGTTACCGGTATAGCGGTTAAGCAAGCTAAGATGGGAATTTGGGTTAGCTTGCCAGCTAACCCACTCTTTAACGGCATTGCAGGCCACTGCCTGTGCCTGGTCGGATGGGCAGCTATATGTCTGATAGTTAATCGTCGGTTGCCAGTTTTGAGCTGGGCTTGATAGCTGGGTGCATGAACCAAGTTGAAGTAATTGGCCTTGGCCTGATGCTGGCGCTGTTAAACATAGTCCTGTATTGGGATTGATATAGCCTGATCCGTCTCGTAGCCAGACCTGGGAAGGATCATCGCTGCACGCTGAAATGTCAATTTTTGAGACATTAACTACATTCAAACAATCATTATCTTGATGTTTAATATGGGTCATTGACAGATCCCAATCCTGTGCTGGGCTATTATTGCAGGACCAAATATCTACCTGATTACCGGCTACATTAGTTTTGTCACGGTAATCGTCTAGACAGAAGCCACTCCAGCCAGATTTTAGTGGTGAGCCATTGGTGTTGGCATGTGAAGTCCCATTTAGAATTAAGCTTACAGAAATCGCAATTCCAATAATAACCAGCGCCGCTACTATTTTTAGCCGGCGGAGACTTTTGGTTTTTGGAGGCTGAGCATAAGCCTGCCTACTACGAGATCTAGGTTGGCGCAGATTCATTTAGCTTTCTTCTCTTTTTGTTTTCGTATAAACGTAGGGCTATTATACAACATAAATCAATAAGAATACATACGTTAAGGCAGCTATCTTTTTAGGTTAACTTTTTGCGGCTAACTATTCTGGCGATTATATATTCAATAAAGACAATCGATATAATGAAGAAACTGACTGGATATGGCTGATAAAAGGCTACGAATAGACCAATTAATGTTGCCGATAACGATACCGTAACTGATACCAGTATAGCTTGTCGAGGTGTCTTTGTTATTAGTTCAGCAATGGCCGCCGGGGTGACAAGCAGTGCAAAGATAAGTAGCACGCCGACAACCTGAACGGCGATTGAGGTAGTAACCGCCAGTAAAAACATAAACAGTAGACCGTAAGCTAAAATATTAACGCCTTTGGCTTCGGCTACGTCTTCATCAAACGACGAGAATAACAGAGGTCGAAAAACAGTTAGTAGGATCGCGATCACTATACCGCCAGCTATTAGACTGATAACAACGTCTGCTTTACTTATCCCCAGTATTTCTCCAAATAACAGGCTATAGGCCTCGGTTGCATAGCCTTTATATAGACTGATGAACAGGACGCCTAGGCCGAGCATAAAGGCCAAAACAGTGCCAATCTGAACATCTCGGTTAACCACCTTCTTACCGAGTATCCCCATAGCCATACCGCCAGAAATTGTGAAGGCTAGCAGCCCAGTTAGTGGATTTAGACCGATTAACACTGCGCCGGCTGCACCAGCAAAACCGGCATGAGACAGGGCATGAGCAGCGAAAGATAGCTTCCTAATAACCACAAAATAGCCAACAATTCCGGCAACAATGGCAATAATCGAGCCAGCAATAATTGCATTACGCATAAATGAGTACTGCCAGATGTTGCTTAAGTCAGATGCTAAGTTATAGCTAAAGACTGCAAAATTATTAAACATGGTGCTCAACTCCATGACTGCCAACTATTACTAATCTGCCGGAGGAGTCTTTTAGCACTTCAATTCGAGATTTATATAGCTTAGACAGCATCTCGCTTGTCAACACTTTGTCTGTTTCACCGCTAACAACTTGGCCATTGGCAACGTATATTACACTATCGATGACCGGCATCAGTGGGTTGAGATCGTGGGCGATCAATAGGACTGTGATGTTATGCTGGGTGGCTAATTTTTTTACTAGCATGACAAGTTCGTTTTCGCGTCTTAAATCAAGGTTAGATAATGGCTCATCAAGTAGCAAAATGTCTGGCGAGCCAATTAATGCCTGAGCTAGGAAGATTCGTTGGAGTTCACCGCCAGATAGTTGGCCTAGGGATTTTTCTGCTAATTTTTTTGCATCAACTAGGCCTAGTACTTCATCTACTCTTTGGTTTATGGCCTTCTTAGATAAATTAAAACCTAGCTTATTACCGTTGAAGCCGAGTTTTACTAATTCCCTGGCTGCCAAAGTAGTTTGACTACTAATGGCCCGTCTTTGAGGCACATAGCCGATAGTCCTACTTGCCTTCTTCGGCTCTTGGTCTTTAACAGTGAGACTTCCTGAGAGGGGTTGCTGCAAGCCAAGAAGCAATCTAAATAAAGTCGACTTTCCGGCACCGTTTGGCCCAATAATTGCTACAAACTCTCCTTGTCTTACACTGAAAGTAGCATTCTTCCAGATTACTTTTTTGCCATAACCAGCTGCTAGCTTCTTGGATTTAATTATTAGATCGTCGTCTTTTTGGGTCATTGTTTTTGTAGCGCCGTAGATATGTTACTAATTTCTTTGCTCATCCAACTTTGAAAAGTTGAGTTAACTGGCTGTATGGTCTCGGTTATCCCGACAATCGGAATACGCTGAGCAGCAGCAATTTGCCTTATTGAGGTTGTAAGTGGAGTATTGGTCTGCTCATTATATATAAGCAGCTTTACTTGACCACTTTTAAGTTGTTGTTCGAATGTAGCAATACTGCCAGCTGGCGGATCATTGCCCTCAGCAACTGCTTGAATAAAACTAGCTGGAGATATTAAGTCCAGTCCAGCTGGCTTTGCCAGGTAGACGAATATATCCTCCGTGGCCGCCACCTTAACCCCACTATATTTTGCGGCAATTTGTTTAATTTCATTTTGATAGCCCTGTAGGCTGGCGTTCAGAGTGCGGTAATTTGCTTGATAGTACTGACAGTTCTTAGCATCTACCTGGCAGTAATTTTCGGCAATTTGTGCACTAACCCGGCTAACATAATCTGGGTTATACCAAAAGTGAGGGTTTGCTGTATTCGACTGGTCGAGGAAGGTTTGAACATCCAATGTTCTTCGATTACTATTTGGTGATGCATTTAGTAGTTTACTGGCCCATGAATCATACCCAGCACCATTAATAATAACTAGACTGGCAGAAGAAACCGCGCGAGCATCAGTAGTGTTGCTCTCGTACTCGTGCGGGTCGGCGTTAGGGTCGCTAACAATACTTAAGACATTAGCTTTGTTACCGCCTATTTGACTAGCTAGACTGCCCCAGAAGTTCTCAGCTGCTACTACCTGTATCTTATTACTGGTGTTGGTTTGGTTTAGTGGTTTTATATACAAGATGCCGATTATTACTAAAATAACAATCGTTGCCGAAACTAATATTATTGTTCTTTTCATGGATATAAATTTATAGCTGATAGTTAATTAATGCAAATTTGTTGCAATTATATCATAATTTGCAATTTTTTATCTGTTATTCTTTCTTCTATGCTTTGGGCTATAATGTAGTTATTAAGCATTAGCCAAAATATGCCAAGTAAAAAACGACCACCGCCTAAAGTTCGTATCAACCACATTTTTCCGGGGTGGTTAATAATTGTTTACGGGACTGCTTGTGGTTTTTTGATCCCATGGACTATCTTTCTTGGCGAGAAGTTACCGCGTAAATATGTGTCTACCCACTGGGACATTGCCTGGACAGGATTTGATGTACTGACCTGTATATTGTTTGCTCTAACTGCATTTTTTGCTGCCAAGAAGTCTTCTTGGATAGCAATCACATGTGCGATGTTGTCTACGGTTTTATTAGTCGACGTCTGGTTTGATGTCCTGACTTCTAGACCGGGGATCGATCAAAGTGCGGCTGTGCTAGAAGCCGCGTTTATTGAGATACCACTAGCAATATTATCTATGGCTATATCGATTCGTATTTTCTATTCTCTAAAACACAGAGAAATAAATTAACTTTTTATTCAATATTGTTGACTTATTTTGTAATATATGCTTTATTTAGCTTATAGTCATTATTAATTTTAGGACTAATCATGGGTGAGATGAGGCTAGTTTTAATCGAGGCTGACAGCGCAGTTACTCAGACGTTAGCCGTAGCATTATCAATAAACTATGAATTATTTACCGCAAGTAACGGGGAGATAGGCCTAAAATATATAATCGAGTCACTCCCGGATATTATTCTGCTCGACAACAACCTACCGGACATCACCGGGGTTCAGCTTATTAGCAGAATTAAGCAAATCGGCGTCAAGGCGCCGATTTTAGTTTTAGGCGACAATCCATCTCTAAAGACAAAACTAGATTTATTTAATGCTGGTGCTGACGACTATATATTAAAGCCATTTAGTCTCGGAGAGCTAAAAGCGAGATTAGCAGTCAATGAGCGGAGAGTTTTTTCGTATATGACTGCGGCCAACAACTTAAAAACATCCAATTTGCTACTTGATAGAGTAAGCCGAACCGTCTCCAGGGATGGTGGGAGAACAATTCGCTTGCGACCAAAAGAATATGACATATTAGAATGTCTAGTAATAAATGTTGGGCATACTGTTAGCCAACATACACTAGCTACCCATGCTTGGAAAAACTTAAATCAGCCATGGTCGAACGCTATAGCTGTACATATAAAACACTTGAGAGATAAAATTGATAGCCCATACGATATACCGCTAATAACAACGATTCATGGTTTTGGCTATCGACTTGAGGCCGTCTAGTCGGTAAAGATATCGATGATATAATTAAATAACTATAAGCTAATAAAGAACTAATCTAAGTAGGGGTAAATAATGGCAAAAGCTTCACCAAGTACTAACTATCTTAATAATCCGACAAACAAGCTTGTGGCTTTGGGCGTCATATTAACTATTAGTCTGATTTTTGTAGTTCTAGGTGTTAATCATCTTAATAACTCGAACATCCAAAGCTTAGTTATCTATAACTCAAATGCCCAAACTGACAAATTAGTTAGAACCATAATTGTTAGATCTTCGGCTGATGGTCAGACAATTAATACCACTATCGAATCGGAAGTTGGACCCTCGACAGCGCCATCAACCCTACAATCTAACGACAATACAGGGCAGTCTAATAGCCTTCAGCCAAACTCCTCGTCAAAGGTTAGTGGCCAAGTTTCAACTTCTCCACTTCAAAGCAACGCCAACATTAATGACCCCAATATCGCCAATAGTCCTCTCGTACAAAGTGTCTTAAGCCAATAATACTATTTACTTACCTTAAGTAAATATATATACTATAGCTATATGTCTAGTTTAAAAACTGACGTCGATCGTCTCGACGAAGCACTAATTTCCCTGTTTCAGCACTTAAAGCGTCCGGCTAATTGGGCTGAAATTACGGCCACTGCTGGCGTTATTCTAGACCGTCCTAGTTCCGGGATTGTACATATCTTGTGTAACAAGGGAGCAAGGTTTACCTTAAATGATTTAGCTGAGAAACTTGGAGTCGAGGCACCTACTGTTACCCGAAAAACTCAACAACTTGAAAAACAAGGATTGGTGAGACGAAGTAAATCTACCGACGACCGTCGTTCTGTATATCTAGAAGTTACCGATAAAGGTCGGAATATAAATAGACAGATTAGACTAGCCCGAAGAAAACTATCTGAAAAGGCCCTAAAACAATGGACTATAGAAGACCGGTCTAAGTTTATCGATCTTTTTGAAAAGTACGTAGATTCGCTTAAACCATAACAAACTAAACGATTGGAAATAAATGTCAGAGCATAATAACCAAATCGAGCATGTAGAGAGATCTCATTCAGAGATTATGGTCATTATTGTAGCCCTAATGCTGGCGATGCTACTCGCAGCACTCGACCAAACAATTGTCTCGACTGCTCTACCTAGTATTGCCCGTGACCTACACGGCTTAAATAAACTATCTTGGGTAGCTACTGCATATCTACTTACCAGTGCAGTGGTAACGCCAATATACGGCAAGGTTAGCGACCAAATCGGCCGAAAGAAAGTATTTCAGTTCGCAATTATCCTTTTCCTTTTCGGTTCAGCTCTCTGTGGTATCAGTCAGAATATGAATCAATTGGTCATATTTAGAGCTATCCAAGGGCTAGGTGGTGGAGGCCTTATTAGCTTAGCTCTTGCTACCGTTGGTGACATTATCCCGCCAAGACAAAGAGGCAAGTACCAGGGATACTTTGGCGCCGTCTTTGCCCTAGCCAGCATTGCCGGGCCACTCCTAGGTGGTCTGTTCACAGAGCATCTCAGTTGGCGCTGGATATTTTATATAAACATTCCATTAGGGTTACTCGCTTTCTTGGCGATAGCCGCTCGCCTACATTTGCCTAAAGTTATTCAAAAACACAGCCTCGATTATACGGGCGCTGTTTTAATGAGTACGGCAATGGTTAGCTTTCTGTTAGCTTTAACCTGGGGCGGCACAACCTATGCCTGGGGATCTATACAAACTATTGGGCTGTTTATTACTTCCGCCGTCTTTACGGCATGCCTACTCTACTGGGAAGGAAAACGTGCCAAGGAACCAATTATCCCTCTTGGCTTATTCAAGAACTCGGTATTTGCCGTTTCCTGCGCCCTATCATTAATTACCGGCTTACTACTACTGGGAGCGATCATCTTCCTGCCTGAATACCAACAAGTTGTTCGAGGCGAATCACCGACAGCCAGCGGGCTATATCTATTGCCACTGGTTGGTGGCATGCTGATTTCGATGATAACCTCAGGACGTTTAATTACCCGAACTGGTAAATATAAGGTGTTCCCAATTTTTGGCACCATCATAGTCATCCTTGGCTTGTTCCTGTTCAGCCATATAACCGTTAGTACTTCTCACTTGGCGCTAACTACCTGGATGGTAATTTTGGGTCTAGGCATTGGCTCATTCATGCAAGTTATGACGTTGGCCGTCCAAAACTCAGTCGATAGACAACAACTTGGCACTGCTACAGGGCTGGTAACTTTCTTTAGAAGCTATGGTAGCTCTATAGGTACCGCCGTTTTCGGGGTAATCCTGGTTAATAGGCTAGCCTACCACCTAAAACAACAGCTTCCAGCCGATATTGCCCACAAGGTGAGCAGCATAAGTTCGGCTGGGATATCGGTACAAATATCTGCCGCCATAAGAGAACAAGTCCTGATCGCTTTTAGCCGCTCCTTCCGTGATGTATTTTTAGCGGCCATTCCGTTTGCTATAGTTGCTTTCGTTTTAGCCTTAATGCTCAGAGAAACTCCACTCAAAACAACTACTAAGAATGGCCCTGACAACGAACTTAGAATCGCTGAGGTCTAGTGAGATAATATGATTAAAGTTAAGCATCTAGTTAAAAAATTTGGTAACTTTACAGCTGTCGATGACATTAGCTTCGAAATTGAGCCCGGAGAGCGCTTTGCTCTACTTGGGCCTAATGGTGCCGGTAAGAGTACTACTATAAAGATGCTGACTACGCTTTTAAGGCCAACTAGTGGCACTTTAGAGCTTAATGGCCACAATGTAGTTAAAGATCAAGCCGCTGCCCGTAAAAGCTTCGGAATAGTCTTCCAAGACCCCAGTGTTGACGTTGAGATGACGGCCTACGAAAATATGCAGCTCCACGCAGTTTTATATAGCATTCCAAAGTCACAGCTTGAGTCTAGAATTAAAGACCTGCTTGAACTAGTTGATCTGTGGGATCGCAAGGATTCATTCGTTAAAACTTACTCAGGTGGAATGAAAAGAAGGCTAGAAATTGCTAGGGGCCTGCTTCACCACCCAAAACTACTTTTTCTCGATGAGCCTACTTTAGGTCTTGATGCCCAAACACGTAATCTGCTCTGGGACTATGTTCAAAAGCTTAGTCGTGAACAAAATATGACCATTTTCTTTACTACCCACTATCTGGAAGAAGCTGAGATTAATGCAAGCCGGATCGCTTTTATAGATCAGTGTAAGATTATAGCTACTGGGACGGCAAAAGATTTAATGAATCAGACTAAGACTAAGACGCTAGAACAAGCCTACCTTAAACTAACTGGTGTCGGTACTAGAGACAATAATGCTGGTCCACAAAACGCCTGGGCTGAGCGAAATAGGGCAAAGGCAATGCGATGAAAGTTATTTATTTCTTATGGCTAAGACAACTTAAACGCTACATCAGAAGTAAATCTAGAATCGTAGGTTCTGTTGGTCAGCCACTTTTGTTTCTGCTCGCTCTTGGCTTTGGTCTTGGAGCGGCTTTTAAGCACGCCGGTCAAGGTAACTATCTTGAGTTCTTGGTCCCTGGCATTATGGTTCAAACTGTCTTATTCTCGGCCATGTTCTTTGGTGCGATGATTATTTTTGATCGACAATTTGGTTTTTTGAAAGAGACTATGGTCGCACCGGTATCTAGGTTCAAAATCATGATTGGCGGAGCGCTGGGGGGTGCGACTACGGCCACAATTCAAGGGACCTTAGTTCTGCTAATTTCTTTCGCTCTTGGGTTTCGGGTATATAACTATGCACTTATACCGGTGGCCATCGGCATTATGGCAATTATGGCTATCGCCATCGCTTGCTTTAGTTCGGCTTTTGGCTCGTTTGTTCAGGATATGCAAGGCTTCCAGGCAATTAACCAGTTTTTGGTCTTTCCGCTGTACTTCTTGAGTGGTGCTTTATACCCGCTTAATAATGTTCCTACCTGGCTTAAGTATATTTCTGAAATAAACCCGATATCTTATGGAGTCGATGCCATGCGCTGGGTACTTATAGGTCATTCAACCTTTGGTATCTATCGAGATATGCTGGTTCTGTTAGTAACGCTGGCTGTTTGCGCAATATATGGGACGCGAAGGTTTAATCGTATAGAAGCCTGAGGCTTTGACCTAAGAATGATATAATTTAAAACGAAAAAAACTCCTTATCAATAAAGATAAAGAGCTCTCCCGTTGAACGGTCGCTAAAGTTATTGCTAACCTTATTTAACTGCTCAAATGGTTTTGAGATCTTTTGAGGGATCTCTTGCCAACCACCTCACAGTGGTATTTATTAGTCTATAAAACACCCAGATATAACGCAAGCGATAGCGGCTTGGAGGTCGGATAAGATGTGCATAAAGTGGTTATATCGATGGCCAGATGACAGAGGCCAAAACTCTATTGCTTGGCAGCCAGCCTATCTGACGGCTATCAGTACTCTCTTTTGGATTATCTCCCAGTAGATAGACTTTGTCGTCTTCAAGCTTGGCTACTCGTTTTATCTTATCCTTGCCTTGGTCGCTAAATATTACCGCTCTGCCTACTCTGATTTTAGAAAATGAAGAAGCAACAACAATCTTGCCAGGACTAAGGTTAGGCAACATACTATTGCCGTTAACTCTTCGGAGTAGTAGCGGGTGCTTAAGCTTTTTTAGTTGCCCAGAAGATTTTGCTGATTTCATCAATCTGTTCTAGCAATTTATCTGCTGCACCAACATCAAGGTGCTGCTTAACCTCACTGGCCTGCTTTATGGCTAACCAAAACTTTTCATGAAGATCAGGGTACTTCTCCAGATGCACTGGCTTAAAGTAGTCGGCCCAAAGCACCATTAAATGATGTTTAACCAGCTCGGCTCTCTCTTCTTTAATGATTGTTGCTCTGACTTTACCGTGCTCATCAAGCCCATCATATTTTTCGAGAACCGCCTTTAGACTCTGCGCCTCGATCTTAGCCTGCGCTGGGTCGTAAACTCCGCAAGGAAGATCACAATGTGCGTAAACTGGCTTTATAAAACTTAACCTCATTTACTTGCCTCCTTCTGTTAATTCTTATAGTTTCTATTATAGCTCTTTTTTAGTGTTTTCTTGGCGCCACTTGGCAATTTCTTGGTGATGACCACTTAATAGTACCTCTGGTACTTTTAGACCTCTAAATTCTTCTGGCCTGGTGTACTGCGGAAACTCAATGCTCTTGTCGTCGTCTTGGAAAGATTCAATGTCGACGCTTGATTCTCCGCCGAGCACCCCAGGAAGTAGCCTAACTACCGAATCGGTAATTACCATCGCTGGAAGTTCGCCACCTGTCAGAACGTAGTTGCCGATAGAAATAGGCATATCTACCCACTTAAGAACCCGCTCGTCGTAGCCCTCATATCTGGGACATAAAATAATAAGACCTTGATTATCTGCGGCTAACTTTTTTGCCGTTGATTGCAAAAACGTCTTGCCTGCTGGAGTTGGTAAGATAACTATCGCCCTAGGATCATTAGCCTTTGCCTGCTCTATGGCCTTAACCATCGGCTCGATCATCAGTAACATACCATCGCCGCCGCCATAAGGTGTATCATCTACCGTGCTCCTAGGTCCGTAACCAAAATCCCTCAGGTTAATATGGCTAAAGTTAACAGCCTCAATTTTTTGGGCCTTAAGCAACATTGAGCTACCCAGTACTCCGTCAAACATTTCTGGAAACAGGCTAATAAATTGGATTTGTATCATATCTAAATCATATTCTATCTGTTATTTAGTTATTAAACAAAAATACCGGTTTGTTATAACCGGTATCGTTGTCACATAAAGCTCTCATCTTTTTAAGATGTCTCGCAGGCGAGCTTTTTTGTTTAATTTTTGAATGTCTTTATTTTGAAGACATATTACCTAACAGTATAACTGACTAAAATGCCTCTTGGCAAGAAGTAAACTTAAAGCCTATAAGTCGAGGTCATCCATTTCTTCTAGCTCTTTTCGAGCTTGAGAAACTTTATCGCTGGTTACGCTTCGCTCTTCGACTACCTCTTCCTCAGTTTCAGGCAAATCAATTTCGTCTACGACTGCTGCTGCGTCGTCTTGGGTCACGTCACCAATAACATCGTCTTTTGGCTTAGCTGGTGCTGGAGCTGCCTGAGCATCGTCGTCTCGGCGAGGTGCATGCTCATAAGTACCATTGTCAACAATCTTAAGGTTGTAGCGGGCATCATTCTTGGTACCAAGAGCCCTCAGCAGGGTTCGAATGCTTTGTGCGGTAGCGCCACGCTTACCGATTACTCTTCCTAAGTCCTCAGGGTCAACGGTCAGCTCAAGTAGAACTCCCTTCTCATCAATACGTCGTTCTATTTTTACTTCATCGGGCTTATTTACTAGAGACTTTACGACAAAATCTACAAATTGTTCATCAATATTACTCATATATAGGTAGCTCCCTCCATTACTTTGTAGTACTTACAAGTATACCAAATGTTAATGGTTTTTACTGCCCCTTAGTCGGTCTCTTAAAAAGCTTTTGTTTACAAAGATAAGCCTTATCTAATACACTTGTCTATAGGCACTAAAAATGAAAATGCAACAATCTCTAACCAGCATCAGAAGAACCTGCTTAATATCAGTTTCGGTGTTAATCTGTTTTTTTATTGGTAGCTCAATAAGTAGAGCTTCGGCATCGACGTCGCCTCCGACTAATTTGCAGACGGCTAATGTAAACAGACTCGGAAGTTGCGGTTCTGACCCTAACCAATTCCAGGTTACCTCTCAAAACCTACCTAAAACAGGTCAAGTATATATAAAGCTAAGCAATTCACAGGAGCCAGTAACTAGCGTTACTTTATACTTCCAGTCATTCTTTGATGGGCAATGTAACGTTATTGGCACGGTAAATGCCAATAACAGCGCTTGGACACCAATTGGGCAGCTGTCTAATCCTGCAGGGACCGGCGGATTTCTAATAGCGTCGGCAGATGGACTCGGAGCCTATCCTTACTCTTCAGTACTATCTACGCTTATAGTTAGTAATCCAAATATATGTACCCCAACAATTGCCTGTAACGTGATCTATGCTAATCAACCGGCAGTTTTAGAGCCAACGATCATCTCGCATGCCACTGATCAGATAGCGGTATACACTGTGGTGCCTGTTACCGGTGTAGGCTACACCAAGGTGAGCTACTTCGATAATGGCAAGTATTTATATGGAGGAACTGTACTGAAGCCTGTTAATCGTAACTATTTAGATGGCGGCCAACACAAAATAGTCACTCAGTTAAGCCTGAAAGACGGCCAGACTGTAGATATAAACCAAAATATTAACATGGGCAATGACGTAACAGGCATGCTCTATATTAAGAGCCGAGTATACCAGTCACGTAATAAAGTAGTTCTCGCGACTATTGTTGTCGCTCTTTTGATGGTCATAGGTCTAGTAATTATTGGTATCCATCTTATCTACAAACACCGCCGATTTGTAGTTGATCATGGTATTGATAAGGCTCCGGCACATGTTGAAGACCAAGAAGTAGATGATGAAGATATTGTTGTCGCTAAATTTAAATAGTCTGTTTTAAAATAGTGTCATTTGATTAAACGGATAGATACGCAAGATAACTCGGCCTTCGATATCGCCTGATGATACCGGGCCGATACTCGATCTAGAGTCAATAGATGCGCCCGGTAGTCGATTGTCGCCCATTACAAATACTTTTCCAGCTCCGATTTGGGTATTAACCAGTCCGGCAGTCTGCGGTGCTTGCTTAAAGTATAAGCTGTCAGGATTAAAGCCATTTGGATGCGTTGGGTTGTAGATAGTTACGACATTATTGCTTATATTAATTGTTTCATTTGGTAAGCCGACTACACGCTTAATAAGATCTTCGCCGGAGACCGGAGTTTGTTTAATAATAACAATATTGCCCCGATTAGGTATGTATTCACTATTGGTGATTTTGGCCCAAGTTTCGGGGAATTCCCAAACTAAAACAACATTACCAGTGTAGAAAGTTGGCTGCATAGAGATACCGTTAACAAGAGTCGGGGTAATGATGTAGCTGAGTGTCAGCCAGACAGCTGCAATAATTACGACAACTAAGATTCCTAACCGAACGTAGCTCCTAGTTTTTTCTTTTTTTATATCTGTTTGTGAAACAGTGCCAGAAACCGGCGCCTGCGAAATAGTCACCGTTTTAACCAGAGGCTCATCAGCAATAACTGCCTCAAGAGGCGGTGCAGGTTTTGGTTTATTTAAATCATCCATGATAATGCTTTAGAAGCCATTGTCGGTTGTTAAGTGCATGGAGTTGACATTGGTCGGAGCTGGTGTGGCCATCTGTGAGACGGTTGGTGAACGAGAGGTAGTTTCTTGAGCAGTGGTTTCAGACGTCAAGCTTACTTGGTGTCCATTATTAGATACATTGGCATTATAGAAAAAATAGCCGACTGAACAGATTACTAGATCCACAAGGCTAATAATAATGGCGTCGATGCGACCAAAACTAGAATTATTCATTTTAATGGGTAATAGTGACATATTTTTTTAGCTTTTTTATTTGTTAGCTTTAATATTAGCCTATCTTAAAAACAGGCTTTTAACAAGCCTGCTCGGAGTAGTGACTATTTTAGTATTTTATTCTTTTGGAGCTTCTTCTTCAGTAGGTTCAGCTTCGGCAGCCGCGTCTTCGGCTACAGCCTCTTCTGCTGCAACTTCAACAGCTTCTTCAGCAATGACCTCTTCGGCGGCTGCTTCTACAATTTCTTCTACGATTGGTTCTTCGCTAGCTGGAGCAGTAGAACGTCTCTTTTCAGGGTTCTTAACTTCACGTTTCTTTTCGTCAGCTTTGGTAACCCAGTCAGGCAGTTTAACCTTCTCAGCTTGAAGAATCTTGATCATTCGATCTGATGGCTGAGCGCCATTCTTAAGAAATAGGCTGGCTTTTTCTTTGTCTAAAATAACTGTTTTAGCGTGTGGATCATAGCTACCAAGTCGAGCCACAACCTTACCGCTTGAAGGCGTGCGCCTAGAATCTTGAACTACAATACGAAACATCGCATGACCTTTACGGCCGGTTCGTTGCAAACGGATAACTAACATCTACTTCTTAATAGTCACTTTCTACCAATTAGGTTAATAGATAATATAGATGCTATTTTACAGATTACCACCTCTTATGTCAATTTATTGTAGGTTCTTTGTTTGGTTAGCTAAGTTAAAGAGCGGCTATTATCCTTAGTTTGTGACGGTAGTTGTCGAGCCAGTTGACGATGTTGCTGATCCGCTAACTGCACCTGAAGTAGCGCCAGAAACCGGAGATGAACCAGGACATGTGCTCAAGTTAGCGGCAACGATGTACTGACTAATCCCTGAGCTAGATCCACTTACGCTCGAAGATACCGCGCCTGCATTAGACTGGTAGAAGTAACCACCAAGCTTTGATCCATTATTTGAATAGACACTTACACCAATTGCTCCTGTACTTCGAGTAGTGAGGTTAACTAATTGATTTGGGCCAGTGATCTTTGTCTTGTACCTAAGTTGTGACGTAGCCCGGTAACCGCTCACTGTTTTAGGCGCAGCTATGAAGGTCTTATATTGGACGGTACCAAAACTAGAATTAGTATCAGTTGCAGCTATTTGAACAAGATGGTTCGAGTTGACTAAAGTCTGGCAAGCTTCGGCACTAAGACCAGATAGATTAACTCCGCTGGCTACTGGCTGAAAGCTTAACGGCGTCCAGCTACCAGCATGAGCTATATTTTTGTTATATACATAGTACCCAAGTCCACCTATAGCAACAAACACCACTAGGAACGCGAGTATTTCGACATGGCCAAAGCCTTTAGAGTTTAGTTTTAGTCTATTCAGTAGTTTCATTTTTTTGTTTACCTTTTTTTGGTTTTATATCTTATGCAGAAGGATACCTGAATAAAAATATAAACACAAACATTTTTCCACAGTTAATGTGTCCGCGAGTTCTTAGGAGTCTTTATAGTGAGAAAGGGCGGCTTCAGCAGCCTTCTGTTGGCCAGCTTGTTTTGATGGGCCAGTTCCTTGGCCTCGAAGCTGATTATTTACATAAACACCAACGGTGAAGATCTTATCGTGATCTGGGCCTTCTTCTGAAATGATCCGGTACAACGGCGTGGCCGTTTCATGTCGCTGGGCTAATTCTTGGAGGTGAGACTTGGGGTCCATCCATGAACCACTCTCTAGAATGTGTTCAAAAGTACTAATAATACTGCTGGTTATAAACTGCTTGGCTTTTTCATAGCCTCCATCAATATAAATCGCACCGACCACTGCTTCAAAACTATTGGCTAAGATTTGAATCCTGGCTCGATCGGTTCCTCGCATTTCACCCTTACTCAGGCGTAGCATCGGCTCAAAATCAAACTTACTTGCTGCCTGGGCAATGCTCTCGGTTCTAACAAGACTAGACCGCCAGTTAGTTAGAACGCCTTCAGGATCAGTGTAATTAGTATAAAGAAACTCGGTGACTACCATCTCTAACACGGCATCACCTAAAAACTCGAGTCGTTCGTTATGTGAACTTACGCTTTTACGGTGCTCATTTAGATATGAGCGGTGGGTAAAAGCAGTAATAAGTAAGCTGACGTCATTAAAACTAACGCCTAGCTTGTCTTCTGCAAATTGTTGGTAAGTATTCTCATCCATGCTTATACTCTGTCTCGTAGTAGTGTCTTAAAATTTGCCTTCTCTAATTTTTTTCATACCGACAAGCATCAATTTACCAATGTCATCATAGGCAATTTTATCTACTGCTTCGGTTGCTGGAATCCATTTTACATCATTAAGCCATTCCTCAGGATGCAATTTATCTGTTTCACCCTGACCTTCAACTAGCCAAATATGCATCGTCATTAGTATTAGAGAATGACTGCGCCTATATCTAAAGTTAACTTTTCCTAGCCAGGACAACACTTCCATATCCTGCAGGCCAGTTTCTTCACGAATTTCGCGTTCGGCTGTAGCCCCAGTCTCTTCGCCTGGCTCAACGTGGCCTTTAGGAATAGTCCAACGGTCTTTAGCATCCTTGATTAATAGTATTTCAAGCCCATTACCCTGCTTGTTCTTTCTATAAACAATACCGCCTGAGGTTGTTTCTCTAACGACCTCACTAATTAAAGGGCGCCTGTTACTAACCAGGTTCTTGATGCCTTTTATTGGGTTAGGCTTTTTCATTTTTTAGCCGCCACTTTTTTAGTGGATTTTGGCGCTGCTTTTTTTGCTTTAGCAGGTTTTTTGGTTTCCTTCTTAGCCTCATTATTTTTATAGATTGTCCCGAGTACACCGTTAATAAACTTCGATGAGTTGTCGCCGCCGAAAGCTTTTGCCAGTTCAACTGCCTCATTGATTACTACCTTAGTTGGGATATCTGAAAGATAGGTCAGCTCGTATAGTCCCATCCTTAGGACAATTCTATCCATACGAGATATCTGATCTATTGGCCATTCCGGAGCAACTGGTTGAAGTTGAGCATCAAGTTCATCTTTCTTATCATCGACACCATGAACTAGCTCGATTATAAAATCAGTATCGTCGACCATGTTCTTGTAGCGCTCAATATTACGCTTCAGAACCTCATCGAGGTCAAACTTAGGGTCGCTGGCATCTAGCCTAAATTCTTCTTCGTAAAGAGTCTGAAAGGCTATTACCCTACCGAGGTGTCTATTTGATGCCATTAAACTAACTCCTCCGGACGGTATGAACAGCGACTAGATTCTACAGAGTCTAGCTGAGTTTGATTCGCAATTTTATAAATCATCTTGTTCATATGCTTAAATTTTTGAAGTTGTATAGCAGGGCATTTATTGCTCTTCTTTTTTTACGTAACTTCTGCTTAAGCCTTGCCGGCTAGTTTCTTACCCGTTTCTTTGGTAGTTGTCTTCACCTTAACTGGTGACTTAGCGTTAACCTTTCGGGCTAACTCTAGTACTAAATGGCTTCTTCTTGTCCCTGTTCGTCTTGGACTAGTTCGCTTTTTAGGCTTACCCATAGTTAAATACTTTGCTCCTTTTTGCTGTTAGATAGCTTAAAACTTGGTCTAATTATATCGTAAAATTGGCTTCGGCTCAAGGGTCAAGCGTTCAGCCAGGCTAACAGATACTAAGTTTTACTAATAGTTAATTTTATTGTATATTATAGACATGAGTGGATATGAGGAGCTACAACACCGAGCAGAGATTATTGTCAGGGGTGAAGCTCCTGATACTATAACTACGCCAACCGATGATGGACAGGCCGAAGTTGATTCAATGGAGGCACTTAAAGCTTTGAATGATCTTGCGTTTAAGATTGCTCTTCAACTTAGGATCAACGGTAATCTGACTGAAATTGAACTACAGAAATACTCTCATACTGCCGGTAGGACTTCAAAACGAAGAAACGACGATCTGGAAACCGTAGGAAGTGGCTGGATAGTCGACTATGACTACGAACAATATATGCCAAACCTCGGAGCCAACGAGTATGCTCCAGTTGGGGTTTATTTAGATCGCGATGCCAGGCTATACCACTTCCAGGGAGTTAGAAGTAAAGTTAGTGCTGGTTATCCAACCGGGACCCTGGTGCTCGATAGCGAGGTAGCTGGCGCATTCGAGGGTTTTTCTTATGGAGATATGGATAACGCTGACGAACTAATGTTAAAACTTGCTGTTTTTGCGCTGAGCGTAGGGGCCAAGATAGCTTAAGTAAGACGACTATTCTGGCGATGACAAGCAGAGTAGAAAAAACAATTGCATTATTGTGAGACTAACTAGGTCTAAGGATTCGATGGCTCTTGCCATATACAATCGACAGCGCCTACAAGATCTCTAACGTTATTGCATTTGGCAAGATGGACCTTGAATGTACCGTCAATCCTTGAGGGTCTGGCAATAACATTATCACCATAAGCCACTCTCTCGGTACAACATCCAGCAACACAGAACTCGACCTTCCCAGAGACAGTAGGTATAACAATGCTGTCCAAAAGCTCCTTATTGCTGAGAAACCCATGCTTCTCGTAAGTAGGCTTTAGCTCAACCACTGGCCCAATGCCACATCTCTTAAGAATATAGTTGGCTATTCTGGCAGCCTTCATACCAGGTACCCCAAAACCAATAAGTTCTAGAAGATGGTCAAAATCGACTGCACCAGCTCGGTCTGCAAGTTCACGGCGGTCCTTTTCGTCCAAAAGAGACATTGGATCCTCGAGACCAATATTCCCGACCATCTCCAGCACTACTTCGCCACCTAGTGTCCTAAATTTATCTTTGGATAATTCACGCTTGCCACGTTCAAGAGCCTTTCTTGCCTGATCAGTTGTGACGACCATTCGATAGCGGTCAAAAATAGATCCTTGAGTAGGATAATCTGGCCAATAATCCACATCAATTGAATCGCCGTGGTAAACCCTGCCTGTTAATCTGATCGGTCTGCCGCCACGACTAATTTCATGTGTACGAAGAGCTCGATGTGAATGTATTTTAAAGCTTGCATCGAGAGCATTAATTCCAGCATTGGCTCGATATAAGTTGCCGTCAGGTCTAAAGAATAATATATCGCTACCTATGACTCCCTCGGTTAGTCCATTGTTGGCACCGATGTAAGCCGTAGCCTCGTTTCGCCATTGATATAGTCGAGGTATCTTAGCGTAGACTCTGGTAATCTTGCCTGGTGTGTCTTTAAAAGTAGCGTCATAGGTTTGGTGAGATAGAGCACCATCAGATTCCGCAAAATTATGCATCGCCCTAGTCCTAACCTGAAGCTCAAAAGGTAATCCACTTGATGTGTATAGAGTTAGGTGTAGGCTTTGGTAGCCAGTGTCCTTAGGGTCAACTATATAATCCTTAAACCTCGATCTTTCAGACTCAAAGGCGTTTGCCACCAGACCCATGGCCACATAGCATTGCTCCATTGCCGTCTGCTCGTCACCGTCAATAATTACTCTAAATCCAAGTAGATCAAATAACTCGGCTGATTCCCGTCTTTCTGCTTGAAGCTTACGCCACACGCTATAGTTACCCTTTGGTCGAGCACTTAAACTATGGCTAACGCCCCCGGCTAGACCCTCACTAAGCAGATTATTAATCTGGACCGACATGGTTACCAATGGACCACCGTCCGCTTCTAATGCTGCCTTATCATATTGTGCTCTTATTTTGCTATCTTCCTCTGGGAACATAGAGCTAAAGGCAAGATCATCTAGTCGAGATTTATAGCCGTACAGACCGGAGATTTCGGCGACGGGGGACCATATCCAAAATACCTGCTGGGCTAATTCTTCACCTCCAACAGGCTGGGTAGATAAATTGTATTCAATAATACCCAGAAGAGTTTCGATGGTATCCCGGTCCCCGGCAGCCTTCAATGCAAGTCTAATATAGTTTTCAAGGGTAGCGTCGTGAGTTAGCTTCTCGTCTATTGCATTGTTTATAGGTAATATCGCTTTTACACGAGCTAAGCGAAGTAGCCTATCGTCTTCCGATAGTTCAGATGCAGGCCTAGCCCAGTCAATGTCAAAAGGCGGTTCAGTATCGAGAAGTACAGCGCAGACGTCTCTCAGCGTTTCTTCTGAGACTTCCGGTCTTATTGCTGGTGATCCTTCCCTTAGCATGTTGCTTGGCCTTATGAGTTTTAAATATTATATAATCTACTGAGTATTTGAGCAATCTACTGTGCCATGACGACCAATAGTCTCTCCTCAGTTATGTCGAGTTGTTGAGAAATATGAACCCTGACCTCCTCGCTAATCGGTAGGTCAGTTCGCTGTATGGCTCTCCGGAAAATAGGTATTGCTGGATAGTATTTGGTGGATAAGGTTTTCGCCTTAGGGCCCGGCGTATAGAGAATGCCGGTACCATTATCTGTGAAGTCAGAAAGCTTTATTAGTATCGGCCAGGGATCATCAAGCTCGGCAAGTTGGTTTAAGTGAGTGTAATAGTATTCGTTTTTATCTACCCCCTCTGGGACAATGGGGTTAGATAGCTCTCTAACTAGACCCGCTACTCGGGGACTAAACCAGCTAGCCAAAGTGGAGAGAGCCAGTTCTCTCGTGCTTACTCCGTCATCCAGTGGTCCGGCGAGCACCCTAGCATGGTCCTCAACAGTGTCATGCAGTAAAGCAGCACAAATTACCTCGGCATCGTCAACCTCATAATGAGTCATTAGCCGCAAGGCTACTCTCAGTGGGTGATTAATATAAGGCTCAACGACCCTTGAGTCCTCAAAATGTAGAATACTTGCTACCACAAAGGCCTGGTAAACCATGGCCCTTTCCTCTGGCGCGAAACGAGAGATTTCATAATTAAAGCGCTGAACGAGACCTTCTGTTTGATATTCTTCGGTCAAAGTATGAAGAGATAGTTCTGCAAACCAGGGTTTTTGACCAGAATCTTCCATCGGCTACTCCTATATCTATATAATGTCCTATATCTATATAATGATTGATTATAGCATTATTTTCAACTATATTTACTGGTATTTTTTACTCGTTGTCATCGGACAGTCACCGTATAGTCAGAAAAGCTCTAAGTCTACAATAATACTGAATAGCAAAACCTACATGTCGTTAAGATATAATCAAGTTAAGTAAGCATTGACGGAATAGCTATTATTTGATATAATAGTGCCCTAATGAATAGAACAGTTTCTGGTGGTGGAGAAGGAAGATCTCCAGATAATAGACGGCCCTGGTATAACTTAAACGCTACCAGAGTTTTAGCGGTTGGTGCAATTGGCTTACTTGTTACGTCGTCCATCGTCCAAAGGTTCTCTTCTGATTCAGCACCTAGTGTTGTGTCTACTAGCAGAGTAACTGCTGGCAACGGTTGTGTTGCTGATCGCTCTGAACATAATGCCTATGCGCTAAAGCCTGGTGAATACAATGCAGTAACAGGCGAAGTCAATATGGGTAGGCTAGAGACTGACCTAAGCGCTACCATTCCTGGAGTAAACAACTGTGTCGATGGTCAATTTACAACCATAATGAGAGCCTTTAACCAGGGCGACACCCCGGGCACGGCTTGGTTAAATATTCATAATGATCAAGCAAATGCTGCAAATAGTAGCCCGACTATAGACGTCCCGACTTCTTTCGCTGGTTAATACTAGTTTTAGACGACTATATTAATTAGCTTGTCCTGGATGTAGATCACTTTTCTTATTTGTTTATCAGTAACTAAGGCTTCGACTTTTGGCTGCTGCATTGCTGTAGCTTTTACTTCTTCCTCATTACTACCAGGCGGCATAGACAGACTGGCTCTTAACTTGCCGTTGACTTGGATGACAATAGTAACTTCGTCGGTCTTTAGATAAGTTTCGTCGTAAGTTGGCCACTTACTCAAATGGACTGTATCTTTGTGGCCAAGCTCACTCCACAATTCTTCACTAATGTGCGGCGCAAATGGGGCTAGCAGCTGAACTAAGCTATTAATAGCTCCAGTCCAAGCTGATTTAGACTTAAATTTATCTTGCTGTTTTAGCTTATATAAATCGTTGGTCAGCTCCATAAGGGCTGAAATCGCTGTGTTAAAACTAAGGGCATCCAAATCCTTAGACACCTTTTTAATCGTCTTGTTAATGGCCAAGTTTATTGCTTGCTCGATATCGGGTTCTACTGCCTCTACTTCACTAGATTCTAGATATTCTTGGACTAGTGTCCATATTCTATTTAAGAACCTATAGGTTCCGCTAACCCCGGTAGTACTCCAGGCTGAGGCTTGGTTCCAAGGACCTATAAATAATTCCATCAATCTAATGCTATCTGCTCCGTATCCTTGATCGATTAAAATATCTGGCTCGATAGTATTACCCTTGCTCTTGCTCATCTTCTCGCCATCAGGCGCTAAAATCATGCCCTGGTTTCTAAGAGTCGTAAATGGTTCTTCAAAATTAATTAATCCTTCGTCATACATAACTTTCGTCCAAAAGCGGGCGTACAGTAGGTGCATAACGGCATGCTCAGCACCTCCTATGTAGTCATCTACTGGCAACCAGAACTTTACTTTGTCCTCAGAAAATGGTGCCTGCGAGTTATCTGGATCAGTAAATCTTAAGAAGTACCAACTAGAACAAGCAAAGCCGTCCATGGTGTCAGTTTCACGCGTTGCTGGGCCGCCACACTTGGGGCAAGTCGTATTTACAAAGTCTGGATCGTTGGCTAGCGGACTTCGTCCCTCTCCGCTTGGTTCATAACTATCTATTTCCGGCAATAGAACTGGTAGCTGATCTACTGGGACAGCCACAGGGCCGTCTTTTTGACAATGAATAATTGGTATTGGCGCACCCCAGTATCTTTGTCGGCTAATTAACCAGTCGCGCATCTTGAACTGGATTTCGCTAACGGCAGTATTTTCCTTCTCCAGCTTGGCAATAATTTCCTGTCGACCTTGTTTAAAGCTTAGGCCATTGAACTCCTGCGAGTTAGCCAATTTGTAACTATCTGGTTTTGGCTTAATCTCAGTCTGGTAGTTAATAAATTCTTGGGTCTCAGTTGTATAAACTATTGGCAGTTCGTATTTATTGGCGAATTCATAGTCGCGTAAGTCTTCACCTGGAACAGCCATAATGGCGCCGGTTCCATAACCCGCTAATACATAGTCCGCAATCCAAATTGGGATTTTCTGGCCATTGGCTGGGTTAATAGCATGTGCCCCAGTAAATGTGCCGGTTTTTTCCTTGGCTTCATCTTGCCGTTCTATCTCACTCTTAGACTGTGCCTCATGAATATAGCTATTAACATTGGCGTGGTGTTCTTCGGTGGTGATCTTTTTAACAAGCTCGTGTTCTGGTGCTAAGACCATAAAGGTGGTGCCATAAATTGTGTCGATGGCGGTTGTAAACACTTCTATAGTTTCATCAGAGCCGTCGACTCTAAAGCTGACTCGATTGCCTTTACTTTTGCCGATCCAGTTTCGTTGCATAGTTTTTACGGCATTTGACCAATCTAGCTCATCAAGATCAGCTAAAAGTCTGTCGACGTAATCTGTTATTTTAAAGAACCACTGCTTGAGTGCTTTCTTCTCAACTTCGTTACCACAGCGCCAACATTTACCATTTTCAACCTGTTCATTGGCTAGAACCGTTTTATCTAACGGGCACCACCACTGCAGACTTTCCTTCTGATAGGCCAGGCCTTTATTGAACAGCATCAAGAAGAACCACTGGGTCCAGCGGTAATAGTCGGGGTCTGATGAATCAATTTCTCGAGACCAATCATAACCAAAGCCCATTTGTATTAACTGCTGTTTGAACCTCGAGGTATTTTGATCGATAGCCACTCTCGGGCTTATATTATGTTTAATGGCATAATTCTCAGCCGGCAAGCCAAAGGCATCCCAGCCCATTGGGTGTAGTACGTTAAAGCCTTTCATCCTATAGATACGACTTATTACATCGCCAATTGCATAGTTACGAACGTGACCGACGTGCATCGCAGCGCCACTAGGATAAGGGAAATACTCAAGAACATACTTTTTGGGCTTGGCCTTGTCGTCCGAAGCCTGATAGATTTTAGACTGTTCCCAAGCTTTCTGCCATTTTGGCTCAATGGCTGCTGGATCGTAGCGTTTCATAATAGATCTACTCTTATTTTCTACTTAGTTTATTAGTCTTAGTTTAGCGCATTTCAGACTTATTTAACAGATTGGAATATCTATTTTTTAGATACCTCAGGAATAACACCTACACCTTTTTAACCGATAAGTACTTCTTTAAAGTTTAACTGCTGGCCTAAATCTGAGGTCTACAGCTCCTGACTGAGTATGAATAAGGTTTAAATAGACACCCACACCGCTTGTAGTGCAGGCAGAAATTCTACCGAAATTTTGTTGCTCGCCAGTCATTAGGGTTTTTGTACGATAAGAGTCAAACTGGGTACGCAGGACTCTGAGAACTGTCGACTCTCTAACAATTGCGTCGTCAATCATCGCATCATAAACTGATATTGTCATGCCGCTACGTGCATCATAGACTTTGCCACCAATCGAGGTTGTAAAGCAAGGGTTATTTTTGCCCCACATAATTGCATCATATGTCCTCTGAGAGTCGACGCATTCGTGATCTTCACCGAAGTTAATCCCATCGCCAACATCGACTAAGGTAAACTCTTCTTCGCCCTGTTCACTTAAAGTGGTGACTATTCGAAGTGAGTCTTTGTCTACGCCAAATTCAGCAAATTTTGTCACCCAATCGTCAGCTATAAGGAGTGCATTTTTTAGTTGCTCTGGGCTCATTTTAACCCAAGTTTCATGGTCCGCTAGCTTCTTTACGTCTAAACTAGGCCTAAAAGCTTCTATCGGTGGCATCAATGCTGCTGCATCAGAGACGAGTGATCTAAACATGTTATGAATTTCAAGATAATAAGCCCTAGTTTCGTCGAGTGCAGCATGTATATTCAATCCTCGCCTACTAAAAGCTACTATTTCTTTCGCAAAATGCATTCGAGCGTCAAATACCTGATTGGCCATATAAGCTATCTCGGTCGACTCATTGTATCCGTCTCTCTGCTCTGAGCTCAGATAAATTTCTGACTCAGCTATTTTGGCAATTGCTGTTTCAGCTTCGACCTTCGGCTTAAATCGATCTTGTGTAGGCATCAGTGCCACGGCGTCTGTAACCAATGCATCAAACATACTATGCACTATTAAATAGGGGGGTACGTCTCTATTGGCTCTGCTGGTAATGACCGGATAGCCCATTCCCGCATGTGTGGAGAGTTGATTCGCGCTGCTAATACGGACATCAAACGCCTGATTGGCTAAATGGGCTAGCTCAAGCGCAACACTGTAACTTGCAAGTTCTTCCTTGTTTAGATATGAGACTGGGTCAATATGATCTGGGCTGACAGTTGGTTTTAACTGAGATTCAGGCATACTTTATAAATCCTTATACAATTGTTGTAGATTGTATAACTTTGTAGCACAGGTGTCAATTTTGATGTATTGCTTATGCT